>Ga0066903_100002055_pt1 | contig 15398 bp, 16 predicted proteins | sample PanSoiMetaGPlot1_FD_67491 | JGI IMG/M metagenome (GOLD analysis project Ga0066903, IMG submission 67491) | Tropical forest soil microbial communities from Panama analyzed to predict greenhouse gas emissions - Panama Soil - Plot 1 (version 2) | ecosystem: Environmental > Terrestrial > Soil >...
CAAGGATTATCCTTGCCCCCTTCGGGCCTTCCCCGAAAACTGTCTGCGTGGCACGCTTGTAAAGGTGACACGCCTCGCAATCTTTCGCTGCGTCGCGCATAGCCGACCAACTCGTCGTGTCGGGTGGCCGTGCGGGCCGCGCGAACTCCTCATCCGTTCGCATCTTCCAATTAGGAATCGCAACTCGCGCGCGATTCGTGTTCATTACTTCCAATGCCGATTCTCGAAACTGATCGACTGATTCTGCGATCTTTTCGGAAAAAAGATGTCGATGTCATGGCGCAATTGTTTGCCAATGCAGATTTCATGCGCTTTTCGTTAGGCGTTTTCACCGAACGCAAACAAACCGTCGCTTTCATCGAGAAAGTCATGGCCTGGGATCGCGCCGGGATCCCTTCGCAGTTTGCCGTCATCCCGCGCGGAGAGGACACGATCATCGGCTACTGCGGTTTTTTTTATCATGCAGAGCATGGCATTGCAGACATCGAGATCGGCTACCGACTCGATCCTAGTTACTGGAACCGCGGGCTTGCGACGGAAGCTGCGCAGGCCGTGCGCGATCATGGCTTCCGCGACTGGAAACTGTCGCGCGTCATCTCACTTATTCATCCAGAAAACATACCGTCACGTCGGGTGGCGGAGAAGAATGGAATGAAGATAGAGAAGGAAATCACGTTTCGCGGTTTTCCGACGCTGGTGTTTGCGATAACACGGGAGGAGTGGCTGGCGAAGCATGCCGCTCGATGAACTCGCGGGCGAGAGCGCGATAAGCTTGGGCGGCTGTTCCAGTTGGAGTGTACTCCAGGATGGATTTGCCGAAGCTTGGCGCCTCGCTCAGGCGAACGCTCCGCGGAATCACAGTTTGATAAACGCGTTCACCGAAATGCTGGCGCACCTCCGCCACGACCTGCTCACTAAGCTTTGTCCGACCGTCGAACATTGTCATAACGATGCCCCCGAGCTCGAGGCGCTTGTTTGCACCCGAATCGTGCACCTGCTCGATCAGGCGGACAATTTTTACCAGTCCTTCCAGCGCGAAATACTCGCATTGGATTGGAGTTAAGAGTTCATCGGCGGCAGCGAGCGCGTTGCTCATCAGGATTCCGAGCGACGGCGGGCAATCAATAAAAACGAAGTCAAATGCCTCATCTGCCTGCAATGGCTTGAGCGTTTCCGCCAGACGGGTCAGATGATTTGGCATCCGGGCGATCTCGACCTCGGCGCCCGCAAGGTCCAGATCGGCAGGCACAATGAACAGGGCTTCTCGTTCTGTGGGAAAGATTCTTTCCGTAATGGAGGCGTCGCCCAGCAATGGTTCATAAAGACTAGTTTGCTCTACTGCTTGCAACCCAAACGAGCTCGTGGCGTTGGCTTGTGGATCAAGATCGATAATCAAAACGCGCTGGCCGAGCTCGGCGAGTGCTGCGCCAAGGTTTACCGCCGTGGTCGTTTTGCCGACGCCGCCTTTTTGATTTGCGATCGCAATGATTTTCATTCGGGCCTGCGCATTTTTCCAGTTTGCGGGACTTGTCAGATGATGTTGCCGGTCACTGAAAACGAAAACTAAATTTTTCGAATTTCGGATTTGGTTGTAGCGTTTACGTCTTCCAATTCGTGAAAGCTTCTGCATCAATCGAACCGGCGCCGCTCCTGACAGTCTCCGCGAGTCAAGAGCCGGTTGTGTTGCGAAGCAGCGATGCGCGTGGCGTCGTCACGTTGACGCTAAACCGGCCGCACGCCTTCAATGCCTTGTCCCAAGCGACTCTCGCAGCGTTACAGCGCGAGTTCGACGCGATCGCTCAGGATGAGTCGGTGCGCGTGGTTGTTCTCGCCGCTGAGGGCAAAGCCTTTTGCGCTGGGCATGACCTGAAGGAAATGCGCGCGGCACCTTCACTCGAATATTACGAACGCCTTTTTGCACAATGCTCTGACATGATGCTTGCCATTCAACGGTTGCCCGTGCCCGTGATTGCCCGGGTCCAAGGGATCGCCACAGCGGCGGGTTGTCAATTGGTGGCAATGTGCGATCTCGCCGTCGCATCCAGCGCAGCCAAATTCGCAGTCAGTGGCGTGAATCTCGGCCTTTTTTGCTCTGCGCCAGGTGTGGCGCTGTCCCGCAACGTTTTGCGCAAAGCGGCGTTCGAGATGCTTGTCACCGGAGAATTTATCAGCGCTGAGGAGGCGAAGCAGCGCGGCTTAATCAATCGTATTGCAGATCCGGAGCAGCTCGATGCAGAGGTCGAAAAACTGGTCGCTACAATCAATGCCAAACCACGCATCGCAGTGGCGATGGGAAAGGAATTCTTTTACCGGCAAGCCGAATTGGGCATCGCAGCCGCGTATGAAGCAGCGAGTCAGACAATGGCCTGCAACATGATGGATGAGGCCGCGCTCGAAGGTGTGCAGGCCTTCCTCGAAAAACGTTCCCCGCGCTGGAAACAAGAATGAAACGGCGAATCCACCTCCGCCAAGGCTACGGCGGACAAGCCGGCGACGCGGCGAATTTCTCTCGCACGCGCAACGCGCTTTGGAGTGCGGCGGCTTGACGCCGCTTTCGGCTTCAACCCATCAACGCTATAACCATTCCTGTGACATTTGCTTTGGAAGAATTGGCGGCGATATCCGGTGGCGAGCTGGTGGGCGACGCATCGCTGCAAATCACGGGCGCGGCATCACTGGCGGAGGCGACTCCTGGCGAAATCAGCTTTTTTGGAAATCGAAAATACATTGGCGTGCTTCGCAAAACGCGGGCGTCGGCAGTTTTTGTTCCGCCTGATTTCGCTGAGCCAATTACTCCCGCTCAAATTCGCGTTTCAAATCCAACCAGGGCTTTCGAGCAAATCGTGCTCAAGTTTGCGCCCAAACCGATCACATTTGCGCATGGGATTCACCCAACCGCGGTTGTCGATCCAAGCGCTCGGCTGGGGGAACGCGTCTCAATCCAGCCCTACGCGGTCATCGAGGCCGGGGCAAGAATCGGCGATAACACGATCATCGGTGCGGGAAGTTACATTGGACATGAGACGGTGATCGGATCCGCTTGTCTCATTTATCCGCGAGTAACAATTCGGGAACGAAGCCGCATTGGCTCACGCGTGATTATTCACAGTGGCGTGGTCATCGGAGCGGACGGTTTTGGATTCGAATTTGTAGCGAACCGGCACAAAAAAATTCCGCAGCTCGGGATTGTCCAAATCGATGACGATGTTGAGATTGGCGCCAACACAACGGTTGATCGCGCGCGTTTTGGCCGGACATGGATTCAGCAAGGCGTGAAGATCGACAATCTCGTTCAGATTGCCCACAACGTGGTGATCGGGAAAAACTCCGTTATCGCCGCCCAGACCGGAGTCTCGGGAAGCACTCGGGTGGGAGAGTACGTACAAATGGCGGGCCAAGTCGGTATTGTGGGTCACATCGAAATCGCTGATGGTAGTGTGATCGCGGCGCAAAGTGGCGTTTCCAAGAGCGTGCCCGGCGGCGTCTGGTTCGGTTATCCCGCAGGTCCGATCAAGGAAACCAAGCAACAGATCGCTTGGATCCGCAGGCTGGGAAAACTCTTCGCGCGCGTGAAAGAGATCGAAAAGAAATTGGGGCTTTAGCGCGAATGCAACTAAGAGTTGAGCTGCTGTAGCCACGGCCCTGTGGGCCCTTTCGCTCGAAAAAAAAGCCTCAGCTGGACACGCCATAGACTCGGTGGCTATAACATTGATGTAATGTTCGAAATGACAGCATCGTAGAATCTCGATCATCTGCTGGGCTACCTTCGAACCTGGTCTTTGACGCAGCGATTCATTGCGACGCGAGGCATCAATCCGTTGGAGCAGATAATCGATGAGCTTCGCAATGCCTGGGGTGACCCCAGCAAACACGAAAAGTTACCTGGCCGCTGGTTCTGCGTTTTGGTGTAAACAAGCGGCGGAGTAAAAAGCTTGCAGCCATGCTGCCTTTGAGAATTCAATGGGATATGAAAATAAGAATCTTAATATGTGCAGTCGTCGCTGGATGTCTCTGGGGCTGCACGAAATCCACGGAGACAGTTCTTCAGGGAACGGTGTGCTCATGTACGACCACTGAGATCACGGTGCTGGAACAAGACAACCAGCATTACGACATAATCCAACTCACAGCGACTACAATCGTTAAACCCCCGGTTAGTCCCCCGTGTAAGGCTGGAACACCGGTTGAGGTCACGTTCAATCCAAGCGATGCGCAAAGGAAAGAAAGCCCCGCGGGTGGTGGTTGCCCGAAGCCGACTCCGACACCGCCACCGAGTTAGGCAATCGCAGCTCGCGCTGCCAGGAGTCAGCGGCAAGACTGCACCGTCAGGTGGTTCGCCGCTCAGAAGAATGGCCGCTACAGCTTTTTCTTTGGGTTGCAAAAGCGCTTGAATAGAACCGAAGGGAAGGAGTCTAATCGACGCATGAAAAGAAAATTACCACTCAGTTTATTAGCCGCAGCGAGTCTCGCTTTCAGCAGCGCAGCTTATGCCGCGGGCGGAAAGACTTACCAAGTAACCGGGCCAGTGCTCGAGGTAACCGATTCGATGATTGCAGTCCAGAAAGGGAAGGACCGTTGGGAAATCAATCGTGACGCCAATACCAAAGTCACGGGAGATCTGAAGGTCGGCGAAAAAGTCACTGTAACCTACACGATGTCGGCAACCGACATCGAAGTAAAGGCTGGCAAGGGAGGAAAGAAAGAAGCCGCCAGCCCCGCTCCCTCGCCAAAGAAGTAAATAAAGAGCAAACCAAATCGCCGGATGCGCAACGGATCCGGCGATTTTTTCAGTAGCCAAGCCGCTGTGCGACGTCCGGACACGGCCCGCTGGGCCATCGCTATGTTGCTCCGGCGGTCAGAGACCGCCGCTACAATTACCTTCGCCGCGCGCTGCCGCCGAGAATTCCTCCAAGAATTCCGCGAACCACTTGTCGTCCAATCTGACTGCTGGCTGCACGCATCGCACTCTTCGCCATCGACGTGGCAAGCGAATCATGAATCGCGCCGCGCGGACCAGTGGTTGGTTGGAATGCGGCCGTTACCGTTCCCAAGGCTTCAGCAAGCAGCGACGGTTTTGTTTCTTCCGTGGCTGGAGTGCTCGCAGCTACCGGTGGAGCACCGGCTGTTTGCACTTTCTCCCCTGCTCTAGCCTGTAATTTTTCGTAAGCCGATTCACGATCGACCGCTTTTTCGTAATGACCGGCAAGAACGGAGGAACTTATGATCTGTTTTCGCTGATCCGCCGTGATCGCACCGACCTGGCTGCGCGGCGGAACGATCTTTGCGCGTTCGACAATTTCCGGGCTGCCATTCTCATCCAGCATTGATACGAGCGCTTCACCGACCGCAAGCTCAGTAAGCACCGTCTCAACTTTGAGCTTTGGATTTTGCCGGAACGTTTCCGCGGCAGCTTTCACCGCTTTCTGATCACGCGGGGTAAACGCTCGCAAGGCATGTTGTACACGATTCCCGAGCTGACCGAGAACAACCTCCGGAATATCGAGCGGATTCTGGCTGACAAAATAGACGCCGACGCCCTTTGAGCGAATGAGTCGCACCATTTGCTCAATCTTCTGTTCTACCGCCGGCGCGATATCGGTGAAGAACAAATGCGCTTCGTCGAAGAAGAAAACGAGCTTGGGCTTTTCGGGGTCGCCGATTTCCGGAAGATTCTCAAACAATTCCGAGAGCATCCACAGTAAAAATGTCGCATAAACCTTCGGTGCCCTCTGCATCAACTTGTCCGCAGCTAGGATGTTGATCACGCCTTTTCCGTTTTGTGTTTGGATCAAATCGTCAAGATTGAGGGCGGGTTCACCGAAAAATTTATCCGCGCCCTGTGATTCGAGCCCGAGAAGATTGCGCTGGATCGCGCCCGCGCTTGCGGCCGAAATATTTCCATACTGCGTTTTGAATTGATCGGCGTTGTCCGCTACATACTGCAACATCGCGCGCAGATCTTTAAGATCGAGAAGGAGCAAGCCGTTTTCGTCGGCGATCTTGAACACCATGTTGAGCACGCCTTCCTGCGTGTCGTTCAATTCGAGCAAGCGCCCGAGCAGAAGAGGGCCCATCTCCGATACAGTTGCGCGCACGGGGTGCCCCTGGTCGCCGAACACATCCCAAAAAACCACCGGACAGGCTTCGCCTTTGAAACCGTCGATCTTAAGCTCTTTCGCTCGTTCAACTACTTTCGGGTTGTTACCACCCGACTGGCTTAAACCCGCGAGATCGCCTTTCACGTCGGCCATGAAAGCTGGCACGCCACGCACACTAAAATTTTCCGCAAGCGTTTGCAGTGTGACTGTCTTTCCAGTTCCAGTTGCACCGGCGATCAAGCCATGCCGATTGGCCATTTTCAGCAGCAAAAAGATGGGATCCTTCGATTGTGCAATGAGGATGGGATCAGCCATGGCTGGAAACTTTGATTTTGCGAATAGAAGCGCAATTGTCCAGCGCTGGTCGCGCGCGCTCCGCACAAAATCGCCGTGAGCCACGGCAACTACAGTTAATGCTTGCGCCAAGCGCCGAGGACGAGGCCGGTGATTACAAACCCGAGAAGCGGTCTGCCCACATCGATGCAAATGAGGGGCCAGGGGTTTGTTTCGAAAGCGGAGAACACGGAGATGGTCGCGTATTCCATGAACACGAACGCGAACCAGCAAACTAGTCCGATTTTCAGACCGGCGATTGCAGTAGTCGCATTAAGCCGACCAAGCATCCACGCAAGCGCCGGGTGTCCCAAGTGCGATTGCAAGAAAATTCCGGTGCCGCTTGCGCGTCATCAATCCTCACCGTTGGAGTGGCGGGGGCGAATTCCGTAAATCGGCAGATCAATAGAGGTACGGCTTGGAAAGGGGGAACGCGTTCTTGATCAATTCGAGCCGGGGTTTCACGCCGTCCGTGATGATGACTTCGACGACATCGAAGCGGAAAAGGATATCGGGATTATCAAGCATGCGTAGCCAGGCAAGGCCGCCGCGCGAAATGCGTTTTTGTTTTTGTCGGTCAACGGCGGCAACAGGCCGGCCGAAATCCTCACGCGTGCGCGTTTTTACTTCGACGAATATGAGCGTGTCGTTATCCCGGCAGACGATGTCGATCTCGCCGCCGCTGCGTCCCTGGAAGTTACGGTAGAGAATTTTGTAACCGTTACGCCGCAGGAATCGACACGCCAACTTCTCGCCGCGTGCGCCGCGGCGTAGATGGACCGATTTTGACGAGTTCTTCGAGAGCGAGAAGCGGTTGCGCCACCGGTTCGAAAGATCGGCGATGGATCGGGCAAGGGCCGAATTCATGGAGCTTCAGGAGATGTAGTTCGGTGCCGTAGCCTTTATGCTGGCTGAAAGAATATTGGGGAAATTGCCCGCAAAAGTCACGCATCATTCTGTCGCGGGTGACCTTGGCGATGACGCTGGCAGCAGCGATGCTCAAGCTGATGCAATCACCATCGACGATGGCCGTCTGTGGAAGTGGAAAAGGGATTACGGGCAAGCCGTCGATTAAAACATGATTAGGCTGTTCGAGCAGGGCTTCGACTGCAAAGCGCATGGCTTTATGGCTTGCACGCAGAATGTTAATGCGATCGATCTCTACTGAATCGACAATGCCGACAGTCCATCTGACTTCCGGATTAGCGACCAGTTCGCAATAGATTTCCTCGCGTAGTTCCGGCGCAAGTTGTTTGGAATCATTCAGGCGACGATGACGGAATTTTTCGGGCAGGACCACCGCGGCTGCGACGACGGGACCGGCTAACGCGCCGCGGCCTGCTTCGTCAATCCCGGCAATTCGAGCGACTCCGGTCGCGCGAAGTTTTTTTTCGTAACGAAATCCGCAGCGCCGGTGCATCCGCGCAAATCATTGACAGATTTGCGCTGATGACAAGGAACATGTGAAAAGTGACCAGAAAGATGTCAGCGGCAACGCTCGTCACTTGTCACCCATCACTCATCACTCATCACTCTTTGACTGCCGTTGCCTCCTTGCCTTTGCGGGTACGAAGATAATTCAGCCTGGCGCGACGAACGCGGCCCTCTTGCTCCACGTCAATTTTGGCGACGCGTGGTGAGTGCAACGGGAAAACTCGCTCCACCCCTTCACCGTAGGATATTCGGCGCACGGTAAATGTTTCATTCAGCCCGCGGCCTTTACGTCCAGTCACGACGCCCGCAAATATCTGGATTCGTTCTTTGTCGCCTTCTACCACCCGTGTGTGCACGCGGACGGTGTCGCCCACCTTGAACGTGTTCGCGTCGGCTTTTTGTTGCTCTTTCTCGATGGCACCGATGATTTGGTTCATGACAATCCCTCGCGGAGTGGGGATGCAGAGCTTGCAACAGGCACGGAAGAATTGCAACTGAGAAGAGTCGATTTCGGGGCTGGGCCCGCCAGGATTCGAACCTGGGACCAAGGGATTATGAGTCCCCTGCTCTAACCGCTGAGCTACAGGCCCATTCTTCGTCGTTGGTATTCATCTAACTAGAATTATACTGCATCGTGCAATCCATTTCTGACTCCATACAGGGAAGTGCCCCCTAAAGGCTGCAGGATGGGAAGGCTGTTCACCACTCTTTGAAATCGCCCTTGTGCTCGTGCGTGTCGATCACGTTGCCAGCGGCATCGTAAACGCGAATCACAGCATCATGTGAGCGGCCCGTAGAACTTTCACTCTCGACATCGGCTTATTGCTTTACCAGTCTCAGAAGATGATGAAAACAAAAACATTGCTCATGCTATTTGGGGTCACGTGCGCTGCTTCAATTGTCGCCCAAACTCCCACTTATACGGCTGCGGAAGCTACGAAACATGTCGGCGAAATCGCGACAGTAACGGAGAAAGTGGACAGCGTTCATCAATCGGGAAAAGGCAACATTTTTCTCATCATGGGTGGCAAAAACGCGAATCAAGCCTTCACCGCTTTTATCCCATCTGCCGGCGCGTCGCAGTTTTCTAATCCGCAGCAATTCGAGGGCAAAACGGTGGCTGTGTCTGGAAAGATCACTCTGTACCACGGCAAGCCGGAGATTATTGTCGAAAACGTCTCGCAGATTATTATCAAATAAATCTCCTGGCGTATCGGCTCGATCGAGTCGTTTTGTTTCGTGCCACAAAAGGAAGAAGCGTCTGACGTGAAAAGAAAGTGGGGACGCGCCGGAAAAGAAGAACGGACACGTCCCCTAGTTCCCCCCCAGAACTTAAAGAGGAAAACGCACTCTATCGGCAAGTTGCGCGTGTCGAATAAGATGCGCTGGCTTTTTCATTTTCGCTGCGGGTGAAAATTCCGACCCCAATTTTTTTCTTCAAAGGGATAGTTACCGCCATGCGTCCCAGACTGCACGCCCCTGTTTCTTCCCCGACCAATCAATCCTTCTTTGTCCCCTTCTGAATACCCGGAGTTTGCGATCTAATGATTTATAGGGTGACAGCGAGATCAATTTCACCTTCTGAAACCCAACAACTTTGAGCATGGCTTCTACTGCAGCGACATTGGGCCCCCACCAGTTGGATGCATCGCCGTTCAATTCATCCCCTGGATAGAACGCCATCGCCGGGCGATCATAGTGGAGCATATCCACATGTGATTCGATGATCGCTTGTTTTCCTGTTACGCTAAAAACCCGCTCCAGCGCGAGCAGCGGATGCCGCATGTGGTAAAGCACTCCGATAAACAACACCAAGTCAAAGACGCCGACCGTTTCTGGGGAATGATCAAGCACGTCGAGATATTTGCTCTCAACCTTCGAGTTGAGAACCTCTCGTGCGAAGTCGAATGCTTCCTTGCTTGTCCCCGGCCAACCACCCCACAACTTAGAATCCGTGGCGAGGACGGAAGCGGCTCCCAGGCGCTCCGCTTGAAAGGAACAGCCGCCATCGGCGGCACATAGATCAAGGACGCTCATTCCTCGCAAGTCCTTTGGACACCCCGTCAATGCGAGGTCGAGGGGCGGCCAAAGGCCAGGGGTCGTTATCCCATTGCCGAGGTCCAGGGTGTGGGTCCAGTAGATTTCTCCGACTCGCCTCCTAACATCTTCAACATTCATACCGTCCTGCTGGGTATCGAAGTCCCTATTCCTAACGAAATAGAGATAAGCCACGGCAGAGTGTCGTGGCAATCATATTGAACTTTCCCCTGCTCTAACCGCTGAGCTACAGGCCCTCGCGCGCGAACGCGCGAACACCCAACGTCCAACGTCCAATGTTCAATGCTCAATGCGACGCTATTTTAATTTTCGATTTTCGATTTGCGATTTGCGATTATCGGCATCGTGCAACGAGCCGCTCGCATCTGTGTTGCAACCATTGAAATCGTAATTCTTAGCGCATTGACCCTGGCGACACGGTGCGCGAATTATCAGGACGTTTTTGTCGGCGGTAATATTTACTTTGTCGATGCGGATTGTTACGCGCGGATGACGCGCGTGCAGATGTGCGATGCAACGCCGGGACTGATCGTGCGGCATCATGCATTCGAGAATTTTCCGCAGGGTACAACTCCGCATACGACCGCGCCGCTCGATTATCTCATCCTCGGACTGTCGCTTTTGTTAAAGCCGTTCACGACACACGCGCTCGATTTGGCAGGAGCATTTGTGTCGCCGTTGCTTGCGCTGCTTGGCGGCTGGTTTCTCTGGTGGTGGTCGCGCCGAATGCAGTTCCGATATCGCTGGGTGATGCTGATCCTGTACGCAATCAGTCCAATCCTTGTTCATGGAACGCCCCTTGGTAGGCCCGATCATCAATCCCTTTCCATCCTCCTCGTGACGATCGCAATTTGCGCGGAGTGGAGCTCGCGGATTGCAGCCGACACGGCTGCCGCCACAGAAAGTAACCGGTGGGGCATCGTGAGTGGAGCTGCGTGGGCGCTGGCGATTTGGGTATCCACTTACGAGCCGCTTGTTCTCTTCCTCATCGTAATAACCACTGCCTTTCTAGTAAATCGCCAAGCACTTTCCGGACGAGATCGCCGCGCGGGTTGGATTTTGTTCGCGGTAGTCAGTGTGATCGCACTTTTGATTGAGCGGCGCATTCCGTCGTTATCGATTTTGTATCCTGACCCGATTCTCAAAAACTGGTCACGCACGATTGGCGAACTCGCCCACTTGTCTCCGACAAATCCGGTTTGGTTGCGCTGGTGTGGCTATCTGCTTTTGGTCACGCCATTGCTGATTTGGATGAGCATCAGAACGCGAAGAGACGGCGCGCACGGAGTGCGCGCCCTACCAGTTTACGTTCTTCTCTTCGTGACGTACTTGCTCACGATTTGGCAGGCGCGCTGGGGATATTTTTTTGTCTTGATCTTTGCGCTTGCGCTTCCGGCTTTGCTTGCGCCAGTCAAATTTGCCGCAGCAGTCTGGATCGCATTTGTGTTATCGATCTTTCCCATTTTGGGCGATTGGGATGAAAGGCTTTGGCCAAATGAAACGCAATTAGCGGCTCGCTTGGAACGGTGGAATGAATCAGCGCAGTTGCACGAGCTTGCGCTCGGTTTGCAATCGCGCGAAGTGCATCCGTTTCTTGCGCCGTGGTGGCTTTCGCCATCGATCGCCTATTGGTCGGGGCAGCCTGGAGTCGCGGGAAGTTCGCACGAGAGCCTAAACGGTATCGAGGAGAGCGCGCGATTTTTTGTTTCCGAGGATCTACAAAAAACGCGCGAAATTCTGCAGAACCACCGAGTGACGTGGATTTTCGCGTACGATTCCGACCGCGTGGCGCAAAATTCCGAAGCTATCCTCAATCAGGAATTACCCCAGCATCCGCTGTGTCGCGTATTGGATCGAACGCCCGGGCAAGCGCCGCGTTTCTTGATTTTCTCCGCGCAGAGTGCGGCCTTCAAACTTTATCTGTTGCTGAAGAACGATAAATAATAAAAAAATTCGTGCTCAAGAAAGAGAATCCGTTGACAGCCATTCGTGAGTGTCACAATCTACTCAATGCTCAAAAGATTCGTCCCGCAAAAGCCGATGCCGCCGGTTCGAGAAGAGCCGCGGTATCTGGATACAGATGACAACAATCATCCTGCGAGTCGCGAAGAACTAAAAACACCAACAACAATCGATAATCCAAATTCAAATCCTATGGCAGATCACGGAGGTAAAGACATCCTTTCGAGCGATGTCGAAATCAAGGGCTCGATTAAGTTCCAAAAAGAACTGCTCATCGACGGAAAGGTCGAAGGGGACATTAACTCTGATGGCATTTTGACCGTCGGGGAAAACGCTGAAATCCGAGGCGAGATAAAAACCAAGTCGATCACCGTCTATGGTAAAGTGCACGGCAACATCACCGTGTCCGAGCGCTGCGAACTGAAGTCCAAATGCGTGTTGCAGGGGGATCTGAAAGCAGCGCGTCTCACCATCGAAGAGGGCGCCACTTTCATCGGAAAGTCGGAAGTCACCAGTGGAAGCTTTTCCGCCAAGGCGGCAACTCGCCCCGAGGTTGTGCGGCCGAGCGAGCCTATCAAAGCAGCCTTTGGAGCGCGCGCATAAGGAAGCATCTCTGCTTAAGGTCCAGTGGCCAATCCGTCGCTTGTAAAAGTCAGTGCGGAATGCCCGCACTGTGGCTTTAAGCAGATGGAATATGCCGCGGCCAAAAGCTCGATCTGTCGGCAGTGCGGTCGCTCGTTTTTGCCATTCGCGCCGAAACCTGGCCTGAAACTGCGCACAAGAGAAGAAGCGCCTCCGCCGGAGAGCTCCTCCATTCTTGGCAGATTCGAGGATTTTTGGAAGCGACAACGCAGTTCCGTCATCGAGTGTTTTGATTGTAAACGAAAACAGCAGGTCAGTGGCGCGGCGACTTCAACAATCTGCCCGTCTTGCAGTGCGCACATTGATTTGCGCGACTACAAAATCACCAGCGGCTTCAGCCGAAGCATTCGAACCCGCGGCGACGTGCATCTGACCGGCAAAGGCGATCTGGCCAGCAGCAGCGTGGTTTGCCGATCCGCTTTAGTCGAAGGCAGGCTGCGCGGCAATCTGCATTGCGACGACACCGCGACGATACACTACTCAGGCAAAATTCCCGGCCGCATCAGCGCTCGACACGTCATCGTCGATCGCAAAGCCGATGTTCACTGCTTTCGCAGAGTCCGCGCAGAGACCGTTGAAATCAAAGGCAGTATGTCGGGCGAGATCGTTGCGCAAACGGTCACGGTGGAGAGGAAAGGCACACTGGAAGGCGATGTCACGGCAAGGGCTATTACAGTGGAAAAGGGAGGCAGGTTTTCCGGCCAGCTCGTGATCGGTCAGATCGGCCTGACGCAGGGCGAATTATTGCAGGAACAAAAGCCGGCCGGCGCGAGCGCACGGGAGTCGAATTTTCCAGAAACAGCACCGCGGCCTTTGCCCGCGACTTAGAAACGATCTCCTTCATGCGAAGACTGCATCCATGCAGTCCTTACGAGAAACTCGGCGGCTATGTGCACCTGCCGCGCTTGATCGATAAGGCCAGACTGCATCGGAAAGGATTGCTTGACGGTTACAACTATAAAACCGTCGGCTTCGATAAACATTTGCTTGCGTTTCTCAAACTCGACGGCGACGCGTTTGAAGAGGTTGCCAACAAATTGGACGAGGCCGAGAAAATTCTAAAGTGGGTACAGAAAAATGGAGCGCAACATCTGCCCGAAGAGATTGAGCAATGGAACCGGGCAATGATTGCCCGGCATCCCGACACCGCTGCCAAAAAGGCGCGTTTCCTGCATTTTCTTAAAGAGGCAGGCGGCGAAGGCCGCAAAGATATTCGGACCTATTTCGATTTGATCGAATTTGATGAAGGACGGTTGAAATGAACCGCCTTTGCTAAGGCTAGGGCGTGGCAAGCCCACCTCTGAGAATTTTGTCGGCACTCTCGAGCGTTTCCTTGCTTCCGATATCGAGCCATTTGCCCTTGATCAGAAACGTTTTTACCGGTTTGCGAGTGTAGAGCCACTGCACAAAACGGCCAGGCTGATCGGGATTATTGCCGGCCGCAAGATAGGTGGTTAGCAAAGACAGAACTGCAGCCGAATAATAGTAAACAGCGACGGCAGCCAGGGTCCCTTGGGGTTTCTCCGGTTTTTCCTGGAAACGGGTAATGATTCCATCCGCGTCAACGGTGATGTTGCCGTATTTCTTGATCGCTTCGGCGTCGCCGACATCATAGACCGCAACCGTTGCGTCAGTTCCCCTCGCGAATTCCACAAAATTCGCCAGCGATTCAGCTAACAGGTTGTCTCCGGCAACAACTAACAGGTTGCTTTGACTCAAGTTCTCGCGCGTGACGACAAAGTTGATGTCTCCAATCGCACCCAGCTTATCTTCATCGCTCTTGGAACCGTCGTTAATGATTTTGAATTTGAATTCCGTCCCGCGCTTGCGGGACTGATAACTCTCGCTCCACGCTTGAAAATCACCTGCGAATTTGTCGTTTGTTACTACGTAGATCGTCTCCAAATCAGGAATGCCTGCGAGGTTATCCACCACCCACTCGATAATCGGTTTGCCTCCTACCACGAGCAGCGGTTTCGCTTTTTTGAGCGTTAGCGGATAGAGGCGCGTTGCGTATCCGGCGGCGAGAATCAGAGCGTTCATCAGACCGAAACAGTTCGCAGCAAAACTGAAACGCGCTCGTGTTTTCTACTGCGATTTCACAGCGCCTCCAATTAGAATCGCGTTTTTTAGATGCTGCTGGATCATCCGGATACGGTGCGAATCGGTGATCTTGGTGTGATTGGCCCCGTCCACCACATAGAGCGTATCAATCGCCGCGCCGGACTGCGTGTTGATACGAGACAGCGGAATCAAAATATTTTCGCGATCAAGACAGCTCAGCACGTCGTAGAGCAATCCGAGCCGGTCGGGAGCCTGAATCTCAATGAGGGTGTAGCTTGGGTGCGTTTTGTTATCAATGGCAATGCGGGTCGGAAATTCAATCGCTGGAGCGAGACGACGGCTTTGGCGCTTCGCCTTTTCGATTAATGGCAGAAAATCGAAGCTCTCGTCTTCGAGCGCTCGTCGCAAGGTTTGTTCCACCAGCTGCAAATCGCGCGGGTGGGTAGCCGGACGAGCGTTGGTATCGCAAACACGAAAAATGCTAAGCACTACGTTGTCGCCCCGCAGAAAAACGTCGGCGCTCAAAATATTCAACGGCACAACCGAGAATGACCCGGCGATTTTTGCCAGCAACCGTTCACGCTCCCACGTGCAGAATGTGACAACGCTGTGTCCCTGCTCTGGCACAACCTTCCATCGCATTGCTGCAGCCAGCGCAGATTCTTCGCTGCGGAAGAGATTCTCAAGAAAACACCGGAACAGTTTCAGGTGTTCAGTGATTTCGGGGAGATCGGTCGCGCGGAAATAAGGATCTGGCATGTATTCAAAGTGAGCTTCGATTTCGCCTGCGTAATCCGGCGAAAGATG
>Ga0066903_100002056_pt1 | contig 15391 bp, 9 predicted proteins | sample PanSoiMetaGPlot1_FD_67491 | JGI IMG/M metagenome (GOLD analysis project Ga0066903, IMG submission 67491) | Tropical forest soil microbial communities from Panama analyzed to predict greenhouse gas emissions - Panama Soil - Plot 1 (version 2) | ecosystem: Environmental > Terrestrial > Soil >...
AAGGCGGATAATCCTCTCCCACAGCTCTTTTATCGTTAAAGAAAAGCTCAATCCCGGCGTTCGTCACAGATCCGAATACATATGGGGGCTTATCTGGTACGGTAATGCCGCTTTGGAAACCAAGGACGTTGCGATAAAAGGTCATCGCGGCTTGCACATCGTTTACGACCAGGTTTGGTGTCAACTTTTGGAATTTCATCTTCTCTCCTCATGGGTGAGAGGTGTGACGTGATCCGGAAGAGTGCACGCACACCCCTGGTGTGCTCGCAACTCCTCCATCCACGCTCCTTGCGAGGAGGAACGCAGGTAGGGACCCTCATTGTAGGTGGCGGTTGTCCGCGCGGGTCCCGCGAGGTACGGCGGAATCTTAACACGTTCCGACAAGTCTGATCGATTTCTTGGGGGATCGAAATGAGCTCTGCAGCACCGGCATTAGCGCAAAGATCTTTTGCACGGGCAGCCATTTTGTGGGGCGGCTTCATTGGGGGCAGCTTTGACATGACCTTTGCCCTGCTGTTTTATGGTCTGCGTCGTGGCATACCGCTGGCGAAAATTCCGCAATCGATCGCGAGCGGCTTGCTTGGGGCCGACGCTTATGATGGAGGCACGGCTACGGTCGTGCTTGGGTTCTGCCTGCATTACTTCATTGCGCTGAGTGCAGCCACAATTTATTACCTTGCTAGCCGAAAGATAGCGTTCTTGCGGACCAATGCCGTGGTCAGCGGACTCTTGTACGGCGCGGCTATCTACTCGTTCATGAATTTTGTAGTTTTGCCGCTATCGGCTGTTCCCAGTATTCACCACACGCCGCTGAATGTCAGCGCAGACCTGACGGTGCATGTATTTCTGATAGGCCCATCGATGGCGTTGGCGACGCGCAAGTTCGCCGGAGAATTGGGATGACAGCCGAACCAGCCGGAAGACTCGCAAGTCATGCTCCGGCGAAAGGCTGAGGTTAAGGCGCTGTCTCCGGCTGTTTTCAGCCGGAAACAGCGGGATATCGCATGTCCTATAATGTCACCCACCCATGAACTTCAACTCTGGCCCGGTCCTTGAGCCGGTCCGTCACTGTCGCAGAACCTACAACATCGAACAATCCAGAGCGGGGCGAGGTGTTTTGTGTTAGCCGCTGGGTCCAAACTTGGCCCCTATGAGATCCAGTCGCCACTCGGCGCCGGCGGTATGGGCGAGGTCTATCGCGCCCGCGATACGCGCCTCGATCGCACGGTTGCGGTCAAGATTCTTCCATCGCACCTCTCCGACAATCCCGAAGCGAAACAGCGCTTTGATCGTGAAGCGCGCACCATTTCGTCGGTAACACATCCGAACATCTGTACGCTGCACGATGTCGGGCACCAGGATGGAACTGATTACCTGGTGATGGAATTCCTCGAAGGCGAGACGCTGGCCGATCGATTGCGAAAAGGACCGTTGCCGGTCGAGTCCTTACTGCGATTTGGAATTGAAATCTGTGACGGACTGGAACGGGCGCATCGGAGCGGAGTGGTGCACCGTGACCTGAAGCCGGGCAACGTCATGCTGACCAAGTCTGGGGCGAAGTTGATGGACTTCGGATTGGCGAAGGCATCGCTCGCAAATGCCCAGGTGGTCTCGGCCATGACGGCTACATTAACCACCCCGCCGGGGAGCCATCCTCTAACGGCGCAGGGCACCGTTGTTGGAACCTTTCAGTACATGTCGCCGGAACAGGTCGAAGGCCGAGAAGCTGACGCGCGTTCCGACATCTTTGCCTTGGGTGCCGTTCTTTATGAAATGACGACAGGCAAACGTGCCTTCGAAGGGAAGACGGCGGCCAGCGCGATGGCGGCGGTGCTCGAGAGAGAGCCTGCACCGATCTCTTCGGTGCAACCGATGACACCGCCGGCGCTCGAGCGTCTCGTAAAGATTTGCCTTGCCAAAGATCCTGACGAGCGCTGGCAAACCGCCCATGACGTAAAGCTCCAGTTGAAGCACATCGCGGAAGGCGCTTCCCAGAGCAGCGGGACTGCTGTGCCTGTGCTGCAGCGCAAGCACAAGCCAATGTGGGCTTCGTTACTGGCGGGCATTCTGGGTGTCATCGCCTTGGGAGCGGGTGGACTTGCCTACTTTGAGAGTCAGCGACAATTGCCGCTGCTACGACTGCAGATCAATCCTCCCGACCGTATGCAGTACAACCTGTCCGGCGACAACGCTGGGCCAGCGATGCTCTCCCCGGACGGCCGCCTCGTTGTTTACTCGGCGAATGGCGCCAACGGAACGCAGTTGTTCATTCGCGCATTGGACTCGCTGACGCCGCAACCACTGCCCGGTACCGAGGGAGGCACCTTTCCGTTCTGGTCGCCGGACAGCCGTTCGGTCGGTTTCTTCACGCCTGACAAATTGAAACGCATCGAAATCAGCGGCGGAGCGCCGGTCTCTCTCTGCGACTCGACCCTTGGTCGCGGGGGCAGTTGGGGCACCGATGGAACGATCATTGCCGCTCTCTCATACAACGCGGGACTTTCGCGGGTATCTGCGAGCGGAGGTCCTCCGAACTTCGTCACAAAAATCGATAATGTTACCTATTCTTCGCATCGCTGGCCGTGGTTCCTGCCCGATGGAAAGCATTTCATTTATTTGGCCGTGAATCACAATTCGCCTGAGAGCCCCGAGACGGGCCTATACTTCGCATCACTCGACGGCAAAGAAAACCGCCTGTTGTTCCACACCCTTTCCAGCGCGATCTACGTCCCGGGATACCTTCTTTTCCAGCGCGATAATTCCCTGGTCGCGCAACCGTTCGACGCGTCGGCTGGAAGGGTTTCCGGGGACCCTGAGACGTTAAGCGAAATCGTGCAATACGATGCGAGCCTGTGGCGAGCGAACTTGAGCGCATCGACCCACGGCATGCTCGTGTATGCATCGGGCACATCCTCGGGAATTGAAGCCCTTGCCTGGTATGACCGCACCGGAAAGCGCCTGGGCACAGCAGGAGATCCCGGTGGCTTCTTTGATCTCGATCTCTCGCCCGATGAAACGAAGCTGGCAGTAACCGAGGCGAACACATCGATCGCCACTATTTGGGTTCACGATTTGACGAGCAAGCTCAAGACGCGCCTCACATTCAATGGGGGTGCACATATCACTCCCATTTGGTCGCCCGACGGCAAAGAGGTAGCGTTCACTTCCAACCAGCAATCGGCGATTTCCATAAAGGAGGTCGGCGGAAGCGCTCTGGAGAGAACTCTGTTGTCTGCGCCGAGTCCCATGTACCAGGGGGTTACGGACTGGTCGCGGGACGGGCGGTACATCATGTACGAGTATGGTCCGGGCGTAAATTCGCAGCTATGGCTTGTTCCATTGTTCGGTGATCATAAGCCTTTTGCATACACGGGATCATCTCAACAGGAACGCGGCGGAGTTTTTTCGCCAGATGGGCGCTGGGTCGCCTACATGTCAAACGAATCGGGACGGCCTGAAATTTATGTTGGCCCATTTCCCTGGACCGGCGCGAAATGGCAAATCTCGAACAGTAGTGGTGCTAGTCCGCGCTGGCGTGCCGATGGGAAAGAGCTCTACTACTTCGATTTTGCCGGGATTCGGGCGGTCGAAGTGGATGGATCCGGCTCCGCTTTCCGCGCAGGCAACAGTACGTTGCTGTTTTCAATGCCTCAGAGAGGCCTGAGTCGCGAGTTCGCGCCTGCGAAAGATGGCCAGCGTTTTATCGTGATCGCCCCAAGCGAGGGGACTTCACAGTCTCTGACCCTGGTGCAGAACTGGACAGCAGAACTGAAGAAGAAATAGGAACGAACGCCGACTGCTAAGCGCTGGTTTCACATCTGTACAGCTTCAACCTTCTTCGGGAACACATTCCCCATTCGTCGAATCTGCGCGCCCACGTTTCGCAGCTTCTCTTCGATCCGCTCGTAGCCACGATCGATGTGATACACGCGGTCGATGATGGTTTCTCCGTCTGCAATCAAGGCGGCCAGAACAAGGGAGGCTGAAGCACGCAGGTCCGAGGCCAGTACCGCGGCAGCGCTCAAGGGTGTCTTGCCTCGAACTACGGCGCGTCGGCCCTCGATCTTGATGTTGGCTCCCATGCGAACCAGTTCCTGGGCGTGCATGAATCGGTTCTCGAAAATATTTTCGGTGATCAACGAAGCCCCGTCCGCCTGCGTCACGAGAACCATGTATTGCGCTTGAACGTCCGTGGGAAAGCCGGGATATTCCTCGGTGCTCATGTCGGAAGCTTTCAGACCACCATCGGCCGAGACTCGAACCGATTCGGCAGTTTGCGCGATCCTAACTCCCGTCTCGCTCAACTTCTGAAGAATAGAAGCCAGATGGGCAGGTTCGCAGCCGGCGATGTTGAGATCACCACCGGTGAGGGCACCCGCGATGATGAACGTCGCTGCCTCGATACGGTCGGGAATAATGCGATGTTTCGCTCCTCGCAGCTTGGCCACACCCTTCACGCGAATGGTGGCGGTGCCGGCGCCTTCGATGCGCGCTCCCATTTTGTTCAACAAGTCGGCGAGGTCTGCCACTTCAGGCTCGCGGGCGCAGTTCGTCATGATGGTCTCTCCGTCGGCCAATGAGGCAGCCATCAGCAAGTCCTCGGTTCCGGTCACGGTAATCTTGTCGAAGACGATGGTTCCACCCCGCAAGCGCTCTGCGGTTGCTTCCACATATCCGTGCTCTTGCACGATCTTCGCGCCCAGCCGCTCCAGACCCTTGATGTGCAGATCGATCGGGCGGGCGCCAATCGCGCAACCGCCGGGCAGAGACACCCGGGCCCGGCCGCACCGTGCTACCAGCGGCCCTAACACAAGGGTGGAGGCCCGCATGGTTTTTACCAATTCGTAAGACGCTTCCGGCGTGGCCAGGTTCTTGCAGCAAATCGTGGTGCGATGCTGCGCACGTCCATAGCCGAGTTCGACTTCCGCTCCCATGGCGGAAAGCAGCCTGCGCGTGGTTTCAATATCGCGAACCTGCGGAATGTTTTCGAGAATGACGGGTTCATCCGTAAGAATGGCTGCAGCCATCGCCGGCAGCGCGGCATTCTTGGCGCCGCTGACGCGAATCGTTCCCAGCAGCGGATTTCCTCCGCGAATGACAAACTTATCCATAGGCTTGCTTACGGACTTCTATTCTAGCGGGGATCATGGATTTCCGGGCATGACGGAAGGCACACGGTTGGAGGCGTCACCGCACCGATCTCTTCGCAACAGAGATGGCTTGCCGGACATTTCCGCGCGTGCCTTCGAGCGCCTGCTTGGCCATGTCGCGGCTGATCTGGCTCTTCAACATCACGAGTGCCACGGGAAGATTGTTCCCAGCTTTTCTGAGAGCGCTCTTGGCCTGGTATGCGGAGACTCTGGCCACGCGCCGCACGATCATCACGGCTCGCTGTTCCAGCTTCGAATTCTTCTGCTTCAGGTTGACCATCAAGTTGCTGTACACGTACCCAAGCCGGCTCATCGCCCCGGTTGAAAGCATGTTCAGCACCATCTTTTCAGCCGTTCCTGCTTTCATGCGCGTAGATCCGGAGATCACTTCGGGGCCCACGCGTACTACGATTGCGTGGTCTGCAGCCCTTTCTAGCGGTGTATGGCGGTTACAAGTGACCGCAATCGTGTAGGCCCCACGTCGATGGGCATACTCAATGGCGGCGACAGTAAACGGCGTGCGCCCACTCGCGGCAATACCGACCACTACATCGTTTTTGCCCGGCTTTCGCTTCGCCATCTCTCGCTGGCCAAGCGCTGCGGAATCCTCGTCCGCCTCAACTGCTCGAGCCAAAGCCTTTGTTCCTCCCGCCATGATGAACTCGACCATGCGGGGGTCGGTTTTGAACGTTGGGGGACACTCGGCTGCGTCAAGTGCGGCGATACGTCCACTGGTTCCGGTTCCGACATAAATCAGGCGGCCGCCAACACGCAAAGAGTCGGCGATCACGTCGATCGCGTCGGCGATTGCCGGCAATGCTCGCCGGACGGCAGGCGCAACTTTGGCGTCTTCGCGATTGATGATGCGCGCGATCTGCAGGGACGTCTTGCGATCGAGACCAGCAGAGGCGCGGTTGGTCTGTTCCGTAGCCAGCCGGCTCAGATTAGGACGATGGTGGCGTTTCAGCTAGCAACCTCCAAGGCCTCGATGACGGCATCGTGAAACGGCGGACGCACTTGCTTGATCGCCTGGTTTTGGCAATCGGGCCAAGTCCGGTTCGTGAGCAAAGTTATCGAAAGCTCGCGCTCCGGGTCGATCCACAACGAGGTTCCGGTGTATCCCAGGTGCCCGAAAGATCGTGGCGAAAAATACTTGCCCGACTGCGACGGTGAGGATGGTGTATCCCATCCGAGTGCGCGGGAGGTTCCAGGTGGAGAGGATTCCCGACGAGTAAAAGTCATCAGCGTCTCTGGCCGCAGAACGGGTGTACCACCGTGCAACATGGCGTTCGCAAAGATCGCGACGTCCTCGGCGGTGGCAAACAGGCCTGCATGACCGGCGACTCCACCCATGACGCTCGCGTTCTCGTCCTGTACCTCGCCCTGAATCACACGATGGCGGAAGGTTCGATCATCGGCCGTCGGCGCGATAGCGGTTCTCGCAGCCACACCTGGGTTGAACGTCGTATGCCTCATCCCCAATGGCCCCAGAATCTCACGTTGGCAGAAGCGGTCGAGGGATTCGTCGGCCAGATACTCCAAAGCAATTCCGAGGAGAATGAATCCGATGTCGCTGTATTCAGCCCGTGTGCCCGGATCCGCTGTCAGTGAAACTCCGTAAGCCGCCTGCAGCAATGACTCGCGATCCGATTCGCGAAGAAACAATTTCTCGTATGCCGGTAAACCAGAGGAGTGTGCGAGCAGCATTCGCAGTGTGACGGTCGTCCGTCTAGGGTCATCCCCACGAAAGTCCGGTAGAAGTGACGATAGAGTCATTTCCAAGTCAAGAACCCCTCGCTCATACAGGATGGCCGCCATGGTTGTGGTCGCCAAGACTTTTGTTACAGAGGCAAGGTCAAAGACCGTTGATGAATCAAGTTCGGGAGAATTGCTGTCGTGTGTGAAGCGGCCGAAGGCCTTTCGACCAACCAGGCGACCCTTGTGTGTGATAGCCATTGACGCTGCCGGAAATGCCCGCTCGGCGATGGCTTTTTCAAGGATGTGGAATGCGGCGGCAAAGCGCGTGTCCTGCTGCTCATAAGCAGGAATCAATGACGATGCTCGTCTGGCCTCAGTATCCAGGGGAACTCCTGACCGACATTCCTGTGATAGCCCGGTTATAGCAAAGAACGCAGATTCGGCATAGAACACGGCAGGTGCCTACCCCTCCCTGTTGCTTACTTCAGTTCCTTGAGACTTGCGCGGACGCTGTGTACAGTCGAGTATTCGAGCCATGTCATTGTTGCGTCAAATACGTCGGGGCATCTTTCGCCTGGAATCCTCTTGGAGTTTTCGTTGGTTGCTTGTGATCTTCGTGTGCGGTGCGCTTTTCCTGACTTGCCACGCGGTTGACTCATCGCCAAAGCTTGCTGTCGTTGATGCCATTGTGCACGACGCCATCCAGGACAAACAGATTCCTGGAGCCGTGGTCCTGATCTGGCACGATGGCCAGGTTGTTTATCGCAAGGCGATCGGCAACCGTTCGATCGAGCCCAAGCGTGAGCCGATGACGCTCGACACGGTTTTCGATGTCGCCTCATTAACCAAAGTCATTGCGACCACCACGGCTGTCATGCAATTGGTGGAGCGCGGCGAGATCCGTGTGAACGATCCGGTTGCGAAGTATCTCCCGGAATTCGCTCAAAACGGCAAGCAGGACATCACCGTCCGCCAGTTGCTGACTCATTATTCCGGGCTTGCAGAAGACCTCGATATGAGTCAACCGTGGACCGGAAAGCAAACAGCGTATGAGATGGCCTGCGCACAAGTGCCCGCGGTCGTGCCCGGATCACGCTTTCTGTATAGCGACATCAACTTCATTCTGTTGGGAGAGATCGTCGAGAAGGTTTCGGGCATGCCGCTGGATGAATATGTCGGGAAGCATGTCTTCACGCCCTTGGCGATGACGCACACAGGCTACCTACCGCCAAAAACGTGGCAGCCGAAGATTGCACCAACTCAATACGATGATCAGAACAAGATGCTACGCGGAGTGGTTCATGATCCATCAGCCAGGCGTATGGGTGGGGTAGCTGGACACGCCGGTTTGTTCTCGACAGCGGACGATCTTTCTATCTTTGCTCGGAGTCTGCTCAATGGCGGCAAGGTGCTGTCTCCGCTGATGGTCGAGAAAATGACCACGCCACAGCAGCCGCCAAATGCGCAAACACTTCGCGGCTTCGGCTGGGATATTGATTCTCCGCTTTCTTCAAACCGCGGTGACTTGCTGCCGGTTGGTTCATTCGGGCACACAGGATTTACGGGAACGTCGATCTGGATCGATCCGAGCACGCGGACTTACATCATTATCCTCACGAATGCGGTGCATCCGCGAGGCAGCGGAAATGCGATTGCGTTGAGGTCAAAGATAGCAACTGCTGTGACGGCCGCTCTGAACCTGGGCACAGGGAAGAAAGAGGCGGCCGAAACGAAAAACATTACCGGCTATAACGAAACCCAGACAGCAGCCCGTCGAGTGGGATCGCGCAATGGTGCCGTCCGAACTGGCATCGACGTGCTCAAGGCTAACGACTTTGAGATGCTTCGTGGAGGCCGGGACACAACGAAGATTGGCTTGCTGACAAACCAAACCGGTGTCGATGCGGAGGGCAATCGCACCATCGACGTTTTGGCTCACGCCCCCGGAGTTTCCCTGCAGACAATCTTCAGTCCCGAGCACGGAATCACCGGGATGCTTGATACCACCGACGTTACCAACTCGACGGATGCTGCCACTGGAATTCCCATCAACACCATCTACGGTGCGAAGGACGCGGCGCGAAGGCCATCCCCGGAGTTGTTCAAGGGGCTCGACGCTGTCGTCATCGATATACAGGATGCTGGAGTCCGCTTCTATACGTATGAAACGACTTTAGGTTATTTTCTGGAGGCAGCGGCGAAAGCCGGAATTGAGATCGTTGTGCTCGATCGGCCTAATCCGATCACAGGTTCTTTCGTAGAAGGCGCATTGCCTGATCCAGGACGTGAAAGCTTTGTGAATTATGGGCTGGTTCCGGTGCGCCACGGCATGACGTTCGGCGAACTTGCGCAGATGTTCAACACAGAACGCAACGTTGGCGCGAAGCTCAAGGTGGTTCCCATGGAAGGCTGGATGCGCGGAGACTGGTACGACTCGACGGGACTTACGTGGATCAATCCTTCGCCGAACTTGAGGAGCCTGACGGAAGCGACGCTCTACCCTGGAGTAGCTTTAATCGAGGGCACCAATGTCTCGGTGGGACGCGGCACTGACACGCCTTTTGAGTTAGTGGGCGCGCCGTGGATCGATGGCCGTGAATTCGCGAACTACCTGAACGCACGTTCTATTCCTGGAGTGCGGTTTGTTCCGACGATGTTCACCCCCAATGAGAGCCGTTACGCCAAGGAGAAGTGTGGCGGTGTAAACGTCGTGCTGATCGAGAGAAACGCACTCGATGCGACTGAACTGGGTGTGGAGTTGGCCTCGGCGTTACACAAACTCTATCCGGAGAAGTTCCAAATCGAAAAGATGATTGACCTGCTGGTGAACCAGGCAGCGTATGAGGCGATCGTGCGTGGCGAAGATCCGCGTCGCATTAGCGAAGACTGGCGCGATGCCTTGGAAGATTTCAAGGTGAAACGAGCGAAGTACCTTATCTACAAGTAATCAAAATCCCTAGCAGCCAAGACAGATAGCGTCAGGTAAGCCGCCTTTCTCTGTGTCTCAGTGAGCCGTCCATGGACGCGCTTTTCCGTCTTTTTCACAATGCCAATTATTCCCGAATTCGCTAGAATGTCCCACGGCTTTTGCCCACGGAGTGCAAGTAGACATGCAAAATCCTTTCTATCGCTGCGCTGGTCCCAACTGTGGGTTATTGAAAGGCATGAGCGATCGCTGGTGGCTTATGTGGACGTCATTCGGCGAACTGGATCGCCCGGTCCTTTATCTGTGTCCGTGGGACGAAGAAGTAGCCCGAAAGGAAGGCACACTGCACGTTTGCGGAGAGAATTGCGCGCATCGACTCCAATCCCAATTCATGGGAAACGTGCTTCAAAATGAATTGAGCCGTGGCCGATAGTTCGTACCCGCGATTCGGCGTCAACTAACCTTTTGTGAGTACCGGCGCATCCTACCCTACATCTGCAATCAAGATTGTTGGCAGTTATACTGGTCGCACGGGCGTGTGCCACTTCAACCTTGCTCTGGGAGAATTTATGCGGAAGACCCTGTTTCTGCTGCTTCTAACTTCAGTGGGCTGGGCACAAGCTGCGCAAGATACTCAGACTGCTGCCGCCCGGCAGCCGGAAACGGCGGCTCCCGCGATGAAGGCTCTCCAAATTGAGATTCCCGCCGGCACCAAGGTACCGCTTGCGTTGAAGAATGCCGTCTCAAGCAAAAGTACCCGTGAGGGCGACGCAGTTTATGCCGAAACCGTGTTCCCACTGGTAATCAACGAACGCGTACTGATACCTGCTGGCACTTATGTGCAGGGAAGGATCACTCACGTGCAGCGTGCCGGGCATATCAAGGGGCGAGCCGAAGTGCAGATGCACTTCACTACTTTGATTTATCCGAGTGGATATACGGTCATGCTGCCGGGTTCTCTGGACAATATTCCCGGGGCGGATAAGACCTCCATGAGCGGGGAAGAAGGAACCGTGAAGCAGGATAGCCAGACGGCAGAAAAGATCGGCACCGTGGCCGGAACCGCAGCTAGCGGCACTTTGATTGGCGCAGCCGCTGGTGGGGGAAAGGGCGCTGCCATCGGCGCAGCGGCTGGCGGAGCGGTGGGAACGGCGATAGCCATGCTCACCCGCGGTAATGATGTGAGATTGGACGCCGGAACAACTGTCGAAATGGTGATCCAGCGGCCGGTTACGCTGGATGCTGCAAGGATCCCGCCACCTGTTAAATAAGGCCCAGTGCCCCAGTGACGGTTCTTGAGTGAATGCGTTCACCGCACGTCTTCGGCGCTGATCTGGGCGGTCCCTACTTCAGGGCAAACGCCGCATTCACGTGCGCTGTCACATTGACCACCTGAGGCGTGAATTCCTCCATAGGGGCCGCAGCTTCGGCCTTAGCTTGCATGCCTCGCATCATCATCGGCATCGGCGGACGAATGACCTCGTTGCTATCGACCGAGGCATGTGACAGCTCTCCGAGGGTGCGTCCCGCTGCTTTGGCTAGAGCATTTGCCAACTCATGCACGCGTTTGTAAGCGTCCTCGACAGCCTTCGCTTTGGCCGCGTCCATGTCTTCCAATGTGTAATTCAGACTTTGATTCTGCGTAATATCGGTTTCCGCCAACTGCGACATTATGGGGGGCACCTTGGAGAAATCCTTCAGCTTGAGCGTGATGTTGGTTTCGACTCGATACGCGACCAATTTCGGCTTAGGACTCTTGTAGTCGTAGACCGGTTGGACAGCGAAAAGACCAATCTCGGCCGCTTTTGGATCCAGCCCATTATTTCTCAGGATTTGACGAACCTGCTCCACGGAGCTCGACGCCCGATCGTATGCAGCGCGCGAGGTATCGCCCTGGCCAGAGATATTGAATTGCACGACCGCCGTATCAGGGTTGGCGTCGAATTTACCGTCGGCTCCCACGTAGATGGTGTTCTGTTCACCCACGACGGTAGTCCGATCCTGCGCAACAGCCAAGGTGGACACGAGAAGTAGCAGGAACAACAATTTCTTCATGAGCATTCTCCGGCCCCGATTGTAGCTGTTTTCAGGGTCTTGCTCATAGAACGCGAAACTACGGAACTATTGCGCCGAAACTGAGAGAAATCGAAAGCGGTAGCTGCTAATTGGGTTTTGCGGAAAACGCGAGGCGATAGATTTTGGAGTCAATCTCTTTGCGAAGGTCGTCCCAGATGTTCTCCGGCATCGAGAGAAAGACCTTTACGATCTCAGGATCAAACTGGCGTCCGGACCAGACTTCAATCTCTTTGCGAGCGGCCGAAAGGGTCTGCGCCGGCCGATAAGGGCGATCGGAGGTGATGGCATCGAGTGTGTCAGCGATTGAGAATATGCGCGCGCCCAAGGGGATTTCGTCGCCCTTCAGACCGCGCGGGTACCCGGTGCCGTCATAGCGCTCCTGATGGGCGTACACGATTTCGGAGGCTTCGTGCAGAAACGGGATACGCTTCAACATCTGGTATCCGCGATATGCATGTTCGCGCATGATGGCAACTTCATCCGGCGTCAGGGCGCCCGGCTTACGAAGAATGTTGTCAGGAACCGCCATCTTGCCGATATCGTGCAGGAACGCACCGCGTGCCACGACACTGATCTGCTCGCGAGGCAATCCCATCGCACGGGCAATCGCGATGGTGAAGGCGGTAACGCGCTTGGAATGGCCTTCGGTTTCGGCATCTTTCAGGTCAAGCGCGTCGCCCAGTGCTTCGAGCGTGATGTCGTACGATTTCTCAAGGTCCATCATGACTTTGCGCAGGCTGGCGGTGCGCTCAGCTACCAGGGCCTCAAGATTGGTTTGATATTTTCGATTTTCAAGCTTAAGACGCCGATTCTCGAGAGCGCGACGGACGGTGGCGAGCAGTTGTTCACGCTCAAAAGGCTTTAGCAGGTAATCGTAGGCGCCGTTGCGGATTGCAGCTAGCGCTACGGAAATGTCACTTACCGCGGTCACCATGACCACGGGCATGTCTGGAAATTTTTCCTTGGTCCGCTCGAGGAGGCCCAACCCGTCGAGTTCCGCCATAAGGACGTCGGAGAGCATGAGTTCAAACTCTTCTCCCGACTCGAGCAATGCCAACGCCTCAACCCCCGAGGCAGCCTGGCGGCATTTGTAGTTCGCCACTGTGAGCATGGAAGAAACCACTTCACGAATGGTTTCTTCGTCATCCACCACCAAGATTCGGTCTGGCATTTGTATGGTTGAGTCTAGTGGCAATTCTATCCCACTTCCGACATTCCGAAAGTAACCGAAGGAGTAGGGAAAACCCGATGGTAACTGGCACGGACGTGCTATGTAAGAGGCGAAGCTTCTTGTTCCCGATGAACCTCGCGCTAACCATTTGGTATGCGGTTGGGGACTTTAGTGTCCCCAAAATTGTAGGAGAGGAGTCCGCCGCGCTATTGATCCTGGCGGCCAGCCTACTCGTCTTTCGAACCTTCCGTGAGCGTTACCTTCTGGTCTGGATTTTGGGATGGTTGGCGTACTTTGTCTCCCACTGGACCGCCCGGGGCGTCGGGCTTAACTTGTCGTCCAATTGGCTACTGGCAATATCCCAGGGACAGTTTCTCCTGGCAGTCTGCCTATTCGCGGCTGCGGTACTGGTTTACAGCCACTCACGTGATTTCTTACTGCCGCTTTTTCTCGTCTCGATAACCGTGATCGGGTATGCGGTGGCTGTGGCCATATTCCGGCCAGATTCCATGCAGTTTCGCATTCCGCTCGAGGTCGCATATCGGCTGATCGCCTTGGGGGCTGGGGTACGCCTGATACGTTTTCGCTGGGCCCGGGGAGAAATTGGACCCTGGTTTCTGGCTCTCAGCCTATTGTTGCTTCACTTGGATTGGGCTCCTCTGACGCCCTTCCTCCCTCCTGGATTCGAACTAATAGGCGAGATGCTCCTCGGCTTGAGCATGCTACTGGTTGTCTTCGATGATTCCCGGGAAAGAACGCGCCGGCTAGCCGTTATCAACGCGCTAACGGGAACCATTGCACGAGCTCAGCAGCACGGTCCCATGATGGCAACTGCGCTCGAAGAGCTGAAAGGCCTGCTTCGGGCCAAGGCCGCGTGGTTCCGCCTTTTCGAGAATGACCAGACGGCCATTACCGCGCAGATCGGATTGTCACCAGAATTCCTGCACGACCGCAGCACGATGAAGATCGAGGAGACCCTTTCCAACATCCTGCGGGAAGGAAAGCCAACGATCATCAAGACCGCCGATGCCAATGAAAGCATGAAACCGCACATGAAGTGGGAGCGGTTTCACCATGTGGTCGTTGTGCCGGTAGCAGGTAAGAAGTCCCCGATCGGAACTCTTGCTCTGGGCAGCAAGCACCATATTTGCTACACGCCGGACGACCTGGAATTCCTCTCGACAACTGCGCATCAGTTGGGGCTGGCAGTCGAGAATCTACGGCTGGTGGAGCAGATCCTGCGCTCGCATCGCCAGTGGAGCAACACCTTTGATTCCATCCAGGACCTGGTGCTGTTGCACGATTCCGAATTCCGCGTGATGAAGGCGAATCACGCTCTGCTGCAGCGTTTGGGCAAAGCACCTGCTGACCTGATGGGTAACACGTGCGAGAGTGTTCTTCCGAAGGATCACGGGGAGTGGACCAACTGCCCTTACTGCCTCGGGTCTTTCGAAGAAGGCTTCCACGAAGGTCCTGACCCATGTTTCGGCGGCTTCTCCATGGTCTCGACCTCCTCCTACACCGACCAGAACAGTAAGCAGCGTGGCACCATTCACGTTGTTCGGGATGCCACGGATCGCCGGGTCGCGGAAGAGAAATACCGGATGCTGTTCGAGCAGGTTCAGGAGGGAGTATTTGTCACGACTCCCGCCGGACAACTACTCGATTGCAACGATGCCTTCGTGCGCATGCTCGGCTACAGCAGCCGTGAAGAAGTCATGCCGCTCAACGTCGAAACGGCGCTCTATGCGTCGGCTGAGCAGCGCGAGGTGTTTCGACGGGAAGTTGAAATCCATAACTACGTCCGTAATTTCGAGGTCACCCTGCGGCGTAAGGATGGCACCCTGCTGACGGCTGTCGAGAGCAGCTTTGCCAGCCGCAATGCCGATGGCAGGATCGAACGCTACCAGGGTTTCCTGCTGGATGTGTCGGAGAAGAAGCGCGCAGAAGAAGAAATCCATCGCCGCAATCGAGAACTCAACGCTCTGAACGCAATGGCAGTGGTGGCCACGCAGTCGTTCGACCTCGACGAGATCCTGAACCTTACCTTGCGGCAGGTTATCACGCTGTTCGGTGCGGAGACAGGCTCGATTTATCTCAACGATCTCGACGAAACGACGTTCCGGCGCCGTGCCGGCTGGGGGCCCAGAAGTGCCGACCGGGCAAGGTTGTCAGAGATTATTTTCAGCGAAGGATTCGGCGACCTGGTCACGCGCTCTCGTACTGAGGTCATCAGCGAAGAATTTCTGCCTCACTTGCCGGCACAAGTGAAGGACTTCATACAAGCCGACGGCCTGCCTTCGTGGATCTGGGTGCTGCTGTGGAGCAAGGACAAGCCTATCGGGCTGATGGGCATCAGCAACCGTGAGG
>Ga0066903_100002057_pt1 | contig 15391 bp, 16 predicted proteins | sample PanSoiMetaGPlot1_FD_67491 | JGI IMG/M metagenome (GOLD analysis project Ga0066903, IMG submission 67491) | Tropical forest soil microbial communities from Panama analyzed to predict greenhouse gas emissions - Panama Soil - Plot 1 (version 2) | ecosystem: Environmental > Terrestrial > Soil >...
CAAGCGACGTCGAGATCCGACCGGGACCCGGAGCCGAGTTGGCTCTACGCGACGACCGAGTGACCCGTGCGCTGTTCCGTCCCCATCGCATCCTCCAACCACTCGAACTGACGGACGCCACCGTTCCTTAGCTCGGACTCTCGCGACGCGTCGCGCCGTCGCCAATCCAACCCAGCACCAGAAACGCGTGTACCGAACATGGCCGGAGAGCGCTTCTTCTGGCAGCACCGCCGAGGAGTTCGAAACGCATTTGCTCACGGTCCGCGCGATCGCTCACGCGCGCTTCGAAGGAGCTAGCGCGTCCGCGAGACGCGACCCACGTCGCTCTGAGTTGTGTCGGACGGGGAACTTGAACCCCACGCCCTTGCGGGCACTGGCCCCTCAAGCTATTCACAGCGCGACCGAACCTGTTGCAGTGCGTCGCACTTGCTTCGACCTGCGGTTCTGCGCGTCCAGAGCGACTCATACGTTCGGCTCCGTGAAACCAGTTCTGGGAGAGTCTAGGTAGAAGCCGTCGCGGGCAGACGGAGCATCTTGGCAACGTGATGTCACATTCCGGCGCCGGCGACCGGTACCCCGAAGAGATGCCGGGCGTTGCCACCGAGAATGGCGGTCTTTGCGTCACGCCCAAGTCCGCACTCGGCGATTTGCGGGAGAAGATGACTCACGCGCCGGCCCACCGGCCATGAGTACAGGTCCGTCCCGAACAGCACGCGGTCAGCACCGAAACGCGCTGCGAACTCTTCGATGAAGTCGAAGTTGTAGCTCAGGCTCGTGTCGAACACGATGTTCGCCGCAACGTCCGCCACGAAGAAGCACTGCCGCGTCGCCTCGTAGGACGAGAAGGCGTCGAGGGCCACGATCGTCAGGTCCGGGAGGGCCCGGGCGATCGAAGCGAGCTTCCACAGCGCCTCTTCGGGCGTGTCGTCCATCGCATGGATGATGGGCAAGAGCCCCAGCTCTCCCATTCGGTCGAGGTACCGCAGGACCCACCGGCTGTCCATCGACACGCCCTGGAACCGCGTGTGGAAGCTGATGGCGACGAGCGCGAGCTCCGAATCGATGCGTTCGATCTCATCGAATGCACGGGCGCCGTCGCGTGGCTCGACGATGCCGCAGGCGACGGGGAACCGGTCCGGCGTCTGGTCGCGGTAGGCCGCGATGCCGTCGTTGATCTGCCGGGTGTCGGCGAGACCGTTCGGGCGCAAGTAGCCATGGCCGGGGATCACGAGCGCCTGCCTGACCCCACCTTCGTCCATGATGCGGAGCCGCTCGGTCAGCTCTCGCCTCGCAAGCTGCGCAACGTCGCCAGCCCCGTCGTCGATCTCACCACCGAGCGCATCGAACGCGCGGCCGACGTGGTGGTGAACGTCGAAGACGTCGAAGCCGACGTCGGCGATCACGCGCTCCCGCCCAGCCGAGACCAGAGCCGTAACGCGTTGTCGCCGAGGAAGCCGCTCTGGTCGGCCGGCGCGAGGCGCGAGCTGGCGGCGCGCCCCAACTCCACGAGCGCGCCGTAGGGGCGGTCGTGCGTCTGCGGATAGTCGGATCCCCAGAGCAACCGATCCGCGCCGAACGCCGCCGCGAGTCGATCGACGAGGTCGCGCGGGTCACCCGTCGCCTCGGCCTGCTCCAACAGGTAACCCGAAACCTTGAGGACGAGGTTCGGCAACGTTGCGAGCTCGAACAAGGTACGCGCCTTCGCGTACGGCGTGCCCCCGCTCAAGTCGGGAAACCCGCAGTGGTCGAGCACGATCGTCAAGCCGGGGAAGCGCTCGAGCATGACGCGCAGCTCGGGAAGCTGGTTGGAGAGGATGGTGACGACCACACGGAGGTCGAGGTCGGCTGCGGCTGCACACAACCCGAGAGCGCGTGGTTCGTCGAGTCGGGCGAGCGTCGGGTTTCCGATCGCGAATAAGCGCACACCGCTCACGCCGTCCCGGGCCATGGCCCGCAGACGACCAACCGGATGCTCGCCGGCGTCGACGATCACCACACTGGCGAGCGTGTCGGAATGCTCTCGGGCCGAGTCGATCACATAACGGTTATCAAAGCCGTACGCGCTCATGGGCTGAACGAGCACGGCTCGTTCGACACCAGCAGGCGTCATGAGCTCGAGAAAATCCTCGACGGCGACTGGTGCTTCACGGAACCAGTCCAGACCGACACCGGTGGGACGAAGCGGGTAACGCTCGCCGTCGGCAGCGACGACGTGGACGTGCGTGTCGACGATCACACGGCGGCTGGTATCGAGATGCTGTACAGCCGCGCCGCGTTCCGGCCGAGCACATTCGCCATCTGCGCGTCGTCGAGGTCGTCGCGGTCGTGAAGGATGCGAACCGTGTCGGGAAACGCACAGTCCCAGTGGCAGTAATCCGACGCGTAGCAGACGACGTCACCCGTCGCCGAGAGCACGTACGGGACGGTGCGCTCGTCGGGCTCGCAGCTGACGAAGCACCTCCCGTCGAAGTATTGGGACGGGGGCCGATCGATGAGTGGTGCCTTGTCCGGCACGTGCTCCCAGTGCTCGTCGAGGCGTTCGAGCCAGAAGGGGAGCCAACCCGCGCCCGCCTCCAGGAACCCCGCCCTGAGCTCGGGGAAGCGGTGGAGTACGCCGCCGACCGTGAAACACGTCAGCGCGAGCATGGCACCGACCGGGTGCGTGAAGGCATGCACGGTGAGGATCGAGTCGAGGCGCTCGATAACGAACGGCACCTGACCCGGCGCCTGGCCGCCCCCGTGCACGCAGACCGCGACGCCCAGCCGTTCCGCCGTCTCCCACACGATGTCGAAGGACGGATGGTCGAGGTTCTTGTCGAGGATGTGCTGGGCGCATACGAGCCCGACGAAGTCATTCACTCGCACACAACGGTCGAGCTCCTCGGCGGCGGCCTCTGGGTCCATCATGGGCAGCTTCGCCACGAGCTTCAGCCGGTCGGGCGCGTGGGCGGCGAACTCCGCTCGGGCGTCGTTGAGCACGCGGCACAGAGCGATCGAGAACTCGCGGTCGTGGAGCGCGAACTCCTCCCCTGAGCCCGGCGGGAAGAGCACCGCGACGTCGATGCCTTCGAGGTTCATGTCCTCGAGCCGGGCCGCGGCGTCGTACATCCCGGGCCGCATGCCGGCCGGCGGCGTGAGCTCGAACTCGTCGTGGGCCCACACCGGTGTGCGCGGGTTGTGCTCGCTGATCTGCATGCCGCCGCCGGGCACGGCCGCCGCCGCCCGTCCGTAGTGCTCTTTGGTCGCGCGCACGTACTCCGCCATCCGGGCACGGAACCGGTCGGGCACCCGCCTCCGCCAGCCCAGAGGTTCTCCGCCGTGCCCGTCGGCGTCGACGACGTAGTAGCCGTAGCGTCCCATCCGTCCTCCCCTCGGCCCTCACCAGCGGCGCCTGACGGGATCAGTTCTATCTTCTCTACGTTCCTTGCACGAGCACGAGAACCGGGGAGGCGTCGTGAGCGACGCGGGCGAGGATTGGATCGAGGTCGACGACTCGCCCGAGGCGCTCCTCGACCTGCTTGCCGAGCGTGGGTGGGGCGACGGACTCCCGGTCGTCGCGCCCACCGCCGCGCGCATCGACCGGATGCTGAAGATGGTCGACGCGCACCCCGATGAAGCAATCGCGGTGCTCCCGCCCCGCAACGGCGCCGCGACTGTTCGAGCGATCGCCGTCAACGCAGTGCTTGCCGGCTGTCCGCCCGAGGTCATGCCGGTCCTCGTGGTGGCGGCGCGAGCGCTCGCCAGACCCGAGCTGAACCTCGACGGGGTGCAGGCGACGACTCATCCCGTCGCTCCGCTCGTGATTATTCACGGCCGCGCCGGCGCGGACCTCGGCTTCAACGGCGGCCTCGGTGCGTTCGGGCCGGGATGCCGAGCCAACGCGGCCGTTGGTCGCGCGGTGCGCTTCCTGCTCATGCACGTAGGAGGGGCGAGGCCGGGGGCGGGGGATGCGAGCACGCAGGGCCAGCCCAGCAAGTACACGTTCTGCATCGCCGAGAACGCTGCGGATTCGCCCTGGCCACCGTACGCCTGGACGAAGGGCGTCACCGCAGACAGCGCGGTGACCGTCGCGTGTACGGAGAACCCGCACAACGTCCACGACATGTGGAGCCGCGCGCCCGCGGGGATCCTCGAGAAGATGGCGACGGTGGTCGCGCAGCTCGGGTCCAACAATGCCCCCGTGAGCTTTGCCGAGGTCTTCGTCGTGCTCTGTCCAGAGCACGCCGTGACGATGGCCGAAGCGGGCTGGGCGCGGGAGGACGTGCAGCGGTATCTGTTCGAGCGGGCGCGGCTCCCAGCCCGGCAGATGCGTGCCGCGTTCGATCCGCCGCTGTGGGAACCATGGATGCATGCGGTCGCCGACGACGCGGTCCTCCCGCTGACCGGGCATCCCGACAACTACCGGATCCTTGTTGCGGGCGGGCCGGGCAAGCACTCGTCGGTGCTGCTCAGTTGGGGTGTCACGAAGAGCGTGACGCTTCCGCTCGTGCCGTGACGAGCGAGCGCACCGCGTCGACTGCGGCCGCGCCCCGGGCGCGAACGGCGTCCTCGTCGATGCCGCCCAATGGGTGCTGGATCACGACGATCCTGGCGTCAGCAAGATCGTGGGCGGCGGCGGCGCCGCGCGCCATCGGCTCGAACGGCTTCGTGGCGACCAGGACCGTGGGGACGCCTGCTTCTTCGAGTTGCACGAGGTCGTGGACACTCCACGACGTGCACGATCCTCAGTCGCCGCTTCCCGTCAGCACGACCTCGGCGCTGCGTCGCAGGTTGTCGAGCACGGCGGCGTCGGCGGGCTCGGCCGCGCTCCGCTTGCCGAGCACGGGGCCCATCCGCATGCCGGTCCGGTTCGCCAGGCCGTCGGCGACCGTGGAGAGGAGGAGACCGGCATTGGGTTTGCCGTTTTCCAGCACTGCGACCCGCGTTCCGGCGAGCGCCGCGGGCAGTGCCGCAAGGCGAACGCGGCGACGGACGATCGCGCCTTCGGGTGACGCGACGAGGATTCGGCTCATCGACGTGCCTCCATGGCGCGAGCACCATACGATTCGACACCGATGTTTGACAATGTTCTAGGCATCACGAGCAGCGCCGCGTGATCGTCCAAGTCGCGTATCCGCCAGATCCCCCGGCCCATCTGGTCGACGAGCTGCGGGCCGTGTCCCCGGAGCTCGAGCTCCGCGTGACTCCGTACGTCGAGGAGCACGGCGTGCGGGCGGCGCGCAGCCGAGCCTCGCTCGACGAGCTGCGGGCTCGTGCCCCCGCTCTCACCGAGGCGCAGCGCGACGCGTTCGGCCGGGCGGAGGTGCTCCTCGCCCTCGACTTGCCGGTCGGCCTCAGCGAGCTCGCGCCTGCCCTGCGCTGGGTGCAGGCCATCGGCGCCGGGACCGACCACTTCCGCGGCGCGGAGCTGGAGCCGGGCGTCGTGGTCACCAACGCGGCAGGAGTAGCCGCCGCGCCGATCGCCGAGTTCGTGCTCGGACAGCTCCTGGCCTTCTGGAAGCGCTTCGACGAACTCGCCGACCAGCAGCGCCGCCACGTGTGGGAGCCCGCGTACGGGCGGCTGGTGTCCGGGCTGGCATTGGGGCTCGTCGGGCTGGGGGCCATCGGCACGGCCGTGGCCGAGCGGGCGCGCGCACTGGGGATGCGGGTGCTCGCAGTGCGACGTCGACCCGACGCCGGCGACCGGTCGTACGTGGTCGACGAGGTCGTCGGACCGGAACGGCTCCACGACGTGCTCTCGCGCGTCGACGCCGTCGTCGTGTGCGCGCCGGCCACTCCCGACACCCATGACCTCTTCGACGCCCACGCCTTCGCGGCCATGCGGCCAGGCGCGGTGTTCTGCAACGTCGCCCGCGGCTCGCTCGTCGACGAGGCCGCGCTGCTCGACGCGCTCCGGTCCGGCCACCTCGGGGCGGCGGTCCTGGACGTCACCCGGGAGGAACCACTGCCCGCCGACAGCCCGCTGTGGGACGCGCCGAACCTTCGTCTCTCACCACACTCTTCGGCGTCCCTCGACCAGTACGTCGAGTCCGTGTTCGAGCTCTTCGCCGACAACCTCGGCCGTTACCTGCGCCACGAGCCGCTCCGCAACGTCGTCGCCTGACGGTCAACGCCGCCAAAACGGGAGAGACGTCTCCAGCGTTCGACGCGCGAATTCTCTGATCGGCACCGTGCGCAGCGCCTCCGAGAGCACCTCGACGCTGACTGGGCCACGGTAGCCGTTCACGCCAAGGCGTTCCGAGAACCCCTCGAGGTCGAACACTCCGTCGCCCGGAAGCGCCCGGCGGTGCAGCGTGTCTTGCCCGGGGTCCGGGCCGGGCGGCAGGCCGTCGCTGAACTGCACGAACGCCAGCGCTTCGGTGGGGAACGCGTCGAGAGCTGCCCAGCGGTCGTCGCCGCGGAAGAAGTGCCACGTGTCGACGATCACACCCATTCGGGCTCCAGGCGTCGCTCCCGCGAGGAGGTCGCGTGCGTCGGCGATCGTCCTGATCTTCGTCAGCGGCGAGAACTCGACGGCCAGGCCGACGCTCGCCCCAGCGAAACGGTCGACGCTCCAGTCAACGAGGTTCCTGATGCGGTCGTCGACGTCGTCGACGACACGCACCTGCACCCACACCGACCTCAAGGCTTCCGCGATCTCGAGCAGCGCGTCGGCCTCGCGTTTGGTCCGGCTCTCGTCGGCGCCGATCGTGAGTCCGGCGAGGTCGAGGCACGAAAGCCGTTGCTCGGACATCGCGTCGGCGATCTGGGCGAGCGAGCCGCCGGCAGCGAGATTCGCGCGGATCGAGAACACATCGGGGCTCAACATCGGGTATCCCGCCTCGGCGGCGGCCGCGATCTGTGTGAGCAGGTCGACGTCCGGCGCGACGAGCGGCGAGTGATTGAGGGTCGCGAACGCCAGATCAGTCATGAAGCAAGCAAGCGTATGCTCGAACAATTGAGAGAGGAGGTTCGTGATGGTCCGCATGAAGGTCCTCGACCCGACCGCGCCACCCCCTGACATCGGCGCCGATCCCGGGCCGGACGCCGGGGCGCTCGCGAGCCGGCTCGTCGGCGTCCGCTTCGACCGCACGTGGCGCTCGTTCGAGTGGGTGCTCGACGAGTGGGCGACGATGCTCGGCGAAGCAGGCGCAGACGTGCGCCCGTGGTGCGCGGGAAGCCGCATCGGCGAAGAGGGCGAGCGGACGCGCGTGGAGCTCGAACGTTTCTCCGACGAAGTCGACATCGCGGTCGTCGGCCTCGGCAACTGAGGATCGTGTACCTCGTGGACCGTCCACGACACCTTGTCCGTGGCCTCCCGAGGAAAGACGGCGGTCGCCGTCGTAACGGAAGAGTTCGAAGCGCTGGCGCACACCATGGGAGCGAACGCAGGGCAAGCCGCGCTGCGGGTGCTCGTGCTCCCGTACCCGCTCGACACACGCCCCGAAGCGGAGGTTCGTGAGATTGGCCGACAGCACTATCGACCGCTCCTGCGGGCCCTCGGGGTGCGAGATTGACTGGTTGACGAGCGCCCGGGTCGACACCGAGGTCGACGTCATCGCGTTCACCAAGTTCGCCACCGACGCCGGCTGGGGCGACGGCCTCCCGCTCGTCCCCCCGGTCGAGGAGTTCGTGCGCGAGTACGTCGTGGCGTCGAATCGCTTCCCGGACGAGCTCCTCGCCGAGCTGCCTCCACGCAACGGGCGCTGCACCATCGAGAAGGTGGCGATCAACGCGGTGATGGCGGGCGCGCCGGCGTCGGCGATGCCCCTCCTGTGCTCGGCCGTCGAGGCGTGCGCCGATCCGGCCTTCGACCTGTTCTCGCTCAACACCACGACGAGCTCGGTGGTGCCCGGCGTGTTCGTGAACGGGCGGGCCCGCCACGAGCTGGCGATCCCTTACGCCGCCGGCTGCTTCGGGGGCGAGGCCGGGCCGGGACCGTCGATCGGCCGGGCGCTGCGCCTCGTCATGCGCAACATCGCCGGCCAGGTCGTGGGCGTGTCGTCGAAGAGTGTGTTCGGCCAGCCGGGCCGGGTCGCCGGCATCGTCGTCGGCGAGTGGGAGGAGCGTTCACCGTGGGGACCGCTGGCCGAACGTCGGGGCGTCACCGGGAACGCCGTAACCGTCCACGGCTGCGTCGGCACGATGGACATCGCCGACATCGTCGCCGACAGCGGCGCGCTGCTCGCGGAGCTCATCGGCAAGTCGATCGCCTACCCGGGCACGAACGCGTTCATCAGCCACTTCGGCGCCGAGATCCTCGTCGCGCTGGCGCCGCCATGGGCCGACCTGATCGGGGCCGACTTCCCCGCCATCGAAGACGTCCAGGACGCATTCTGGCGTCACGCCGCGCTGCCCGTGTCCTGGTGGCCGCGGCAATACCACTCCTACCTCGAAGAGCGTGACCGGATCGGTCCGGACGGGATGGTGCACCTCGTCGAGCGACCCGAGGACCTGCTGGTCATGGTGTGCGGCGGTCTCGGGAACCTGCACGCATACGCGCTGCACAGCTTCGGACCCACCAAGGCCGTCACTCGGGCGTTTTGAGCAAGCGCGCATGACGGACGGGGCGCTCGAGGGGTTGCGCGTTCTCGACATCTCGACGCTGTTCGCGGCGCCGCAGATCGCGACCGTGCTCGGCGACCTCGGCGCCGACGTCGTGAAGGTCGAACCGCCCCAGGGTGATCCGCTGCGGGCCATGGGAGTGCAACGCGAGGGTCACTCGCTGATGTGGGCGCTCGCCGCGCGCAACAAGCGCTCGATCACTCTCGACCTCGACAACGAGGCCGGCAACGAGGTCCTCCACCGGCTCGTCGAACGAGCGGACCTGCTGGTCGAGAACTTCCCGCGTGCGGCGCTCGAGCGCTGGCACTGCACGTACGCCGAGCTCTCGGCGCTCAACCGCCGTCTCGTGATGGTGAGCGTCAGCTGCTACGGGGCGACGGGGCCGTACCGGGACCGGCCCGGTGCGGGCACCCTGGCAGAGGCGTTCGGTGGGCTCACCAACATGATCGGCGAAGCGAACGGCCCGCCCATGCTGCCGTCCGTCGCGCTGGGTGACACTGTCACCGCGATGGCGGGGGTGATCGGCGCACTGGCTGCGTGCTACCACCGCGACGCCGGGGGCGGCGGCGGCCAGCACGTCGACGTGAGCATGTACGAGCCGATCCTGCACTTGCTCGCGGGAACGACCGCGGCATACGACCCGGCCGGTCCGGCACCTCGGAGGAGTGGGAGCCGTGTCTCGGGCGGCGTCCCCCGCAACGTGTATCGCACTGGCGACGGACACTGGGTGGTCGTGTCGGGCACCACGGACGCGCAGGTCGGGCGACTCCTGCCGCTGATCGGGCGCGACTCGCCGGACGATCGCGCCCGCTTCGGCCTGTCGGCGGCGCGGCTGGCGGCGGCCGACGAGCTCGACGGCCTCGTCGCCGAGTGGATTCGAGCGCGCGACCGCGACGACGTGATCGAGGCGTTCCTCGGCGCCCGCATTCCCGCCGCGCCCGTGAACGACCTGCGGGACATCCTTGATGATCCTCACGTCTCCGAGCGCGGCAGCCTCGTGCGTGTCGACGACGCGGTGCTCGGCTCGGTGACGATCCCAGCCCCCACTCCCCGCCTGAGTGCCACTCCGGGGCAGATCCGGGCGACCGGGCCGTCCCTCGGCGCGCACAACGACGAGGTGTTGGGCGACTGGCTCGGACTCGAGCCGTCGGAGGTCGTCGAGGTCCACGCGAGTTTGGACATGAAGCCGTGACATACGACCCGTCGTCGGTGCTGCTCACGGACCGTGTCGCGATCGTGACCGGCGCCGGACAGGGCTTGGGGAAAGCGACCGCCACGCTGCTGGCGCGGTTCGGCGCCCGACTCGCCATCGTCGATCGTGTCGCCAGCACGCTGGCAGCGACGGAGCAGGAGCTTGCAGCCGCCGGACAACCAGCGCTCGCCCGTCGGCTGGACGTGCGAGACCGGGACGCGGTGACGTCCTTCCTTGCCGACGTCGCCGCCGAGTACGGACCGGTCGATGCCCTGGTGAACAACGCCGGCGGCACGTTCTTCTCGCCCTTCCTCGAGGTCACCGAGAAGGGCGAGCACACACTGATGTTGGAGAACTTCGTCCAGGTCACGTCGCTCATCCGCGCCGTCGTGCCCCTCATGCCCGACGGCGGGACCATCGTCAACCTGACGTCGATCGAGGCGCACCAGGCGGCACCGGGCTTCGCCGTGTACGGCGCCATGAAGGCCGCCCTGTCCCACCTCACGCGCACGCTGGCGCTCGAGCTCGCGTCGCGGCGCATCCGTGTGAACGCGGTGGCGCCGGACGCGATCCCCACCGGCGGCGACCGCGACGTCCGAGCCGAGATGCTCTCCGGCGGCGGAGAGTACGAGCCCGCCGTCGTCCCTCCGCTCGGGTTCATGGGCTCCGACGAGGACGCCGCCGCGGCCGTCCTCTTCCTAACGAGTGACCTCTCGCGGTTCGTCACCGGCACGACGATCCACGTCGACGGCGGCAACTGGGCCGCCGGCGGCTGGCGGCGCGTCAGCTCGGACTGAGTCCGAAGAGCTCGATCGTGTTCTCGCGCACGATCTTGCGGACGAGGCCGTCGTCCAGGCCGGCGAATAGCTTCTCCGCCACCGACTTGCTGTGCGGCCACGTGCCGTCGGCGTGCGGGTAGTCGGTCTCGAACGTCACCTGGTCGGCGCCGATGGCGTCGATCGAGGCCAGGCCGGCGGCGTCGTCGAAGAAGCAGCCGTACACGCGACCCCAGTAGTAGGTGCTCGGGGGCTCGGGAACGATGTCGGTGGCGTCGCTCCAGCCGCGATTGTGCTCCCAGACCCGGTCGGCCCGGGTGAGGATGTACGGGATCCAGCCGATCTGGCCTTCGGAGTAGGTGATCTTGACGTTGGGGTAACGGACGAGGAGGCCGGAGAAGAGCCAGTCGGCGAGCGATCCCTCGGCGAGCTCGTGCGTCAGCGTGGACGACACGGCCGGCGGCGCGTCCGGCGAGGTCGACGGCATCTTCGATCCCGATCCGCTGTGCATGCAGACCACCGTGCCGGTCTGGTCACAAGCCGCGACGAACGGATCCCAGAAACGGTCGCGGTCGTGCACGGACGGCAACCCGAGGTTCGTCGGCAACTCCGAGAAGCACACGGCGCGGACGCCACGCGCCGCGTTGCGCCGCACCTCCGCCGCGGCCAGCTCGGCGTCCCACAACGGGGTCAGGCACAACGGGATGAGGCGGCCGCCCGATCCCCCGCACCATTCGTCGACCATCCAGTCGTTGTACGCCTGCACGCACAGAAGCGCGAGGTCCTTGTCCTCAGCCTCGAGGAACGTCTGGCCGCAGAACCGTGGAAACGTCGGGAAGCAGAGCGACGCCTCGACCCAGTTGAGGTCCATGTCATCGAGGCGCGCGGCCTGTTCGTAGCAGCCGGGACGCATCTCGTCGTACGTCATTGGCACGACCTGCACGTCCTCGGGAGCGAACCCCGCGCTGGCGCTCAAGCGCGTCTGCGGCACGGCGCGGTCCTCGTAGAGCCACCAGTCGGCGAGCGGGCCGTCGTCTCCTATCCGATACGAGTACTTCCCTCCGCGGAACGCCATGTCGGCGACGGGTGCGCGCTGCACCCGCGGGCCGAGGTCGCGGTACTTGGCCGGCAGTCGGCTACTCCACACGTCGGCGGGCTCGACGACGTGATCGTCGGCGGAGATGATGCGCGGGATCTCGATCGTGCTCATGGGAGCCGCACCTCCGGTTCGTAGCGCACATCCCAACCGTTCAGGTGAACGACCTCCTCGAGCGGCTTGCGCCGCGGTTTGCCCAGCGTCTCGGCGCCGTAGCCGAGGAACACGCTCGCCTCGAGGAACATGCGGGCCGGCACGCGCAGGAGCTCCTTGACGCGTGCTTCGGCCAGTCCGAAGAACGTCGTGAACAAGGACGAGACGCCGAGCGCGTGCGCGGCGAGCATCATGTTCTGGCACGCCGGATACAGGCTCGACCCCCGACCGCCGGGGATGTGACGGGTCGGTCGTAGCGTGCCGTCCGGGTTCTCCTCGTACTCCCCCTTCATGCGGATGCCGCGGTCGGGATTCCAGAACACGAACACGAGCGCGGACACGACGTCGATGTGGTCGACGGCGGCGTGGCCGGTGACGGGGCGGCCGGCGCCGTCGACGAGCTCGTGGGCGCCCTGCGCCCGCTCGGCGTCGATGTCCGCGAACGCCTCGACCATCATGGCCTTCAGCTCGCGCTTCACGTCTCCGTCCGTCACGACGACGAACTCCCATGGCTGGGTGTTCCCCGAGCTGCACGCCAGCGTGGCCGCTCGGAGCACCCGCGCCAGGACCTCGGAGGGCAGCGGACGGTCCTCGTACATACGCGTGGCACGCAGGCCGAAGATGGCGTCGAAGACCGGCATGTCCGACCAGTCGCTCGCGCTCATTCGTCGAGCCCGTACAGGCGTAGGGCGTTGCCGCGCAGGACACGGTGGATCACCGCCCGGTCAAGGTCGGGGGTCTCGAGCAGGCTGCGCGTCGAGCCGGGAAACGTCCCGTCGGCATGCGGGTAGTCGGACGCGAAAACGACCGATTCCGGATACGCGTCGAGCATCGGCCCGAGACCGGGCTCGACTTCCTCGACCGACACGAAGCACTGGCGCCGGAAGTAGTCGGACGGCCGCATGGTGAGCCCAGCTTCGTCGAACCCGAACAGGTCGTGATGCTCGTCGAGCCGGTGCACGTACGACAGCGCCCATGCCGCGCCGCTCTCGAGGAAGGCGACGCGCAGTCCCGGGTGGCGTTCGAGGATGCCGTAGGCGACGAACGTCGTCAGCGCCATCATCTGCTCCATCGGGAAGTGCACGGCGTGGAGCGGACTGAAATACCCGTCGTACCGACGCTCGAGCTCGTCGAAGGGCACGAGACCGCTCATGCCCGGATGGATGGCGAACGGGACACTGGCGTCCTCGAGGTACGACCACAGCGGCTCGTACGACTCGTCCTGCAGCCTGGGCAGCGCGCCGAAGTGCTCTGGGCGGCGCCACGCGCCGCGGAAGCCGAGCTCCTCGACGCAGCGGCGCGCCTCGTCGAGTGCGTCGCCGGCGTCGGTCATCGGGAGCGTGCCGATACCGATCAGCTTGTCGGGCGCGTGCGTGCAGTACTCGGCGAGCCAGTCGTTCACGGCCCGGCACAGCGCCACGGCCGGTTCGCGCTCAGTGACACCCTGGATCATCAATCCGTAGGTCGGGTACAGCGCGGCGGCGTCGATGTGGTCGACGGCCATGTCGGTCATGCGCGGAGCAGGGTCGGAACCGCCTTGCGCTGCCACAGGTGCCTTCGACGTCTTGGGGGTCTGACCCGGCGCACCGACGGACTCGCTCCGGCCCTTGATGCGGAACCCGGTCCGGTCGCCGCACGCGAACCGGAAGTGGCCCTCGGACTGGAGGACGCGTGGGGCGTAGTCGCGGAAGCGCGCCGGGAGGAGCTCGTCCCAGACACGCGGTGGCTCGACGACGTGGCCGTCGGCGTCGAACACCCAGGGGCGGGTGGCCGAGGCCACGTCCCCGTCGGCGATCGCGTCGCGCGTCGTCATCGTCGACCCGGCCGGAGCACCTGGCCCGGGAGTCTTCCGGTCAGCTCGCCGTCGAGCACGATGGGCTCCCCGTTGACGATCGTGGCACGAACCCCCCGACCCCACGCCTTGAAGCGGCCGACGCCGCCCGGCAGGTCGTGCACGAACTCCTTCTTCCAGGGGCCGATCGTCTCGGGGTCGAACACCATGAGGTCGGCGGGGGCGCCGGGCGCGAGGATGCCGCGATCCACTAAGCCGAGGAGCGCGGCCGGCACCTGCGTGATCTGGCGGATGCCTTCTTCGAGTGTCCACACCCGACGGTCGAGCACCCAAGAGCGAAGGAAGTACGAGCTCCAGTCGGCGCCGTCGTCGCGGGCGAGGTGGGCGCCGCCGTCGGAGACGCCGATGATCATACGGCTGTCGAGCTGCGCCTCGCGCACGGCCGCCGTCCACTCCGGGTTCTCGGTCCGCCAGCGGAAACGGGTCGCGAGGTTCTCGTCGAGGGCGAGGTCGAGCATCGCGTCGGCGCGCGCGACGCCCAGCTCGTCGGCGATCTCGTAGATCGACCGGGCCTGGAGCTTCTCGTGCTCGGGTTTGGCGACCTCGTCGACGAACACCGCATCCCACAACGGCGGCGGCACCGTCGTGCCCTTGGCGGGGTCTCGGTTGTAGTTCTCCACTGCGTCGCGCAGCTCGGCACGCGCCGCCGGATCGCGCAGGAGTGCGACGCGGTCTGGGTGCGGCAGCTTCAGCATCCGGTCCCACGCGGGCACCGCGAGGTAGTGCAGGTTCGTCTCGTCGATGGTCAGGGGCCGGTCGAACGGGCGCGCGATGAGCATCGAGAACACGGGCGCCCCGCCCTCGGTGGCACGGTCGAGGAACGCCTTGGCCGCGTCCCACGTCGCGGTGGGCGCGTCGACCTTGTTCCGGCCGCCGAGACCTTGGATGATCACGGGAAGGCCACTCACCTTCCCGAGCCGGATCAGGTACTCCTCGTCTTCAGCGTCGAGTCCGCCGATGGCACTCGCGGGCAGGAACGCGATCGACCCTGCCCCGGCACGGCCCGCTTGATCGGCGAGAGCAACGAGCTCGTCGCGGGCGGCGACGCGTGACGGCACCGGGCGGTCGTCAATGTCGAAATGTGTGGGGGCCGCGGATGAAGACAAGCCGGCCGCGCCCGCGGCCATCGCGTCGTCGAGGAGGCGACGCATCACGTCCACTTCGGCGTCGGTGGCCTCGCGCTCGGTCGCGTCCGGCCCCATGACCCAGCGGCGCAGATTGGAGTGACCGACGTAGCAGGCGAGGTTTACGCCCAGCTTGCCCTGCCGGCTGTCGAGGAACTCTGGAAACGTCTCGAACGCCTCCCATTCGATAGCGCTAAGCGCGATTGGGTCCATGTTCTCCACTTGGGCGAAGATGCCCTCGAGGAAGGAACGGTCGTCGGCTTTGCACGGCGCGACCGAGAAGCCGCAGTTCCCCGCCATCACCGTGGTGACGCCGTGGAAGCACGAAACGGTCGCGTAGGGATCGAATGTGATCTGCGGGTCGTAGTGGGTGTGGGCGTCGACGATCCCGGGCGCGACGATCAGGCCACTTGCATCGACCTCGTCCTCGGCCCGGCAGCCGTCGAGGCGGGCGAGCGTCGCGATCCGGCCGTTCCCTACACCGACGTCGACGCGCCGGCGCGGCAACCCGGTGCCGTCGACGACGAAACCGCCCCGAACGATGAGGTCGTACTCGAGATCGGGGGCTGCGGCGCTCATGAGCCCGTGGCGGTGAACATCGCCGCGCCTTGCCGCACGACGAGGAACGAGAGCCCGTCGGGGCCGGCCACGAAC
>Ga0066903_100002058_pt1 | contig 15386 bp, 10 predicted proteins | sample PanSoiMetaGPlot1_FD_67491 | JGI IMG/M metagenome (GOLD analysis project Ga0066903, IMG submission 67491) | Tropical forest soil microbial communities from Panama analyzed to predict greenhouse gas emissions - Panama Soil - Plot 1 (version 2) | ecosystem: Environmental > Terrestrial > Soil >...
TTCGGCTGGCCGAATCCCGATCCGGCGACCTTCTGCGTGATCTGCTGGCCGTCGAGGTTCAGCTGAAAGTCGTCGTCGCGGCTGACGCCCGGCGTGTTGGTGACGTCGTTCGCCGTGATGCCCTTCACCAGCTTCGACAGCTCCATCCAGTTGCGGCCCTGCAGCGGCAGATCCTCCATCTGCCGGCGGTCGACGTTCCCGGCGACCTGGGACGATGTCGTGTCCACGAGCGGTGATTCGGCGACGACGGTCAGCGTCTCGCTGACTTGCGCGATCTTCATCGTGAACGGGATCGTCGCGTTCTGGCCCACCAGGAATTCGACGTCGCGCAGCACGACGGTCGAGAACCCGGACAGCTCGGCCTTCAGCGTGTACTTGCCGGCCGGCACGTTCAGCAGACGGTACTCGCCCTTCTCGTCGGTGACGGTGGACAGCTGCCTCCCTGTGTCCTGGTCGACGGCGGTCACGGCGACGCCCGGCAGAATGGCCTTCGTTTCGTCGGTGACGGTGCCGGTGACCGAAACGTTCTGCGCGTGCGCGACAGCCGCGAAACTCGATGAGAGCGCGACGATGAGCGCCGTCCTGAGGATGCTTCGCACGATCTGCCTCCTTGAGAGGAACTCGAGTGGTCGCCGCCGCGTGGAGCGAGAACGACTGGGGGATTCTAGCGCGTCCGTACTGGCCGACCTGCCGTTTTTTGGCCGGACGGAGTCGGCTATGCGGCTTGTTGGATCGCCTCGATGATGTGTACACGTCACGCGCCGGAGCGGCGCGCGATGACCTCGACGATCTTCTCGCCGTGGAACCGGCCGTTCTCGATGAAGATCGTGCCGGTGTCGACGCCCGCCGTCGCGCCCCCGGCCACGAAGAGGCCGGGGACGTTGGTCTCGAACGTCACGGGGTCGTGCACGGGCGCCATCCGCTCGTTGAGCGCAACCCCGGCGCGACTCAGCAGCGCGTTGTCGGCGCGGTAGCCTGTCAGCAGATATATATAGTCAGCCGGCAACTCTGCTTCGGGCTCCTCTCCCGCCCTTCCCGCCCCGCACCGTGCGAGCACGACAGAGGTCGGACGGATCTCTTTCGCAATCCACCCGAAGCGGGCCGCAATCGATCCTGCCTTGATCCGGTTCTCGATGTCCGGCCGGACCCAGTATTTGATCGTCGATTTCAGGGTCGGCGCACGGTGCACGATGGTGACGTGGCCGCCGGCGCGGAAGATCTCGAGCGCGGCCTCGGCCGCCGAATTGCCGCCGCCGACGATCACGACCCGCTGCCTGAAGTGCGGGTGCGGTTCGCGGTAGTAGTGGCTGACGTGCGGTCCATCCTCACCGGGCACGCCGATCATCACCGGGTGATCGTAGTAGCCGATCGCCAGGATCACGTGGCGACCGTGACGCACGCGCCGTACGCCACGCGACGATCCGGTCTCGATCGCGAACAGCTGCCCTTCCTCGCCCGACCCGCCCGGCTCCCGGTCGATGGCGAGCACTCTCTCGTCGCAGCTGATCTGCAGGTCGTACTTGTCGACCACCTTGCGGTAGTAGGTCAGCGCCTCGCCGCGGGTCGGCTTGTCGTACGGCGAGGTCAACGGCACGCCGCCGATCTCGAGCAGCTCCGGTGTCGTGAAGAAGACCATCTGCGGCGGGAAACGGAAGATCGAATTGACCAGCACGCCCTGCTCGAGCACCACGTAGTCGAGCCCGCGCTGCTTGCACGCGATGGCGGCGGACAGCCCCGACGGCCCCGCGCCGACGATGATGACGTCGCGAACCGGCATATGCATCAAGAATTGGGAATGTGGAATCTGGAATGCCGCATGGCTTGGAGTCGCGCCCAGATTCCTACGGCGCCGCTGTTCCTGCCGGAGCTTTCGGCAGGCTGAGAAGGTTTGCGAGCAGCTCGTACGCGCCGGTTGTGCCCGCCGGCAGCTGCCGCCACAGCCCCAGTCCGAGATACAGCCACCGGCCCTTGCCGACCCGCGCCTCGACCATCGACCCGAGCTTCTCGCCCGGATTGTCCTGGAACGAGTCGGTCATCGAGATGAGGTCGACGTACCTCGGATCCTTCTCGCCGAGAAAGTAGAGCCCGCGCTCCTGGACCCAGTTCGCCCACGTGGTGGGACCGATCGTGTTCGGATAGTTGAACGCCGGGTGGTTCGGCACGAGCACCTTGACCGGGACGTTTTCGTCCGACACGCGATTGCCGCTGACGACCGCGGGATAGGGACCGAACTCCGACTGGTTGAACTCGTACTTGTTGTACTGAACGATCACCGTGCCGCCGCGCTCGGCGTAGTCCAGCAGACGGCGGTTGTACGCGCGAAGGTCGCTCCGCCGCTCGTACGCCCGGACGCCGGTGACGATGACGTCGTACTTGGAGAGGTCGCCCCAGGCCAGCTCGTCCTGCACGATGAACGCGAGCGTCGCCCCGAGCTGCTCGATGGCCGGCGGCACCTGATCGCCGACGCCGTTCACGTAGCCGACGGTGAGGTTCGGCGCAAGCCTGACGTCCACGACCTTCAGCGCCGTCTCCGCCGGCTTGATCACCTGACGCCGCTGCACGTGCGGGTACTCGATCTCCTGATAGCCGCTCGCGAAGCGCTGGCTGCCCGTCGCCGGAGACGTCACGACCGCGTGAACCGTGTACTCGCCCGCCTTGACCCGCGCGGGCGCCGTCACCCGGAAACGCGCCGACAGCGATTCGTCCTCGCGGCTGAAGCTGATCGCCGCCGTCGCAGGCGTCGCGTTCCAGCCGGCCGGCAGATCGAGCGCGACGGTCACGTCGGCCGGCCCCTTCGTGCCGTTGGTCACCGCCACGTGGATCTCGCGCTCGTTCGGCTGCGCGCCGGACGAGACGGGCATCACGGCGAGCGGCGGCGTCGTTCGCACGGAGAACGCCGGCACGACGTTCAGCTCCATGCGTTTGTCGCCGTTGTAAATGTCCCTGACGTAGCGGTACTGGATCGGCAGCTCCTTCGTGACGTCCACGCTGCCGGCTTTCACGTGAAACGTGACGCGGAACGGCGTCGGCGCGAACGGAACGCCGAACGGCACGCCGGGCTCGAAGGCGTTGATCGCGGGACTCGACGGATGCTGCCAGTAGCTCTCGGAGAAGTACGGCGTTGTCGGCGTCGCGTTCGCCGGCACGCGCGCGTCGGCGCTGCACGTGTAGACGGCGTCCTTTTTCACGCCTCCAGGCGCGCACGACGCCGTTTGCCCCGAGCCTCCCGAAGGATCGAATCCGGCGATCGTGACGTTGCTGACACCGACGTCGGTCGCGCCGCGATTCACGGCAACCAGCGACAGCTTCACCGTCTGGCCGCCGATCACGAGGCCATCGTCTGCCACGGCGTCGAAGCTGATGCGGTGGGCCGCGAGCACCGCGTCCTGATAGTCGCGCTCTTTGATCTTCAGGCGGAAGTCGATCTCGTACCGCGCGGCATCGGTCAGCCGCATCGAGGCGAGCTGACCGCGAAGCACGCGGATCGCCGCGAGACCTTCTTCGATTGGCGCCGCCGCCGCCGGATCGTCGCCGCTGTCGAACGCGCCCCTGGCTCTCTGCGCCGCGTCGACGATCGCCGCGAGACCGCTCGTCAGCCCGTCGGGCGGATTCGCGCCCGCGTACTGCGCGATGCCCGAAAGGCTTGTATCGATGCCGTCGAACAAGCCGCTCTCGTCCTTCTGCATCTGGCCGGGAATCGTCGATTCGACGAGCTGATACTGGCCGCCGCCTCCGCCGCCGCGTCCGCCGCCGAACCCGGGAAGCGCCGGGAGCCCCAGGGTCCCTTGACACCTGTGATTGCTGTGCGCGTCGGCGCCGATCTCCGCGTAGGTGCGTCCGAGCAGCTCGTCGTACATCGCCGTGTTCACACGTGCGACGCGCGCCGCGGTCCCGCTCGGCCCCGCCTGCCCGCCCGACCCGCCCGCCTGACCGGCCTGGGCCGCCCGGCCGCCGCGGCCTCCGGCGGGAACGAGCCCGAACCCGGCGGCGAAGTACAGCTTCCGCGGCTGCCACGCGCGCAGACCTTCGGCGATCTGCTCCGGATAGCGGTTCGGATCGCCGGCCGCGCGGTAGGCTTCGCGCGCCAGCACGGTCGTCGCCTCGTGCGCGCGATCGCCTCCTCGCCCCTGAATGTTCATGGTCACGACGACGTCGGGGCGCAGCGTTCGGATGAGGCGGACGTAGTCGCCGACGATCGCGTCACGCCCCCACTTGTTGATCACTTCCTCCGGATCGAACGAATAGCCGTAGTCGATCGCGCGCGTGAAATACTGCTCCGCGCCATCGATTCGATGCGCCGCGAGGAGCTCCGAGGTTCGCAGGACGCCGAGATCGCGAAACAGCTCCGGGCCGATTTCGTTCTGGCCGCCTTCTCCCCGGTTGTTCTGCACGTCGACCGACCGCAGCCCCATGCCCAGCGTGAACATCGCGAACAGCGCGTTCGTCTCGTCGTCTGGATGCGCCGGTGCCTGCATGAACGTGCCGGAGACGCTCAGCTTGCGAACCGCCAGGCCGAGCGCGACGTGCCCGCTCTCGGGCGAGACTATTGAGTACGCCATGCGGTTCTGGCCGGCGTCGGATCCAGCTTCAGCTTCCAGCGCGTACCGTCCGCCGTCAGCACTTCGTACTGGGAGTCCGGCTTTAGCCTGTAGTACGTGGCGTCCGGCTTTAGCCGGACCGGCAACCGCAGCGCCGACCGCGACCGCGAGCAGACAAAGTCGTTTCATCGGTAGCGATGTTAGCCGGTTCGGCAACCTTTTTCGACCCTTCGTCGGTCAAACAGCCGTGCACTCGCTGGCCGCGGCTAGCGTGAGCGCATGGAGGGAACGGCGATGATGCTGACGATGTGGATGACGGCGATGGCGCTGGCGGCCTCGACACAGAGCGCGCCGGCGGCGCCGCAACGTTTCGACTATCTCGTGCGCGCCGACTTCTTCGCGGGTGCGGCGGGCGACGAGGCGCGGCTGGCGCATGTCGAAGAGGTGTGCGAGCGGGCGATCGCGGACAATCCCGTTCATCCCGAAGCGCACGTGTGGCGCGGCGCCGCGGCGCTCGTTCGCGCGGGACGGGCGTTTCAGAAGGGCGACATGGCCGCCGGCGGCCCGCTCTTCGATCGCGGCATTCGGGAGATGGGCGAGGCGGTCGCGCTGGCGCCGGACAATCCCGGCGTGTTGATCCCGCGCGGCGCTGTCCTGCTCGAGGCGACGCGGACGATGCCGCCCGAAATGGCGCGGCCGCTGCTGCAGTCGGCCGTGCAGAACTACGAGCACGCGCTCGAGATTCAGGCGCCGCAGTTTGCATCGCTCGGCGATCACGCCAGGGGCGAGCTGCTGTTCGGGCTCGCGGAGGGTTGGAGCCGGTTGGGCGATACGGAGAAGGCGCGGCGCTACTTCGAGCGCGTGATCGCCGAGGCGCCGACGTCGGGCCAGACGCCCCGGGCGCGCGCCTGGATCGAGACCGGTTCGCTGCCCAGGATCGCCGGACTGCAGTGCGTCGGCTGTCACAAATAAGAGAAGCGCGGCCTCCGTTCTCACCGAAGGCGCTTCGGCGAGCCTTTCCAGTGAGCCTGCGCCGGCGCTGGTAGAATGTCGGTCCGTGCCCGACCGCCAGGCGCCCGATCACTACGATGTCGCGATCCTCGGCGGGGGGCTTGCAGGCGGTTGCCTCGCCCGGCAGCTCCGGTTGGAAGCGCCGGAGCTCCGCCTGCTCGTCGCCGAACGCCGGCGGCATCCGGTGCCGGAGGCGGCGTTCAAAGTCGGCGAGTCGAGCGTCGAGATCGGCGCCCACTACTTCCAGAAGCGGCTCGGGCTCGAGCCGCACCTGCGCTCGGCCCAGATCGAGAAGCTCGGGCTCCGCTACTTCTTTCCGTACGGCGACAACCGCGAGCTGACGCCGCGCGTCGAGCTCGGCCCGCCACGGTTTCCGCCGGTCCCGTCGTTCCAGCTCGATCGCGGCCGGCTGGAGAACTTTCTGCTCGAAACCGACGCCGAGCTCGGCGCCGAGGTGATCGACGACTGCCGCGTGCGGTCGATCGCGCTCGACGGCGCCGGTGCGCATCGCGTGACGCTGGAGAATGGACACGGGCCGCGAACGATCACCGCCCGCTGGGTCGTCGACGCCAGCGGCCGCGTGAGCCTGTTGAAGCGGCAGCTCGGCCTCGTGCGTCCGAGCTCGCACGCTGCGAACGCCGCGTGGTGGCGATTCAGGTCGCGGATCAAGATCGACGACTGGTCGGACGATCCCGCGTGGAAATCGCGCGTGCCGTCTGGACTCCGGTGGCAGAGCACCGTGCACCTGATGGGCGTTGGCTACTGGTTCTGGCTGATTCCCCTCGGGTCGGGCAGCCACAGCTTCGGGATCGTGGCCGACAACGAGCTGCATCCGTTCCACCGCATCAACCGGTTCGAGCGCGCGCTCGACTGGCTGCGCGAGTTCGAGCCGCAGGCGGCGGACATCATGGAGGCGCGCGCGCCGGAGCTCGAGGACTTCCTCGCGCTCCAGCACTTCGCGCACGGATGCGCCCGCGTGTTCTCGCCCGATCGCTGGGGTCTGGTCGGCGAAGCGGGCGTGTTCACCGATCCGTTCTACTCGCCCGGGTCCGATTTCATCGCGATGGGCAACGACTACGTCACCGATCTCGTCCTGCGCGAGACGCGCGGCGAGGACGTGCGCGCGCGCACGGAGATCTTCAACACGAACTACCTGCGGTTCTTCGACGCGTTCATCCGGCTCTACGACGGCCAGTATCCGATCATGGGCAACGCCCAGGTGATGACCGCCAAGGTGGCGTGGGACAACGCGACCTACTGGGCCATCAACGCGCTGCTGTTCTTCCAGCGCCGGCTGCGGCAGCCGGAGTTCATGGCCTCGATCGATCCGATGATGCGCCGCTACTTCCTGCTGCATGCGCGCATGCAGCAGTTCCTGCGCGCCTGGGACCGCGCCGACAGCGGCACGATGTACGGCGGCGAGTCGCCCAACGTCGTCGACGTCGACTACCTGCGGCATCTGCAGTCGAGCCTCGGCGATTCGATGATGGACGACGACTCGCTGCGGCGCCGGCTGGAAGGCAATTTCTCGCTGCTCGAGGCCTTCGCCCGCACCTGGCAGTCGATCGCGCTCGAGCGCCATCCGAATCTCAAGCGCATCGTCGATGAACACGCCGGGCCGCACCTCGACGTCGGATGCCTGAAGCTGACGCCGCTCACTGTCGCCGCCGGCGCCAGCAATTAGCGCACGCTGCTGGGACCACGAAGGCTCGAAGACACGAAGCATGCACGGTGAGTTGCTTAGGTGGCACCGAACTTCGGCGACAAGGTGCGTATCAAAACCGCGCCAGCAACTGATGCGATCGGAATCGCGGAACGGTCAGGTGTCGTCACGGGGATGACGACTCCCTCGGTGAAGGGTTCGAGCACAGCTTCGTTTTTCCGGGCTGCCGAAAATACGGCTCGCGGAGTCGAGACGTCTTCTCGACGCGGACGCAGACGGCGACACGCTCGGCTGAAGCCTTCGCGCTCCAGCGGCCGAATTGAGTTTCTCAGATAGCGCGCAGCACGATCGCCGAATCGTTGCCGCCGAAGCCGAGCGAGGTCGATACGGCGCAGCGGACGCGCTGCTCGCGCGCCTGGTTGGCGACGACGTCGACGGCGCAGTCGCCGTCGGCGTGATGGATGGTGGGCGGAATGACGCCGCGCGCGACGGTGAGCGCGAGCGCCGCCGCTTCGACGGCGCCGGCCGCGCCGAGACAGTGGCCGATCATCGACTTGATCGAGGTGACTGGAATGCCGGCGACGCGCTCGTCGAACACGCGCCGGAAGCCGCGCGCTTCGGCCACGTCGTTCTGCGGCGTTGCGGTCCCGTGCGCGTTGATGTGGTCCACCTCGTCCGGGTTGATCCCCGCGTCGCGCAGCGCCAGCGAAACGACGGCCGCTACGGGCCGGCCTTCCGGCTCCGGCGCCGTCGGATGAAACGCCTCGCAGGCGAGGCTGTGGCCCGCCAGCTCCGCGTAGATCGGCGCGCCCCGGCGCCGCGCGCGCTCGAGCTCCTCGAGCACCAGGATGCCGGCGCCTTCGCCGATGTTCATGCCGTTGCGGCTGCGATCGAACGGCCGGCACGGCACCGGATCCATCAGCCGCAGCAGGTTGAATCCGCTGTACGTCAGCCGCGACAGCGCGTCGGTCCCGCCGGCCAGGACTACGTCGGCACGCCCGGATCGGATCGCTTCCACGCCTCGGCCGATCGCGATCGTGCTCGACGAGCAGGCGGCGACGATGCAGCCGCGCGGCCCTTCCAGACCGAACGCCTCGGCGACCACGTCGACCGGCGTGCTCGGAAAATGGTTCCAGGCGTCGGACGGCCGCGTCCGGCTGAGGCCGGCCGTGATCCACGTCTTGAAGAAGTCTTCGTTGCGCAGCAGGTCGGCGGTGCCGGCGCCGAAGAACACGCCGATGCGCGACCGATCGACCGTGCCCTCCAGGACGCCGGAGTCGGCGATCGCTTCCGACGCGGCGCGGACGCCGATGCGATCGCCGCGCGACCGGCGGCGCCGCTCGAGCGGTGTCGTCCCCTCGTCGACCGCCCGCATGTCGACCTCGGCGGCGACGCGGCTGCGGTAGCCCTGCGTGTCGAAGACCGTCGTCGCGCCGATGCCGCAGTCGCCCGCGATCATGCGTCGCCAGCTCTGCTCGCGCGTCGTGCCGAGCGCGGTGACGAGACCGATGCCGGTGATTGCGACGCGCTTCATACGCCGGACGCTTCCGCTCGGCTTAAAGCCTCGCGCTCCTCCGGAGACGTCACAGGCTCGCGGGCCAGATAGCGCGCGAGCGCCTCGACGGCTCGATGCTCGCCCGATTTGCTGCGCGCGGCCATGAGGAGCGGGATGAATTGGAACGGCGCGGACACGATCGCGAACGCCAGGCAGGCCGCCCGCTTCGACGGACCGAGGTCGCGCGGCCCGAACCCGGCGAGCGACGCGACGTAGCGCCGTACGACGCCGTACGCGTCGCCGGCGACCGTCGTGGTCGCTCCATGCCGCCCGCCTGGGAGGCCGAGGCCGCTGCGCAGGTTCACGAGGAATTCGTCGCGCGTTCGGCCAGGCACCGTGGTCCAGGTCAGGCCAACGCGTCGAAGCGTGTGCGCATCGCTTCCGGCCACCATCGCGAACGCGAACTCAGGACCAGACCCGGAACGAGAGCCAGAACCCGGGACCGAGCACGAGAACCCTGAGCCCTGAGCCCTGAACCCCGAACCCCGCGCGATCCGCTCCACCAACGCATTATGCGCCGGGAGCATCGTCCCGTTGCGGACCTCGAGCGCGGGCACTTCTTCGAGCAGCCGCAGGTAGCGCTCGATCGGAATCTGGCCGCGATAGAAGTGCAGCAGATGGTTCAACGCGAAGAACGCATCCGCCTCGCGGAGGCGCGCGATGACGTCGAAGACGTTCCGCCGCAGCGGCTGGAGCTCGCGATGGAGCGACTCGGTCACACCGTACACAGCGAGATGCACCACGAGGCCGCCGTCGGGCAGCAGGCACGACACCTCCTCGCCGACGATCACGTCGGTCAGGTCCGGCCGCGCGTCGAGCAATTCGAGCGCCCCGCCGATCGAGTCGTGATCGGTGAAGGCCACCAGATCCATCCCGCGCGCCTTGGCGACGCGATAGACGTCTGCCGGCGCCGAGTAGCAGTCGCGGCTGCCGAGGAACCGCAGATTGCCGCTGACGCTCGAGTGGCGCGTATGGACGTGCAGATCGGCGCGAAGCATCGGCTTCATCGAAGGGGCTTCAGCAGCAGGATTTGCAGGGTCGTCGAGCCGAGCTCGCCGTAACGCCCGGGCAGGATGCCCTTGCCGAAGTCGGCGCGAAGAATGGTATTCCACGGCGCGCGCAGGTTCACGGCCAATCCGAAGCCGGTCATCGGATCCCACGTCCCGTGGCCGGCCTCGTCGCGGCCCCAGGCACGGTCGAGGAACACGTCGAAGCGGTACTGCTCGAGGACGTTGAACGAATACGCCCCGCGCACCATCGACACCTCGCCGTAACGGACGCCGGACGCCGGCACGCCGTGAATCCGCGTGTCGTCGAAGAGGCCGAACTGGTACTTCGAGAAGCGATCGAGGTCGTGGCCGCTGAACCACGACGTGTTCAGGTGGATCTTCTGGAACGGGCCGAGGTAGAAGTCGCGCGAGAGGCTCGCTTGGTACTTCTCGTAGGTCTGCGCAGAGGTCGACGTCGCCACGAACTCGCCGGGCTGGCGCTGGCCCCACGGCCGCCACGCCGCGCGGCCGTACCAGCTGCCGTTCACCTGCGCGACGTACCCCCCGCGACGGTAGTCCCACGCGCCGCCCAAGCCGTTGGTCACCGTGCTCGACGGCACGTCGAACGTGTCCGACGTCGTTCGATCTCTGACGTACCCGTCGAACCGGAACTGATACTGGAAGACGAGCTTCTGAAACGGCGTCGCCTGCCAGCCGAGGTTGAGTCCAGTCGACTCCGGCCACGTCATGACCCGCGCGCTCGCGTTCTCCCCCGACGGGGTGTAGAGGCGATCGCTCGACGGCGCCGCGATGCCGAAGAAGTCGACGCTCGCGTCGAGATGCGTGTTGCCGATCTTCGATCGCTGGATGTTCCCCGCTGCGAGGACGCCGGCGAAGAGCACGGCCAGCTGCTGGTTGGGCGATCCGAACTGGAAGTTGAGGTAGTCGATGCCGACCATCGGCAGCGGAAACGAGTACGACGGATCGACGGTCGCGCCGATCGCCATCGCCTTCGCGTGATTGGTCGGCCGGTCGCTCACGACGCGCTGGCCGCCTTCCTTGACGTAATACCGCAGGCCGCGGTCGGTCTCGCGGTACATGACGCGGTTGCTCTCGCGGGCCGACGCGCGCTCGCGATCGAAATCGTCGATGTTCACCCGAAAATCGCTGAAGTCGACCGACTTCTCGACGAGCAGGTTCCGGCCGGCGATCAGCACGATCTGCCGTGCGGTCAGGCCGCTGAACAGGAACACCGGCCGGTTGCCGACCGCGACCGGCGCATAATGCTGCGTCTCCTCGTTCGAGATCACCGGCGCCGACAGCCCGCCCTGCACCGCCTGCACGCGGACGCGTGCGAACGTCTTCTTGTCGATCCAGACCGTGCCCTTGTAGAGCGCCTTGTCGTCGCGCGCCGGCTCGAATCTGACGACGTAGCAGTCGAAGTTGTCGACGCGCTCTGTGCCCGCCAGGCGGTAGGTGTAGCCTTCGTCGAACCGGAGCTGCAGCGGCAGCGACAGCACCTTCTCGGGCTGCAGGATTGGAAACGCCGGACGGTCGGCGCCCCACTTCGCGCCGTTCACCGAGAACGACAGCTCCTCCCACTCGACGTCGCGTCCGTTCACGAAGTACGTGTTCTCCGTGACGACGTCGTAGCTGTCGGTCGCCGTCGGCCGGAAGTGCTGCTGCATGCGCGCGTGCGCGATGTAGCTCTTGACGATCGCGTCCTGTGCGCGCTGCTGCTGCTGGTGCCGCGCGATCACCTCGTCGATCGTCAGCGCCTTCTTGGCCGAGACGCTCGATCGCTCGACCAGCACGTCGGCCGCGCCTTCGTTGAAGTCGACGACCATCGGGCGTCCGGTCAGCGGCGCCGACGCCTGCACGCGGCCCGTCGGCTGGTCGCGCGTGTAGCCGGCGGCGCTCGTCCGCGCCCCGGTCATGACGTCGTGCACACCCGGCAGCCCTTCCACGGGCAGCACGAGCGTCATGCGCAGCGGCTCGGCCGATGCCTCGCCCCAGTAAATCAGATACGTCGCGAACGTGCGCTCGTCGAAGAGGAGCCGGTGCGGCAGCTGGCGCGTCACGTCCGCCGCGCCGGCGCGCAGCGACAGGCTGACGCCGGCCGGATCGAGAATCGAGATCTGCGCGCCGAGCAAATCGGACATCGCGCCGAGCGCGCGCAGCGCCGCCGGTGTCACGTCTGCCGCCGGCCACGCGTGCAGGGCGACGTCGGTGCCCAGATCCTGCAGCATGCCATCGACAACGCGGCGCGCGGGATCGCCGCCCTCGGCCGCCGCCGACTCGGTGACGACAATCGACGTGACCGGATCAACGCCGTGCAGCCAGGCGCCGAGCGCGTCGTCGCTCGCGTCGGGCACCGCCAGCGCGTCGATGTACGGCGCGAGCTCGGCGCGGTAGATCTCCTCGCGGCGCGCGCGATCGCGCATCGCGGGGCCGCCGATCGCGATGCGGATCGCGTCGTGGCTGGCGCGCACTTCCGTGGCGGCGACCTGCACTTCGAACGAGGCGAGCCGCGCCGGCTGCCGATCGAGCTCGACCTCGAGGATCGTCAGCGCCGACCCATGCCTGTCGATCAGCGCGCGCAGCGCGCTCTGCCATCGATCGACGTCGGCCTGCGCATCCGGCGCGGGAACCGCCAGCCAGACCGGCCGCTTTTTCGAAGCGAACGCCGCGAGGCGCGCGTCGAGCGCCGCGTCGGCGGGGAACGCGTTCGAGACCACGCGCACCGCGACGCCGAACGGCAGCGCGCCGCCCTGTTCGATCGCGCGCAGCGCCGCGCCCGGTGGCTCGTCGGCGACCGCCAGGCGCGCTGCCACCGGCGGCTCCGCCGCGAACGTGGCGGCGCCGGCGGCGAGCCACGCGAGCATCGGCAGGACGATTGGGCGAAACAACCTGAGGCTCACTGAGCTGGTACGAATTCCATGTCTCCGATACGGCCGAACGTCGCGCCGGCGAGCACCTCTCGCAGGCGATCGGCGAAACCGCTCAGCCTAAAGTAATGCGCGAAATGCAACCGAGCCGGAAGCCGCACCCGCGGGGGATCGGGATCGAGCTCCCAGGGATGGACCGTGAGGACTGCCGGCAGCCTCGCACGGTTGACCGCTTCAATCGTCCGAAGGACGCGGCGCGGAGAGCTCATCCGAAGCCCCCAGCCCCAGCCCATCGGCATCACCTGCCGGAACCGATCCGCGACGAGCGGCGGTACTTCCGTTATCGGCCCGGCGTGGGTCTTTATTATATGAGGATACCGCGGATACCCGAGGTCCCCCACGATGCGGAGCGGCGCCATGCTCGCGTCAATCCGGACGCCTTCCGCAGCGAGCGCGTCGAGCGCCCACAGCGACCGGTCGTTGATCGACCACTCCGGCGCTCGAAACATCGTCACGGGGCCGCCCGCGAGGCACGACACCGCCCGGAGGCTCTCGCGCAGGTCGGCTCGAAAGCCCTCCGGCCCGAGGTCGTACGCCTTCTGGTGCAGGTAGCCGTGGGATCCGACCTCGTGGCCGGCTGCGCGCACGTCCTCGACGAGGCGCGGGTGGCGCTCGGCGACCCAGCCCACCACGAAAAACGTGGCGCGGACGCCCGAGCGATCGAGCAGGTCCAGCACCAGCTTCGTCGTCAGCTCGACGCGCGACGGCAGGCGGTCCCAGCACTCGGGCCTGAGCGCGTCGAGCCCGGACGCGCAGATGTGAAACCACTCTTCGAGGTCGACCGTGAAGACGTTTACCGTACCCGCCACTCACGCGGGGCGTTTCGCCCGCTCGCTGACGATGAAATCGGCGATCGTGTCCACCGAGCCGAGCACTTTCATGCCGGTCTGCTCGTCGCCGATCGTCACACCGAAGCTGCGCTCGATTTCCAGGACGAGCTCGAGCACGTCGATCGAGTCGAGGCCGAGGCCTTCGCCGAAGAGCGGCGTGGAATCGCCGATCTCGGCCGGCGTCATCGGAAGCCGGAGACTGCGCACGATCGCCTGCTTGATTTCGGCCTTCAGGTTGTCGAGCGTTGTAGTCATAGGTTCGGCAGGGGCGGACCCGCGTATCCACCCATCAGAGCAGTCCCCCGTCGACGCCGATCACCTGCCCGGTGATGTAGCTCGCCCCTTCCGACGCGAGAAACGCGACGACGGCCGCCACTTCGTGCGGCTGGCCGGTGCGGCCAATCGGCAGCCCCTTCAGGTGCTCGGCGCGCGCCGATGCCGGCATCATCTCGAGCATCTCGGTTTCGATCAGACCCGGCGACACGGCGTTGACGAGCACGCCTTTCCCGGCGAGATCGCGCGAGAGCGCGCGCGTCAACCCTTCGAGGCCCGCCTTCGACGCCGCGTAGCTCACTTGTCCGGCGAGCGGCAGCCGCGCGCTCGGCGACGACACGTTGATGATCCGCCCCCAGCGCCGCAGCAGCATGCCGCGCACGACCGCCTTGACGCAGTAGTACGCCGCATCCAGGTTGATGGTCAGCACTTCTTCCCACCGCGTGCGATCGTGAAACATCACGTGGGCGTCGCGCGCGATGCCGGCGTTGTTCACGAGAATGTCCACCGGCCCGAGCTCGGCGGCGGCCCGCTCGAAAAACGCGCCGACCGCCGCCTCGTCGCCGACCTCGCACTGCGCCGCCCACGCGCGCCCGCCGCGGTCGCGCACCGAGGCGACGAACTCGCGCGCGGGCGCTTCACGTTCGCGAAACATCACGCCGACCGCGGCACCGCTCGCCGCGAGCGCTTCGGCGATGCTCCGACCGATCCCGCGCGAGCCGCCAGTGACGACGGCCACACGGCCCGCAAGGCTCAGCTCGGCCGACAGCGGCTGGACGGAGGTTGCCGGTTGATCTGCCAAGGGCGATTAATTTTACACTGCAACTCGCAGCACGATGCTGAAGAGCGCGCCGCCGCTGGCGAAGCCGTTGACCAACGCGATCGGTCCGGGCGCATCGACGGTCCCGCGCGCGAGGTTGAGCGACGCCGCCGCGGCATCGGGATGGACCAGCCCGGCAACCGGCGGCACGCGGCCTACGCGGCCGCAAAGAAACGCCGCCGCGCACGCCGCGCCGCCCGACGCGCCGCACTCGCCGAGCGCGCCCTTCACCGACGTGACGACCGTCCGCGTCTTGCCGAAGAGCGACGTCAGCGCCGCCGCCTCGACCGCGTCGAGTTGGCGCGACGCGTTTGCCGACGCATAGACGACATCGACGGCATCGGCCTCGAGCTCCGCGTCCTCGAGCGCCAGGCGCATCGTGCGCTCGAGCGGTTCGGGACGATCGGGCCACGCGTTCAGCGGCACGGCGGCGCTCGACGCGCCGACGCCGAGGATCTCGCCGTGGCCGCGCGCCGCGCCCGACCCGCTCGCGCGCTCGACCCAGAGACCGAACGCGCCCTCGCCGAGGACGAAGCCGTCGCGCGCCGCGTCGAACGGCGCGCTCCGCTCCGAGAACGCGGTCTCGGGCGACATGACGCCGAACCGATCGTGCGCCTTGTAGAACGTCTCGAAGATCGCGTCGGCGCCGCCCGTGATGAGCGACGCGGCGCGCCCTTCTCGGATGAGATCGACCGCGCCGGCGACCGCCGCGAGGCCGGAGGCTTCCTTGTGGCTGATCGTCGTGTTCGGACCGCGCAG
>Ga0066903_100002059_pt1 | contig 15384 bp, 12 predicted proteins | sample PanSoiMetaGPlot1_FD_67491 | JGI IMG/M metagenome (GOLD analysis project Ga0066903, IMG submission 67491) | Tropical forest soil microbial communities from Panama analyzed to predict greenhouse gas emissions - Panama Soil - Plot 1 (version 2) | ecosystem: Environmental > Terrestrial > Soil >...
CGCGCGGTGCCCGCGGCCCGCGCCGGCGCACGCCGCAGGCAGACTATGGCTCGAGGAAGAAGGCGATGAAGGGACGATGAACGGGCTCCTGGCGAACAAAACCGCGCTCATTATGGGCGTCGCGAACCGCTGGAGCATCGCCTGGGCCATTGCCAAAGCGTTTTCGCGCGAAGGGGCCCGGCTCGTCTTCACCTTCCAAGGCGAGCGGCAGGAGAAGGACGTGCGCGATCTCGCGGGAACGCTTGAGGGCGCCAGCGTCCTGCCGTGCGACGTCTCGCGCGACGACGCGCTCGCGGACCTCGCGCGGACCCTGGCCGCCGGCGGCGTCGGACTCGACGCAGTCGTTCATGCCATCGCGTTCGCCAACCGCGAGGACCTGGGGGGCGCGTTTGTGGACACGTCGCGGCCGGGGTTCGGCGTGGCGCTCGACGTGAGTGCCTACTCGTTCGTCGCGGTCGCGCGTCACCTGCTCCCGGTGCTGCGGCCCGGCGCCAGCCTCATCACGCTGACATACCTCGGCTCGACGCGCGTCATGCCGAACTACAACGTGATGGGCGTCGCCAAAGCCGCGCTCGAAGCGAGCGTGCGCTACCTCGCCGCCGATCTCGGCCCGCGGGGCTTCCGCGTGAACGCGATCTCCGCGGGCCCGATCAAGACGGCCTCCGCGCGCGCAATCCAGGGGTTCAGCCGGATCCTCGACGTCATGAAAGAACGCGCCCCGCTCCGCCGCAACACCGAGCCCGAGGAGGTCGCCGACGCCGCGGTGTTTCTGGCGAGCCCGCTCGCGCGCGGCATCACTGGGGACGTCGTGTTCGTGGACGCCGGATACCACGCAACGGGGCTATAGCGGATACGAGACGCACACGCCCGAGAGCGGGCAGGACCCGCACCGCGGCGAGCGGGCCGTGCAGGTCGTCGCACCCAGGTCCATCAGCGCCTGATTGAAATCGTAGGCACGGCCGCGCGGCAAGAGTTGCGCGGCCAGTTCCCACAGCGCGCGGTCCCGGACACGGCTCTGCTCGCCAATCCAGACCCGGCGCAGCACGCGGCGCACGTTGGTGTCCAAAATCGCCGCGTCCCGGCCGAACGCGAAACTCAGCACCGCCCCGGCCGTGTAAGCGCCGATGCCCTTCAGCGCGAGCAGCCCTTCGCGGGTCTCCGGAAGACGGCCGCCGTGACGCCGGACGACCGTGCGGGCGATGGCGCGCAGGCGCAGCGGCCGAATATTGTACCCCAGCGGATACCAGGTCTCGCGCACCTCCGCGGTGGACGAAGCCGCGAGCGCCTCCAGCGATGGATATCGCCGCAGCCACTCGCGGTACTTCGGGACGACGCGCGACACCTGCGTCTGCTGCAGCATCACTTCGGAGACAAGCACGCGGTACGGATCCCGCGTGCGGCGCCAAGGCAACTTGCGGCCGCTGCGCGCATACCAGGCCAACAGTCGCCGGCGAAACGCGCGCCGGTCGGATTCCCCGGCCGCACGCACGCGAACGGCAGACGTGCGCCCGGGGCGCGTCACGGACGTGGGATCACCCGCGCAAAGTACACTGAGGCGCCGGCCGCGCTCGTATGCGTCCAGATCACATGAAGCGCCCCGCCGTCCGATAAGGCGCTTGGATACATATTGCCGCCGTCGCCCGTCAGCCGCAGCACCGGGCCCCACCGGTTCTTGAAGCGCCGCGCGTAAATCTGTCCGTCGTCGGCGTCCCAGACAGTCCAGATCGTCCCGGTCGTGTCCGTCGCCACCGACGGATGATAGGCGGACGCGGCGCCCTCGGACACATCGACGGGCGCGTCCCAGGCGGCGCCTGCACGGCGCGCGTAGGTGATGACCGAGCCGCGGGAATCGTGCTGTTCCCAGACGAGCGCGAGCCGGCCCCGCTCGCCGGCCGTGACGTCAGGATTGAATTCGTCGGCCCGGGTGCGGGACACGCCCTCCGGCGGCCCCCAGCGGCCGTCGTACTCCGCGTACCTCACCTGGTAGACGCGACCATTGAACTGGTACCACACCGCGTGAAGAAAACCGCCGAAGTCGGACGCCAGCGCGGGGTTAATCGAATCGGGAACGCCGGTCGAGATGAGCGCGGGACGCGACCACGCGTGCCCGTCGAACCCGGTGTAGAGAATTTCGTAAATAGAGCCGTGCTTGGTCGGGACGGGAGCGGGACCTTCACGGATGCCGTACCACACGACCTGGGGATGGCCCAGGCGGTCGAGTGCGACCGCCGGAAATCCCGCGTAGAGATCCGGCACCGAGATGCGCCGCTGGGGCGCGGTCCATGCCCCCCCGCCGGGGCCGGCCCACTCGCGATAGTACACTTTGCCGACGCCGTCATCGTATCGAGTCCACACGACGTGCAGGCGCCCTGACGCGTCGGCGGCCAGCGCGGGCAGTCGCGAGGCGACCGGGCCGTCGCTCGCCTGGGCGAAAGGCCGCCAGTGCGCGCCACCGTCGCGTGACGCGGCGAGCAAAATCTGCGGCACGTCGCCGCCGGCGTAGACGGCAACAAGCAAGCGGCGGGTCCGCACCAACTTGACCGCGTTGTTGGACGCGGTGCCGTCGCTCGTGGCCCCACGCGCCACAAGGACGGGGGCGACCGGCGAAGGCGCCGAGCCGGACAGCGCAGGCCCGGCCCAGGTCAGCGCGTTGACCGCAAGGATGAACCCGAGCCAGAGACGTGCCGCTGCGGCACGGCGATGACGGCCGCCGCGAGGAACCACGGCGAACGAACGCACGCCACACAGGATTGGCGCAAGCGGCGGACCTTCCCTTTGCATCGAGGCGGGCCCACGGTCTGTGGTAGGCGAGGTGATCGCCGCGCCTCGGTCAAATACGGGGTTTCGGACGATCAGAAGAACGGGGTGTGGGATGACGGCACCGCCTCAGGGGCGCAGCGTGGTGCTGGCCCGGCGCGGCATGGTGGCGACGGATCATCCGCTCGCCTCCGCCGCAGGCCTGCACGTGCTCGAGCAAGACGGCAATGCCATCGACGCCGCGGTGTGCGTCTCCGCAGTCCTCGGCGTCGTGTGTCCGATGATGAACGGCATCGGCGGCGACACATTCGTAACGTATTTCGACGCCGCGGCGGGCGCGGTCACGACATTGCTCGGCAGCGGCGCGGCACCCGCGGAAGCGACGCCGGCTTGGTTCGCTTCGCACGGTCAGTCGGCGATGCCGCTGCGGGGCATGCTGTCCCCGTCGGTGCCCGGCGCCGTGGACGCGATGGCGATGGCGCTTGCCCGCTGGGGCAGCGGCCGCTGGACGCTCGAACGGCTTCTCGAGCCGGCGATTCACTACGCCGACGCCGGATTTCCGGTCAGCGAGCGTCTCGCCTCGTGGTTCGAAGAATCGCACGATCTCCTGGAACGGTACCCGACGTCGGCCGGCATCTTTCTGCCGCGGGGGCGTCCGCCCGCCGCCGGCGAGGTATTCGTCCAGCGCGATTTGGCACGGTCGCTGCAAACGATTGCGCGCGAAGGCCCGCGTACGCTCTACGAAGGCTCGCTCGCGGAGACGATCGCGGCCTACGTTCGAAACCGGGGCGGTCTTCTGAGCCGCGCGGACTTCGCCGCACACCGCACGGAAATTGCCGAGCCGGTCCGGACGGTGTACCGGGATCTCACCGTGCATACCACGCCGCCGCCCTCGCAGGGCTTTGTGCTGCTGCAAATGCTCAACATTCTCGCCGGTGACGATCTCGGGACGCGGTGGGGCTCCGCCGACACCGTGCACCTCGCGGTCGAGGCGAAGAAACTCGCGTTCGCCGATCGTCTCCGCTACGTTGGAGATCCCAGGTTTGTCGACAATCCGCTCGACCGGCTGCTCGATCCGGCGTATGCCAAGACCCGCCGTGCGAGAATCGACCCACGGCGGGCGGCCGAGGCCGCGGCGCCGGGAGCCCTTCCCGAAGCCGCCGGCGACACGACGGCCTTCACCGTCGCCGACCGCCACGGCAATGTCGCCGCGTGGATCACGAGCATCTCATCCGCGTTCGGATGCGGCGAGGTCGCCGACGGCACCGGAATTCTTCTCAACAACCGCGCCGGGCGCGGGTTCAGTCTGGTGCCGAATCATCCCAACCTCATCGCTCCGGGCAAGCGGACGATGCACACGCTCATGGCCTTCATCGCCACGCGCGGCGGCCGCCCCGTCCTGGCGTGGGCGACGCGCGGGGGCGACGCGCAGGCGCAGTGGGACTTCCAAGTTTTGATGAATATCACGGTGTACGGCATGAACGTTCAGGACGCGGTCGAGCGCCCGCGGTGGTTCAGTTATCCCGCGTCGGATCCGCATACCGTCGACTTGCCGTACGAACTGCGAATGGAACGCGGGTTTCCGCCGGACACGTATGAGGCGCTGCGGCGGCGCGGCCACCGCGTCGTCGCCACCGGTCCGGGCAACGGGGGCGTGCAGGTGATCCAGGTCGACGCCACGAGCGGCGTCTACGCGGCAGGCTCCGACCCGCGCGCGGACGGCTGCGCGATCGGCTTCTAACCGCGGCGCGACCCGGGGCGGCGTTGCGTCGAATGGAGGCAGCCATGGCTGACGTGCGGCATGAACGCACCCTTATCCTCATCAAGCCGGACGGCGTTCAGCGCGCCCTCACCGGCGCGATTCTGGCGAGGTTGGAGCGCGCCGGTCTGAAGATCGTCGCGCTGCGCATGGTGCGCGCCGAGCGGTCGACGCTCGAGCGTCACTATCCCTCGGAAGACGAATGGGTGCGGACCATCGGCGGCAAAACCAAGGAAGCGTTTGAGACCTATGGATGGGACGTGCGGGCCCGCATGGGAACGGACGATGCGTTGGAAATCGGCCGCCGCGTGCGCGGCTGGCTGATCGACTTCATGCAGACGGCGCCGATCGTCGCGGCTGTGCTCGAGGGCGTCCACGCGGTCAGCGTGACGCGCAAACTGGTCGGCGCGACACTCCCGGTCTTCGCCGCACCGGGAACCATCCGCGGCGATTTCGCGACCGACGCGCCCACGGCGGCCAACGAGGACCAGCGGCCGGTCCGCAACCTCATCCACGCGTCGGGCACGGTGGAGGAAGCGGCACACGAGGTCGGCCTGTGGTTCCGCCCCGGAGACATGTACGCGTACCCGCGCGCCGACGACGGCGCGATGTTCGGGCCGAGCGGGGAATAATTCGAGTTGGAGGCCCTGCCGGCCTGAAGCCCGCCGCCTCCACGTGATTGGAGCCAATGATCCCCGGTACACCGCCATCGTTGCGATTCGCGTGCTGGCTCGCCGCCGCGGCCCTCGTCGCTTGTCCGTCGATTTCCACCGCGTCCGGAACTCCCGAAGCGGCGGCGACCTCCGAGGGGTGTGCTGTGTGGACGCCGGTCCTGGTGGTCGGCGGGACCCCGGCCGGCGTCGCCGCGGCCGTCTCCGCCGCGCGTACCGGAACGCTGGTCTACCTGACTGAGTCGAGACCCTATCTCGGTGGCGACCTCACCGGCGCCATGCTGAACGCGTTTGACATGGATTTCGGACTGACCGGCGGCAACCTGGCGCAGGGCGTCTTTCTGGAGATCTACCGGCGCCTCGGCATAACGTTCGACGTGGAAAAGGCCAAGCGCGTATTTCTCGACGAGGTCCGGCGTGAGTCGCTGATCGCGTTGAACCTGCGCACGGCCCCGGTCGGCGTCCTGACGCGGGGCTCGTGGGTGACGGGCGTCATGTTCGAGAATGCGCGGCGCGAACGCTACACAGTGTGCGCCAAGCGCGTCATCGATGCCACCGACGACGCCGACATCGCGGCCATGGCCGGTGCGCCGTATACGATTGGGCGTGAGGATTCCGGCATCGACCGTGCGATGATGTCGGCGACGCTCGTGTTCGAATTAGCGGGCGTCGACTGGCGCCAGGTCGTGGCCTATATCGACGATCGCGGCTATTGGGAGCAACATCGCGTCGGCGAGTACCACGGCAACGTCTGGGGCTACGGCAACATCATGCGCGCGTACAAAGCCTCGCAGCCCGGGATCGCCATCTACGATCTCAATATCGGCCTGCAGCGCGACCGCAACGTGCTGATCAACGGCCTGCTGGTGTTCGGCGTGGATGGAACGGACCCCGCGTCGATCGCCGACGGCAGGCGCCGCGCCACCGCCGAGCTGCCGCGGCTCACCGCGTTCCTGCGCGATCGGGCGCCAGGCTTCGCGAACGCAATGCTCGTGCGGACGGCCGATTACCTCTACATTCGCGAGACTCGGCACATCCGCGGGCTCTACAGGATGACCGCTTCGGACATCGTCGGCGGGCGGGTTTTCTGGGACGCGATCGGCGTTGCGAGTTACCCCATCGATCTTCATCCGTATACGCCGGACGAGTTCAACGCGTACGCGCCGAGACGGTATGTGTACACGGTGCCGTTCCGCGCGCTCGTGCCGCGCGGCACCGCCAACCTCATCACGGCGAGCCGGTCCATCTCCGCGACGTACGCGGCCGCGGCGTCCCTGCGCGTGGTGCCGACGACCATGGAAGAGGGGCAGGCGGCCGGGATCGCGGCCGTCCTCTCGATTCAACATCGGGTCTCCGTGCCGCAACTCGCCGAACGGCCGGCGCTGATGTACGAGCTACAGGCCGGTCTGCATGATCAGGGTGCGTTCTTGCCGTCCGTGACCCTCGCCGTAATCGGCCAGGACACGCCGCCCTCCGCGACGCGGGTGCGGCTCGCCCCCCCGGCGCGGCCTCAGTAGCCTCAGTCCATTCACCGCCGCCTGAACGCCGTCACAGCACCCGGTCTGCTCACCACGCTGCTCGTGCATCGGCTGTTTCCCTCGCCCTAGACGGCGCACCATCTTGGGCCGTTCTGCGGCCGTATCGCGCTACTTCAGTTTTGCGGCCTCGAGCGCCGTCGCGACCGCAAGGCGCGTGGACGCCCCGAGCAACGCCGGCGAGACGCGGTCCACCGTGTCGCGCGGCGTATCGTAGTACGAATCGTCCGGCCGGAAGAGGAACACCACCGGGACGCCCGCGCGCTCGAAATTCACGTGGTCGCTGCCGCCCTCGGCGCCGCGCACCTCGACGCGGATTCCAAGGTCCTGCGCGAGCCGCGCCGCGGTCCGCACGAGCGTGTCGTCGCCGCGGCCGGCTACGATGAGACGTTCCCCGACGCCCTCCATGTCGAGGTTGATCATGCCGAGCACACGGCCGCGGTCGAGATGCTTGACGTACTCGGCTGATCCGTAGAGCCCGTCCTCTTCCGCGCCGAAGAACACGAACCGCACCGTCACGCCGAGCGTGACGTCCTTGAGGACCTCCGCGGTCTCGAGCACCGACGCGACGCCCGACGTGTTGTCGTTGGCCCCCGGGGCGTCGATGACGGTGTCCCGATGGGCTCCAACGATCAGCACTTTGCCGGCATCGCCGGCAGACGCCGAGCCCGGCGCCGCCTTCGTCCCGACGATGTTCCACGTCGTCCGCTGTTCGTTCACCGTCTGGACGTCGAGATGCGCGATCGTGCGGCCAGCGCGCACGCGATCGAGGAGCGTCTGACCCTCGGCGCCCGACAGCGCCACGACAGGAATCCGGGTCGCCTGCACGAGCGTTCCTAAGAACTCGTTCGGCTGCGTGTTGTAAATGATAATCGCCGCGGCGCCGGCGTCGGCGGCGTTCTCCGCCTTCTGCCGGAACGGTAACTCTCCGCGCCGCGCGAGCACGATCTTCCCGCGCAGCCCGACACCGGCCGCGGTCTGAGCGCCCAAATCGCCCGGACGGCCGAGTCCCACGTCGACGATCTCCCCGGTTAGACCCTGCTCGGCGGTGGACGGCGAGTACTCCATTGGACGCGGATGCAAGGTCGCGCCATCCGGAAGCGTCAGCGCGACCCGCCGCACGGCGAAGTACGGGAACGTAAATGGCTGCCATTCAACCGTATACCCGTCCCGCGCCAACTGCGATGCGATGTACTCGCCGGACGCACGGTCTTGCGGCGTACCGCCGGGGTGCGGCCCGATCTTCTGCGACAACACGAGCACGTGTTGGTAGGCGCGCTCGCCCGAGACGCGCGCAAGAATCGCCGCCTGCGTTTCCGATGCGGCGGGAGCCGCAGCCGCGGGGACGATGCCGAGCCTCCCGCCCCTCGGGGCCCCGCCAACCGACGCGGCCGCCGCGATTGCGGTGACCAATGCAGCGCCGGCGCGGAGTACGCCGAAAGCCCGCCGAAACGGCCTCCGGGCCGGTACTGCCGTCCGTCGTCGATGACGCATCCGTTCCATTGATTTACCTCACCTCGCAGTGTGCGGCGCACAGGGGAGGCCGCCATCGGCCGCCCGTCGAACGACCACCGTCTGTGAACCGCCGTGTTCTCGCCCAACTCAGCTTCGGGCATCTCGCGACCGATCTGTCGCAGGGCGCTCTCCCCGCGCTGCTGCCGCTCTTTAAGAGCCGGTACCATCTATCGTACACAGACGTCGGCTTTATTGTTCTCATGGCTAATATCAGCTCGTCGCTCATCCAACCCGCATTCGGCGTGCTGAGCGATCGGATCACCATGCGCTGGCTGATGCCGATCGGCTCGCTCGTCGCCGGCACGGGCATCGTCCTCGCGGTGCAGGCGTCGCACTTTACTGTCATGATCGCAATGATTTTTCTTTCGGGCCTCGGCGTGGCCGCCTTCCACCCGGAGGGGTACAAGTTCGCGGGGCTGGCAAGCGGGGAGCGCCGTGCGACGGGCATGTCGTATTTTTCCGCGGGCGGCAACGTCGGCTTCGGATTCGGCCCCGCGGCCGCGAGCCTCGCGCTCCACTACGCCGGCCCGCACGGCATGGTGTACATCCTGCCGTTCAGCATCGCCGCCGCGGTCGTGCTCTGGCGCGTCGCAGCGCCGCAGCATCGCGAGCGGCTGGAAACGGCTTGGCGCGCCTCGAGGGGAGATACCGCGCCGAGTCCGGCGCGGCGCGCGGCCGAAGGCACCCGCGCCGCCGGGGCGTCCGCCGCCGCGCTGCCGGCCGTGCGTCCGGCCGTATTCAGGTTCTCGACGCGAACGGTCCTGATGATGCTCGTCTCGTTCGTGATCCTCCGTTCATGGATGTCGGTGGGCCAGTCGAGTTTCATCCCGCTGTACTTCACCGGCATCCGCCATCTCAATCCCACCTACGCCGGACTCATGGTGAGCCTGTTTCTTGGCGCGGGATCGGTGGGCACGCTGCTCGGCGGCATCGCCGCGGACCGGTGGGGCCGGCGCCGCATGCTCTTGTGGTCGACGCTGATACTGCCGCCGCTCCTGTGGGCGATGCCCCGCGCCGTTGCTCCGGCTGCCATGGCCGCGTCGCTCGTCGCCGGCATGGCGGCGGTCAGCACCTTCGCCGTTGTGATGGTGATGGCGCAGTCCATCATTCCCGAGCGCATCGGCCTCATTTCCGGGCTCATGATCGGCTTCGCCGTGGGCACGGGCGGCATCGGCACGACGCTGCTCGGCGCGGTTGCGGACCGCTGGGGAGTGCTGCGGGCGCTCGATATCACGGCACTGCTGCCGCTCGCCGCGTTCGCGATCGCCTTCCTCCTGCCTCCGGATCCTCCGGCCGCTGCCCGTGAGCGCCGGCCGGTGTCGGTAGCGGCCGTTGCGGCGTTGGACAAGCCGGGAGAGGCCGCCGCGCTTGTCAATGCACGGAACCGGGAGGCCGAGCGCGCGCGTACTTCGTCAGGCGGCACGCGGGCAGACGCGGCGAGGGGCCAATAATGGGATGCGGGCATACACCAACCGGGCGGTGGGGACGCCGGCGGGTGCTCAGGTACGCGCTGGCCGGGGCGGCGGCCGCGTGCGGGCTCGCCGGCCCAGATCCTCTGGTCCTCGGGCGCGCGTGGGGGGCCCCGGCCAAGCCGGCCAAGCCGCCCAAGGAGCCGCGGCTGCCCGGTGATCCGCCCGAGAAGGCCACGACCACGGGGATTACGGTCACGCCGGACGATCCGGCCATCAGCGCCGGCCCGATGGAGTTCCTCGGCCTCGTTTCGACGCTGCAAGGGTATTTAGCCGCTCCGGCGGGCGCGGAGACGTACCCGGGCGTTCTGCTGCTGCACGACGCCGACGGCCTCACGGAACATACGCGCGACGTGGCGCGGAGGCTCGCCAGGGTCGGATACGTGTCCCTCGCGCCCGACCTGCTCTCACGAACGGGGGGTACCTCGAAAGCGGGAGCCACCGCGCAGGTGGCCGAGGCCATGACCCGCATTCTCGTTCCACAATTTCTCCAGGACGGCAACGCGGCGATACGTTATCTCGGTTCACATCCCCTCGTCGCCAAGAGCCGGGTCGGCATGATGTCGTTCGGGCTCGGCGGCGTCCTCTCGTGGTTCCTGCTGGCTCAGAATTCGGACGTGAAAGCAAGCGTCGTCTGTTACGGCAACGTGCCGAGGGCTACGCTCGTCCCCGCGATCACCGCTGCGGTTTTGGTGATCTTGGGCGAAACCGACGGGCACGATGCGGACGATCTCAAGGATGTCGACGCCGAAATGAAAAAATCCGGACGGCCGTGGAAGTACAAGATCGAGCCCAAAGCGGGCCGCGGCTTCTTCGACGACACCCGTGGGACGGCGTACGTGCCGGCCGCCGCGTTGGACGCGTGGAAGATGTCGCTTGACTGGTACGCAAAGAATCTTACGGCGTAGACGACGCCGGCATGTCAACAAAGGGTATCGCGAGTGCCTGTCACACTGGACGCGACTTCCTATCGGTGGAGCGGCGGAGACGTTGCCAAGTACGTCCTGCAAAAGTCTGTGACGTACACGAGCCGCCGCTGCTACGGCTCGGCGTCGAAGAAATGGCCGCCCGATCCGGGTGACTGACGGCCGGCACGGTCATTTCGCAAACGGTAGACGGCGCAACACCCTAGACTACACGCGCTGCCCGCCTGATGGTATGATCGGCTCGCGACGTGATCGAACCGATTCTCGCCCCGATTCGACTGTTCCGCGTCCTCGCTGTGACGACGGCCGTTGCCGCGTACCTTCTCGTGCTGCTCGGCGGGCTGGTGCGAATCACCGGTGCCGGTCTGGCCTGTCCCGACTGGCCCCTCTGCCACGGCCGCCTCATCCCGCCGCTTGAAGGGTTGGTGCTGATCGAATACGGCCATCGGCTTCTGGCGGCGTCCGTGAGCGTATTGGTGCTCGCGACGGTCGCGATGGCATGGCGCGTCCGGCGGACCGTGCCGCGGGCCGGGGCACTGGCATTCCTCGTGCTCCTGCTGGTGGCCGTCCAGATTGTGCTCGGCGGGCTGACCGTTAAATTGCGCCTCACGCCCGGACTCGTGGCGACCCACCTTGGAGTCGCCATGCTGTTCCTGGCCGGACTCCTCGCGCAGGCGACTAACGCGCTCCGGCCCAGAATCGGCGGCGCGGGCAGAAACGCGGCACGTGGGCTTCGCACGCCCGTCTTCCTCGCCGCGGCCGCGACGTTTGTGATGATCCTCATCGGAGGATACGTTGGGTCGAGCGCCGCGGCGCTTGCCTGCCCGGGGCTGCCGCTGTGCCGCGGCGCGGGCGTCCTCCCGAATGATGCACCCGGGCAGATCCATATGCTGCATCGATTCTGGGCGCTCGTGGTCGCCGGCCTGGTCGCCTGGGCCGCAATCACCGCGGCGCGGCTGCAGGTTCGCCCGGTGGTGACAACGGCACGCATCGCCCTTCTCATTGTCGTCCTGCAGATCGCCGCCGGCGTGCTCAATGTCGCGACGCGCCTATCACCGGCCGTGCAGGGCGTGCACCTCGGCCTGGCTACGGCGTTGTTCGCCGCGCTGGTGGTCCTCGCCGCGATGACCGGCGCGGCGTGCGAGCCCGAAACTGTGCCGGCCGGCGAAGCGCGCCTCTCGCCGGCGGACGCACCGGGCGGCGCTGGCGCGCCGAGGAGCGGGCGGCCGATGCCGGAAATCGCCGGCGGCTCGCTTGACGAGCCCGCGGGTGCCCTCAAGTGGTCTGAAGCGGATCGGCGGCCCGCGCCCGCGCGCCTGGCCGGCGCCGCTCGGGACTATCTCGCGCTCATGAAGCCGCGCATCATCCTGCTCTTGCTCATCACCACGATCACGACGATGATCGTCGCGTCCCCCCACCACCTGCCGCTCGCGGCGCTCCTCTTCACCGTGCTCGGCGGCACCCTGGCCGCGGGATCCGCGAACGCGTTCAACATGTATGCCGACCGCGACATCGACGCGATCATGCGCCGAACGTGCCTGCGGCCGGTTCCCGCGGGCCGCCTCAGTCCGTCCCACGCGCTGGTGTTCGGCGCCGTCACGGGGTTGCTGTCGATAGCGGTGATGGCCCTGGGCGTGAATGCCCTGGCCGCCGCGCTGTCCACCGCGGGGATCTTCTTCTACGTCGGCGTCTACACGCTGTGGCTGAAGCGGTCTACGCCGCAGAACATCGTGATAGGAGGGGCCGCCGGCGCCGTCCCGCCCCTGGTCGGCTGGGCGGCGGCGACCGGCCGTCTCGAGACGCCGGCGGCACTGCTCTTTGCGATCGTGTTCTTGTGGACGCCGCCGCATTTCTGGGCCCTCGCCCTCGCAAAGGCCGACGACTATCGCGCCGCGGGGGTGCCGATGCTGCCGGTCGTGCGCGGCGCAGCGGCAACACGCCGGCAGATCTTTGTGTACTCGCTGGTCCTCAGCGCCGCGACGCTCGCGCTCTACGTTCCGCTGCATGCGCTCGGCCCCGTCTATGCGATCGCCGCGGCCGCGCTCGACGCGGTGTTTGTCGGCCTGGCCTGGGCCGTGCTGAGGGCGCGCCGGCCCGGTCTGGAGATGGCGCTCTTCGGTTACTCGATTCTCTACCTCGGGATGGTCTTCACCGCCATGGTGGTCGACCGGCTCGTGCGCTGACTCGGGCGTCTCGATCGCTTTATCATATGTTTACAGACGCGCTCTACGCTGATCGTGTCTCTCAGAAGGAATCGCGGAGGACACACGAATGCGGGCATACATAGAGCGGTCGGGGCAGGCGACCTGGATGGCAGCCGGCGCCGTCTTGATCCCGGTGCTGATCGCGGCACTCGTTTCGGGTATTCCGGCGCTGTCACTCCGGGCCGAAGCCGGGGCGGCCGCCCCGGATTTCATCGGCGGCGGGCCGTGGTTCAATACGGACGGACGGCCGCTCAGCATGGCGCAACTGCGCGGCAGGGTTGTCGGTGTGGAGATGTGGGCGGCCGGCTGCGAGAACTGCCTCAACGTCCTGCCGCACATGAAGGCATGGTATGCGAAGTACAGCGCGCAGGGGTTCGTGCTCGTCGGCGTCCACACGCCTGAGTTCGCGCACGAGGGGAAAGTCGATTATGTACGCGCCGCGATCGCCCGGCTCGGCATCGCCTACCCCGTCGTCATGGACGACGACTACCGGATCTGGAACGCCTACCACAACAACTACTGGCCGGCGCTCTACCTGATCGACAAGCGCGGCCAAATCCGCTACACCCGCTTCGGTGAAGGCGACTACGACGTTACGGAACGCCAGATCGCCGCGCTGATCAAAGAAAGAATCTAGTATACGCTCAGCACCGCGAATACTCCGGCGCGTCCCGCCGGCCATGCGCCCAAATGCCCTCGCCGCATAGCGCCCACCTCCGCTGTGGACCGCTCGATGTGTCCACAATGCGCGACGCCGTTCACGGACGGGTCAATGACACCTAACAGGCCTGAAACGGGGCATCGCCGCCGGAACGCGCGGGGCGTCTCGAAAAGGGGTCTAAAACGACTTGGGGTCGGGTATGGGACGAATCACCGAGTTTCAGGGGAGGGAAAGCGGGATGGCACGGGAGAGCGCACACCAGGAGCGGCGGGACGCCTCGCCCGCGGGCAAGTGGAATCGGGGCCAGTTCGAGACATCGGTAAAGATCCTCCGCGTGATCGGCCTCTCGCCCCGCGCTCTCGAGTACTGTCAGCAGCGGGCCCGTGAAACCGGGAGGTTGCCGCACGAAATCGTCGTCGCGATGTTTGAGGAAGCTATCGTGCTCGAAGACGCGATCATGTGGCGGACGCTGAGTCCGGCCGAGCGGAAGGACTAATCGCCGATATGGGAGCCGAGATCGCGAGAAGATCGTGATCTGGCTCCTCGGGCAAGGTTCGAACCTGCAACCCTCCGCGTGACAGCCGCGGGCTGCGCAAGGCTTGCCCCTGAAAAAGACCACCTGGCGGATGTCGACGCCCCTTACGAGAGTAGCAGCGGAGTGGTGCGCATCGAAGGAATCTCGGCGTCTCAACGTGGAAGTGGCCACGCCAATGGCAAACAGGGATGGACATTCGAAGTTGGTCGCTTTCTGATCTCGCTCTGCAGACTTGTCACGAACTGGAGGGTGCAATGTCCGCAACTCAGGGCAAGCCCTCGTTCGATTCTGCGAAAGCTGAAGCATTCGCCGGGCAATTCCTGACAGCACTCAACTCCGGCGCCCTCTGTTTGATGGCTTCGATTGGCCACCGCACCGGTCTTTTCGACGCCATGCGCACACTGCCCGCGTCAACGGTGGAAGAGATCGCCGAGACGGCTGGGCTAAACGAGCGGTACGTGCGTGAGTGGCTGGGAGCGATGGTCACGGCAGGGGTGGTCGAAGTCGACCCGACCAGTACCCGGTACGTCCTGCCGGTGGAACACGCCGCGTACCTCACGCGCGCGGCCGCCACCGATAACATGGCGCTCTATGCCCAGTACATCGCGGTAATGGGCGATGTGGAGGATGAAATCGTCGAGTGTTTTAGGAAAGGCGGAGGTGTCCCTTATGCAAAATTCCCGCGATTCCATGCTGTGATGGCGGAAGACAGCGGGCAGTCTGTGCTTTCGGCGCTCGCATCGCACGTGCTTCCGCTCGTCCCACACTTGACCGACAGGCTCGCCACAGGCATCAGCGTGCTCGACGTTGGTTGCGGAAGCGGCCGAGTCTTGAATCGATTGGCAGAATTGTATCCCAACAGTCGACTTACCGGGATGGATCTCTCGCCGCACGCGATTGGGGTGGCCCGAGCCGAGGCAGCGACAAAGGGGCTACGGAACATCCAGTTTCTCATCCGCGATCTGAGCGATTTCCACGAAACCGCCGAACCCGAAGCCTATGACATCATCACAACATTTGATGCTATACACGATCAGGCGAAACCGCTGAATGTGTTGGTGGGAATCCGTCGCTCACTAAGAGCCGATGGAGTGTACCTTATGCAAGACGTTCGGGGATCAAGTGACGTGCGAAACAATGTCGGGCATCCACTTGGCACCTTCCTGTATACGATCTCGACCATGCACTGCATGACCGTGTCGCTGGCCCAGGGGGGCGAGGGCCTCGGTGCGATGTGGGGCGAGGAAAAGACACGCGAGTACCTGCAGAAAGCCGGTTTCCGAGCGATTGAAACGCATCAACTGGCGCATGATTTCGCGAATAACTGGTACGTGGTCAGGAAGTGAAGTCAA
>Ga0066903_100002060_pt1 | contig 15383 bp, 14 predicted proteins | sample PanSoiMetaGPlot1_FD_67491 | JGI IMG/M metagenome (GOLD analysis project Ga0066903, IMG submission 67491) | Tropical forest soil microbial communities from Panama analyzed to predict greenhouse gas emissions - Panama Soil - Plot 1 (version 2) | ecosystem: Environmental > Terrestrial > Soil >...
AGCAGGTGAACCTGTCGTTGAGCAAGCGGTTCCCGATAGGCCGCGCCCGCGCCGAGTTCCGCGCGGAAGTGTTCAACGTGTTCAATCACAATAACTTTGGCAATCCAGACGCCAACATCTCGAACCTGACGGTCGGCACGATCACGACGGCCGACGACGGCCGGAACGCGCAGCTCGGATTCCGGTTCGCATGGTAAGGTTAACGACACCGAAAGTCTGAAGTCTGAAGTCGGAAGTCTGCCTCGCTTCAGACTTCAGACCTCAGACTTACGCCAGTGCTCCTCGAGGCGTCGTCCATCACCAAGTCGTTTGCCGGAGCGCGAGCGCTTCGCGGCGTGTCGTTCGACCTCGTCGCCGGCGAAATTCACGCGCTCGTCGGCGAGAACGGCGCCGGCAAGACCACGCTGATTCGAATCCTGAGCGGCGCCGAGTCGCCCGACTCGGGCGCGCTGGCGGTTCGCGGCACCGAGGTCGGCCGTCTCACGCCGGCGCACGCCCGAACGCTGGGCATCGTCGCCATCCATCAGCAGCCGGCGCTCTTCCCACAGTTGTCGGTCGCGGAGAACATCGCTCTGACGCGCGAGCGTCCTGGACTCTGGCGGCGCGTGGAATGGACGGCGCGCCGGCGCTCCGCGGTCGAGATGCTCGGACGCATCGGCGCCGCCATCGATCCGGATCGCCTCGTCGGCACGCTGTCGATGCCCGAGCAGCAGATCGTCGAGATCGCCAAAGCGCTCGGCACCGATGCGCGCATCCTCATCATGGACGAGCCGACGGCGTCCCTCACCGGCAGGGAGGTCGATCGCCTCCTCGAGATCGCGGCACGGCTTCGCGCCGAAGGCTCGGGGATCGTCTACATCTCTCATCGCCTCGATGAAGTGCTGGCGCTCGGCGATCGGATCAGCGTGTTGCGCGACGGCGAAATGGTCGCCACGCTCGGCCGGGGCGCCGTCGACCGCCGCGAGCTCATCCGGCTCATGGTCGGCCGCGACCTAACGACGGTGTACCCGCGGCGGACGGGGCAGCCAGGCGATGTCGCCCTGGACGTGCGTGCGTTGACGAGCCGCTCCGCTGGAGTCCACGACGTGTCGTTCGTCGTGCGGCACGGCGAGATTCTCGGCATCGCGGGACTCGTCGGTTCGGGGCGGACCGAGCTCGCTGAAACGCTTTTTGGCGTGCGGCGGCGGAACGAAGGCACCGTGCTCGTCGACGGTGTCGTCGCCCGCATCGACACGCCGTCTGATGCGATCGCGCATCGCATCGCGTACGTCCCCGAGGATCGCCGGCAGCACGGCGTCGTGCCGCCGATGTCGGTTTCGGCGAACACGAGCCTCGCGAGTTTGTCGGCGGTCTCCCGCGGAGGCGTCATCGAGGCCGGCGCCGAACGGCGCCTCGCCGAGCGCGCCGTCCGCGACCTTGGCGTCAGGACGCCCTCGGTCGATGCGCCGGTCGATTCGCTGAGCGGCGGCAATCAGCAGAAGGTCGCGCTCGCGCGGTGGCTGGCCACCGGACCGCGCGTGCTCATCCTCGACGAGCCGACGCAAGGGGTGGACGTCGGCGCGAAGGCCGAGCTGCACGCGATCATCAACCGCCTCGCCGATGCCGGCGCCGCCGTCGTCATGATCTCGTCGGAGCTACCCGAGGTGCTGGCGTTGAGCGATCGCGTGGCCGTGATGCGCGGCGGCACGATCGCCGGCGTGCTCTCGCGAGACCAGGCGACGGCCGATCGCGTGATGGAGATGGCGCTGCGATGATTCGGGGGCACAGCCGCGAGCGAACGGTCGCCATCGTCATCGCCGCGCTGGCCGCTGTCCTCGCGATTCTGCGCCCGGCGTACTTCGCGGCGCAGAATCTCAACGACCTGATTCTTGCGAACCTCGGCGTCCTGACGGTCGCGCTCGGGACGACGCTCGTCATCATCGCGGGTGAAATCGATATCTCGGTCGGTTCGATCTTCGCAGTCTCCAGCGTGATCGCCGGCACCGCGGCGGTGCGCGGCATGCCCATCATGCCCGCCGCCGCCGTAGCGTGCGCCGTCGCCGCATGCATCGGGCTGCTGAACGGCACGCTGGTGGCGTTCGCGGGCATCCCGTCGATCGTGGTGACGCTGGCCACGATGATCGGGTTGCGCGACGCCCTGCGCTGGACAACGCAAGGCGCGTGGGTCGAGAACGTTCCCGCCGACTTCCAGTGGCTGGGGCTGACCGAGCGCGTCTACCCGATCGCCGCGTCGGCCGTGACGATCACGCTCGCGCTGGCGACGGCGTGGGCGCTGCGGCATTCGATCGCCGGCCGTCACGTCTATGCGGTCGGGTCGAATGCGGACGCCGCGCGGCTTGCCGGCATCGATCCGGCGCGCGTCAAGTGCGCGGTGTTTGGCGTCGGGGGATTGTTGACGGGCGTCGGCGCCGTGTTGAATGCGGTTCGGTTCAACCAGGTGCCGAGCAACGGCGGCCTTGGCCTCGAGATGCAGGTGATTGCGGCGGCTGTCGTCGGCGGCGCGTCCATCACCGGCGGCCGGGGGACAGTGACCGGCACCGCGCTCGGCGTCGTGCTGCTCGGCGGCATCGGCCCGGCGCTGACGTTCGCGGGCGTGAGCGCCTACTGGGAACGCGCGCTTCAGGGCGGCATCGTGCTGGCAGCCGTTGCGGCCGATGCGATCCAGAGCCGGCGGCGGGCGCGGCTGGCGTGAGCGCCGCCCCTTCCCGGACGGAAGCGATCCTGCTCGCGGTCGTCGCCGTCGAGGTCGCCGTGTTCGGCGCTTTGGCGCCGAACTTCCTGACCGTACGGAACGCGTTCGAAGTCGCGCGCCTGGGCGTCGAGCTCGGCCTGCTCGCCGTTGCGATGACGCCGATCGTCGTCACCGGGGGCATCGACTTGTCGGTCGGATCGGTGCTGGGTCTTGCGGCGGTGGTATTGGGCGCCGCGTTTCGCGATTGGCATCTGTCGCTCCCTGCGGCGATTGCGCTTGCGCTCGCCGTCGGGTGCGCGTGCGGGGCGGTGAACGCGATGCTCGTCGCGCACTGGCGGATTCCGCCGCTCATCGTCACGCTCGGATCGCTGTCGCTCTTTCGAGGGATTGCGGAGGGGATGACGCATGCGGCGGAGAATTACTCCGGCTTTCCGGCTGGATTCCTCGCGCTGGGCCAGGGCTACGCATGGGGCGTCCTGCCGATGCAGGTGCCGATTCTCGTCGCGGCGAGCGCGGCCTACATCGTGTTGCTGCACCGGTCCGTGGTCGGCCGCGCGCTCTACGCGATAGGGTTCGTCGGCGCCGGCGCGCGGTACGCCGGCATCCGCGTCGAGCGACGGATCGGTTTGGTGTACTTCCTGTCCGGCGTGATGGCGAGTGTTGCGGCGATCGTATACGTCGCGCATCTCGGACAGGCGCGGTCCGATGCGGGAAGCGGGTACGAGCTCGACGCCATCACGGCGGTCGTGCTCGGCGGAACCTCGGTGTTCGGCGGACGAGGAACGCTCTGGGGTACGCTCCTCGGCCTGCTTGCGATTACAGTCTTGCAGAACGGTCTGCATCTGGCCGCACTCCCGACCGAGCTCGTAGGCCTGTTGACGGCTACGCTGCTGCTCGGGACGATTGCCCTCGATTCATGGAACAGCCGGCGGACCGCGCATGCAACGGGCGATGCGCCGGCGGAGGGAAGACGCGCCGTGAAGAACAGCCAGGTCGCGATGCTGTGCGGAACCATCCTTGTCGGCGCGCTGATTGTCGCCGGCACGAACGTGTGGCTCTTCAGGTCGCTGACGGATGGAACCTCCGGCCTTCCGGCGGGAAGGCGTGCCAGTCTTTCAGACGACCGGAACGCTCGCGCCACGCCGTCTCACCGCACGGTCATCGCGATGATGCCGAAAGCGAAGGGCGATCCCTACTTCGTGAGTTGCCGGGCCGGAGCGGAGGAAGCGGCGCGTGAGCTGGGTGTCGATCTGATCTGGGACGGACCGACGAGCCTTGACGCAGCGAAGCAGAACGAGCTCGTCGAGGACTGGATCACGCGCGGCGTCGACGTGATTGCGGTCGCCGTCGAGAACCGGGCCGCCATTTCGACGGTGCTGAAGAAAGCCAGGACGCGTGGTATCTCCGTGCTGACGTGGGACGCGGACGCCGAGGCGGACGCGCGCGACTTCTTCGTCAATCAGGCGACGCCGGAAGGGATCGCGAACGCGTTGACCGACGAGGCCGCGCGGCTCCTGAGCGGCCGCGGGGAGTTCGCCATCGTCACCGGCGCGTTGAGCGCCGCGAACCAGAACGAGTGGATCCGCTTCATCCGCAAGCGGGTCGCCGACAGGTATCCCGGGCTGTCGGTCGCGACGATCCGCCCGAGCGATGACGATCGCGACAAGGCGTTCTCAGAGACGCAGACGATCATGAAAGTGAACCCGGCGGTGCGCCTCGTGATGGCGATCTCGGCGCCGGCCGTTCCCGGATCGGCCGAAGCCGTCCGTCAGGCAGGCCGCCGCGATATCCACGTCATCGGGCTCTCGCTGCCGAACATCAACAAGCCGTACGTGCACGGCGGCATCGTGCAGACGGTCGTCCTGTGGAACACTCGCGATCTCGGTTACCTCACGGTGTACGCCGGCGCGCGCGCAGCCGATCGAACGCTCACACATGGTGCGGAGTCGCTTCGTGCGGGACGTTTGGGCACGATCGAGATCCATGGGTCGGAGGTCGTGCTCGGACCGCCGCTGCTGTTCAACAAGAGCAACATCGACCGGTACGACTTCTGACGCCGAGCGTCACTTGTCGGCGGATGCGAGCTCGGCGTGGCTGGTGAGCTGTTGAAACGCCTCCACCGCCGCCCGCTCGGCGGTCTCGGCTTTTCCGAGCGCGGCCATGTTCGATCGAAATCTCTTTTCGGCCTGAAGGCGCCAGCTCGCATCCGGTGCTGGGTTCGCGTCGCGGCGCGGCACCATGTTGGTGCGCAGCGCGGCGGCGCGAAGCTGCCAGCTGTCGTACCGCAACCGAATGTACTCGCGCGCGTCGGCGATGAGCGGCCGATGCTCCGCCGGCACGTTCGTGAAGGCGACGAGCCGCAGGTCGGCGGCGTGCAGCTCGGGCATGAACGTCCGCTCCGCCAGCTGCGCGACAGTGTCGGCGGTCGCGCGTCCCTTCTTGAACGCGTCGAGCGACGACTGGTAGGCTTGCGCGCTCTGACGTTCGGCGGCAATCAGGCGCGCGATTTCCGGCTTCACGTCGGAGATGTTCCGAAGCGGGATCGCGTACATCACCGCGAGCGCCGCGACGCCGCCGGCAGCAAACCCGACGCGACGCCGGTTCGGCTGCTCCTCGCCGGAACGCGACGCAAGCGCCAGTCCGAACGCCAGACCGACACCGAAGGCCGCCGCCTGCGCGGCCGATGCGCGGCCGCCTGCAAGCACGTACACGGTGAACAGCCCGGCGACGATGGCGAGCCGCTTCATCAGCAGCTGGGGAGTCTTCAGACTCTGTTTGAAGATCAGCTGGCACCCGATCGTCGCGACCAGCAGGCCGTACAAGCCGAAGATTGCTCCAGTCGAACCTGCGGTCGCGTCGACCGGATGCGACGAAAGGTGGACGAGTCCGGCGAACACTCCGGCCAGGAGGTAGACCAGAGCAAACGCCAGACCGCCCACCAAGCGTTCGAGGATCGAGCCGAGCTGCCAGAGGATCGCGACGCTGATCAGGAGATAGAAGGCGCCGTCGTGGACGAAAAGCGACGTGAGCAGCCGCCACCACTCTCCGTTCGTCGTCCGAATTCCCATGCTGGCGCCCCAGCCGAGGAGCGTGCCGGCATCGGACATTGCGCCGGAACCGAAAAGCAGACCGGCAAACACGATGGCGTTGAGGGTGGCGATCGCCGGCGTTACGAGAAGGCGCGGTGAGCGCGCGCACAGGGCCCCGCGAAATTCCTCGAGCTCGGGACGCGGCGCCGTGACGACGGCTTTCAGATGCGCCGCCCTCTCCCGGACCATGTCGAAATACTTTTCGCGCTCTTCAGGCTTGGCAGCGCGGTACACGAAGAATGCGACGACAGCGAGAAGAATGAGAAAGCCCACGCCTGACTATGGTCAAGACGTGTGCCATGAACCGGGCGAATTGACGGCGGTTTTTCAGCGGGGCGCCGGGCCAAGACCCGGCGTGATCACGCTTCTGCGAGCCGCGAGGTCGGTTTTCGTCAGTCGGGGCTGGACATCGATCGTCCTGATGTGGCGGAGTCGACCTCGGCGCTCACGGGCATCGGCCACGCAACAATCGCCGTGGAACCCGCCGGGGGATGGTGGTGGCGAGGGACAGAATCGAACTGTCGACACTAGGATTTTCAGTCGTAAAGAGTGAAGGCGACGCTCTCGGTCACTGTCTATTCTCTTCGTTTTCAAAACGGCTCATGACGGCCGCGTCGAGGCGACTGGGCCTGAGTTGGCGCGCAGTGTCGCGCTGACGGCTCTCATGACAGCGGTCGCGCTCGCCGCCGATCACCGCAACCAGCACGTAGCCGAGGTTTCCGACGAACATCATCGTCGGCATGATGATGGCGCTCACGAACTGCGCGCGCCACGCGCTGTCATAGTAGGTCTCGTTCAGCTGATCGAACTCGCCACCGACTTCTTTTCGCGGCCGAACGCCGTGATGATCGTGTGGCCGCCGTACATCTCCGCCCTGAAGATCGCGCTGATCGCCCTTCACGATGCACGTGTCGACGATATCGGACATCAGCCGCGGCAGGAGCAGAAACCCGATCGACTGCGCGAGCGCCAGCACCAGAACAGCGGCGACCTGCGCGTGGTACGGCCTGAGCAGGCGGAGCAGTTTCAGCATGGTGGCCGGGCACTGCAGCCGAAGCCGGCGCGCAAGGCCAGTCTCGTCAACGACCGGCGGCTTTTGTACAATTGAAGTGCGTTCCGATAGCACCTCGCAACGGTTTCCCTGATCCGACTCCGTGACAAGCGACGGTGGATGCTGACAACATCTCGCCATCGCGGATCCGTCGTCCCGCACTCTCCTCCGCTTCCTGCTGGCAGTCATCCTGCTGTGAACCCGGCGGCATCCGTCTGAGCTCCGGGCAGGTGAAACACCATGGGCAAGACGACCGGGGAGTCCAAGCCGACGTGGGCGGGCCGCATCCCGCTGGTCAAGCCGGGGAAATATGCCGACGGGTTGCCCCTCGACGAGATCCAGTACCTGTGCTGCAAGCTCGTGCTCAGGCCGAACCGCTTCAGATCGCGCCAGAACCTCCTCGACTTCGCGAAAGTGCTGCGGAAGCCGGCCGACGAGCACAACGTGGCGTTCTCGACAACAGGGTTCAAGAACACGCCGATTCAGATCCGGGAAGTGCTCTTCGTCGATACAGCCGACTTCCGGTTCTACAACAACGGCTTCATCCTGCGGCGGCGGATTCAGTACGAGGACGGTTTCCCGATCAGCGATCCCGAGATCGTGTTCAAGTTCCGTCATCCCGACCTGCAGCGAGCGGCCGAGACGGACGTGCGGCCGCACATCCTCGGCGATCACCGGGTCAAGTTCAAATGCCAGGCGCTGCCCCTCAAAGGTCAGCTCGGGGGCATACGAATGCTGTACTCCCACAACGTGCAGTTCCCGCGGTCCAACGTCGGCGAGAACGACGTCCTCGCCATGGGCACGCTGACGAAAATCTTCCCTGTGCTGGCGCGCATCAAGAAGCAGCCAGACGAAAAGATCTCGCTCGTCAGCAACACGATCATCGAGGAGGTGCTGCAGGACATCGGTGTGCTGGACTTCGGCCAGGGAGTTCAGGCGAAGACGAATGTCGCCCTCTGGCGCACGCGCGGAGAACACCGCCCCGTCATCGGCGAATTCGCCTTTCAGATCCGGTTCAAGGATCGCAAGGAGCTGCGCTTGCAGGCGATGAAGAGAGCCGAGGCGTTCTTCGTCGGACTGCAGTATGCGGCCAAGGACTGGATCGCCTTGAACGCCACCAAGACCGGCATCGTGTACCGGCTGAACGGCAACGCGCCCACGCCGCACGAGTGATGACGACGCGACCCGTGGCCAGCCGCGCCGAATCGCTGATGGGACGATTCGGTCTGGCGCAGACGCAACTGATCGGAATGCGGTTCGCCGTCAACGTCGCGCTCGCAACGACCATCGTGTGGAACGTCCTTCAGGCCGTCGGCGATCGCAATCCGATCTGGGCCATCGCGTCGATGGTCGCCGCCTCCGATCCGGAACCCAGGGAAGCCCGCCGGATGTTCAGGTGCCGTCTCATCAACGTCGCGGTGGGAAGCGCGGCCGGGCTCGTCTTTCTCGTCGTTGGCGGCCGGCAGCAGTGGATACTCCCCGTCGCGCTGGCCGTGACGGTGCTCATCTCTTCGTACGTCGTCCGCATCCAGACGATGTGGCGGCAGGCGCCCATTACAGCCGCCGTAGTGATTGCGACGGCCCTCAAGTCCGATTCCTCGGCCATCGGCATCGTGCAGGGATTGCATAAGGTGGCGGAGGTCGTGTTCGGATGCGTGACGGGCGTCACGGTGAGCCTGATCATGTCCAGGCTCTGGCTCATTCACGCGTCGACGGACGAAGACACCTCTTCGTAACAACGTCGCAACATTCGACGGGACGTGTCCCAACCGGAACGTCGATTGCTCCGCGTGCCGCGGGCAGCCGCGGGAACGTTCGCGAAGGACGCAGACATCGGCATCAGATCACCAATAGTGGATGCCTCGATCTAAACATGCTGTGACCGAGCGCGTCTCGTGGCCGCTCTATAAGGAGGCAGAGATGAAAACGATGTGGGATGAAGATCCGGCCGAACTGCTCGGGCTCGAGGAGGAGGGCGGACAAGTTGAGTTCTCCGGATCCGAGGACGAGGAAGAGGAGGAGCCGAGCGAGTTGATGGGACTCGGCGAAGACGAAGGCGAAGAGGGAGATGAGTCGTTCGACCTAAGCGCGTTCGATGAGGAAGAAGATCCGTACGAGACTGGAGAGGACGACGAGGAAGAAGAGGACACCGAGGAATCGCCCGAGATAGGTCACCGGGGCGCGCGCCTCGCGGTCGGGCTGCGGGCGCGGCGTCGGTCCCGCCTCCTCGGCGCTGCGGCGCTGCGCAAGCGACGACGCGCCCGACTGCTCGCGTTCATGGCAATCCGGACTCGCAAGCGCGCTCGGCTGTTCGGTCTCGCCGCGCTTCGCAATCGCAGGCGCGCCCGGATCCTCGGTCTCGCCGCGCTTCGCAATCGCAAGCGTGCCCGGCTGCTCGGTCTCGCCGCGATCCGGCTCCGACGCCGAACGCGGCTGATTGGGAAGGCGGCCATCGCGGCGAGGGCGCGCACCGCCGCCTAGCTACGACGTCTGCAGCGGTCGCAAATGGCGCCGGGCATCAGCGTGAGACCCGGCGCCACCGAACCACGAGAGTCAAAAACGAGGTCAGACGTGCCTGCCACAACCCCATCATCGTTGCTCGAACTGCAGATCGACGTCTGGAAGACGCGCGCCCAGGCCAAACAGAAGTGGCTGGAACGCACGCTCGCGGAGCCGGCGACAACGCCTCGGGACGCGAAGCGTCAGAACGCCTGGATTCAGGAGGCGCTGCAGGCGGTGAAGCGTGGACAAGACGAGATCAAGTACCAGTCGGCCCTCCTGGACGTCTACGCGGCGCACCTGAGCGCGCTCGAAATGAGCCTGATGGCCGGGGCCGAGCACCGCGCCCGAGCCGAGACCGCCGCATCGAAACGTCAGGAGTGATCGAAAGACGAAGCCACTGAGGGCGTCGCACGAGACCAAGCGTCACAGGTGCCTGCGGAGGGGATCGAGCGCGATCGCGCGCTCGGTCGCCTCGCGCATCTGGAGCATTTGCCTCAAGCGCGGCCGAGTCGATCCCGCAGTGACCGGACAGCCTTCATCACATCCGACTGGTCGTTGCGGGATCAACCACCCACCCTACCTTGCTGAAAGTCACTTCGTTCATCCCGCCTCCGGGAACATCGTTCGCCAGCACCAGTCGAACTTCGGCGCCGGACGCAGGATTCAGTACGACGGTGAACGGACCTGGCGTCACGACGTTCACATAGAACATCCACTGGCCACTGCTATCCAGCAGACCGATGGTCACGCCACCACGCTGAAGCTCTCCCTCAACGATCGCTGACTCGCCCCCGCCAACGACGTGGGACGTGCTCACACCGACGTAGCCGAACGGATTGTCGGCCTTGCCGCTAATCCGCCATCCGGATCCGGTCGCGGTCAGATGCGGCGATCGAGTGGCGAACCCCGTAAACGTCGGGGCACGCGACGGCAACGCCGCGCTGACTGGCGCGCTCTCCGGGAGCGAGTAGAGCCGTGGCAACGGCGTCGCAGGGACTGGCCACGGCGGCCGTCGTAATTGCTGAAACAGTGGCGAAGATCGCCAATCCACAGGCAACCAGGCCGAAAGCAGTATGGGCGCATCCGGCGGTGGCTGCGCGAGCTGCACGGTCGTGAGGCAAGCCGCCTGCGCGCGAGAAAGCTGCAGACCTTCGAACTCCTCGCTGCCAACTCCGCCCGTGCCCAAGGGGAAGGTGAGCCGGTACACGGGCACAAACACAGTCGCCCTTCCACTCAGCAGCGATCCGGGCGTCCACGTGGCCGTGAAGTTCGCGGCCCGCTCCGTACGGCGATAGCGAAGCGTCATCGGGAAACTGGCGAACGCGCAATTGACACCGTCGAAATCGAAACGCAGGAATGCAGTCGACATCTCCCACAAACGGTCTCCCCCAACGAACAGCCCACGGTCCGGCGCGACGAGCACAGCCTCGCCATCAATCGAGCGATGAACCGTCATCGGTCGCGTGGGAGCACGTAGATAGGCATTGAAGAGCGCACCGACTTTCGCCTGCTGGTAGTGCCTTGCGGTGAAGAACACGACCGGCAGCCCGCAGCTCACTCCAGCAACAAGAATCACGACGGGCCGCACGTTCTCCCACGTGGGCAACGCGAATTGTCTCGTGCCAGCAGTCAGCTTGTGCACTGACCGGAACACCCAGCCCACGGATGCAGAGACCGCGACCAGGACGATCCACCAACCGACAAATCCCAGGTAAAAGTAGTGGCGATCATGGAACTGCAACGCAGCCCCGCCAAGAAACACGGCGATGAATATCGCCAGCCCGACGGCGAATTTCCAATGACGCAGAGCGAGCCCAATGAGGACCGCGATCGTCAGACCCGGAACAACAGGGGCCAGCGAAGGCACATAGCCCGAAACGGCACCACGAGGATTGAGCCACCCCCACCAGTACGCGACGGGAAGTCGGGCAGCCTGCGGAGTAAATGGAGCCACCAGCACCTGCAAGCTGGCAGACCACGCCCGGATGAGGAGGTCAGCGGGTAAGAGCCGCACCACCCGCAGGAGCACATGCGTCGTGGCGCGGTCATAGTCGGCGCTGCCGATTTGCCGCAGCGCGCTCGTAGCGCGGGTATGGTCGACCTCGCTGCTGATCTGAGCCGCGGCGTACATGTCGTCGTAGAAGGGGCCAATCTCGTACGGCCCCGGTCGGATGCCGAGTGGCATGTCGAACGGCGCCATCATTCCGAGCATGACGAAATGACCTGAGTTGTTGCCGGCGCCGTAAGCCCTGATGATGGGGGCGCCTGCAGCGAGAAACACTGACAGAAAGAGCCCGACACACCCAAGACGCACCTTGTACGGGTAGCCCCGCCGAACGAGGAGAACAAGGATCACGAGCAGCGGAGGGATAGTGATCAGGAGGTCGTTCCGAAAGCCCAACCCGATACCGAGCACCAGGCCCGCCACCGCGGCAAGTGTCGCAAGGCGGCGCACGCGAACGGCTCCAACGATCATCAGGGCCATCAGCAGCAGGAGGACCAGGAGGAACGGCGCCTTCGCGTAGTCGCGAAGATGTGGCAGGTTGTCGACGTGCAATGGCGAGGAGATGACGAGCAGCGTGCCTGCCATCGCCGTGAAGCCGTTCATGGCAATGCGGAACAGGCCGAACAAGGCACCGGCGACGACTGCGGATAGCACCGCATAGAGGACGTCGAGCCCGGACCAGGAAATCCCGCGGGCTGCCCAAACAGTCGCCACGGATTCTTCGAGGTACCGGCTGACGGCTTGGAGCTGGTTGAGAGGTCTGGTGGAAACGTCAGCCGGAAGCTGATTGCATGAGAATCGGTCGGTCTTCAGGAGCAGAAATGCCGCCAGGGCCTCATTGGACTCCAGGTTCGTGAGTCCCAGGCCGCAGCTGAGCGCCACCGCCGGGCCAAACTCCGCCTGGTAGAAGTACGGCTGCTGACCCGATGCCCTGAGTTCAGCTGGCGCAACCCAGCCGATCGTCGCGCCGGCCGCAACGCACAAGGACAACGCCGCGGCATCCACCCAAAACGATGCCCTCTGGAACCATCGGACCTCGACTGCTGACGCGTCATCGACCGCCTCAACTCCTCCAGACATATCTATCCCTGAGGCAGCGCCTTCGCTCCAAAGACGGCGTACTGACCGCCCCCGGGCAGATGCCTGAGCAATCTCTCCACGCGGCTCGCCACCGCATACAGCTTCGCCGGCAAATACAGAAAGTACGTCGTCGTCAGCGGCCGTAAGCCGGCGCGTCTCATCAGCCGCCGCGCGCTCGCAGCCGTCAACAGCCTGGCGTTCGTATCTATCGGGCTGCGCCTGACGATCAGCTGTGTAATCGGATTCAGCGGATTGTGCTCGATGATGCCGAACACACCGCCTGGTTTGAGAACCCGACGGACCTCGGACGTCAACGCATCTCGATCGTGCTCCGGCACATGGTGGTAGACGCACGCGGCCGTCACCAGATCGAAGCGCTCATCGTCGAACGGCAGCACATTCGGATCGCGCTGCACGTGAAGGTTCAAGTCAGTACACCCGCGGAGCATTTCATCCGAGGGATCACAGCCCGCGACTTCCGCGAAGGCATGGCGTCCGAGCCGCAACAACTCCTGCTTGCCGCAGCCGACATCCAGCCAGCAGCCCTTATTGACCGGAACGGCGTGCTGTCGAAGAAAGTCATTCAGCACATCCCATTTTCGTTGATGAAAGAAGTCGGAGCTGACTGCAAATCGGTCTCGAATCGGATCTCGAAGAAGTTCCTCGTAGCCGGATGCGTAGCGATCGAATTCCGGCTCGTTGCGTACGCTCATCATCGCTTCCCGAATCTGTACCGGAACAAGTTGACCAGAAATTCCCAGACAGCTCTTGGTTGAACAAAGGAAAGCCGATCGTTGTTCGCCTCGAACTCGATCGGCACGGCGCCGACCCTCAGACCAATCTCGTGCGCACGAATCATCATCTCCGCATCGACAAACCAGTCATCAGAGCGCAACCTGAGTTGGCCGTACCTGTCACGCCTGATGATTTTTGGCTTCGAATTGAGGTCCCTGTCGCCGAACCCGAACAAAACCCGGAATAACACGTTGTACACTTTGGAGATTGCGAACCGGACCAGTCCATCCCGCCGCTTTACACGATATGTCTTCACCAAGTCGAGGTCTTCAAACTCCATCTTGAACAAGCACGCGAAAATCGACTCGAACGGGAACTGACCGTCGCCGTCGATGACACCGATGAGCGTGCCTCGTGCCTCGTCGAGGCCCGTGCGCATGTCCCAGCCCATCATCCCCTCCTTCGGGAGGGTCAGCGCACGAACGTTCGGAAGGCGATCCGCCAGCCCTCGTACGACGTTGGGTGTTTCGTCCTGCGAGCCTTCGATGTAATTGCCGACGAGCACGATCTCCCACGTCTGTCGCAAGAAGCAAAGCGTTTGATGAAGCTTTTCGACGCGAGGAATGATTGACGTCCCGCTTCGATAACAGAGCACCACCAGGGAAAAGTGAGGCTCGTCGACCAGGGACGCACTCATGCGATGATTGGGCCGTTATGAACGTGCTCTTCTCTGGAGCAACGTCCCCACTCGCGAGCGAGGTGCTGGCTCACTTGCTGAGGTCATCGAACGTCGACCAGGTGTCGTGTGTCGTACATCGGCGGAGAGTCGCGCTGGAAAGTCCGAAATTGCGACAAGTCGTCGTGGATCTCGAGAGCCGATTCACCCTCGATCCAGCGCTTGGCAAGGTCGATCTGTTGATTCATTTCGCCTCGCTGACCCACGCCAGGAATGCGGACGCATATCAGGTCGTGAACGTCAACGGCTCTCTCGGGCTCGTGGAGCAATCTCGCGATCGAGGCTGCAGGCAGATGCTCTACCTCAGCACCCGTTGCGTCGGGCCGCACATGCCCACACGGTCTTGTGGGCCGTACGGAGAATCCAAACGGCAACTCGAGGATGCACTCCAACGCTGGCAATGGGACTCGCTCGTGATTCTGCGTCCTGCAGAAATATATGGCGCCGGCGGTACCGAAGGGCTCGACCAATTCATCGGACTCGCTCGACGGTTTCACGTTGTCCCAATGCTCATTGGCGATCGTCGTATTCGTTTTGCGCCACTGTACTACAAGGATTTTGTGAAGGCCACGACATCCTTGCTCGACTCGATGCCGGCTGGCGCGCACACCTACGAACTGTGCGGTCCGGAGATCCTGAGCGGTGCCGGTCTCGCACGAACGCTGTCGAAGAAGTTCGGCGCACTGCCGATCCCGCTCTGGTACCCGCTCCTCGCGAAGGTGCTCGCCGGGCTGCATGCCGTCGGAGCATCGCCCGTTGTGTCGGACCAGATGGAACGTCTGGTTGGCGACAAGAGTTCCGAAGTCACGAGCGCAAGAGCGGCATTCCGATCGCCGTCGACTCGCCTGTGCGATTCGCCGTAGTTCCGGGTTGCTTCTCGGTCCCTCCGCAACATCGACCAAAATGCCGACGTCTCCGTCCTGGTCGATGCGGCTACTGCTCCGATCAATTCACCGGGCCGATAGAGGCTTGGTCCGCCACCGTGTTCACGAGCAGGAAGCAGTTGCCCCTCACATTGTCCTCGATGGTCCAGACCTTGGTGCCCCGGAGATACGCTCGGCCATCCGGCTGCGTGATGCCGTCCTCAGCGACCAGCCGGAAGCGGGCCCGTTCGGGATTCATGAGGTCTCTGAACGTCCGCTCGGGGATCTGCGCGTGGATGAATGGCGCGGCGATCACGAGGCCGCCCCGCTCGACTGGCAGCAGCATATCCCCAACAGGCCGCGTCGTCAGGCACGCCAGGCAACGCCGTGACGCTTCCGATCCTCTGGAGGCAGCGAAGCGGCTCGACGCCGGCGAGTGTTTCAACATTTCTTCAAGTGGGAGAGATCGCCCGAGAAGCCTTCCCCAGCTCCGTCGTTCGAGACAGACGACAACCGATTGAGGGAAGGCGAATTAAAAGATGTGAAGGTTGGTGGCGAGGGACAGAATCGAACTGTCGACACTACGATTTTCAGTCGTATGCTCTACCAACTGAGCTACCTCGCCCCGGG
>Ga0066903_100002061_pt1 | contig 15381 bp, 12 predicted proteins | sample PanSoiMetaGPlot1_FD_67491 | JGI IMG/M metagenome (GOLD analysis project Ga0066903, IMG submission 67491) | Tropical forest soil microbial communities from Panama analyzed to predict greenhouse gas emissions - Panama Soil - Plot 1 (version 2) | ecosystem: Environmental > Terrestrial > Soil >...
AGGTCGAGGTGCTCGACCGCGCCCGCGACCGCCACCCAGTTCAGAATTTCAGACGATCCGGCATGCAGCTTGTTGCGCGGCAGCGTCTTGAGGAACTGCGCGTCCTTGTCGGCGCAGGCCTTGAGGATCGCGCGATCGAAATCCTCATCGACCAGAAAGTGGCTCAGGCCGCCGGAGGCGAGCACGCCGACGCGCAGGTTCTCGCCGTAGGTTTCGACCACTTTGCGGATGGCCTGGCCGAACTCGTAGCAGCGGTGAGGTCGCGGCTGGTTGGGCGGGAAGTAAGTATTGACGAAAATCGGCACTGCCGCGACCGGCTTGGTCGGATCCATCACATAGCGATGCACGTAGGCAATGGCGTGGCCCTCGCCTTCGCCCTCAGGCAGACACTTCGAGGCACCGAGGTCGAAACCTAAGTCCATCAGCTGGTCGATCATGTGCATCGCGAGCCCGGCATGCACCGGATAGTCGCGCGGGCCTTCGTCCTCGAAAAACGCCTGCCGGTTCTGTACGTACCATTCGGGAAAACGCCGGCGATACTCCTCGTGCTGCTCGTTGCTGTTACGGATGGTGTCGCCGTAATAGATCGCGAACGTCGGCCGGCAGTCCTCTTTGTAACTCTCGTTCTGGTCATCGCCGATCACGATCAGTGCATCGACATTGGCGCTGGCGAGCGCCTGCGCCACGTGTCTGATGCCGGCGCGCGCGACGTTCTGGCGCTCGACCAGGTGCTCGGGCGCCACGATGTGGGCGAGCTTCGGGTCGGCTATCTCCAGAAGGTCACCGTAGGTGACCGGACGGCCTTCCTTGTCGCGATGCTTGATGTTGCGGTCGGTCTCGATGAAGCGTTGCAGCGTTTCATCGGAGGCAAGCAGCATGGGCGTGTGCGATGTTCCGAGCCCGAGCACGATCTTGGCCACCGGTTGCTCCTTCTGATCCTGATCAATCGATCTTCACGTTGGCGGTCTTGCCGACCGCGGTCCATTTCTCGAACTGCGAGGTAATAAAGGCGCCGAACTCGGCCGGCGTGCCCGGATTGGTCACCGCGCCAAGCCGCGTGATGGCGGTCTGCATCTCTTCCGTACGCAGGCCTTCGTTGATCGCCGCGTTGAGGCGACTGACGATTGCCACCGGCGTGCGGGCGGGCGCCACGATGCCGTTGAAGGTCAGCACCTCATAATCGGGCACGCCCAATTCCGCGATGGTCGGAAGGTCGGGCGCGAGCGGTGAGCGGGTGCGGCTCGTCACGCCAAGCGCACGCAGCTTGCCCTCGCGGATGAGTGGCAGCAGGATCGTGATGCTCTCGAAGGTGAAATGCACCGCATCGCTGAGCACGGCTGTCACCGACTCGCCGCCGCTCCGATACGACACGCCCACAACATCGACACCGGTGCGCGACTTGAACAATTCGGCGGTGAGATGCGGCAGCCCGCCAAGCCCGGTGTGCGCGTAGTTGAGCTTGCCGGGATTGGCCTTGGCGTAGTCGATGAACTCCTTGAGCGTGTTGGCCGGGAACGACGGGCGCACCACCAGGATCTGGAAGCTCTCCGACACCTTGGCGACCGGCGCGAAATCCTTGACCGGGTCATAGCCGGCGCTGCCGGAGACCGCCGGGATCACCGCGAACACGCTGGTGTTGCCGGCCATGAGCGTATAGCCGTCGGGCGCAGCGCTCGCGACTGCCTTGGCCCCGATCGCGCCACCCGCGCCCGGGCGGTTTTCGATCACGATCGGCTGGTTGAGCCGCGGCGGCAGAATCTGCGAGGCAAGCCGCGCCGGCACATCGGTCGGGCCGCCCGCAGCCGCCGGCACGATGATCTTGATCGGCTTGTCCGGGAAGGTCTGCGCCTGCGTGTCAATGCTGAGGCCAAGGAGCAGGACGGCCGCGGCCGTGCCGAGGCTCCAACGATTCATGAGTCGTGTCATCGTGTTCTTGTCCTACACGCGCGCATGCGAGAGGCCTGGGCGCACCTTGAGCTCCTCGCGGGCGGCATCTTTGTACGCCACGTCGGCCGGCAGCACGATCGCGGCTGCGCGCACGCGCTGATGGACGGGGTCGACACCGGGCGGCGTTTCGCCTTTCTCAACCAGCGCCTTGGCGGCCCGCATCAGGCGATGGCGCGCCATGATGATGCCGTTGTCAGTCGAGACCAGGTTCTCCTTGGTGCGGTCGACAATCGGTCCCATCAGCTCCTGGATGCCGGAGTCCTGCATGGCGAAGCCGGCGATGCCGCTGTAGGTCTTGCCGGCTTTTTGGGCGGCGCGATCGATGAGGTAGTCATTGTCCTTGTTGGCCTTGGCTCGCCAGGTATTGCCCTCCTCGTAGACGACGTGGCGACTGGCGCCGTTCCGCATCGCCGTGACTTCGGCATGCGTGAGCGCGCGGACCGAGTGGTAGTCCCAGTTCCAGATCCAACAGTTCTCGTCGTCAATCGGGATCCAGAAATGTCCGCCGACCGGATGATCGCCGCGCGGCGGGATCATGGTGGCGCATGGCATGATCCATTGCGTGATGCGCCAATAATATTTGCCGGATTCCGCGTTGCGACGCGCGCCGATCAGCAAGCCGCCTGGGCTCTCCACCACTTCGAAGTGCGGACGCATGTCGCCGAGCGTGTACTCGTTGCCCTTGGCGCCCTTGTAGAGAGGATCGGATTCGAACTCGCCACGATGCAGCCAGGAGCTGTGGCTCGAATCGATGCCGCCTTCCAGTGCCTGCAGCCAGTTGCATTCCTGCAGCCGCTTGGAAATGTAGGTCTGCTCCGGCGGCACGATGCAGAATTCCCATTCCGGCAAGGGCGGCCGCTGCTCGGGGGGGCCCATATAGGTCCACAGCACGTCGCCGCGCTTCACCAGCGGATAGGACTTGAGCTTGATCCTTTGGCAGAAGCCCGATTCCGGCGGCTCCGACGGCACGTCGATGCACTGGCCGGTCCAGTCGTATTTCCAGCCATGATAGGGGCAGCGCAGACCATCCTCCTCGTTGCGGCCGACCCAGAGCGACGTGCCGCGATGGGCGCAGAACTCATCGATCAGCGAGTAGCGCCCCTGAGAATCGCGCCAGGCCAGCAGCCGCTCGGAGAGGAGCTTCACCCGCACCGGCGGGCATTCGTTCTCAGGCAGCTCGCTCGCGAGCAGCGCCGGCAACCAGTAGCTGCGGAACAGCCGGCCCATCGGCGTGCCAGGACCGGTCTGAGTGAGGAGATCGTTCTGTTCTTTTCTCAGCATGCTGTCACCCTTTGGTCTCGGCGAGATGCGATTGGGCGCGCCGGCGCTCGCGGCCCTGATAGTCGGGCGCTGTCGTGTCGCCGACGCCCTGGAAGTCGATGAACTCGATCGCGTTGCCGTCGGGATCGTGGAAATAGGCGTGGCGGCCCGTGAAGCTGCGGTGGCCCTTGTCTTCGTAGAGCAGCACCTCGATGCCTTTGGTTTCCGCGTTGGCGAGCGCGGCGTCGAAGTCCTCGCCGTTGAACATGAAGGCGTGGTGGATCAGGGAATCCCGCCCGCGGTTGGGCGGCGTGTGATAACCGGTGCACGACAGCACGAAGTACTGCTCACCGCAGCGCATGAACACGGTGCTGTCGTTCTGCCGCCAGAAGGTAGCGCCCACGACCTCCTCGTAGAAGCGCCGCGCGCGATCGAGGTCGGTCACGCTGAGCGTGAAATGTAGAATGCCACTAGGCTTCACCGGCCGGGGCGCGGCATAGTGCACGCTGGTGGCGCCCTTGAGCGCCGGGCTCTTGAATTCGCTCATCTGACCGCCTCCGCGGCCTCGTTTACGATTGCCAAGCCCATGATATTCTCACCCCTTCATCCCAGCAATGACGAGGGGCGTGGAACAGCAATGTCATACGAAGGTCTGCAGGCAGAGGTCGTGTCTTTCAAGGCCCACAACGGAGACACCGGTGAGGCCTATTACGCGCGGCCGACGCGCGCCGGCAAGGTGCCCGGCATCGTGGTGATCATGCATCTGCCCGGCTGGGATGAATGGATCATCGAGGTGGCCCGCAAGTTCGCCCACCACGGTTATGCGGCGATAGCGCCGCACCTCTATTTCCGCGAAGGCCCCGGCAGCCCGGATGACATCGGGGCGCGCGTGCGGGCCGCTGGCGGCGTCCCGGACGCGCAGGTGATGGGCGACGTCGCCGGCTCGATCGCCTATCTGCGGGGGCAGCCCAATGCCAGCGGCAAGGTCGGCGTGATCGGGTTCTGCTCGGGCGGGCGTCACGCTTATCTTGTGGGCTGCAGCCTCACGGGCATCGACGCGGTGGTGGACTGCTGGGGTGGCAACGTTGTCGTCAGCGACCCGAAGCTGCTCGATGCCAAACGGCCGGTCGCGCCCATCGACCTGACCGAGAAACTCACCGCCCCGCTGATCGGCATCTTCGGCAACGACGACCCGAACCCGAACCGCGAGCACGTCAACAAGACTGAGGAGGTGCTCAAGAAGCTCGGCAAGACCTACGAGTTCCACCGCTATGATGGCTGCGGACATGCGTTCTTCAACACCATGCGCGTGTCGCACCGGCCTGAGCAGGCGCTCGACGGTTGGAACAAGGTGTTCGCGTTTTTGAAGAAGAATTTGGGCGGGTAGGGGCGGTGCAATGTTTTGTAGGGTGGGTTAGCGTGGTCTCGGCGTCGAGGCGGAGCTGATGGCTAGCTCCACGGGTAACCTACCAGCAAGATTTCAGGCCGAACGCCGCGATTTGTCGCCATGGTGGGTTACGCGTGGTCGCAGGTTTCGATCAAATCGACAGCGCGCGCGCCACGCTAACCCACCCTACGGCGCCTTCCTCCTGGATAAAGAGCATCGCCGATGAGCACGCGTGACAATCTCACTCCCGAGCAATCTTTTCTGTTCGACACCATCGACCGCAATGCGCGAGCGATCGCGCTTCTTGGCGACAACATCTTCTATTTCGGCGAGCTCGGCATGCAGGAATTTGAGACCGCCAAGATGATGACGGGCCTTCTGGAGAAGGCAGGATTCAAAGTCGAGCGCGGCATCTCTGGTTTCCCGACCGGCTTCTGTGCGAGCTACGGCTCCGGCCATCCGATCGTCGCGATCCACACCGAGTACGACAGCTGCCCAGACAACTCGCAAGCCGCTGGCGTACCCGAGCAGCGCTTCATCGTCGAAGGCGCGCCCGGCCATTGCGAAGGCCACAATGTCAACGCCGCCGTGCTGGTCGCAACTGCGATCGCGGCGAAGCAGGCGATGGAACGCTTTCGCCTTAAGGGCACGCTCAAGGTGTTCGGCGGACCCGCGGAGGAGCAGCTCGTCAGCCGACCATATTTCGTGCGCGACGGCTGGTTCGACGAGGTCGATGTGGCGTTTCACAACCACATCGGCGCCGAGTTCTCGTCGAGCTACGGGCTCATCCAATCAGCGCTGATCTCGGCCGAGTTCACCTTCCATGGCGAGACGGCGCATGCCGGAACCTCGCCCTGGAACGGCCGCGACGCGCTCGATGGCGTCATGCTGATGGATACTGGCATGGCGCAATATCGCGAGCACATGCAGCCATCGATGCGGGCGCATCGCGTCGTCACCAACGGCGGCGATCAGCCCAACGTGATCCCGCGAACGGCAGCAATCTGGTGGTTCTTTCGCGACCTCAGTGCGGAAGGCGCGACCAAGCTGTTCGAGCAGGCGAAGAAAATCGCGCAGGGCGCGGCCCTGATGAGCAACACGACGTACGACGCCAATGTGCTCAGCGCGGTGTGGCCGCTGCGCTGCAATCGCACGCTCGCCGAGTTGGTGCAGCGCCAGATCGAGACCGTCGGGATGCCGGTCTGGACCGAGGAGGAGGAGGGGCTGGCGCGCAGCTTGCAGCAGAACGCCAAGGTCAAGGTCGAAGGGCTCAGGCGCGAGATCAAGGCCATGAAGGGAGAAGCCGTGCAGCGCACCTCGGCCAATGACGCCGGCGACATCTCCTGGAAGGTACCGATGGCGAAGTTCTATTTTCCTTCCAACGTTCCCAACATCAATTCGCATCACTGGGGCGCGGGCGTGGTGCTGGCGCATTCGATCGCGCACAAGGGCGCGGTGGCGGGTGCGAAGGCATTCGCGGCGGCGGTCACTGACTGCTTCGCCAGGCCGGATCTGGTCGCGGAGGCCAAGCGTACGTTTAAGGATGAGCTTGGCGGCGTCGAATACAAGCCAATGCTGCCAGCCGACCAGAAACCTCCGGTCGAGCTCAACCGCGCCATCATGGAGAAATTCCGGCCCGCGATGGCGAAGCATTATCTCAAGGAGCTGCCGGAGTTTGTTTGAACCTCTGATCGGGCCGCAAACTCGGCGCGCTCCCTCCCCCCGCGAGCAGTTGCGAGCGGTGGGGAGGGTTGGGATGGGGGTGTTACTTGTGGCACTGCCGGTCCTTCAAGCAGAGCCCCCTCCCCTCCCCACCGCTTCGCGGAGGGAGGGGAAGCCGCACCGCTGTGCCTGCACGACAAAGAAGAAGTTCGCTGAAAGGAAGTGCAAGTGCCCATCTACCTCAACGAGAAAGACGTCGCCGAATTCCTCGACATGCCGACCGCCATCCAGGTGTTGCGCGACGCCTTCGCGGCGCGGGCGCGCAATGAGGGCAATGTCATTCCGCGCACGCGCTGGGAGTTCGGCGAGCGCCGCCTCAATGTCATGGGTGGCGGGCTCGCCACCCAGCGACGGTTCGCGGTGAAGTCCTACGGCTCCTCGGCCTTTCACGTGCTGCTCTATTCGGAGCAGGACGGCCTCCTCGCCATCATCGAAGCCAATGTGCTCGGTCAGATACGCACCGGCGCCGCGAGCGCAGTGGCCAGCGAGAAAATGGCGCGGCCGGGCGCGCACAAGGTCGCGCTCATTGGGACCGGCCGGCAGGCGCGCACGCAGGCGCTGGCGCTCAGCTCGGCCGGACTGTTGAAAGAGATCGCGGTCTATGGGCGCAAGCCCGACAAGCTCGAGGTCTTCTGCACCAAGCTCGGTCCGGAGCTGAATGCTTCTGTCACTGCTGCTCGAACGGCCGAGGAGGCGGTGGCGGAGGCCGATATCGTCACCGCTGCTACCAACTCGACGACACCGGTCGTGATGGCGTCATGGCTCAAAGTCGGCGCACACGTGAACGGCGTCGGGGCAAATGCGGCCAATCGCCGCGAGCTCGATCCCGAGCTTGTGCTCAAAGCCTCGCTAGTCGTCACCGACGACATTCCGCAGGCCAAGACCGAAGCCGCCGAGTTCATCGATCTGGTCAACGCCGGAAAACTCGATTGGGGCCGCGTCAGGCCGCTGCACGAAATTGTGACGGGCGGCGTTGCCCGCGATCCGGGCGCGCTGACGGTGTTCAAGTCGCTCGGGGTCGGGCTCGAAGACGTGGCCGTCGCCTCGGTCATCTACGATCGGGCGGTGGCAAGCGGGCGCTTCAAGCCCCTTTGACGCGGCCCAATTGCCTGCAACAATACCGCCAAAGGTTCAGGAGGAAGCACAATGGCGTTTCGGCCGCCGAGCTATGACGACATCGTCAATTCCAAATACGCCGCTGCAATGCCGGCCACAACCGTCCTGCCGCAGACCGAAACCCGCAACTACTTCCAGGCGATCGACAACCTGATCAAGGTCTACGCCATCCGGCCTGGCGACAACATGCTGTTCCTGACCGATCCGCTGCTCGACCGCCGCGTGGTCGATGCGATCTCCGGCATTGCCAATTCCCGCGGCGTGTTTCCGCGTGAATTCATGGCGCCGACGACCCAGATTCACGATTGCCCGCCCGAGGCGGTGCCGCTGATCGAGCAGGCGACCTTCGTGGTCTCGACCTGGTTCTGCTCAGTGAATGCGCCGCTGTTCCTCAAGCTGCGCAAGGAGAAAGGCCAGCGCTGGGTCAAGATCACTTATTTCCGCAACCTTGACCTGCTGCACACGCCGCAAGCGCGCTTCCCGGTCGATCTCGTGGGCGAGATCATCCGCGCCACCGCGCGCATGTATCCGAAGGACCGAAACTTCGACATGACGTTCTCGGACCCGCGCGGCACCAACCTGGTGATCAAGTTCACGCCCGAAATGGTCAAGAACCTTCACAAGGAGAACCGCTGGCGCGGCAAGGACAAGGCCGACGAGGACGGTTGCTACGTCCATCATCTGCCGACCCACGGCCCCAACATCTATGGCCGCACCTGTTTCGATCGCGATCCGAACAAGAAGCCCGACATGGGCGGCATCGTCTATCCGCAATGGGCGATCGGTTTCGAGAAGCCGTTCCGCGACAAGGTCGGCATCGAATACAAGGACGGCGTGGTGGTGAAGGTGCACGGCAACTCGATGGATGCCGAGGTCGTACGCGACATGCTGGTTGGTGTGAATGCGACGCTGCACGAGCTCGGCTGCGGCTTCAATCCGAAATATCCGCGCTTCAAGGCCTATCCGGCTGGCTCCAACGCACCCGGCACGCTCCACTTCGGCACCGACGCCGAGCGGCCGAGCGAGTTCATGCACCGGCAGGTGCCGCGCTGGGAGGAGCCGCACACGCATCAGGATTGCGTGGTTTTCGACATGACCGTGAAACTCGGCAACACGATCATGATCGACAACGGATTCCTGATGGCGCTGCGCGATCCGCAGGTGGTGAACGAGGCGAGCAAATACGGCGATCCGGTCGAGCTGCTGGAGAGCTTTGTGGAGTAGGCGAAGCCAACAATAGAGAGGGAGGAGGATTTGCCATGCTGACACGTTTTTTGTTAGCCGCTGCCGCGATTTTGGCGGCCAACCCCGCCTCCGCCCAGTTCTACAAGGACAAGACGCTGACGCTGCTCGTGAATTACGCGGCTGGCGGAAACGCTGACACAGAGGCACGTGTCGTGCAGCGCCACCTCAGTAAGCACATCGCCGGACCGCCGACGGTGATCATCCGCAATGTAGCTGGCGCTGGCGGCGCCAATGCGATGAATCAGCTCGGGCTGAATGTCGGCTCGCAGCCGGACGGGCTCACGGTCGGCTACTTCACCATGAGCGCCACCTCGACCATCATCGGCGACCCGGTGCTCAAGATCAGAGTCGATGACTTCATCCCGATCGTGGGCGGCCAGGGCTGGAACGTCGTCTATGCGCGCAAGGACATCGTGCCCGGTGGCTACACCAAGCCGGCTGACTTTGCGCGCGCGACCAACATCTTTGCGGGCGGCTACAGCCGGGCAACCTCGCACGACACGCGGCTGCGGCTGGCGCTCGAGATCATGGACAAGCCCTACAAGATGGTCACGGGCTTTCCAGGCACGGCGCAGATCAACAAGGCAATGCTGCAGGGTGAAATCAACTTCACGGGCAGCTCGCTGCCGGGCTTCACCACGCAGGCCATTCCGCAAATCATCAATCCCGGCGTGGGCGTCGTGCTGTTTCACCATCCGGTGATGGGGGCGGACGGAGGTCCGGTCGGCAATCCCGCGCTGCTCAAGCGAGGGATGCCAACGTTCTTCGATTTCTACCAGCAGGCGTTCGGCAAGCCGCCGTTGGGCCCCAAGCACGAGGCGCTGTTTCTGATGAACGACATCTCGACCAAGATGCAGCGCGGCGTGTTCCTGCCCAAGGGCTCGCCCATGGAAGCGGCGCGCGAGTTGCGGCAGGCGTTCCATGCGCTCGAGAAGGACAAGGACTTTGTCGAGGACTTCAAGAAGATCACCGGCGATGACCCGGAGCTGGTCCCGGCCGAGGAGGTCGAGCGGATCTTCGCGCGCATCCGCAACGTCGATCCGGTGGTCAAGCAGGTGCTGAAGGATTCCGTCGGCGCTGAGCAGTGACGGCTAATGGAGCGTCGTGCCGCCTGACACGTCGAGGCAACTGCCGGTGATGTGAGCGGCGTCGTCCGAGAGCAGGAACGCCACCACGCGTCCGACGTCATCCGCTGAGGTCGCGCGTCCGAGCGGGCTGCGCGCGGCGTCGGGGTCGGACGCCTTCCAGCGTGCGTCCGCATTGCCCGGCGCGATCGTGTTGACCCTTATGCCATATGGCCCAACCTCCTGGGCGACCGCCTGGCTGAACACAATGATCGCAGCCTTGGCGGCCGAGTAGATCGAAGCCTGCGCGCCGCCGCGCAGCCCGCGGCTCGCCGCGATGCTGACGATCGCGCCGCGCTTTCGTGCGATCATGCCGGGCAGCACCGCGTGGGTGCAATGCAGAACGCTCTGCAGGTTCACTTCAAGAATGCGGTCCCAAGTCGCGGGAGTCATGGCGGCAAAGTCGATCTTCTCGATGCCCAGTCCACGCATGCCGCCGGCCGCGTTGACGAGCGCGTCGATAGAGCCATGACGCGCGATAAGGTCCTTGACGGTGGCATCGACGCGGGCGCGGTCGGTGGCGTCAAGTGCGAGCGCTTCGGCGTTGGCACCAGCAGCTGCCGCGACCTTGCGGGCAAGCTCGAGATTGATGTCGGTGACTGCGACCGTCCAGTCGCGCGCAGCAAGTTGGCGCGTGATGCCTTCGCCGATCAGGCTGCCGCCGCCAGTGAGGAGGGCGAGAGGCATGTTCTCTCACCCCGTCGGCGAATACGGCTCTACGTAATTCGTGTTCGCCAGCACGTAGTCGGCGATCTCGTCGCGGGTCGGGAACCAGACGATGTCGTCGTGCTGACGCACATAGCGGATCATTTTCTCGAACGCGTTCGCCATATAGGGCCGCCCGCCGAGCTCGGCGTGGACGAGGGCGTCGATGCGTCCGGGCTTGCCGCGCAACGCTTCCTCCAGCACGAAATCGAAGCCGTCCTTGAACTGCTGGAACGCCATCTCGCTTGATGAGGCTCCGCCGTTCCAGGCGCGCCAGTCGTTGAAGAACCAGTGCTTGGGCACGATCACCATGCGCTTGCCGTCGACCTCGACCACGTAGGGCAGGTCGTCGTCGCACTGGTCGCCGCACCAAGTGTAGCCCTCGTCAGCCAGAATGCCGAGCGTCTCGCGGGTGTGATGGCCGCCCGGACTCACCCAGCCGACCGGCTGTTGGCCGATCAAGTCCTTGACGATGCGGTTGACGGCGCGGATCTCGGCGCGCTGCTCGTCGGGTGAGAGGTCGGTCATGTGGATGTCGTTGGTGGTGCCATGGCCGGCGATCTCGTTGCCGGCGTCGTGCAGCGCCTTCACGGCGTCGGGCCACTTCTGCACCGCGAGCCCGTTGACGTCGACGGTGGCGCGCACCTTGTTGCGCTCGAGCACCTCGAGGATGCGCCAGATGCCGGCATTGCCGCCGTAATTGGCATGTGAGAGCGAGACGAGATTGACTTCAAGGCCCTTCGCTTTTTTGAAATGCCCGCCGCGGGTGAACGCTTCGAACGCGACGGTGAGCGTCGCACAGATTTTCTTGCCGTCGGGCCATTCGATCTTGGGGCGCATGTCTCTTTCCTCTTGATCAGCTTCGCAGGGATACGTTCGCGCGAACCGCGACCTCCTCCCCTCCTTCCGCGCGAAGCGCGGCGGGGATGGGATGGGGGGCCGTCGCCTCACCGAGACCTTGGGCGCCCCCCACCCCAGCCCTCCCCACTGCTCGCAAGAGCTCACGGGGGGAGGGAGTCCCGCCGTGCGGGCAGTGCTGCCGAATTCAGACAACGAAGTATCCACCCGTGATGGCGTCGAAATAGAACTGCGCTGCCGCCGGCGCGATGCCGACCGGCAGGCCCGGCTCCGGCTTGGTATAGGTGTGGACGCCCGCCATGAAACGCGTCACCGCGACGCGCGGCGCGGGCTTCATCGCCTGGAACATCGGGATGATCACCTCGCGATAGACTTCCGGGCTGTGATCCCGGCTGTCCTTCGAGATCACGAACAGGAACGGCGGCACCGGCTTCACGCCTGCGCCTTCAAGCGGTCGCGTATAGCCGAGATAGTGCGCGACGAGTTTCTCGGTCTCAGTGCCGCTCAGCTTCAGCCGCGCGGCAGCGGCGCGCGCCGCCTGCTCGAGCGCGCCCACGATATTGTGCGTGATCATGTACTCGGCCTTGAACTGCGGCCGTTTCTTCGCAATGTCCCAGGCCTCGAAGATTTCCTCCATCAGCCAGGGCAGCCGCATCAGCGTCTGCGTGCCCTCCTGGCCGAGCGCTTCCGAGCCGCGATAGCGTGCGAGGTCACGCCAGGTGCGGATATAGAGGTCGTTGAACGGGTCCTTCCAGGATTCGGCGCTCTTGGCGGCGACCGCCGCAAAGCCTTCGATCCTGCCGACGTGACCGCCCCACTGATGCTTTTTCTCGTTGATGAAGCCGAAGGTGGAATTCTCGATCGCGATCACGCCGGCGATGTTGTTGACTCGCTGCGACAGCAGCGACACGTAAGGCCCGCCGGTCGAGTGTCCATGCGCATAGATCGAGAACTCGCCCACCGGAAAATGCCGGCGGCAGGCCTCCTTCATGCCCTCCTCGAAGGCCACCGGCCATGACGCCATGCGATCATAGAAACGCGTGCCGATTTTGGCGCGCGCGGAGGTGCGCGTGCCGTACTTCATGCGCTTGCCGGTGTCGCGCACGAGCTCATACTGATCAGGCGTCACGTACTCGCCCTTGAGCCAGATTGGCGTGCGCACGGTGCCATCGGAGCGGATGGTGTCAGCGGGCCAGTCGCGGCTCGGATCGTCGAGATAGAGCCTGCCCGGGAACGTCATGGTAACGACCTTGCAGGCGAACTTTTCGGCGAACAGCAGAGCGAATTTTTCCATCGACTTGTAGTCGCCGGCGCCGCCATGCAAAAGAAAGAGGCCGATCCGCTTGCCGTCGGCTCCGCGCGCGATGGTGTCCGCGGGCTGCGGCTCGTAGACGCGCACGCCGATGTCCCAGTCGAGCCCAAGCGCCGAGAGGCGGAAGATGTCTTCGGTCTCTTTCACTTCTGCCGCATTCTTGGCTAGCACGGTATCGGACGTGGCAACGACCTGCTCACGGGACCAAGCCGCAGCTGGATTCCATGCCTGGTGCGTCATCACGGACATGAGTCTCTCCACGTGCTCTGACGTGGCATGGATACGATCGCGCGTGCCGCGGGCGCCACCTCTCCCCAGAGGGGAGAGGTGGACCGCCGCAGGCGGTCGGGTGACGGGGTTCGGATCTCTCGAATGATCGTAACCCCCTCACCCCACCCCTCTCCCCTTCGGAGAGAGGGAGCCGGCCCTGCTCGTCGCGAGTCCTTGCCAAACAACTCAGTCACCTCACACCACAAAATATCCCTCCTGGATGGCCCGAACATAGAACTCGACCACTGGCGGCGCGATGCCGAGCGGCAGGCTGGGCTCCGCCTTGTGATAGGTGTGCACGCCCGCACCCCAACGCGTCACCCGGACTTTTGGCGCCGGATCGAGCTTGGCGAACATCGGCAGCACGACCTCGCGATAGACCTCGAGGCTGTGATCGCGGCTATCCTTTGAGATGCAGAACAGCACCGGCGGCACCGGCTTCGCGTCCGGCCCGGTCCGCGGATAGGGATAGCCAAGATAATGCTGCACCAGTGCCTCGGTGTCGGCAGCCGACATGTTCAGGCGCGTGGCGGCGGCCCGGGCCGCGGCCTCGAGCGACGCGCCGATGTTGTGCGTAATGATGTACTCTGCCTTGAACTGCGGGCGCGCTTTCGTCTTGTCCCACCAGTCGAGGATCTCCTCCATCAGCCAAGGTAGCCGCATCAAGGCCTGCGGCCCTTCCTGGCCGAGCGCCTCCGGCCCGGCATAGCGCGCTCGGTCGCGCCATGTTCGAACATAGAGCTCGTTGAACGGATCGGTGCGCGGCGCCTTCTTTTTGGTCACGCGCTCGAACCCTTCGACCTTGCCGAGCGCGCCCGACCAGTTGTGCTGCTCCTCCTGGATGAAGCCGAACGGCGAGTTCTCGACCGCCAGCATGCCGGCGACGTTGGGCACCCGTTGCGACATGAAAAACACCATCGGGCCGCCGGTCGAATGGCCGGTGAGATAGATCGAATATTTCTCAACGGGGAAGTGCCGGCGCAGGGCATCCTTCATGCCTTCCTCGAAGGCGACCGGCCACGCCGCCATGCGGTGATAGAAGGTCGTGCCGGGCTTGGCGCGCGCCACGGTGCGGGTGCCGTAGCGCAGCCGCATCGAGGTGTCGCGCACGACCTCGTATTGGTCGGGCGTGATGCACTCACCCTTCTTCCAGATTGGCGTGCGCACGGTGCCATCGGCGTGGATGGTGTCGTCCGGCCAGTCGCGGTTCGGGTCATCGAGATAGAGCCGGCCCGGAAACGTCATAGCCACCGCCTTGCAGCCGAATTTCTCGGCAAACAGTTTGGCGATCGGCTCCATCGACTTGTAATCGCCGGAGCCGCCGTGCAGCAGGAACACGCCGACTTTGTTGCCGTCGGCCCCACGAATGATCTGCTTGGGATCGCTGGGCTCGTACACCGTCACGCCCATGTCCCAGTCGAGCCCGAGTGCGTGGATGCGGAAGATGTCTTCGGTCTGGCGCAACGGCAGGCTCGGCTTTGCCAGCACCGCGGCGGAGCGAGCGAGCGTCTCGTCGCGTGAAATGCTTTCTGGCGGCTGCCAGGCGCCAAGTTTGGGAGCTGTAGTCATGGTGATATCCTTCAGCGCCTCCTCTTGCGCGATCTTATCTGTTGTTCTTGCGCGATCCTATATTGCTGTCGTCCCCGCGAAAGTGGGGACCCAGTAAACACGGAGCGAGCAGGAGTACTCCGACATTATCGCAATCGCCCGGGAGTACCAGGTCCCGCAGCTTCCGCGGGGACGACCGCTATGGGTGAGCGAAGTCCTCGACTTACTCCTCCGGTAACACGAGACACACATGGGCGCGCGCGCGCAGCGTGGCTGGTCGCCCTGGTGTCAAGTCGGCCTCGCGGTCGAGCAGGCACGACAGACTCATGTCGCCGCAGCGCACCTCGGCTTCCACCGCGACGCCCGCGAAGATCGCAAATGCAAGCGTGCCTTCGAACACATTGAGCCGCGCCGACGCATCGCCGCCCGCGGTCTCGTAGAGGTCCTCCGGGCGGATACTGACTCGCACCTTGGCGCCGGCCGCAATCTTGCGAGTCGGATCCGAGCCAATGATAGGGCCGAGCGCGGTCACAACCTTGAGTCGGCCAGCGACCTCGTCGATTGACTCGACAATCCCCGCAATCAGGTTGGTAGTGCCGAGGAATTGTGCGGTGAAGACGTGGCGCGGATAGCGATAGATATCGAGCGGCCGGCCACGCTCGACGATGCGGCCGTCCTTCATCACCATGATCCAGTCGGAGACCGCAAGCGCCTCGGCCTGGTCATGAGTGACATAGATGGAGCTGATCCCGATCTGGCGCTGGATGCGGCGCAGCTCGTTGCGCATCTCGAGCCGCAGCCGTGCGTCGAGGTTCGACAGCGGCTCGTCGAACAGCAGCACCTGCGGCTTTCCCACAATCGCGCGCGCGATCGCGACGCGCTGCTGC
>Ga0066903_100002062_pt1 | contig 15379 bp, 11 predicted proteins | sample PanSoiMetaGPlot1_FD_67491 | JGI IMG/M metagenome (GOLD analysis project Ga0066903, IMG submission 67491) | Tropical forest soil microbial communities from Panama analyzed to predict greenhouse gas emissions - Panama Soil - Plot 1 (version 2) | ecosystem: Environmental > Terrestrial > Soil >...
TCTTCGCACGCCGGTAAAGCGCCTGCCCGTTCGCGGTGGACCGTTTGAGATTGACGCTCATGGCACCCACGTCGACCGGATTGAACGCATCGGGCGCAGGCCGTCGGACGGATCGGCGCGCCACGAGCGATCCGCGGCTTCGACCGCGACCGGCCGCTTGTCGCCAGTACCGTCGGCGGCACATTCGTCGGGAGACGGACCGTCCGCCACGGCCCCCGTGCGCACGGCATCGATCACGGGCGCTATCTGCTGAGGCAGCCAGCAGTGGCCGGCGCCGAACTCCGCTCCCTCGCCATCGAGATCGAGATGGAATTCGACCATCTCCGCGCGCCACCGGTGCACGGCGCGCCGGATGACAGCGGGGCTGACGCTGTGATCGGACCAGCCCACGCGTGCGCGTGTCGCCGCGCGTATCGTATCGATTGCCGCAAGGTTGCACTGATCGATCGGCGCCGGGTAGCCGGACGTGCAGTGCAGGACGATCGGATTCGGGCAGCCCGCCCTCCGGAGCACGCCGCCGGCGCGCACGACCTCGTCGAGTGTCGCCATGCCGGTCGCAATCACCACCGGCTTCCCCGTCGACGCACACGCGCGCAGCAAATCGTCCCAGAGAAGCTCGTACGAGGCGATCTTGACGAAGTCGACGTAGCGTTCGAGCACGTCGACCGCCCGCAAGGCGAACGGCGTACAGGCGAACGCGAGGCCGAGCTCGTGGCTGCGCGCCGACAGCGGCTCGAGAAACGTTTCGGGGAGCTCCCAGTCGGCGCGCGCGCGATGACGCGCGCTCTTCGTCAAGATCTCCGGCGCGAAGAGGTCCTGCACCGTGAAGAGCTGAAACTTGACGGCCGCGCACCCGATCCGGGCCGCCGTTTCGACCAGTGCCAGCGCCCGCTTCAGATCGCGATTGTGATTGCTGGCGACCTCCGCGACGAAGCGGACCGTCATGACCGATACGCGGCGACCACCTTGCCCACCGCTTCGATCACGTCCTGGACGTCGCGCGCGCTCATGCCGGAAAACATCGGCAGCGTCACGATCGTTTCGTAGGCCGCCTCCGCCGCCGGACACACACCAGGTCCCAGCCCGAACCGCTTGCGGTAGAACGAATGCAGGTGCACCGGAACGTAATGAACGTTGACACCGATGTTCTCGCGCCGCAGCGCAGAAAAGATCGTCGCGCGATCGCACGTGAGTCTCGCGCGATCGACGCGAACGACGTACAGATGGTAAGCATGCGAGACGCGCGAGCGGAGGGCGAGCGGCTGAACCTCCGGTATGGCGGCGAACGCGCGGTCGTATTCGCGCGCGATCGCCTGCCGGCGCGCCACGTTGGCCGCCAGCCTCGACAGCTGGCTCTCGCCCAGCGCGCACTGCAGCTCGCTGAGCCGGTAGTTGTGGCCGAGCTCGACGATGTCGTACAGCCACGAGCCCTGACCGCTCCGCTGATTGTGATCGGCCGTGATGCCGTGGTTGCGGAACATCCGCAGCCGGGTTGCACGCTCGGCGCTCGACGTCGCAACGGCGCCGCCCTCGCCCGCCGCGACGTGCTTGACGGGATGGAAGCTGAACACCGTCAGGTCGGCGATCGAGCCGACCGGGCGTCCGTTCTCGTCGTGCGCGCCGATCGCATGGCATCCGTCGGCGACGACCGCGATCGATCGATCGGCGATCGCCGCGCGGAGCGCGGTGTAGTCGCACGGCTGGCCCGCGTAATCGACCGCGACGATCGCGCGCGTCCTCGGGGTGATCTTCGCGGCGGCCTGCGCGGGATCGAGCAGCAGCGTGTCGGGATCGACGTCGGCAAAGACCGGGCTGCCGCCCTGGTATACGACGGCGTTCGCCGTCGCGGCGAAGGTCATCGGCGGCACGATCACTTCGTCACCCGGACCGATGCCAATCGCGAACATCGCCGCGTGCAGCGCCGCGGTGCCGCTGCTCACGGCGACCGCGTGATCGGCGTCGACCGCGCGGGCAAGGGCCGCCTCGAAGCCAGAGACGAAGGGACCGTTCGTCAGCGACCCCGATCGAAGCGCGCGCACGACGGCGGCCACGTCTCCGTCGGTGATCTCGTGGCGGCCGTAGGGCAGCAGCTCGGCGCGGACCGGCGCTCCGCCATGCAGCGCGAGCTGACGCGTTTTCAACTCCTCAGGCAAGGGACTGTATAGTTTATCAGGTGGATCGCCTCCTCGCGCGGCTCGGCGTGCACCGCCGCGAGCACGTCTCGGTCGCGCGCGACTTCTCGGTCTACTCAGCCGTCAACATCGTCTCGCTCGTGCTGCTGCTGGGCACCGGTCTCGTCCTGCGGCGCTACCTGGGGCTGACGCTCGCGGGAATCTGGACGGGGCTCGAAGTGTTGCCGGTGTACGCCGCTTACGCGCATCTCGGCGTGCTCAACGCCGCCGAACGCGATCTGCCGTTCCTCCTCGGCGCACGACGAATCGACGACTTCGATGGGCTCAAGGACACGCTGCTGTGGTTGTCGCTCGGCCTGGGCTTTGTGCTCGCATGCGGCCTGACGATCGCCGCCTTTGTGGTGCGTGCGCGCGTCGAGCGCGCGTTCTTCATCGGGATGCTGATGTACGCGCCGCTGCTCTTGACGCAAGTCGTCGCGACGTACTATCTGGTGCTCTTTCGCGCGCGCCAGCGCTTCGTCGAGCTCAGCGGCCGTCAGGGGATTGCGAATCTGCTCAAGGCGCTCCTGACGGCGGCCGGCGGCTACGAGTTCGGCATCTACGGCATTTTCGCCGGACTCCTCGTAGCGTCGGCGACTCAACTCGTGCTTTTCCACCAGGCGCTTCGCGAGCGTTTCGAGCGTCGGTTCGATCGCGCGCTCCTCGGGCCGCTGCTCGTCGACGGCATGCCGATGCTGGCGGGCGCCGTCGCGTTCGAGACGATCCGGACGAGCGATCGTCTGGTGATCGGAGCGGTCCTAGGGTTCGAGGCGCTCGGCGTTTACAGCGTGACGCAGATCGTCTGCCAGGGGGTGTACTACCTGCCGAACGCCCTCTCGATTGTGATGTTTCCGCGCTTTCAGCAGCGGTACGGCCAGACGCAGGACGTGATGTCGCTGCGCAAATTCGTCGAGGTGCCGCTCGTCGTGCTGGCCGACGTGCTGCTCGCCGCCGTGTGCGTCCTGCTCGTCGTCCTGCCGCCCGCGATCCGCGCGTTCCTGCCGGCATTTGCGGACACCATCCCGCCGCTGCGCATCATGCTCGTCGGCACGTACTTTCTGTGCCTGACGCCGCCAGCGGGCCAGTTTCTGCTGACCGTGCGCAAGCAGACGCCCGCGCTGCTGCTCGCGCTGCCGGCGACGGCAATCGCGCTCGGCGCCGCCTACGTCGGAACGGCCTGGGGCCTCATCGGGGTCGCCTCGGGCGTCGCGCTCGGCTGCGTCGCGGACTTCGTCGCCGTCAACGCGTACGCCTTCACCATGTTCTCGAGCGCGCGATCGGTGGCCGCGCTCATCCTGCGCATCGTCGCGACCGCGGCGCTCTGGTTATTGGCGACGCGCGGCATCGACATGTACGTCCCGGTCGGCGCATCGCTCCTCGCGCCGCTCGGAGGCTGGCGGCTCGTGGCCGCCGGGCTGATCGGGCTGCCGCTCGTTCTGCGAGCGGTGCAGCGGATTCGCGCGTTACAATTACAAGGACTTGACTGATTCCAACCGATCCGCCCGCCGGCCGTACGTCGGGTCGCTGAAGACCTCGGAGATCGCGGTGGGCGCACTGGCCGGCCGGTCGGTACTGATCACCGGCGGCACCGGCTCGTTCGGCAGAACGTTCGTCTCGATTGCGCTGACGCACGCGAACCCGAAGCGGCTGATCGTACTGAGCCGCGACGAAGTGAAGCAGGCCGAGATGGCGCAGCAGTTGGGGGGCGATCCGCGCCTGCGCTTCTTCCTCGGCGACGTGCGCGATCGCGATAGGCTCAGACGCGCCTTCCGCGGCGTCGACGTCGTCATTCACGCCGCGGCGCTCAAGCAGGTGCCGGCGGCGGAATACAACCCGTTCGAGTTTATCAAGACCAACATCATCGGTGCCGAGCACGTCGTCGACGCGGCGCTCGACGCCGGCGTCGGCAAGGTCGTCGCCCTCAGCACGGACAAAGCGGCGAATCCGATCAACCTGTACGGCGCGAGCAAGCTGTGCGCCGACAAGCTGTTCGTCGCGGCGAACTCCTACGGTGGCGGATCGGGCACGCGGTTCACATGCGTCCGTTACGGCAACGTAGTGGGCAGCCGCGGCAGCGTGATTCCGTTTTTCCTCGAGCGCAAGAAGACCGGCGTGCTGCCGATTACGCATCCCGACATGACGCGGTTCTGGATCACGCTTGACCAGGGCGTGACGCTGGTGCTCGCGACGCTCGGCTGGATGCGTGGCGGCGAGATCTTCGTGCCGAAGCTCCCGACGATGAAGATTGTCGATCTCGCCCGGGCCATCGCGCCGGAGTGCCGCCTGGAGATCGTCGGCATCCGCCCCGGCGAGAAGCTCCACGAAGTGATGGTGCCCGGCGACGAGTCGCGCAACACCTATGAGTACGACACGCACTATCTGATCGCGCCGGTCTTTCATGAATGGACCGTCCACGATCACGCCGCGAACGGCGGCCGCCGCGTCGCCGACGGCTTCACCTACGCGAGCGACACCAACGAGCACCAGCTGACCGTCGAAGAGCTTCGCGACATGGTCGGCCAGCCGGTGGCTTCGGCATAACATCGCATGCCGTCCTCCCGGCCGTTGTCGCCGGCCGAGCGGTGCATCCAGATGGTCTGGGCGAACCGGCTGTCCTTCGCCGCCATCGTCGCGCTCTTCGCCGCCGCGTCCGCCGCGATCACCGCCTTCCAGCCGACGTTGTATCGTTCGGAGGCGCTTCTCAGCGTCAAGCCTCCACCCGAAATCGTCGCCGAGGCGATTCGCACGAATCGCCCGTACCTCGGCCCCGACGGACACATCTATGACGCGAACGATCCCGAGCGGCAGACCGGCCCAGGCCGCTACGCGCCGCGCCTCGTCGCGCCGGGGCTCGTCACGGCTGCCGCGCGCGACGCTGGCATCCTGTCGAACGACGCCTCGCTCGACGATGTGGAGGCGTCGCGGTGGGTGAGTGCGGAACGGATCGAGGGCGCGGACCTGATTCGGCTGACGGTCTGGCAGCCTTCAGCCGACGCCGCGCAGAAGCTGGCGGCGGCCATCGTCGCGCGGGGGCTCGAGATCAATCGACAGGAGGAAGCGGGCGTGACGACCCCGGAGCTGCAGCGCAAGATGAAAGTCGTCGATGCCCCGACACGTCCGGCCGCACCGGGCTATCCGCTGCTGCGCGTGAACCTGGCCGTCGGATTCGCGATCGGCGCGCTCGCCGCCAGCGCGTTCGTCGCCGTCCGCGGGGCGCCGCTTTGAGCGTGGCGTCGACGATGTCTCACTATTTCCTCTACATCGCATGCCTCGCCGCAGCGGCGTACCAGCTGTGGCGGGTACCACGCATGTGGAGTTTTCTCGTGCTCTTCATCGCGCTCATGCCGAAAGTGGCGCTTGCGAAGGTGCCGGGCAACCCGACGCCGATCCGCGTCGACGATCTTGTCGTCGGTGCCGTGCTGGCCGTGTGGTTCTTCGGGGGTCGGCTGAAGCCTGACACGCCTTCGTCGCCCGCGACATTTTTCCTCGCGCTCTACTGGGGTGTGGCGGCGGCGTGCACGCTGGTCGGCATCGCCGCGCTGACGGTCCCGCCGCTTACCGGCGCGCTGCACGCGGGCCGGCTGCTCGAGTACGGGCTGCTCTATTTCCTCTTCTACACGTCGATCGCCCCGGGCGAGCTCGATCTCGTCGTTGAAGTCGTTCGCACGTCGCTTCTGCTCCTGTTCGTTCTGTGGCTGGGCCAGCACTGGACGCACGTGATCGGCAACCCCGGGATGCCGTGGGCGACGCTGTTCCCGACGTTCTCGGCCCCCTACGACTTCGGCGCCTACGTGATGCTGTCCACCGTGCTGCTTTACGGAGTGTGGACGACGGGTGCGCGCCGCGACGTCTGGACGACGGTCGCACTGGCGGCGGGGGCCTTCCTGACGGTGAGCTCCGAGTCGCGCATGTCGCTCGTCTGCCTCGCGCTGGTCGTCGCGCTGGACATTCTGCTCCGCGCGCGGTGGTGGGCGGCGCTCGGCATGGCGGGGTTCGCCGTGGCCGCCCCGTACGTGCTCAGGTCGACGAAGATGGTGCGCCTCGTCAGCGCGGTCGGCGCGCTCGCGACGACCTTCAACCTCGGCGTCATCCGGCTGGCGTTCGCGAACGATCCGAGCCTGGCGCTTCGGCTGCGGAACTTCCGGCTCGCGTTCGAGCACTGGCTCGCGCGGCCGCTGCTCGGCGACGGCCTCGGCGGCTACCTGGCCTACACGCGCCAGTACGACCAGCCTGGGTCGATCGACGGGTGGTACCTGCGCGTGCTCGCCGACAGCGGGGTTGTGGGCTTCGTCACCTTCGTGCTGCTGCTGGCGGCGCTCGTCTGGCTGCTCGGCTGGCGCACGCGCGTCGAAACGGAGCCGTTGCGGCATGCTATCGTGTATGGTGCTGCGCTGGCCGTCATGGCCGCGTCGGTCGGCGCCGTGCTCGTCGACACCTTCGCTTCATACAAAATCATGGGCGTGTTCTCGATGATTGTGGCCTGCGGCACGCGCGTGGCGGCCGATACGCGATCATGATTCCGACGCCGCGCGCGCAATTCTCCGTTCGAACCGTCGCGCTCGTCGCGCTCGACGCAGTCGCGCTCTGGGCGGGCTGGATTCTCGCGTGGAACTGGCGGCTCGGACCGTACTGGGGACCCGAAAACCGAGCCCTGCCACAGTCCCAGATCGTGCTTGTGATTCACGCCGCCGTGTTCCTCGTCGCCGGCGTGCTTTTCGAGAACTACGATCCGCGGAGGCCGTACACGAGCTTCAGCGAGCTGCGCAAGCTCGCCGGCGGCTACGTCCTGGCTGGGCTGGCCGAGCTCTTCATTTTGTACTTCCGCAAGGATCCAGCGGTCGGGCGCGGCATCTTCGGGATCAACATCGCCGTCTTCGCGTCGATTGCCACCGCGGGCCGGTTCGTTTACAGCATGATCGGCGTCGATTTCTTCAAGCGGCAGGCGATCGTCGTCACCTCAGGGGACGTCGGCGCGCCGATGCTCGGGGAGCTGAAGCGCGCGGCCGCCGCGGTGTATCAGATTCAGGGCTACGTCGCGCCGGCACGCGACATGAGCGCGCCGAACACTGCGCCCTGGCTCGGCGATGGCGCGGATCTCGCCGACCTCATCGATCGGCGCCGGCTCGACACGGTGATCGTGAGCGGCAGCATGGACTGCTGGAACCGCTATCTGCAGGCACTCATTCAGGCGCGCAACCGCGGCGTTGAAATCGTCGATCTGGCGTCGGTGTGCGAGCGGTTCCTGAACCGGATTCCCTGCGATCAGATTACGGAGTTGTGGCTGCTCTGGGGGCTGATGGGACGCTCGTCCCTCTATGTCACCCGGCTCAAGCGGCTCGTGGATTTCGCGCTCGCTGCAGCGCTGCTCGGGTTCCTCTCGCCGCTGCTGTTGCTGATTGCCGTAGCCATCCGCGTCTCGAGCAAGGGTCCCGTGCTCTTCCGGCAGGAACGCGTCGGCCTGTACAACCGGCCGTTCACCGTCGTGAAGTTCCGATCGATGGTCGACGGCGCCGAGGACGACTCCGGAGCGGTCTCAGCCTCGGAGCGCGATCCGCGCATGACGCCCGTCGGCCGCTGGCTGCGCCGGTGGCGCCTCGACGAGTTGCCGCAGCTCCTGAACGTCATCAAAGGCGATATGAGCCTCGTCGGACCGCGGCCGGAGCGCAGCGCCTTCGTCAACGAGTCTCTCACCGTCCCGATGTACAACCAGCGGCACGGCCTGCGCCCGGGCATCACCGGCTGGGGCCAGATCCACTACAACCACGCCACTTCGCACGAGCAGACGCGCGAGAAGCTCGAATACGATCTCTTCTACGTGAAAAATGCGTCGTTCCTGCTCGACCTCGCGATTCTCCTCCGCACGACGAGGACGCTCGTCGCGGCCCGCGGCAGGTAGCGTGAAGGCCTGAGCCGAGCGAATCCGTGAAGCTCTCGATCGTGATCCCCACCTACAACGCGCACGAGTGGATCCAGGGGTGCCTCGATTCCATCGCCCTCCACCACCCGTGCGCCGAGTACGAGATCATCGCCGTCGACGACGCATCGAGTGACGACACGATCGCGATCGTGCGGCAGCAGTTTCCGACCGTGCGTGTGTTCTCGAACGAGAAGAACGTCGGCTTCGGCAAGACGGTCAACGTCGGGCTAAAGATGGCGACCGGCGAGTACCTGCTCGTGCTGAACAACGACACGTGGATGCACGCCGGGGCCCTCGATGGGATGACCGCGTACCTCGACGCACACCCCGAGGTTGGTATTGTCGGCCCGAAAGTGCTGAACGGCGACGGGACGCTGCAGCAGCAGTGCCGCCGCCGCATTCCGACACCGACTGCCGCGCTGCTTTACTTCACCGGCATCGCCAGGTTGTTCCCGAGAAGCCCCAGAGTGGCGGGCTATCTCATGACCGACGCCGATGAAAACCAGACGATCGAAGTCGACTCGGTCCTCGGAGCCTGCCTCATGGTGCGGCGCGAAGTCGTCGAAGCGATCCACGGCTTCGACCCCGAGTACTTCCTCTACGGCGAGGACATGGATTTCTGCTGGCGCGCGAAGCTGGCGGGCTGGAAGGTGATGTACGTCCCAACCGCCGTCATCACCCACTTCGGCGGGCAGGGAGGCACCGGAAAGAAAAAACTGTACGCGACGATCGAGTGGCATCGCGCGATGTGGATCTTCTACCGCAAGCACCGTGCGCCGCAGGTCGGTCTCCCCGAGCGCGTGCTCGTCTACTCGGGCATCGCGCTGAAGGCCGCGCTCGCCGTCGTCGTCCACGCGCTTCGGCGCTCGGCGCCCCCCGGAACGGCCAAGCCGCAATGATCACGGCGCTCTGGGGGCTGGCCGCTGCGCTGGCGCTCCTGTGGCCCGACCACATCAGCGGACCGTTCGACGGCGTGCCGCTCGATCGCGCCGTCGAGGCGGTGCTCGTCGGCATGGTCGTTCCCTCGCTGTGGTGGTTCGATCCCGGATTCCTCAGGACCACCCGCGCGCGCGCCTGCATCGCCGCCCTGCTCGCCTGGAAGATCCTGTCTTCCGTGCTCTTCGTGCAGGACGGACTCTGCGTGCGCTTCGAGCCGGCGCGTCCGTTCGCGAAGGGCGCCGGCCGCGTCCCGCATTCATGGGACCTGCGGTCGGACTGGACGGCGTACGAGCCGCAATGCTCGGCGGTGATGACGCGCTCGTACCGCGACGCGTACGAGTTCCCCGTCTGGTTCTTCAACCTGCCGCCGCCGAGCGAGAGCTGGCCCGTTCCCGCCGATCTGCCGCCCGACGCGGTCGTCGGCATCCGCGTGCACGGCTATGTCACGGCCAGGCGCGACGGCATGCTTCGATTCGAGATGGGGCAGCACATTACCGGCGCGCTGAGCGTCGACGGACGAGGCGTGCAGGGCGACGTGCCGGTCGCGGCGGGCATCCACAACGTCGATTTCGACGGCACCATGACCGGCTTCCTCTGGTTGCTTTTGCCGCAATGGAGCGGCGACGAGCTCTGGGACGGCGCGATTGCGACGCTGCATCGGCCCTCGCGGCTCGACATCGCCGTGCGGCCGTGGATCGCGTGGGTCCCGACGACGCTGGCGGCCGCGCTCGTGTCGTTGTGGATCTGGTCGGCGCTGGCCGCGGCCGGCACGTGGCCGATGCTGGCGTGGACGGCTGGCATGGCAGTCACCATCGGCATGCTCCGACACGCCGACAAAACCGGCCTGGCAGCATGGATGGTCGTCGGTCTCGCCGCCGCCGCCGCGGTTCCAGTCCCGCCGCGCCATCGCAACATGCGCGGCGCATTCCTCCTCGTCATCGTCCCGTGGCTCGCCTTCGTGCTGATGAACGGCTATCCCGACATCGGCCGCGGGCGGCTCTACGAGTGGGGCAACGACTTCTGGATGTATCAGCGCTACGCCTACCGGATCGTCATGCAGGGCTACTGGCTCGAGGGCGGCAGCCCGACGTTCTACTTCCAGCCGTTCTACCGCTGGATCGTCGGTGTGCTGCATGCGATCTTCGGCGACTCGAGCGTAGGCGAACGATTCTGGGACGGTTTCGCGCTGGCGGCGGGTTCGATGGTCAGCTTCCACCTCACGCGGACGTTCGCCGGCTTCCGGTGGGGAGTCGTCGGCGCCGCCGTTCCGCTCGCCGTCTTCGTGCTCGGCACGGCGCATTACCTGATGGGATTCGGGCTCGGCGAGATCTCGTCGGCTGGACTGCTGAGCATCGCGGCGCTCTGCGCGATCAGGAGCCGGCGGCGCGGCTGGGCGCCCGCGATCGCCGCGGGAATTCTTGCGACGCTCGCGTTCTACACGCGCCTGAACAACGGCATCATGGCGGCGGGCATCTCGATATTCGCGCTGCCGCTCGACGTGCGGGTTCGCGATCTGCCGCACCCATCGGCGTGGCGGCGTCGTGTGGCGTGGTCGACCGTAACCGCCGTCTGGAGCTGCCTGGCCGTCGGCCTGCTGTTCTTCGCGTGGCGTACGTATCACTACACGGGCGTGTTCAGCGTCTTCTACGGCACGCAACGCTACATCGTCGCCGTGTGGCAGCCGAGGCTCGCGCTCTCGACGATTCTCGAGAACCTCGCGACCAGCGTCGGAAAGGTGCTGACCGTGAACGATCCGCCGCGCTTCGACGTGTACGCGCTGCCTGTGATGCTTGGCGCGCTCGTTGGCCTCCTGAGCCTGGCCGGCGTCCCGCGGCTGCGCGACCTGCCCGCTGCGGCGGTCCTGTTTTTCTGGGCGTCGATCGCGAGCGCGTTCGTGGCGTACGGGTGGGTATATCCCGGCCGGTTTTCGATCCATGTGCTCCCAATCACCGGCGCGCTCGCGACATGCGCGGCCGCAAGGCTCTCGATGCGATCACATCCAGCCGCGGAGCCGGTAGTACCAGTTGGAGAGCACGTCGTAGACGAACGTATCGAATAGCAGGAGCCCGAGATCGCTCGGCGCCCATCGCTTCGACTCGAGCGAGTGATCCGATTTGAACGCCGAGGCCGACGGAATCGGATCCAGCCCGGCCGATCTGAACACGGCCAGCGCGCGAACCATATGCGTTGGCGACGTGACGAGGACGATCGGCTGCCGCGGCCGGTCGGCCAGCATCCGCGCGACGATGCGCGCCTCGTCGCGCGTCGTCTGCGACTCCGATTCGACCAGGATGTGGTCCGCGGGCACGCCGAGCTCGAGGATCGCGCTGCGCATGGCGTCGCCTTCCGATCGCTCACCTTCCCCACGCCTGGTGATGCCTCCCGACACGACGATCGTCGGGTGGTCGAGCAGGTTGTACAGCCGCGCCGCTTCGAGCAGACGCAGCGCCGCCGTCCACGAAATCTGATTGAGCGACATCCCGCTCGCCTGAAACGTCATGTTCCCCGCCCCGAGGACGACGACGACCGTCGCGCCGCGCGCGTCGGCGGCGCTCGACAGCGGGTGGTATTGGCCACCCTGCCACGCAATCAGGCGCTCGGCGCACGCCGGCGCCGACGCGATCCAGTAGAACAGCAGAAGCGCGGCGAAGTACCAGCGACCGGCCCGCCGCGTGCGCGGAAGGAACGAGATCACGACGCCTGCGGCGAGCGTCGCGATCAGGAACGTGATCGACGTCGGACGCGCCACCTGCTTGAGAACGTCAATCAGCGCCTGCATCACGACTCCGCGGCGAACCCCGCGAGCGCTCCGCGACTTCCGGCCGCCTCAGGCTGCCGCATCACCGACCACCACGTCAGGCGCAGCGCCTCCGGAGACGGCCGCGTGCGCAACAGCAGGCTCAGCGCCCAGCCGACGGCGAGCGTCGCGAACAGGCCGAATGTCGAGGGCCACATGAAGCCGATCGGCGTGTGGTAAGCGACGTAGTAGCTGGTCGCCGTGCCGACGAGTCCCGCGACGAGCGTTCCGCCGCTCGCCGCACGCCGGCTGAACATCGCCAGCAGGTAGATGCCGAAGAGCGGGCCCGTGAACGCGTTGATCAGCTTGTTCGCGATCTCCAGCAGGCTGCCGATGCGCGCGACGTTCGCGGCGAGCACAGTTCCAACGCCGCCGAACCCGACGGTCGCGACGCGCGAGACCAGCACGTCGCTCCGACTGGCGGCGGCGGAGCGCCGGTCGGTCGGCTGCCGGAGGATCAGGCGGTAATAAAAGTCGACGACGACCACCGACGTGCACGAATTGATGGCGGAGTCGACGCTCGACAACGACGAAGCCATGATCGAGGCGATGACGAGACCGACGAGACCGCGCGGGAACGTGAGCGACACGAAATACGGCAGGATCTTGTCGGTCGCCATGTCCGCCGGCAGCGGGCGATGCTGAAAGTATGCGAACAGCGCGAGGCCCACGAATGACAACGCGAACATCCAGATCGTGTCACCGGCGGCATTGACGACGAACGCCTGCCGCGCGTCCTTCAGCGACCGCGTAGTCTGAAGCCGCTGCACCATGATCTGATCGCCGACGTAGGCGGCCATGCGGCCGACCAGCAGCGCGCACATGATCGAAACGATGTTGAGCGGCTGCTCGAAGAACGCGGTGATCTGCGCCAGCACGCCGCCCGCCGAGCCGGCGATCGGTGCGATGATGACGGTCTTGCCGCCGGCGTCGGCCGCGCGCCAAATCGCCGCGACGCCGCCCGGCACCGACTGCGCGGCGATGGCGACCACCGTGGCCAGGCCGCCGAAGCGCACGCAGAACTGCATGACGTCGTTCCAGATCACGGCCTGAATACCGCCGAGCGCCGTGTAGACCGTCACCAGCGCTCCCAGCACGAGGACCGTCGGCGTAACGGGAATCGCGCCGCCGGTCGCCGCGCTGATCGCGAGACAAGGCACGTAGATCGCCGTGGCCATCCAGCCGAGACGCCAGATGATGAAGATGCCGGATGCCAGCGCGCGCACCCGCACGTCGAAGCGAGCCTCGAGATACTCGTACGCCGTGAAGTAATTCAGGCGCCGATAGAACGGCAGGGTGACGTGCGCGACCCATGGATACAGAAACAGCCACGAGCTCGTGCCTACGAGCAGGATCAGCCCGTATCGAATCGTCGCCGAGGGCTGCATCAGGTAGTCGATGGCGCTATCGAGCGCGGCCATCAGCGACAGGCCGACCGGCAGCCACGCCATCGATTGCCGCGCGAGGAAGAAGTCGCTCAGCGTCGATTGCCGGCGCGAGAAGTACACTCCGATGGCGGCGAGCGCCACCAAGTACACCGCCACCATCACCACGTCGATCGAGTGAAGCGCGTTCGGCATGTTACGGCACCACTCCCAACTGCACGGAACCGCCGATGTCGTTGCCCACCCAGGCGCCCGCGTAGGCTACGTAAAGACCCGGCGGCAGCTCGAACAACTCCCACATGGGCTCGCCTCTCGTCCATTGAGCGGGTGCGAGCACCGGGTCGGGTTCGAGCCACGACGTCGTGACGCCAGGCTGGTACGCATGCATCCACAGCCTGCGGCTCGACAGGTCGTTGCCAAACGCGCGGAAGTAGATCATGAGCTGTGTGCCGCCGGACGAGATGGGGTGGGCCGTGAAGCCGTCGATGACCACCTCGCGGTTGCGAAAACTCTTGTCGAGCCGCTGGCCGTGCCCCGCGTCGATGGCCCGCCATGCCGTCTCGACGGTACGGCTTTCGGGCGCGACTGCCATGCGAACGAGCACGGCAGCCTCGGCGAGATCGGGTTGCTCCTCGGCCTCGGCCAGCACCCGCTCGAGCGCGTCCGCTGGCGGCGGCTGAGACTCGGGGTTCAGCCGCAGATCGTTCGCCAGCATGAGCAGCGCGTCGCGATCGCGCAGCGGATTGCCGCGCGCCACCCACTGCCAGAACAGCGTGCGAGCCGACGACGAGCTGCCCCCCAGCAGCAGGCTCGGCGACCGATCGGCGAGCGATCGGAGGGCCGCCGCCTGCGGATACGACTTCACCGCCGACACGTACACGTCCGCGGCGCGAATGGTCTCGTGCGCCGCAAGATAGCGCGAGACGAGGCCGGCGTAGTCGTCGGCCGTCAGCGGCGCGTAGAGCGGACGCACGAACGCGATCAACAGGATGGCGTTCGCGAAAACGATTGCCGTACAGAACGCAGCTAACGCCGGGACGCGCGGTCGCCATGAGACGAGAGCGCCGACCTCAATCAGCACGGCGACGATGCCCAGGCCGATCACGGTGTCGTTCATCGTGTTGAGGCCGAGCGCGCGATCGCCGTAGTGATAGGTGCGGAACGCGACCTTTAGATCCGCGCCCGTCGAGGTCGTCCAGAGCGCCGCGACAACAGCCGCCGTGATGCCGACGACGATCGCGGTCCGATGCGGCCGGCGTCCGGCGACGGCGACGAACTCGGCGCCTCCGAGAACGAGACCGATCATGATCGGCCCGAGCATCGCGAACAGCCAGCGGCCGTACCACAGGTCCAGGCCGGCGAGCGCCGGTGCATAGACGATCGGCAGACACATCAGGGCGATGCCTGCGGCCATCAGCCGCCGCGCATGCAGCCGGCCCCGCTCGCCTTGCGTCGCCGGCTTGGGACCCCACAGCCGGAGCACCAGACCCGCCAGCGCCAGCAGCGTCGCGACGAGCAGCGCCGCGAACAGCCAGGCCGGCAGCAGGATGCTCGGCTGCCCCATCCATCCCCAGAACCCCTCGAACAGCTTCGGGACGAACTCGTACGCGTAGTACGGCGCGCCGGGGCCGAGGAAGCCGCGCGTCGGATCGGCGGTCGTGAAGGGTTTGAACGGGTGGAAGACGGCGTGGCGCCACGGCGACAGATCGGTGCCGAGCTCGGTATGCTCCAGCACAATCTGCGCCGCCGCCGCGATCGGCACGACAATCGCGATCGCCGCAACGGCGCGCGCTTTCCACGTGCGCTCGGTCGCGACGAGCGCCAGCGCCGCGAACGGCGCAAGAAACAAGGCTTGCCGATCGACCAGCGGCGCCAGCGCGATCGTCAGCGGCAACAGCAACCAGGCCGCAACCCGCGCGAGGCGCCCCGTCGCGCGGGCGACGATGACGAGCGTGACCGCCGCGGCGAAGAGCCGCGTGATCGCCTCCGGGTGGAACGTGGCGTTGACGAAGCAGAACTGCGGAATCCAGAGGCAGAGGCACGCGACGAGAGGCGCGAGCGAGGCGTCGGCGAGACTCATGCGCGCGATCGCAAAAATCATCAGCACCGTCGCCACGCTCAGCACGACGACGACGCCCCGGAGCGCCACCAGAGTGCGAACGTGTTCGCG
>Ga0066903_100002063_pt1 | contig 15378 bp, 15 predicted proteins | sample PanSoiMetaGPlot1_FD_67491 | JGI IMG/M metagenome (GOLD analysis project Ga0066903, IMG submission 67491) | Tropical forest soil microbial communities from Panama analyzed to predict greenhouse gas emissions - Panama Soil - Plot 1 (version 2) | ecosystem: Environmental > Terrestrial > Soil >...
TTGATGCCGTCGCGGTTGCGGCTGAACGGGTTGCATTGACCACTGGATGTCGCTTCCAGTGCCGCGAAACCGCATACCGTCGTCCGGCACAATGTGTCGGCACCGCCGACCAAGGCGGCATCGGCCAACCCTGCGCGCATGAGCCGCCGGGCCGAAGCGAACGCCTTGCCGCTCGACGAGCAGGCCGTGGCTACGGTGTAAGCCGGCCCGGTGAGGCCCAGCGCCTTGGCGATGAATTCGCCCAGGTTCCCCGTTTCCTGCTGGCGATAGTGGAACCCGTCAGGCCACACTCCGTCCCGCCGGACGATCTCGTAGGCTGCCTCGCCTTCGGCTATGCCCGACGTGCTGGTTCCCATCACCACTGCGATCCGATCGCGCCCCAGTCGTTCAGCCGCTTTGTCCACCGCCTCGCCGATCTCTGCGACAGCCGCCAACATCAGGCGTGCATTGCGGCATTCAATCGATTTCAGGTCGGATGGTCCCGCAGCCAGCGGCGTGCTGATTTGCCCGACATACACCGCACGACCCGGGATGAGATCGTCACGTGCAGTGAGACCACGCGTGCCGGCAAACAAGGCGCGGACGACCTCGGCCTTGCCGATGCCGATCGGCGACGCGATTCCCATTTCCGCAATACCGAGAGCGGAGCGGCTCACCGTCTCAACTCCGAGGATTGGACGTCGATCTCGTATCCCCAGGCCAGGTTGCTATACCGCAGCGTGCCGTTCCACCGCGCTCCGGCGGTCCAGCTGTGCTCGATGCGCAGCACGTCCTGGCCGTTGATGCGGATGGTGCGGCCATGTGGCTCCTGCAGCACCTCTCCGCCCGCCGGCAAAGCTCTGCGTGCCGCCGTTTCCGGCCAGTAGATCAGGATGATGTCGGCTAGCATGCTGCCGGGCCGCAGGGTCTCGGGCACCCATGGCGCCGTCTCGGCGGAAACGTTCTGCTCGTTCCAGCTTATTGTCATCGCTCGCCGGCCCATCGGATCGAGCCCGACCACCGTGGCACGGTCCGGCGTCACGCTGATATTCACCTCCATGACGAATGTCTGACCATAGGCCCGCGCGGTGATGAGCTGCGTCGCCAGGATGCTACGGCCAAGATCGGCGGGGCGAGGCAAGTTGAGTCGCTGCCCCGGCCCAATCATCACGGCGTTTGGATCTGTCGTCCCGCCCAGAGGCAAGGTAGGCAAAGTAGGCAAGGCAGCGGTGCAGCCCGCAACCAGCAACAGCATGGGCCAGAGCCAAACAGTCGACGCACGCATGTACCCGGTTCCAACTGCGCCGCTAGAGCAAGATGACTTTTCTTCGAATCGTCATCTCGCTCTATCTTTTTGGTGGAGCATGATCTTTTTCCGAAAACCGGTATCCACCCCGGTTCAAGGCCGGGGCAGGCTTTTTCGGGATCATGCTCTAGGCAACTCTCGTGCTCGTACGCTCCTGCTTGGCAAGGAGATCGCTGTCCGGTGGAACATTCAATTTCCGCCGGCCCCGACTTGCAAGAGGCGCAGTGCAAAAGGCCAGCAAGATGCCGATCAGCATCGTCGAGCCGAAGTAGTGCACCGCGGGAACGCGGCTCAACGCCAGCAACCCGAATGACAGCAGTGTGGTGAGCGCGGCCATCCAGACCGCCACCAGGGTAACGGAGCGCCGGTCGGTGGAGCTTTCCGCGCAGAAGATGGCGTAGTCGCTGGTGATCGACAGGAGCAAGACGACGGCCATGGCGTGGAAAAAGGTGAAGACCTGGCCTGCCAACACGAGTGCCATGGGAGCTACCGAGATGGCGATCGCCGAGGGCAGCATCACCCAAGCCGCGCCTTTCCAACCGTAACGCAAGGCCAGCGCGCCCAGCATCAGCAGCGCCGACAGGCCGGTGAGCTCCAGCGCCCGCCGCTGGTACTTGTCGAGCAACGCGCTGAAATCGGCGGTCGGGTCGACGAGCCGCACTCCCGCTACGCCGTCGAAGGCTGCGCGGACGCTTTCGGGTGCCGTCAGCCCCTGCAGGGCGACGACGTGCATCCCCGGCGCCAGGACGAGCTCGCGCAGAAAAGGCACGGCATTGCTGGCGAGCGCCTCGCTCAGCGTCAGGGGATCGATACTGGTCACACTCGCCTCGACGGCGTCGCCTTCCATGCCCAGCGTGGCGCGCTGACGTGCGAGCAATGGCTCCAGTTGGGTCCCCACCAGGGTTTGGTTCTCGCGCTGGCGTTCTGCCGACGGCACAAAGGCAGCCGGCATCTGTGCACCGCTGAGCACGCCTTCCGCCCTGAGGCGCGCCAGGATCGGGGACACCGTCTCCTCGCGGCGCAGCGCCGCCTCATCGGCGGGGGCCTCGACCAGCAGGAACTGGGTGGCCGCGGTGGTCCCGATCAAGCGCCGTATGTCATCCTGATCGCGCAGCAGCTCCTCCGAGAGCGCTTGCATCCGACGAACATCATTGTCGGCCTGGAAGCGCAGCAGACCGGCAATTCCTATCGCCACGGCGGCAATGAGCAGAAGCAAACGCGTTCGACGCCAATTGGGCGTCTCCCAGAATGCGAACATCCGGCGTGCCGCGCTCAAGAGCCCGTCAACGTGACGCGCCTGGCCGACGGCATCCAGTGCGGGCAGCCAGAGAGCCACCGTGGCGAAGGCGGCGAGCAGCCCGATGATCGAGAACACTGCGATCTGCCGCAGGCCTGGAAACGGCGCGAGCGCCAGGGCGCCATAGCCGAGGAGCGTGGTCAGCAGTCCAAGCACGATACCGGGCATGACCCGACGCAGGCGCTCACGCGGTGTGCCGCCGGCGGGATCGAATGCGCTGCACGTATAGTACAGCCCGTAGTCGACCGACACGCCGATCAAGCTGGTGCCGAACAAAAGAGCGGCGACATGCAACTCGCCGAACACGATGAGACTTCCGGCCAGCGCGGTGCCGATGCCGACACCGACGACCAACAGATTGAGCAGGAGCGGGCGCACGCGGCGGAAAACGACCACGATGAGCAGGATGGTGCCGGCGAGCGATGCAGTGGCGAGCATGGATGCTTCACTGGTCGCGGTCCGCGATCCCGCTTCGGCGAAGAATACCGCGCCCAGGCGCTTGATCTGAAGTCCGGGATGCGCCGCTTCGAGCGCGATCGACGAGGATTTGAAGGCAGCGAGCAGACGCTCTTGGACATCCAGCGCGAAAGGCTCTCCCCGCAACGAGGTCAGGACGAGGACCCAGGTCATGCTCCCGTCGGTCACGGTCAGCGCTCCATCCTCCAACCGCAAGCGGGACAAGGGGAGCGGCAGAGCCGCGAGGAACGAAGGCAGCAGCAGGAAGGGATCGGCGCGCAGCAGGTTTCCGTCGGCGATTCCGCCGACCCCGAAGGCCTGTGCCAGTGCCTTGGTCGCAACCTCCTCACCCTGGCCGGCTGCGAGCAGGGCCCGATCCGCTTCGGCCAGCAGGCCGCGTCGATAGGGGAAATACAAGCTGCCCAGTCGCTTGAGCCGTTCCCCGTCGAAGCCCTCAGCCACCGCGTCCATCAGACCGGTCGCCATCAAGTCATCCGTCAGGCGGACAGCGGCGGCCCGCGCGTCTTGAGCAGAGGAATGCCCGACCAGCACGACGAGGCGGCGTGCAAGAGCACGCGACACCGCATCGTTCGCCCGCTGCAGGGTTGGATCCTGCTCCTCGCGCGGCAGCAGCGCCAACAGGTCGGTACGTAACGGCAGTCCGTCGTGAATCCGCACGGTCAGATAGACGACCGCCAGCACCACCAAGGCCAGCCAGACCAAAGACAAAACACGTGTCAAAGCTGACCCGCTTTTGCGAGGAGCCTGGCTTCCTCCGGGGTGGGCGATGCCGATTCGAGCTTTTGGCTCAGGAAGACGATCCGGTCGTGATCACCGTTCGGCTTGATGACATCGACGTCCTCGAGAAAGCGCGATCCGTGCAAGTCCATTGCGCGGATCGGCATGGCCGGATCATCCGCGCGCTTCGGCTCGAGCCTCAACCGCCAGCTCTTGCCCTCACCTTTACGCGTAATGTTGAACGCGTTGGAAAGCGCGTCCCAGTCTCCGGTCAGCGCCCCGCCGAGCATGGCGTACAGCTTCGACATGAAGGGGATACGGGCTGACGGCATGCGCATGGTCTCGCGCCCGGCGACCTCCTGCACGAGTCCGGCAGGACTCATGATCGTCGTCAAGGCAAAGGGGCTCTCGGTTTGCCAGATCAACCCGAGCCCGGGGGACAGGACGAACGTGCCGGAGCTCTTCAGCGGTCCCTGGAAGCCCTGCAAGAAGCGCTGCTGCTGGAAGCGTCCGCGCAAAATCTGTCCTTGCGCCATCGGCGTGACATCCACGGCGGGAGCGGCAGACGTCGGCAAAGCGACCACATGCGCAACAGCCAGCGCGCCAATGAGGAGGAAGAGAGGAGAACGGATCATCATCGTGCGCCCGCCACGTACTCGACTCTCAACATATGCTCCGTGCAAATCATCACACACCCGTCGTAATGGAGCCAAAGCTCAAGACTTCCCCTCCCGAACTATACTGGAAGTTGAGGCGGTTCCAAGCCCCGTCGTGCTGAAGCGAGAGCGTCACGATCGCATTCGGGGTCGCGAGGCGGCGAAACTTGACCCGAAGAGCTTGTGCGCTGCGGATGGGCGAATTCAGGTGCCGTTCCGCGAGCTTCACGGCCCAGTCGATCTGCGCCACGCCTGGAACGATTGGCATCTGCGGAAAGTGTCCCTCAAGGCACACAATGTCGCCGGAGATGAACAGATCAAGCTCGATGCCGTCGGGAAGCTCCCGGACCGCCCGGACCTGGGGCTCGGTCGGTCGGACCGGCGCGATTCCCGGCGAATTGCCGCGGGCGAAGAGGCGAGCGATGTCGCTCGCTCGGCGCTTGCCCAGCACGCTGGAGGGCAAGACATCAACGAACCGCCATCGGCGGGGGAGGCTTGCGGGCTCGTGTGTTTCCGCGAGTGCTCGGCGCAGTCGTCGGCCGAAACGGTAGGGCCCGATCTCGTGGAGAATGGCAGCACCGGCGGCGGTCGGAACCACGGCAGCGGCAAGCTCGGCCGCCGGCGCATCGAGGGCGATGACGGCCGCATCGGCGATCCATGAGATGCGGCGAAGCTGCGCCTCCAACTCGAGGAGGCTGACTCGCTGGCCCTCGATCTTGACGATGGAATCGGTCCGGCCTCGAAAGCTGAATCGGCCGTCAGCCGCGATCTCTACCAGATCAGCGCCGTAGTGCTCACCGCCCGGCACGTGCGGTGCGCGCACGTGCAATCGCCCGTCTTCGGTGCTCTTGATCGCAACATTTGGCAACGGCTGCCACGGCGGCGAAGCCCGGTCGCGGCATCGCCAAGCGATGGCTCCGGTTTCGGTGCTGCCGAAAATCTCCGTTATGGGCACGCCGAGGATCGCCGCTGCAAGCCCCGCCGCATCATCGGTCAACGGCGCGCCGGCAGACAGGACCAAGTTTGGACGCCGGGTCGGAGACACCGCCGGGATGCCCTCCAGCCGTGTCAAATGGGCGGGGCTGGTCACCAGTACATCGCCCCGCTCCAAGGCTGCGAGAGCGGTTTCCCAATACTCGCTTGCCATTCCGGCGAATGGTCGGCCGGTTGCGAGGGGCCAGCACAAGCGAAAGGCCAGGCCGTAGACATGCTGGTGCGTAACCGTGGATCTCACTGCGGCGCCCGGTGCTGCAATTGGGCCGAGCACGCGGTCGACGGACTCGGCTTCTCGCTCCAGGTGCGCGAGAATCTTGTCAACTCGCTTCGGCGTACCGGTCGTGCCGGATGTGAAGAAGGTCAAGGGCGTGGAAGGATCGAGGGCGTCCAACGCATCATCCGCACCGTAACCTCCCGACTGCAAGACCAATGCCGGGCCGTCGTGCTCCAAGGGCGGATCGCAGACGAGAATATCCCAGCTTTCCGATATAGCGGACAACGTCCCGCGCCGAGCATTCTGCGGTATGATGACCTCGGCACCTGCATGCATGAGCGCGAACAAGCCCACCGCGCCCCAGTAGCTGTCACGCGTGATCAACAGCCCCCGTCGACAGCCGGATTGCCGCAGTCTCAGCGCATTGGCGGCGACATCGGCATGAAAGCGCGCGAAGTCGATGACCTTGGCCCCGCTGTCCGCCACCGGGGTCGCTGGCGGCCGACGCCCCGACATGAGACGGGACAGTGGAAGAACGGTCATGTCCTTGCCGCTCGCGCCAGCAAGAATCGGCGGATCGCGATCTCGCCCACGAAAAGGGCGCCCATGACCAGGTAGGCCACGAGCCCCGTCCAGATGGCCCAAGCGGCGTCATAGCCCGGAATGGCCAGAACGGCGGAAACAATCGTGTTCGCGATCAGCCAGACGGTCCAGACAATCGTGACGCGGCGGCAGTAACGCCGGGCCGCGGGCGCCAGCTCAGGCTCGCGCAGGCTGGCGAAGCGCTCGATCATGCTGGGCGGATGGACGAGTGTTGCACCAAACACAATCGAGGCTGCCAGGCTGATCGCAGCGGGATACGCTTTCACGGCAAGCGGAGCGTCGAGCATCGCCAGTGCCGCAATCGTCATTGCGGCCGCGGCCAGGGGCATACGCCAGAACCGCTCCGCAGCCGAGCGAAGAGTCGCAAGTCGTGCGATGATCAATGCAAGCGCCACAACGATGAACGCGGATGCCGGCACGAGGGTCCGGCTCAGATAGACGATCCCGGGATAGAGGAGGCTCAAGGTGACCAGCGCGACCGCGGCCACCTGAAGCGATCTAGGCTTCGAGAAGCGCATGCACGCGATCAACGACATCCCCGACGGTCCGAACGCTTTTGAATTCCTCGGGGTTGAACTTGCGACTCGTCAGCTCCTGAAGTCTTACCACAAGGTCGACCGCGTCGATGCTGTCGAGGTCGAGATCCTCGTAGAGGCGCGCCTCGAGCGACACTTTTTCTGGCGGAACCTCGAACATCTCTTCGAGGTATTCCTTGAGCCGTTGGTAGATCTCATCACGGGACATCATCACCTATTCCACGTGTTGCGACCGAATGAATCGCGCGAGACTGCGTACATTCAAGAAGTGGGCCTTTACCTCTTCCGTAACGGCCTCGATCTTGAGATTGTAGATCTTGCGCAGCGCCACACCGAGCTCGAGAGCATCGATCGAGTCGAGGCCCAGCCCGGTGCCGAACAGCGGCTCTTCGCTGTCGATGTCGTCGGGCGCCAGGTCCTCCAGCTTGAGGGCCTCGACAATCAGCTTCTTGAGCTCGTGCTCCAGCTTATCCACCACCAAGTCTTTCCGAATAGTAGTCCTCTACACGACGCACCAACCTGCGAACCGCGACGGAGCGCTGCTCGCCGTCCAGGCAGCCCTCGGCATCCAGGCAGTGCCCGACCTGTAGACGGAACAGGGGGCGCCGAGCCGGAATTATCCACCACTTGTCTCCTTTCACAAGCGTAGGTGGCTCGCACGTAATTGTGACAAGCTGAATGCGGGCCTGAAGCAGGGTGGCAATGTTCGCAAAGCCTCGGCGCAGGTGTATGGGTTGCCGCGGCACGCTACGAGTTCCCTCGGGGAAAATGATCACGCAGTTCCCTTCCGACAGAGCGGCTCTGCACGCATTCAGCATGGGTTCCAAATCGAGGTCGCTGCGGATATAGCCAGCACCGCGAACCAGGCGACCCAGATACCTGCTCTCCCAGAGCTCCTTCTTGACGATGCATTGCGCTCGCCGCACGACGGCCATGAGCAGGACCACGTCCAACAATGTCGGATGGTTGGCGACAATAAGACGCGCGGCACGGTCTTGCAGCCTTTCCATGCCGTCGAGCTCGAGATCGATCAAGCGCAGCAGCCGAAGCATGTTCACATAGAGACGAAACGAGAGATGAATCAGGAGCTGATTCCGTTCTCGACGCCGAGGGCCAGACGGAGTCACGAGACGAACCAAAGAGAATCCCGTCAAGGCCAGAAGCGCTCCGCCGCCAAAAAGCATGACAAACGCAAAACCGGTTGCACCCAGACGCCAAAGATAATCGAGCCTCCTAAGCAGCACGGCGCCACGTCCACGTCATCCGCGCACCTTCGGACACTGCCACGTCCTCGCCCGACAACAAAAAGCGGAGGAAAACCAGGGCGGGGGCTGCTGATGAGGGCGCACCCGAACACCGAGGCTTGGCTTCGAATACGATACCGTCCTCTGCGGCTCGCGGGGCGCGCAGGGCCAATGCGACGACAAGGGGGAGACCGACGTCGTCCGCCCCGAACGTTGTGAATTCACCAGACAGCGGCTCGTCGCCGAAAATGAGCAGCACGGGCTCCTGCGGCTGCTCAGCGAGGCATGTTGCCGCCTCGACCAGGCCAAATCCGAATGTATCGACACCGGCCGCGAGCGCGGTGTGACCCCGCATATTGTTGAAATGGATCGACAACAGGCCCGCCAGCGCATTGTGGACCGACATGCTGAAGTCGGCCGGCGAGGGCAATTCATGCTTTGCCAGAGATTCCAGAATGCGGAGAGTGCGGGAAAATTCGCCGTGTCGCGATGCCAACACATAACGTCCTGCTCGCAGTGCCTCGCCACAAGCCAGCGCTCCGGCGATCACTTTCTGGCCCAACGCCGTCGCACGTCGGCGCAGCATCATCGGCACCGCAGTGGGAGCGACGTTCAGGTCGGCTGCGCCCGATCCTGCTCCCGCCCATGCGCGCCAATCCGCCGCCGTTTCACGGCTTGGCGCCCAGGCGGACCACGCCGCTACCGCAAATCTCTGACCCTCTGTCATCACTATAGTCGCGGCTCGGATGCCCCACCGGCCCATTTCGTTGTTGTGTCCGGTATTGCGATGTCGCACTATAACAGGCAGGCGACAGGCGTCTCAACTCCCGATAGGCTCCCGGCCGCGCAAAAAAAACCGGTCAATGATGGTCAATGATCAAGACGGCGCTGATAGGCGAGGGGACTACCGCAGCCGACGACGTTCTGTGCCGCTGGTCATCGGCGTTCGACAACTTCACCGGCGCGCGCCGGCGCAGTCTTCTCGGTCGCGCACTTCTAAGAAAATTGCTCGTTGATGCCACTCGACTGTCGGCGGCAGGGTGGACCTTCGATAAGGAGCCGTCGGGGCGTCTGATAGCGCGCCATCGCGATTGTGGCCGCTGCCCTTCCGTTTCGCTCTCACATTCCGGTGGTTGGGTGGCGTGCGCCATAACCGATGCCGGGGCCATCGGCGTCGACATCGAGGCGCACACGTCTGGCCGAGATTTTTCCGGGATCGCCGGGGCGGTATTCGGCCCTGACGAGCAACGCCAGGTCGCAGCCCATGGAGCCGCGGGCTTCTATCGCGTTTGGACCCTGAAGGAGGCCATGGCCAAAGCGTCAGGCGGGGGGATTGTGGAGGTTGCCGATCGGACGGACCGAGTTGCCAAGGATCCGAAGGAGGGATTTTGGCGGGCGGACATCGGCATCACGTCCTGGTGGTTGGCGCACGCACAAATGTCGGGGCTGAGCATGAGCTTAGCGATCCGCGAGGCCTAGCTTTTGCCGCGCCATTAACGATTGCGCGCTGGTCGTTCGACGCGCGCACGTTCCGGGCGAGCGCCCGGTTCGCCTACTGACGGAGTTCCGAGGCGCCGACGGACGGCGATTTCGTCCGCTTGCGGGCTTAGGTCGCCGGGCACCCTCTGGGCCCGTCACGTCTTGACCCTAAGCCACTGAATTCCCATCTGAAAATAGCTGGCTTCAGGGGCGTTTTGCGGTAGCGCGCCGAGCCTGAATCAGCTAAGAAATTTCGGTTCACGCCGCACAGGATCTCCCGTTGGCAGACGAAGACGACCAGACGCCGGAAGGCCCCGGCCCGTCCGATATTCGCCCCGTGTCGATCACGGAGGAGATGAAGCGCAGCTACCTCGACTACGCCATGAGCGTGATCGTGGCGCGCGCGCTGCCCGATGCGCGCGACGGCCTCAAGCCCGTGCACCGGCGCATCCTCTATTCGATGCACGAGCAGGGGCACACCCCCGACAAGAAATACGTGAAGTCGGCGCGCGTGGTCGGCGACGTGATGGGCAAATACCACCCACACGGCGACCAGGCGATCTACGACGCGCTGGTGCGCATGGCGCAGGATTTCTCCATGCGCCTGCCGCTGATCGACGGGCAGGGCAATTACGGCTCGGTCGACGGCGATCCGCCGGCGGCCATGCGCTACACCGAGTGCCGCCTCGCCCGGCCGGCGATGGAGCTGCTCGACGACATCGACAAGGACACCGTCGATTTCCAGCCGAACTACGACGGCAACGAGAAGGAGCCGGTGGTGCTGCCGGCGCGCTTCCCCAACCTCTTGGTGAACGGAGCGGGCGGCATCGCGGTCGGCATGGCGACCAATATTCCGCCGCACAATCTCGGCGAGGTGATCGATGCCTGCATAGCGCTGATCGACGATCCGGCGCTCGGCATCGACGACCTGATCAAGATCATCCCCGGGCCCGACTTCCCGACCGGCGGCATCATCCTCGGCCGCAACGGCATCCGCGCCGCCTACGAGACCGGTCGCGGCTCCATCATCATGCGCGGCAAGGTCGAGATCGAGACGCTGCGCGGCGATCGCGAGGCGATCGTCATCAGCGAGATTCCCTACCAGGTGAACAAGGCCGTGATGGTCGAGCGCATCGGCGAGCTCTGGAAGGAGAAGAAGATCGACGGAATCGCGGCGCTGCGCGACGAGTCCGACCGCGAAGGCTACCGCGTGGTGATCGAGATCAAGCGCGACGCCATGGTCGACGTCGTGCTCAACCAGCTCTACCGCTTCACCGCGCTGCAATCGACCTTCGGCGCCAATGTCGTGGCGCTCGACGGCGGCCGTCCGCAGGTGATGAGCCTCAAGGACCTGCTCAAGTCCTTCGTCGGCTTCCGTGAGGAGGTGATCTCCCGGCGGACCAAATACCTGCTCGGCAAGGCGCGCGACCGCGCCCATGTGCTGGTCGGGCTCGCCATCGCGGTCGCCAACATCGACGAGGTGATCCGGCTGATCCGCGCCTCGAAGGACGCCAACGAGGCGCGCGAGGCGTTGATGGCGCGGGACTGGCCGGCGCGCGACGTCGAGACGATGCTCACGCTGATCGACGATCCCCGCCACAAGATCTCGGCGACAGGCACCTACAAGCTCTCCGCCGAGCAGGCCAAGGCCATCCTCGACCTGCGCCTGCAGCGCCTGACCGCGCTCGGCCGCGACGAGATCAAGGACGAGCTCGACAAGCTCGCCGCCGAGATCGCCGACTACCTCGACATCCTGCGCTCGCGGGTGCGCATCCAGACCATCGTCAAGGACGAGCTCAAGGCGGTGCGCGACAAGTACGCCACCCCGCGCCGCACCGTCATCGCCGACCAGGAAGGCGAGATGGAGGACGAGGACCTGATCCAGCGCGAGGACATGGTCGTCACCGTCTCGCACATGGGGTACGTCAAGCGCGTGCCGCTCTCGACCTATCGGGCGCAGCGGCGCGGCGGCAAGGGCCGCTCGGGCATGCAGACCCGGGAAGAGGATTTCGTCAGCCGCCTGTTCGTCGCCTCGACGCATGCGCCGGTGCTGTATTTCTCCTCGCGCGGCAAGGTCTACAAGGAGAAGGTCTGGAAGCTGCCGCTGGCGGCGCCACAGGCGCGCGGCAAGGCGCTGATCAACATCCTGCCGCTGCAGCAGGACGAGCGGATCACCACCATCATGCCGCTGCCGGAGGATGAGGCCGCCTGGGCCGAGCTCGACGTGATGTTCGCCACCACGCGCGGCACCGTGCGCCGGAACAAGCTGTCCGATTTCGCCGACGTGCGGCCGTCCGGCATCATCGCCATGAAGCTCGACGACGGCGAGGCGATCGTCGACGTGCAGATCTGCACCGAGCGCGACGACGTGCTGCTCACCGCCGCCTGCGGCCAGTGCATCCGCTTCCCGGTCACCGACGTGCGCGTATTCCAGGGCCGCAGCTCCATGGGCGTGCGCGGGATCGCGCTCGCCGAGGGCGACAAGCTGATCTCGCAGTCGATCCTGCGCCACGTCGACGCCAGCGCCGAGGAGCGCGTCGCCTATCTCAAGCGCGCGAGCGCGGTGCGGCGTGGCCTCAATGGCGGCGAGAGCGACGAGACCCCCGCGCCCGAGGCGGAGGACGCATCCGAGGCCGGCGTGACCGGCGCGATCGAGCTCGGCGAGCAGCGCTACGTCGAGATGTCGGCGGCCGAGCAGTTCGTGCTCACCATCTCGGAGCGCGGCTACGGCAAGCGCTCGTCGTCCTTCGAGTACCGCATCACCGGCCGCGGCGGCAAAGGCATCGTGGCGATGGACGTGCGCGAGCGCGACGGCTCGATCCGCAAGAAGACCGGCAAGCTGATCGCCTCGTTCCCGGTCGAGGACGGCGACCAGCTCATGCTGGTCACCAACGGCGGCCAGCTGATCCGCACCCGGGTCGAGGGCATCCGCATCGCCGGCCGCTCGACCCAGGGCGTGATCGTGTTCGACACGGCCGACGACGAGCGCGTGGTCTCGGTCGAGCGCATCAGCGAGGAAGGCGAGGAGAATGGGGCAGGGTAGATGAACTGGGAGCTGTTCACCGCGTTCTTCCTGATCACCCTTGTTCTGGTCGTCACGCCCGGTCCGATCGTCACTCTGGTCATTGCGACCGGCGCGAGCCAGGGCATCCGCGCGGCGCTCACCACGGTGGTGGGAACGACCCTGGGGAACGCTCTGCTGCTTGCCGCGATCGCGCTTGGGCTGAGCTGGGTGATCCGCAACGCGGTCGTGCTGTTCGAGTCATGCGCTGGGCCGGCGCGGCCTACCTGATCTGGCTCGGCATCCAGGCCTGGCGCCACGCCGGCGAGAGCAGCGGCGCGCCGGCGCCGCGCGGGCACGTGAATTTCCTGCGCGGCTTTGCGGTGGCGCTGTCGAACCCGAAGACGATTGCGTTCTTCACCGCGTTCCTGCCGCAGTTCATCGATCCGAGCCTGCCGGCGGAGCGCCAGCTTGCGATCATGTGCGCGGTGTCGGTCGTGCTGGCCGTCTTCACGGACTCCGCCTGGGCGATCGCGGCCGGGCTGGGGCGGGCGTGGTTCATGACGACCTGGCGCGCCAAGCTGCTCGGCCGGCTCTCCGGCGCGGCGCTGATCGGCGGCGGCGTGTGGCTGTCGCTGGCGCGGCGGCCGGCGTAGGGCAGGCGTCGCTGCCGTAGCCCATATGGAGCAATGGCGCGGCTAACGCGCCATTGCGCAATGCGGGGCAACGGTGGAGTTCGGCGGGGACCCCGGATTTCGGTGTAAGCGCGTCGAAGGTGACGCGCTCACACCTCATCCGGGCTACTCGGCCCTCAAGTTGAGCGCCTTCACGATCGGCGCCCATTTCTCCCGTTCCGCCACGATCATCTGCGCCAGCGCCTCGGGCGGTCCGCCCATCGGCAGATTGCCGACCTTGGCCAGCGCGGATTGCAGCGCGGGCGAGCGCAGGCCCTCGTTGAGCGCGGCATTGAGCTTGCCGACGATCGCGGGGTCCGTTCCAGCGGGCGCGAACAGCCCGGTCCAGGTGGTGACCACCAGATCGCCATAGCCGCTCTCGATGGCGGTCGGCACCTCGGGCAGGTCGGGGATGCGGGTCTTGCTGGTGACTGCGAGCGCGCGCAGGGGGCCGTCGCGGATGTGCGGCAACAGCGGGCTCGAGGCCTCGAACGTCAGCTGCACGTTGCCGGCGATCACGTCGGCGATCGACAGCGCGCCGCCGCGATAGGGCACGTGCACCAGGTCGATGCCGGCCGCCGCCTTGAACAGCTCGCCGGTCAGATGCGGCACCGTGCCGGTGCCGGCGGAGCCGTAGTTCACCTTGCCCGGATTGGTCTTGGCGTAGGCGACGAGCTCCGCCACCGACCTGAACGGCAGCGACGGGTTCACCACCAGGATGATCGATCCCTCGGCAACCAGGCCGATGGGCGCGAAGCTCCTGATCGGGTCGTAGTCGATTGCTTTGTAGACCAGGGGGCTGATCACCTGGCCGCTGGCGCTGCTCATCAGCAGCGTGGTGCCGTCGGGATCGGCACGCGCCGCCTCGCGCGAGCCGAGCGTATTGCCGGCGCCGCTGCGGTTGTCGACGATGAAGCTCGCGCCCAGCCGCGAGGTCAGCTCGTTCGCGATCAACCGGGTGATGACGTCGACCGTGCCGCCGGCGACCGTCGGCACGATGATCCTCACCGGCCGGCTCGGATAGCCTTGCGCCGACGCTTGGGTTGCCGCGATCAGGCCAAGGCAGACTGCGGCGACCAGCGGGTTTCGTCGGCCGATCATCTCACTCCGCCTTCAGACCCAGCGCCTTCACGACCGGCGCCCACTTGGCGATGTCGGCCTTGATCATGTCTGTGAAATCCTGCGACGTGCCGCCGAGCGGCTCGTTGTTGAGCTTGGCGAGCGCGGCCTTGAGGTCCGCCGACCGCAGGCCCTCGTTGATCGCGGCATTGAGCCTGTCGATCACGGGCGGCGGCGTGCGTGCGGGCGCCAGCAGCCCGGTCCAGCTGGTCGAGACGAAGCCGGGGAAGCCGCTCTCCTCCATGGTCGGCAGGTCCGGCAGCTCGGCGATGCGCTGGCGGCTGGTGGTGGCGAGCGCCCTGAGCTTGCCGGTCTGGATCAGCGGCACCAGCACGCTGGTGCCCTCGAACGTCATCTGCACCTGCCCGCCGACCAGATCGTTGATCGAGGGGCCGCCGCCGCGATAGGGCACATGCACGATGTCGATGCCGGCCGCCGACTTGAACCACTCGCCGATCAGATGCGGCAGCACGCCGATGCCGCCGGAGGAGAAATTCACCTTGCCCGGATTGGCCTTGGCATAAGTCACGAGCTCTTGCACCGACTTCACCGGCACCGACGGATGCACCACCAGGATGGTCGAGCTCTGCGCCACCAGAGCGACTGGATCGTAGCTGGTCAGCGGATCGTAGCCGGCGTTCTTCTGCAGCATCGGCGCGAGCACCAGCCCGCTCGCGCTCGAATAGAGCAGCGTGTAGCCGTCGGGCTCCGCCTGTGCTGCCTCCTTGGAGCCCAGCGTGTTGCCGGCGCCGGGCCGGTTGTCGATCACGACCGGCTGGCCGACGGCCGCGGTCAGATAGTTGCCGGTGAGCCGCGCAATCACATCGACCGGCCCGCCCGCGGGCGTCGGCACGATGATCTTGATGGGCCGCACGGGGTAGCTCTCGGCTTGCGCAAGATGCGTGATGCCGAGGGACAACCCGGTCGCCATAGCGCCCGCCAATAGCGCGCGTCCCGCGATCATTTGTCCTCCCCGGTCTCGCGCCTTATGATTGTGGCGCGCCTGATTTGCTGCATTGCAGAAATTGCTGCCGTTGCCGGACCCAGTCTAGAGAGCGCATGAACCTTGTGCCAGACCGG
>Ga0066903_100002064_pt1 | contig 15375 bp, 8 predicted proteins | sample PanSoiMetaGPlot1_FD_67491 | JGI IMG/M metagenome (GOLD analysis project Ga0066903, IMG submission 67491) | Tropical forest soil microbial communities from Panama analyzed to predict greenhouse gas emissions - Panama Soil - Plot 1 (version 2) | ecosystem: Environmental > Terrestrial > Soil >...
GTGCGGTAGTGCAGCGGCGATGGATAGAGATAGATGCGCACGCCCGAAACGAGCGGCAGCATGACGCCGACCGTCAGCCCGAATGAGTGGAACATCGGCAGGACGTTGAACACCTTGTCCTGACGGCCGAAGTCGATGCGGGCCGCCGCCTGCGCGGCGTTCGCCAGCATGTTGCGATGGGAGAGCACGACGCCCTTCGGCACACCCTCCGAGCCCGAGGTGAACAGGATCGCGGCCCAGTCGTCAGCCTTGCGCTCAACGAGCGGTCGCTTCCAGGTGAGCAGGCCGCGGATCTTGTCGCCCTTGGTGACGCTCGCGCGGATGTCTTCCAGATAAACGATCTTGACCTTCTCGGCGATCGCCGCCACGACCTTGTCGAGCCGCCCCTTCTCCACGAAGGCGCGCGAGGTCACGATGGCGCCGAGCTCGGCAGCCTGGCAGGCCGCCAGAATATTGCTCACGCCGGCGGTGAAGTTGATCATGGCGGGCACCCGCCCCGCCGACATCAGACCCATCACCGTGACCACGGTCGCGTTGGCGTTCGGCAGCATCACGCCGACCGGGCGACCGACGCGCGCGAGTGGCATGAGCTTGGTGCCCAGAATGGAAGCGCCGATGAGGAGCCGCTTGTAGCTGAGCACGCCTGCGAGTGGATCCTCGACCGCGATGTGACGCGGACTGTTCAGGCGCGCGGCCTCGATGACGGCTTCTACGACGGTGTGATCGGTCGAGGTGGTGCGGAACACCAGGTCCGACATGATCTCGTAGAGCGCCATGCCAGCCGCCTGCCGTCGCCAGCGGCCCTTGAGCGCAGGATCGACGGTGAGCCTGACCGGCTCGAGCACGGTGACCGTGACTTTGGGGAACCACTTGCGGCGCACCTGCCCTTTTGAGAGGCGGCTGAAAGGTGTCTGCTCGAGCCCCTCGATCCGCACCGGCACGACCTCGGCGTTGGCCTTGTCGGCGATCATGGCCGCGCCATCATAGACCTTCATCAGGCTGCCGGTCACGGTGATGCGCCCTTCCGGAAAGATGATCAGCGCGTTGCCGCCCCTGACCGCCTCGATCAGCGTGCGCACCGCCATCGGTTTCATCGGATCGAGCGGCAGAGCATGGGTGAGCATGAGAAACGGCTTGACCCACCATTGTTTGGCGATCCCGGCATCGATCGCGAATACGGGCTTGCGGCTGCGCAGCGACATCGCCAGTCCGGCGTCGAGGAAGCTCACGTGGTTGAGCGCGATGATGACGTTGGGGCCGGCCTTGTGCAGGTTCTCGAGTCCCTTCAGCTCGATGCGGAACAGCGCCCGGTAGATGATGGAAAGCGCATCGCTGAGCGCGTTCGCCGGCATGGTGCGGCCGATCGCGACCGCCACCAGAAGGCTGCCAACGCCCAGCAGCAGGAACACGCCCGGCGTGCTCAGTCCGACCGCCTGCAGCACCGCGATCGCAACGCCCGAGCCTGCCATGAAGCCTGCGTTGAGCACATTGACGCCCGCCACCACGCGGGCACGGCGGTCGGCGCCGGCCCACGACTGCACGGCGGCAAAGACCGGCACGATGAACAGGCCGCCGGCGATCGCGAGCCCCGAGAGATCGGCCACGAACCGGATGCCGCGCCAGGAGCCAAAGAGCGACCAATAACCATCAAGTCCGGGGATAGGCTGGGCGCCGAAGGTCGCGATGCCGATGTCCAGCGCAAACAGGCCAAGCAGAGCCGCAGCAATCAGCGTGGGCAAGAGGATGATGCGACCCGCCGCAAGCCAGGCCGCCAAGCCCGAGCCGATCGCGATCGAGATCGCAAAGATGGCGTTGCAGGTGGTGATGACCTCCTCGGTGCCACCGAGGACGTCCTTGACCAGCGGCTGCATCACGGTGGCCACCACGGCGCCCGCGAGCCAGAACCAGCTGGTTACGAAAGCGCCCCACCAGATTCGCCGGTCGTCACGCAGGTGATTGATGAGCGACGCCGTCGAGGCCGCAACGTTGCGGCGGATGACGAGATCGGGTGCCGCCTCGCCAGTCGGCGGGATGAACAGGCTCGCGCCCCAGCAGGCGAGCGAGAAGAGGATCATCAGGAAGCCGAATGAAGCCGGGTCGCCGCCGCCATGGGCGGCAAGCCCGCCTACGATGGTGCCGAGCAGAATAGCAATGAATGTAGCGCCTTCGACCAGCGCGTTACCGGCCGGCAGTTCGGACCGTTCGAGGTGATCGGGCAGGATGCCGTACTTGATCGGGCCAAACAGCGCTCCGCAGATGCCGAAACCGAACAGTGCCAGGAACAGAATGCTGACCGCGGTGGTGTCGAAGCCGACCGTGTGCAGCCAGAAGCCAAACACCGCGAGCGCCGACACGGCGATCTCGACCAGCTTGATCCGCTGCGCCACCAGGGCCTTGTCGTAGCGGTCGGCCATCTCGCCGCCGAAAGCCGAGAGAAAGAAGTAGGGCGCGATGAAAACCGCCGGCGCGAGCGTGACCAGCACGCCCGCTTTGGTGCCGCCGATCTTGAACAGAATGAGGAAGATCAGCGCCTGCTTGAGAAAATTGTCGCTGAACGCCGCAAAGAACTGGGTCCAAAACAGCGGCGCAAAGCGGCGCGTCAGCAGCAAGGACGACGACATCGGGGGCTGATCCTCTGTGGTGGGCCTATCATATCGATGAAGGCCCTAGGTGACATTCATGATTTTGGGTTGTGGACTGCGATAGGCGCGGCTGCAGAAGAGTGGGCGAGTGGCGCGAGGCGCCGCAGACGGCCACGATCAGCAAGAACCGCACCGACGCACCGCAGTTGTCGCTGGCCTTTCTGCAGATTTCGCGCACGACGCTCCAAAATCGTGCCGCAAGCTCGCTGTCTCTTCCGGGATAATGTGGCGGCGCAGGGATTGTGTCGATCATCGAATGACCTCTGCATTGCCATGAACGATGTTCACGCTTATACACTTCCGTGAGCGATGTTCAAGTCCTTTTTTGAACATTGTTCACAACGAGGCCTGAAGTGGATAAAATCGCGATTAATCAGGATATTAGCGAGAACGCAACGGGTCAGCGGCGCGCCAAGTTGCGGGACGCCCTGGTAACAGCGGCCGAGCAGACGATCACGCAGCAGGGGCTCGGGTCCTTGCGGGCGCGGGCGCTGGCAGAAGAGGTGGGCTGCGCGGTCGGGGCAATCTACAACGTCGTCGAGGACCTGGATGACCTCGTTCTGCTGGTGAACGCGCGCACGCTGGCGGCGCTGGAGCGCGATCTGATCGCCGCGGATCGCGCTGGCGAGCCGGCCGAGGGGCCGAATGTCGCGATCGCCCGGCTGGTGCACATGGCGCTCGCCTATCTCGACTTCGCGGCCGCGCACACGCCGCGCTGGCGCACGCTGTTCGAGCACCGGATGCCGGCCGGCCGCGAAGTGCCCGCCTGGTATCGCGAGCAGCAGCAGCGTCTGTTCGCCTATGTGGAAGAATTACTGCTTGAGCTGCAGGCGAATGAGTCGCGCGTGCGCCGCGCCTTGTTGGCGCGTTCGCTGTTCTCGGCCGTGCATGGACTGGTGGTGCTCGGGCTCGAGGAGAAGCTGCAGGCGATCCCGCTGCCGGTGTTGCGCGAGCAGGTCCGCTTCGTGGTCAATGCCATCGGGCGCGGCATGGTGGCGCCGGAAAAGTAACGCGTCACTCGTTCCCGAACCACCAGGCGCCCGGATGGCGCACCGTGATCTGGGCGGCCTCCGCGACCGACCGCGCACCGACATGCAGGAGCTCGGTCTTGATCTCGTCGAAGAACAGATCGACCACATGCGGCGCGCCCGCCGGCCCGAGCGCGCCGAGCCCATAAGCAAAGCAGCGGCCGGTGAAACAGAACTTGGCGCCGAGCGCGAGCGCGCGCACCACGTCGAGCCCGCCGCGGATCCCGGAATCGATCATCACGGTCGCGCGCGAGCCGACCGCCGAGACGATCGACGGCAGGATGTCGATAGTTGCCGGCGCACCGTCGAAATGCCGCCCGCCATGATTGGACACGATGATGCCATCGGCCCCGAGCGCGACCGCACGCTCGGCATCGTGCGGATGCAGGATGCCCTTCACCACGAAGGCGCGCTTCCAGCGATCGCGCAGGCGCTTGAGTTCGTCCCAGGTATGGCTGCCGCCCGAGCGCAGGATCATGGTCTTGGCGGTTTCGACCTGCGTCGCCTTCTCGGCATAAGGCACCAGATTGGCCGTGATCGGCATGCCGTTGCGCAACAGCGCCATCGTCCAGGCCGGCGACGTGAGCACCTGGAACGTGGTCCAGGGATTGATCGGGAACGGCACCCGCACTCCATTCCTGATGTCGCGCGGCCGCTTCGACTTGCCGGCGCTGTCCACCGTAGGCACCAGCACATGCGCGCCGGCTTCGTCGGCGCGGCGCACGAGGTCATACGTGATCGCGTGATTGTCGTAAGGGAAGCGATACAGCTGAAACCAGAACACGTCGGGCGCGATCGCGGCGATTTCCTCGATCGAGGCATTGCCCGGCGTCGCCAGGATGTAGGGAATGCCCTGACGTTGGGCTTCAGCCGCGAACAGCTTTTCGGCGCCCGGCCAAATCAGACCAGCTGAGCCCATGGGGGCGACGCCAATCGGTGCGTTGTAGCGGCGGCCGAAAATGTCGGTATCGGTCGACGCCTTGCCCTCGACGCAGTAGTGCGGCAACAGCTCGACCCGCTGGAACGCGTCGGTGTTGCGATCGATGCAGTGTTCTTCGTTGGCGCCGCCATCGACGAAATCGAAGCCGAAGCGCGGCACGCGCCGGCGCGCACGCCGGCGCAGATCATCCACCGTCGGATAGAGCTGCCGCAGCCGTGCCTTGCCGGCCCCCTCGACCTTCTCGGCCGGTCCTCGATCGACCATCATTCCTCCCGACGTCATACGGCACACGCCGCTACCTTGCCGCTTTTCTACTGTCGTACGGGCGGCTTGACCAGAGCACGGGCATGGCGGAGCCGACCACACGCGCGCAGACGAAGTCATCAAATCAGAGGAGCCGCAACCTCCGCAGCCTGTCCCAAGCCTTGGCGGACACGCGCGGCCCGTGCCATGGTGTCGCCCAAACAATTGCACACCCATCGCCTGACGGCCGTCAACAAAACCCGCAGCAACAGAATCGTAATTGTGAGGATCGGCTTGTGACCACGACGTTCGAGCGCGAACGCGACCGCCATCTGTTCGACCCCGGCCCGAAGCGACTGCTCGCGCTCGATGGCGGCGGCGTGCGCGGCGCCATCACGGTTGCTTTCCTGGAGCAGATCGAGCGCGTGCTGCGCAAGCACCTCGGCAGAGAGGAGGTCTATCTCGGCGACTGGTTCGATCTGATCGGCGGCACCTCGACCGGCTCGATCATCGCGGGCGCGCTCGCGCTCGGTTACACAACCTCGGACATCCTGCGCTTCTATTTCGATCTCGCCCCGAAGGTGTTCCGGCGGCCGTTCTGGCGCATCATGGGCCTGCAGGCCAAGTTCGATGCGGACGCGCTGCGCCAGGAGATCGATGGCATCGTCCACGAGCTCACGCTCGACACTGACAAGCTGATCACCGGGCTTGGCGTCGTCACCAAGCGCATGGACACCGGCAGTCCGTGGATCCTCTCCAACAATCCGCGCGCGCCTTATTGGGAGTGGGACAAGGGCCGCAAGCTGGCGAACCTGGTGCGCGCCAGCACCGCGGCACCGTTCTACTTCGACCCGGAAATGATCACGGTCGACGAGCGCACCAACGAGACCGGGCTGTTCGTCGACGGCGGGGTGACGCCGCACAACAATCCGTCATTGGTGTTGTTCCTGATGACGGTGCTCAAGGCCTTCAACATCGACTGGGCGCTCGGCCCCGATCGGCTCACGATCGTCTCGGTTGGCACCGGCAGCCACCGCGACCGCGTCGTGCCCGAGGAGCTCGGCATGGGTCGCACCACCAAGCTGGCGATCCGGGCGCTGACCTCGCTGATGAACGATGCGCAGACCTTCGTGCTGCAGCAGATGCAGTATCTCGGCGAATGCCCGGCGCCATGGACGATCAACTCCGAGATCGGCTCGCTGGTCGGCGACGCGCCGCCGCACGGCAAGCTGTTCCGTTATCTTCGCTATGACGTGCGGCTCGAGCTGCCGTGGATAGAAAAGGAACTCGGACCTCGCGTCGAGCAGGAGTTCGGCCGCAAGCTCACCGAGGATGACGTGGTGCGTATGCGCAGCATGGATGATCCCACGATCATCCCGGACATCTACAAGCTCGCGCGCATCGCCGCCGAGATCCAGGTGAAGCCCGAACATTGGATCGGTGAGCTGCCGCGCTGGTGCGACGGCACGCATCCTTCAGCCAAGACCCGGCCGCGCCTGCCGCCGACAGCACCGCCTGCGGCGCCGAGCGCCCTGGCCAAGGCGCTGAGCCGCCTGCGCGCGCATCTGGTGAGAAGCCAATCACCCGAACGCTGAAGCGAGAACGAGAGAGTGTCACTTCGGCGGCTGAATGGGCCTTTGGCGATAGGTCGACACCCATTCGGCGCTTTCGCGCATCGCCTCCTGGCCAAGTTCCAAGTAAACCGCGCGTGTGAGCGCGGCTTGCCCAGGTTCGAGCTCTTCGGGCAATAGCTCACTGGCGCGTTCGAACAGCATGCGCATCCGGTCGTATTGGCGCGCGCGCGCGCCGAGCGCGAGCCGCTCCGAATATTCGTTCATGATGCTGCCGATGCCGGGCAGAAGCCCGCTCGCAATCAGAAGGATCGTGCGCAGCGCAGATTGCGTACCGGCCGGCTCCGGCGACGTAAACGCCAGCACGATCGGCACGATCACGAATGGCGCCGATGCACCCAGCAGCAATCCGTGCGCGCTGATGATGTCCGCATGCCGCTTGAGCCGATAGCCGCGCGTGCGGAAATAGGCGGATTGCCCCTGCACCCATCCGTGGCGAACGACCGCATGACCTGCAGCGTCAAGCCGGCCTTGCCCGAATGATTCATCGCCTTGCTCAACGAGCTCGACCACGCGCAGCGCGATCCTCACCCAGGCAAGCTCGCTCGGCTGCTTGATCGGATAGGCACCCGCGATGGTGCCGGGGTCGTGCACGTCGGGCGCCAACGAAAACGACACATCACGATTCGGGCTTGCGATACGATTCGGGCTTGCGATGCCGAGGATGCGCCAATAGATCGCCACCCGCAGCGATTCGGCAAGCGCGCGATAGTCGAGGAAGCGCTCCTGGTGGCGCTCCTTATGTGCCCGCCCCACCACGACCGATATGCCGACGAATCCGAGCACATAAAGCATCAGCCGCGCGTTTGAGAACGCGCCGGCATTGGTGAAGAAAACAAAGCAGAGAAATGCGAACAGCGCCCAAAGATAGATCTGGAGCCAGTCTCGCCCGAACTGGATCTGCCAGCGCTGCGCGAGCGCGTCAGCGATCGCGTACATGCGGCACCAGCGCGGCGCCCGCGCAAAAGTGATTTGCCGGGCAGTGCAGCCGTCGACTGGTAATGGCGACGGAAACGCAAACAGGGCTTCAACGCTTGCGGCAGCTTGATCGGGGCGACCTGGCGCCAACAGCCGCGCAGCGTCGCGATTGAATGTGCGGGTCTGCGTCGTGAGCGCCTCGAACATCTCCCACGATTCAAGCTCACGGCGCTCTTCTTCCGACAGATGCTCGCGCCGGTCGGCAACCTCGCGGCCGAGCACATTGGCGACGAATGCTTTGGCCGCATCCAGCACACGCTGTGGCCAGCCACCAAGGCCGCGCCTGATCACCGCCTGTCCCCACGGCCGCACCGACACTGCGTCCGCGGCGCTGGTCTGCCGTTGGCGCGGCGTGACCACGTGGATCACCGGTCCCACCTCGGACGCGTCAAGGCTTGCGCGCGCCGAGCCCAGGATGTCGAGCGGAATTCCGCGCCGCTTGAACGCAACCACCTCGGCAGTGCCGCCCGTGCGCACCGCAGCGCCGTCGCCGTCCCACAGCGCGATCAGAACGTTGGCGTGCTGGGCAATGAACAGCCCGACCGCCCGATACTGCTCCTCGCGCTTGGACGGATCCGCGCCAATGGCGGCAAGCGAATTGCCAGGCGTGAACGGCATGACAGGCGCCGCGAGCGCCTGCGCGAGCAACGCATCAAACTCGGCGGCGTTGCCGGCCTTGAGCCCAGGCTCGAAGTCGCGCCGATATTCGTCAATCGGCATCGGCATCGGCGCGACTAGGCGCGCGCCGTGCGCCAGCGCCACGCGCGCCGCCAGCCGGTCCGCCCCTTCGGCAAGCGATGACAGCACGATGATCGGAGTCTCGGCATCACCGTGCAGATAGTCGTGCCGCAACCGTTCGATGATGGCGGCGACCTCACGTTCAAGCACCGGCACGTCATGATCGCGCAGGTCGCGGTGGCCGGTGACGCCGATCACCAGCGGCAGGCGGTCTGGGAGCGGGTCCATTATGGTTTCGTCTCCGCGGCGCGCGGCGACGCCCGCACTGGCGGTATTGTTGCATCAGTGACGCGTGGCCGCCACTGCTCAGCGCTGAGTGCCGCGTGGCACGTCGCTATTCCGCCGCTCGCATTGTCGCCTGCCGGCGCACCAACGGCATCACCTCCTCGGCCAGCCGCTGCATCGACTCCTGCTCCCACTCTCGATTGGGGCCGCCCCAGTCCATACCGGTCACCAGCACATGGCCGAACGGGCCGACTTGCTGGCGGAAGGCGAGGAGCTTTTCCGCCACCGTCTGCGGCGAGCCGTAGATTACGCGCGCCTCGATCACTGACTCCACGGTCACCTCGCTGTCAGGTTGATCGGGGTGCGACTTCAAACCGACCAGGCGGCCGGCGCGCTTGAGCACCTCGTAGAGATAGCCGAACGCATATCGATACGCGCTCTGCTCGCTGTACACACGCGCACGCGCCTCCGCATCGGTGCCGGCCACGTGCACGTACTTGACCACGCGCCAGTCGGCTCTGTCAGGAACACGATCAGCCTCCCGGCAACCTTCGCCATAGAGCTTCCAGTGCGAGACCGCAGCACCCACCGACGTCAGCCCGCTGGTCACCGGCCCCCAGCCGCGTGCGCCCGCAATTCTGGCGGTCGGTGAGCCCGGACTTGAGATCGCGACACAAATCGGCGGTCCGCCGGCGCGGCGCGGCTTCGGCATGAAGCCGATGCCGAGCTTCTCACTGATCGCCTTTTTGATTCCGAAGTGCCAGAACTCACCGTTGAGCTCATAAGGCGGGCCCTGCGCCCAGATGCGCCCGATCATGTCAATCGATTCCAGCATCATGCGCTGGCGCATGGCGGCGTCCGCAATATCGAACAGCTCGTAGTCCGATGGCAGGCTGCCGGTGCCGATACCGAAGATGAAGCGCCCCTCGCTCATGTGATCGAACTGGGCAACCTCCGCAGCGACTACAGCGGGGTGCCGGTTCGGCAGGTTGATGACACCGGTTGCAAAGGTGATGCGCTTGGTCTGCGGCACCAGGCTCGCCATGAACATCAGAGGCGACGGGATCGGCTCGCTGGTGGCCGAGAAATGCTCGCCCAGCCACATCTCATCGAAGCCGAGCCGCTCCGCCAGCAGCGCCTTCTCAGTGGTCTCCGCAAGGAAGGCGCCGAGCGTCCGCGTCGGCGGATGGAGCGGCATCATGAACAGGCCGAGGCGCATGCTTTTGTTTCAATCCGGCACGATGGTATGCTTTCCGCGGGATCATAAGGTCGAATGCGACTAGCGCAATGATGAGTTGAGTACCAATGGCTCTCGTCCGCCCCCTCATAGTGTTGCTCGCCCTCGCCTGCATCTCCGCGGCGCCCGCCCGCGCCGCGGACGCCGCCCTGATCGAGGCCGCCAAGAAGGAGGGCAAGGTGGTCTGGTATACGACCCTGATCGTGAACCAGGCGATCCGGCCGCTGAAGGAAGCGTTCGAGAAGACCTATCCGGGCATCGACCTGCAATATACCCGCGCCGACGAGGCGCCGACCGCCGCCAAGATTCTCGCCGAGGCCCAGGCCGGGCGGGTGCAGGCCGACATCTTCGACGGCATCTCCAACATGGTGCCGCTCAAGCGCGCGGGCCTCGTTGTGCCGCATGGATCGCCGACCGCCGCGAAAATCCCGGTCGACCTGAAGGACCGGGAGGGCTACTGGATCTCGATCCTCATCTATGTGTTCTCGCCCGGCATCAACACCACGCTGGTGAGCAAGGAGCAGGCGCCCAAGACCTACCAGGACCTGCTGGATCCGCGCTGGCGCGGAAAGATGGCCTGGAACCCGGGCTCGATCGCAGGCGCGCTTGGATTCATCGGCGCGACGCTCACGAGCAAAGGCGAAGCGCGCGGGATGGATTATCTGAAGGCGCTCTCGGCACAGCGCATTGTCAACATCGAGGCCTCCTCGCGCGCGATCCTTGATCAGGTGATCGCAGGCGAATATCCGATGGGCCTGATGATGTTCAACCATCACACCGTGATCAGTGCTCAGAAGGGCGCGCCATCGGACTGGATCAAGCTGGAGCCGGTGCCGGTCGCGCTCGATGCGGTCGCCATCCTGAAAGACGCGCCGCATCCCAATGCAGCGAAGCTTCTGGTCGATTTCCTCACATCGGAGGATGGCCAGCGCGTGCTGCAGAAGGCCGACTATCTGCCCGCGATGCCGAGCGTGCCGGCGATGAAGAGCGGCCTGCGTCCGGAGGACGGCGGCTTCCAGGCAACGTTCCTCAAGCCGGACGAGGTCCACGACCGCATTCCGGGCTGGATCAAGATCGTCAGCGAGCTGTTCAGGTAAGGCCATGTTCGAGGGCCGAACTGAACAGCGCTTGTTGCTGTCGTCTCCGCGCAAGCGGGAACCCAGTAAACGCTGGCGTGGCAAGTATGCTGCGGCATCGCAACTGGCGCTCGTGAGTACTGGGTCCCCGCTTTCGCGGGGACGACACCGAGAGTGTCACGCCGGACATCAACAAACATCAAACATCGAGTGAGGTTGTTCGCTTGTCCTTTCAGACCATAACTGTCGACATCTCTGCCCGACGCATCGCAACCATCACGCTCAATCGGCCGGACCGCGGCAACGCCTTCGACCAGACGATGCTCGATGAGCTCGCTGATCAGCTCAAGACATTGGGCTCCGACGACAACGTGCGCATCGTGGTGTTGCGCGGTAGTGGGCGACATTTCTGCACCGGCGCCGACCTCGCCTCCCGCGGCGGCGAGGTCGCATCGCAAGCGCCCGCGCGCGCACCGGCCTCGTTGCGCGATGTGCTGATCGCGCTCGATACCTTGCCGAAACCGACGATGGCGGTCGTGCAGGGCGGCGCGGTCGGCGGCGGCGCCGGCTTCGTCACCTGCTGCGACGTCGGAATCGCGACCGAAGCTGCGTTCTTCTCAATTCCCGAGGTTCGCGTCGGCATGCCGCCGTTCGGCGTCATGCCGTTCCTCATTCGAGCTATGGGACATCGTGCGTTCCGCCGCTACGGGCTCTCCGGCGAACGCATCATAGCTGCCGAAGCGCTGCGGCTCGGGCTGGTGCATCAGCTCTGCGATGCTGCAAACGTCGAAGAGACCGTCGCACGCCTCGCCGACGAGCTTCTGCATGGCGCGCCCGGCGCGATCGCGGCGCTGAAGGAAGCCGCGGCGCCGTTCGCCTCGCCACCTCTGTCAGCCATCCTGGCACAGCACACGCCGCATAACCCGAAAACGCCAGAGGCGATCGAAGGCATCGCGAGCTTCCGCGAGAAGCGCAAGCCGAGCTGGTATCCGCAATGACTCTCACCACGCCATGCCCGGCCTTGTGCCCGGCGTCCGCGACTTGCTAACTAATCAAAGACGTGGATGGCCAGGCATAAGCGCGTTAACGCGCGTCTTTCGGCGCCCTATGCCCGGCCATGACGGGGAAAGGCCGAGAAATTGAACCTCGAAGCATCAAAGAAAAAAGTCGCGGCGCTGACCGCACCCCGCAACGCGGTGCTGGTCGGGGCGAGCGACCGGCCCGGCAGCTGGGCTGCGCGGGTGTGGCGCAATCTCAACCGCTACGAATTTCCCGGGCCGGTTTATCTGATCAATCCGCGCCGCGACACCATCTGGGACCGCCCCTGCTATCCGGATTTCGCGTCGCTGCCGGAGCCGCCCGACCACATGGTGGTGCTGGTGCCCGCCGCTGGTGTGATCGAGACGCTCAAGAGCGGGGCGGCGGCGGGCGCGCGCAGCGCCACCGTGTTCTCAGCCGGCTTCGGCGAAGGCTTCGACAAAGACGCCGCCATGCTCGGGCGCGAGCTTGAAGCCGTGATCGAGGAGACCGGGCTCGGCGTTTCGGGCCCGAACTGCATGGGCAACGTCTGTTCCAAGAGCCGGCTGGTCACACTCACCGAAGACCGGCCGCTCAAGCTGCGCGAAGGCCCGGTCGCGCTCGTCGGTCAAAGCGGCGGCATGATGATTTTCGCCAACTCCGGACTCGAGGACCGTGGCATCTCGGCCGAATATCTCATCACCAGCGGCAACGAGTGCGGGCTCTCGGCCGGCGACTACATCGCGTTCTTCGCCGATCAGCCCGAGCTGAAAGTGATCGTCATCTATGTGGAGGCGATCTCTAACCTTGAAAAATTCCGCGCCGCCTGCCTCATGGCGCGCGCTGCCGGCAAGAATATCGTGGCGCTCAAGCTCGGGCAGTCGGAAGGCGGCAGGCAGGCCGCGATGGCACATACCGGCTCGCTCGCGGGCTCGGTCGAAGCCTTCGATGCGGTGGCGGGGGAGGTCGGCGTCATCCGCGCCGACACGCTTGATGACCTGGTCGAGGTGACCGAGTTTCTCGCGCACACCGGCGGTGCCGGCGGCGGAAACCTCGGCGCCATCACACTCTCGGGTGCGTTCCGCGGACTGCTGCTCGACGCGGCCGAGCGCAATCGCCTGTCGTTCCATTCGCTCGCGCCGGCCACGACCGAGAAGCTCAATTCGATTCTCACCGTTGGCTCGCTCGTCTCGAATCCGATCGACGGCGGCTTCGGCGTCCTCACCAGCGCTGACAACTACATGGCCTCAATCGAGGCCATGCAGGCCGATCCCAACGTCGACATCGTGCTGCTGCAGGAGGCGCTGCCGCGCGAGCCGGGCTCGGAGCGCGCGGAGAGCTATATCGCGATGGTCGAGGGCTACGCCGCCAGCAAGGCGCAGAAGCCGATCGCGTTCGTGACGCCGACTTCGTTGAGCCAGACCGACTACAGCCGCGCGCTGCGCGCCAAGGCACCGCACGTGTCGTTCCTGCAGGAGGCCAACAAGGCGCTGCGGGCGATCACCAGCGTGGTGAGGCGCGACAAGATGGAGGCGCTGCGCCGCGCGATCGGCGACGACACCGCACGCACCGACGCTCAGCGCGCCGCCGCCGAGCGGCTGCGGACACGCGCGACTGCGCTATCGACCGCGCTCAATGAAGTGGATTCGAAGGCGATCCTGCGCGCCTACGGCATCCCGATGGCAGAGGAAGCACTCGTGACCTCGCGCGAGGATGCGCTGCAGGCCGCGACGCGCATCGGCTATCCAGTCGTGCTCAAGGCGGTCGCCGACACGCTCACCCACAAATCGGATGTCGGCGCGGTCGCGCTCAACCTGGCGACGCCCGAAGCACTCGGCGCGGCCTACGCCCGCATGACGAGCGCGCTCAAGGATCACGCGCTCTCCGGCATGCTGGTTGCCCAGCAGGTGCGCGGCGGGCTCGAGCTCGTCCTCGGCCTGCATCGCGACCCCGAGGTGGGGCTCGTCGTGATGGCCGGCGCCGGCGGCGTGCTGCTCGAGCTCACCAAGGACGTGGCGTTCTGCGCTCCGCCGGTGAGCCGCCACAAGGCGCGCGACATGCTCAAGCGCACGCGCGTGGCCCGTCTGATCGAAGGCTATCGCGGCGGCGAGCCGCGCGATGTAGGCACCATCATCGATGCGCTTGTGGGATTGGGGCAGCTTGCGCTCGACTGCCCGGATGTCATCGAGTCGGTCGACATCAACCCGTTCGCTGCGCTGCCGCAGGGCAACACACCCGGCGGCGTGGCGCTCGACGCATTGATCGTGTTGCGGCGGAGCTAGCGCTAGAGATCAGTTCGAATCCCCTCCCAATTCCGCTCGTCCCGCGGAAGCGGGGACCCAGTTCTTTGGCCGAGTTTCTCGGCTCCTGGATTCCCGCTTTCGCCGGAATGAACGGAGATTGGTTCAATCGCAGTGCAAACCTAAATTTCTCGCGCTTTAGCTTCTCGCTCAGTGCGCGCGCGCAAGCTCCAGCGCCTTTTCGAGAATCTCGTCCCGGCGCTCGGCGATCCCCTTGATGGTGCGGCTGGCCGGATGTGTCGGCAGGATGCCGACGCCATGGTGCCGCGAGCCGTCGTGCTTGAGCACGCGCATTCCGGTCCACGACAGCACGTAGCCGCCGGGGACCGTGAACGGATTGACATTGCCATTCGTACCGGCGGTCGGCTCGCCGACGATATCGGCCAGCCGGTAGGCTTCGACGATGCCCATGGCCGTCTCGGCGGCGCTGACGGCGCGACCGTCGATGAGGAAGATGAGATGACCCTTCAGCCGGGGTGTCTTGGGCGGCACATCCCACCGGCTGGTGTGGTATTCGGCAACGCCCAGGCGATCCGGCTCGGTGATGATCGGGATCTGCCAGATCGCGCATAGCATTGTCTGGTCGCTCAGATATTCGAGAAATTCGAACATCTTCGGATATCCGCGGAAATCGAAGATGACCGCCTTCGCCTCGGCAAGCTGCGGCAGCGCCGCCTTGAAATCGACATCGGTCGCGCGATCGAGATCAACATAGGAAATGCCGGGCTCCAGTTCTGCGACCGTCGCCGGGCGCGGCTCGTCAGCCGCATCTCTCGCGACACGGCGAAGCACGCCTTCGCGTTGCTGGCCATCCTGACTTTCGACCTTGAGGCGCACGACGGAGCCATCAGGGCCCGATCGGAGTTGGTTGGCGAGAACGTGGCGCCAGTATTGCGGTGTGGCACTTGAGATGAGCGTACGCATCCGGGCCAGGGTCTTGTCGATGCTCTCGCCGTCCAGCTCGATGACGGCATCGCCCGGCTTGAACCCGGCATCGGCTGCCTGTCCAACCACGTGGGTTATGACGAGCTTGTCTTCGGCCAAGGCCCACGCGAGCGGCAGCGCATGGCTCCGATCGACAAGTCGCGGGTGGGCCACCCGACCATGCCCATCGTGGAGCGCGGTTACCAGACGATTGAGTGTGTCGACAAAGGCCCGTTCATCGGCGTCGGTCGCCGCGGTCGTCAGGGCCGCCACCAAGGCGCGCGGCCAGTCGGTCTCGACCACGTCGAAATAGGGATAGAAGTGCTGGAACACATTCCAAGCCAGCGCGACCGCGGCCAGACGCGTGGAACGGTCGTTGCCCGAAAGCTGATTGTC
>Ga0066903_100002065_pt1 | contig 15372 bp, 12 predicted proteins | sample PanSoiMetaGPlot1_FD_67491 | JGI IMG/M metagenome (GOLD analysis project Ga0066903, IMG submission 67491) | Tropical forest soil microbial communities from Panama analyzed to predict greenhouse gas emissions - Panama Soil - Plot 1 (version 2) | ecosystem: Environmental > Terrestrial > Soil >...
GGATTCATCAGGTACAGCCCGCTGCCGCTTCCGATGTTGGTCCAGGCCAGCAGCCGATCCTGATCGTCGAAGGTGACGTCGCCTCCATGCAGCTCCAGCCCCGCCGAGCCGAGCAGGGTGGCCTGGGCCGTGTCGGCGTCGATCCGATAGAGCGAAAAAGTGGTCTGGCTGATGCCGTAGAGCTGACCGTCCTGGCGGAACGTGAGCCCCGAGATCTCCGGGACCACGCTGCCGCCGGCCATGATGGTCCCGATCAGCTGGAGCTGCAGCGGCGTCGGAGAGCCGGGATCCAGGACCGCCTTCAGCAGCTGGCACGACCGCGCACCCTGGCAGGCGTTGAGCGGTGAGTTGTCGGTCGCCGACAGGTAGAGCGTGGAGGCGTTGCTCGCCGCCATGCCCAGGATGGGAGTGTAGTCCTGGCCCAGATCGGCCTTCAGGGTCAGCACGGCGTTCGTCGGGTTGATCTCGAAGATGCGCGTGACCGGGGGCGTGAACGCGCTGTCCACCATGTAGAGATGCCCCTGATCATCGGCGCCGGCCGGCTCAGGCTCGGCCAGTGCGAAAGCGGATGCGGCGACGAGGAGAAGGATGCGGATTCCTGGCGCTCTCAAGGCAAACCTCCTTGAGCTCTCTCACGCTTGATGGAATCGCTGCATCGTCCAACATGAAGTCCGATCGGCTGAAAATCAAGACTGGCACGGGTTTTTGCCGATTTGCCCGGCGGGGATTTGGCGAGATCAGAGCTTGGATCGTGCGAAAACAGGACGGCTAGGAGAATCCGGAAAGCGGGGGGCGCGCGGCCTCAGCGCGGACGCGCAGGGGTCAGGGGGGCGGACATCTGCCCGCTTCCATCCTGCAGGATGCGACTGCAGGCACGCTGGAATTTCTCGGTGAGCTCGCGGCGAAGACCCGGGGAGACGAAGCCGATCTTCTCCCAGGCGGACTGCGTCCGGCGGACTTCGTCCTGGGCTGCCCGGCGCTGCGACTCCTGCGCGACCGATCCTCCGATGGTGTTGGCCGCCATCGCCTCCACCCAGAGCGTCGCCAGCCTCGTCGCGGGTGACAGTCCGCTGGTATCGGACCCCATCTTCTCGGGGACCAGCTTCTCGACTTGCTCGATGAGCTCTTCCATGCGGCGGGCGTTTTTGGGTGCGTCGAACTCCGTTTCGCGCAGCGCGTCCGGGAAGGCCGCGATCACGCCCTCCAACGCCCGCAGGAATCTCTCCTCCAGAGGCGCGGTGTCGGAGGACTCGACCGCCCCGGCCTCCGCCCAGCGCTTCTGCAGCCCGCGCAGGAGGTCGGGCAAGGCGTCGGGCGCGGAGGCACCCTGCAGCGCCTCCGCTTCGCGGCACATCGATTCGCGTGCTTCCAGGCGCGTCGCCTTCTCGATCTGATGGCGTCGCTTGTAGCGCTCGAAGAACCGATCGCAGGCTCCGCGGAATCTCAGCCAGGTCGCCTCCGAGTCTTTGCGTCCGGTCGCTCCGATTCCTTTCCAGGCCGCCTGCAGCTTTTTCAGCGCGGCCGCCGTCGCCTCCCAGTCCGACGAGTCCGCCAGGGCTTCCGCCTGCTCGCACAGGGCCGTGCGGGCCTGGAGGTGCTGCGACCATTCCTCTTTCCGCTGCTTGAGATCGGTCTTCCGGCGCGTGAAGAACTGGTCGCAGGCCGCGCGGAACCTCTTCCACAAAGCCTGATCGCGCGATCGTCCCGCCGAGCCGACGCCTTTCCACTCCGCCTGCATGCGCTTCAGGGCTTCCGCCGTGGCAATCCAGTCGCTCGAGGCGGCGAGCGCCTCGGCCTGAGCGCACAGCGACTCCTTCCGCGTCCACTGCTCCTGCTCTCCGGCTTCCACGCGCGCGCGGATGCCTTCCCTGGCCGCCCTGAAGCGCAGCCACAGCTCCTGGGACTTCCCGCGGGACACGGTGCAGGCCTGCTTCCATCGCTCTTCGAGCAGCTTCAGCCGTCGGGAGGCCTCCATCGCGTCCTCCAGCCCGGACAAGGACTCGGCCTCGGCGCACAGCTCCATCTGGATCCCCTCGTTGGCCCAGAGCTTCCACTCCTCGCTCTGCTGGAGATCGACGACGCGCCTGCCCAGCTCGGATTGAATGCCCGCCAGCCTCGTCTTGAAGGCCGCTTTGTCCTTGCGCTTGAGGTCCGGGTCGACTCCTTGCAGCGCGACGCGAATCTCCTGCAGCAGCCGCAGAGCGGTCCGGAGATTCGAGGTCTGGAGGGCCTTCTCGCCTCTCCGGCACAGCTGCTCCAGCCGCTGGGCTCGTTCCGTTTCCTCGCGCTCCTTGTCCCTTGCCGCCGTCTCGCGCTGGTGTCGCGTCTCGGTTTCGCGGCGTGTTTCGCGCAGGGCATCGAGTCGCTCAGCGCCGGCCCGCAGCGCTTTTTCGAAGCGGGCCTGCAGCCGCTCGCCTTCCTCCGTTTCCAGAAAGCGGATGCGGTCCCAGTCGGATCGAATCTCGTCGAGCTCGCGCTCGATGTCCTCGTCCTTCAGGGCTTCGAGCCGCCCGATCAGCTCGAGCCTGGGGAGAACCCGCTCGCGATGGATGGCGGCGGCCTCGGCCTCCCGCGCGCGGCGCTCCGTGGACTCCATCTCGAGGCGATGAAGATGCTCCTTGGCCGCCTGCCGGGAAGCTTCGAAGCGCTCCTCGAGATCCGCATCCACGTCTGGAACGAGATCAATCCATTCGCTGCGCAGTCCTTCCATGCGGGAGAGGATTCCCTCCGCCTCGGTGCTGCGGCAGATCGCTTCCATCTCCTCGCACAGTCGCAGCTGCTGACCCCGATTGGAGGAGGGCCTGCTCGATGCGGTGGCCTCGCCCTCCCCTCCCTGAAGCAGAAGCCGCGCGCGCCGCGACACGGCTTTGCTCTTTGCCCGCTCCTCCAGCAGGGTGAGGATCTCCACCGCGGATCCGGAGGCCCATCCGTCGGGATCGAGAAGGCTCTCGATGCGGCTCAAGGCCGACAGAGCCACCTCCCTCTCTTCCGATTTGCGGGCAATGTCGGCCAGCTCCGTCAGATCGTCCAGGCGGACCAGGGCCGCCTTCCGGATCTCCGGATGATTTCCCCTTCTCACGACTAGGCCGAGAGCGTGCGACCTGCTCAGCTTGCCCAGCGCGGCCATGGCCACTTCCTGCAGGGCCGCGCTCCGCGCGATGGTGACCAGCGCCGCCTCCTCGCCGAGCGTCTGAAGCGCCGCGAGGGCGGCCTCGGAATCGGAGCCCAGAGCCAGCTCCTGCAGGCGATTGAGCGCGGCAAATCGAACGCTTTCGTCGGCGTCCTGGACCGCGAGGGTGGAGAGAAGCGAAGCATCCGATAGACGAGGGACGGCGGTCTTTCGGATCTTGGGATCGGAATTCTGCCACTCGGGCGTCGTCGCCCTGCGGTTGTCGAAGAGACCCATCGTGAAGGCTCCGGAGGGGCGTCATTATAGCCTCGAAGCGGCCGAAGGAAAATCCACGAGGCTTGTCCCGGGGATTCCGCCCGCGGCTCGCCGCCCGAAGCCGCCATCCGGCGACATTCCCCTCGATTCCTGCTAGACTACGCCAACACTGAAGATTCCGTCGCGGGAAGCATCCTTCGAGCTGTCGGGTGTGCCGGCATTCTCCGAAGCGAACCCCCCTCCCATGGAGATTGGATTTGGCCATCGAGACCTCCGCCTCATCGATCATCTCGTTTCAGACCGATCCGTCGCGCTACGCGCATTGGAAGCTCTCCCTGGAGGGGCCCATCGCCCGTCTGACCATGGCCGTCCAGGAGGACAAGCCGCTCAAGCCCGATTACCAGCTCAAGCTGAATTCCTACGATCTCGGGGTCGACATCGAGCTTGCGGACGCCGTCCAGCGGCTGCGCTTCGAGCATCCCGAGGTGCGCTGCGTGGTCGTGACGTCCAGCCGGGACCGGGTGTTCTGCGCCGGCGCCAATATTCACATGCTGGCCACCTCCTCGCACGGGTTCAAGGTGAATTTCTGCAAGTTCACCAACGAGACGCGGCTGTCGATGGAGGATGCCTCGCGCTGCAGCGGCCAGAAGTACCTGGCCGCGCTCAACGGCACCTGCGCCGGAGGCGGGTACGAGCTGGCTCTGGCCTGCGACGAGATCATCCTCATCGACGACGGGAACTCGGCGGTGAGCCTGCCCGAAACACCGCTGCTGGGCGTGCTCCCGGGGACCGGCGGCCTCACGCGGCTGGTCGACAAGAGAAAGGTGAGAAGGGATCTGGCCGATCTGTTCTGCACCGTGGCCGAAGGCGTGCGCGGCGCGCGCGCCCGGGAATGGCGCCTGGTGGACCAGGTGGTTCCGAAGAGCCGCTTCGAGGAGGAGATTCTGCGCCGGGCGAAAGAGATGGCGGCGACCTCGCCGGCGCCGTCCGGCGAAGGAATCGCGCTCACCCCTCTGAACAAGCGGGTCGAGGCCGATCGGGTCGCCTACGATCAGGTAACGCTGGAGCTGGATCGGCAGGCCCGGCGCGCCATCCTCATCCTGCACGGCCCGCGCGCGGGAGGGCCGTCCGACGCCGCCTCCATCCGCGGCCTCGGCGCCTCCTGGTGGCCTCTGCAGGCATTCCGGGAGCTCGACGACGCCCTGTGCCACCTGCGCGTCAACGAGGACACGATCGGGCTCGTGCTCGTCAAGACGGAGGGAAGCGTGCAGGACGCGCTGGCTCTCGATGAAACGCTCGAGCGCCTGCAGGACGATTGGTTCGTCCGAGAGGTGCGCTGGCTCATCGCCCGCACGCTGCGCCGGATGGACCTCACGGCGCGCAGCTTCTTCGCTCTCATCGAGCCGGGCTCCTGCTTCGCGGGCTCGCTGTTCGAGCTGGCGCTGGCGGCCGATCGATCCTACATGCTCGACGACCCCGAGCGCCCCTGCGAGGTGGCGCTGTCATCGCTCAACGGCGGCGCCTATCCGATGTCGCACGGCCTCACCAGGCTGCAGGCGCGCTTTCTGGGCGAGCCGGAGACCGCGGCGAAGCTGGCCGGAGCTCCCCGATCCTACGACCCGGCGCAAGCCCTGGCGGCGGGCCTGGTCACCGTGGTCGCCGACGACATCGACTACGAGGATGAGGTTCGGGTCGCCTGCGAGGAGCGCATCAGCCTCTCGCCCGACGCGCTGACCGGCATGGAGGCCAATCTGCGCTTTCCCGGAAGCGAGGGGTGCGACAGCAAGATCTTCAGCCGCCTGTCCGCCTGGCAGAACTGGATTTTCCAGCGACCCAACGCCGTGGGCGACAAGGGAGCGCTCACCCTGTATGGCAAGCCCGAGCGCCCCAGCTTCGACCCGCGCCGGACCTGACGGCCTCATGCCGCGTCCAGGTGGCCTCGCGCCCACAGCTCCAGCATGAGGAGCCGGTAGAGCGCCACCGAGTGATCCCAGGTTCCCTTGCGATGGTGCTCCCAGATCTTCCGGATGGCGGCCTCCTTGAAATATCCCCTCTCCCTCGCCGTGCGTGAGAACAGCGCATCCTCGAAGAGCTCCTGAAAGGACCGCTCCCGCCTCAGCCACACGCGCATCGGAACGTCGAAGCCTTGCTTCTTCTTGCGCCGGATGGCGGGCGGCAGGAGATCCCGCATGGCCCGCTTGAACAGGTACCGCTTGGTGAGACCGTGGAGCTTGCAGCGCGCGGGCAGCCGGCCGGTGTAGTCGACCAGGGCGGTATCCAGGTAGGGAAAGCTCACGGATACGTCCGCCATTCTCGAGGTCCTCCCGACCTTGACGAGGTCGCTGTCGGCCAGGGTCCGCTTCAGATCGAGGTACATGAGCCGATGGAGCTCGCTGGGAGTCCGCGCCCTTGCCAGGGTCTCCCGGACGACCTCCAGCGACTCTTCCCTGCCGACCAGCGCTCGAAAATCGCCGCTGAGCAGCTCGTCGAAGCACTGGGAGGCGAAGGAGTCTCCGGCGTAGAGCCGCTCGGGGTTCGCGAGCGCCCCGCGCCGCAGGAAGTTGCGCGCGCGATTGAGGCGATAGGAATCGATCCCGTCCAGGCTTCGCAGCGCACCTGCCATGCCCTGCTTCAGCGGCTCCGGCAGAGCGAAGTACCAGCCGAGAATCCGGTTCTTTCGGTACCAGTCGTTGCCCCCGAATATCTCGTCCCCCCCGTCGCCCGCCAGGAGGCAGTCGACGCCGGCCGCGCGGGCTTCGGCCGCGCACAGATAAGCCGGCAGGGCTCCCGAGTTTCCGAACGGCTCGTCGAACCCTTGCAGCAGCCTCGGAACAATCGCCAGCGCTTCGGGTGCGCTCATGACCCTTTCACGCGACTTGAGACCGAACCGGGCGGCCGCAATCCTCACGAATCGCACCTCGCTGTAGGAGGTCTCCTCGAAGCCAATCGAGAAGCTGGTGAAATCGGGGCGTGGAGTCCGGGTGGCGAGGATGCCGGCAATCGTGGTGCTGTCCGTGCCGCCGCTCAGGTAAGTTCCCCACGAGCGCTCCCCATCGGGCTCGTAGCGCAGGATGCTTTCGGTGATTTCCCGTTGAAGGCCCCGGGCCAATTCCTCCGGCTCGCCGTGCAGATCCTCCGGGTAGGTCGGATCCCAATAGGAGGAAAGGGCGCTGGCCTGCTCGGAGCCGACCCAGGTGGATCCCGGTGGAATCTTGGAGACGTTCCTGATGGCGCTGAAAGGGCTCGGCACGAAGCCGAAATTCAGATAGTGATAGAGCGCATGCGCATCGGGGGAGGGAGGCACGACCCCCGCCGCGAGCAGCAGCCGGAGATCGGTGGAGCATGTAATACGGCTGCCGGTCGCCGTGGTGTAGAGAGGCAGCGTCTTGAAGGGATCCGTGCAGGCCAGAATCCGGCGCCGTGGCTCATCCCAAAGGGCGAAGCTGAAGCGGCCTGTCAGGCCGAGCGGCGATGGGGATCGACCCTCCCGCCAGCCGGCCACCGCCTCCGACTGGAACTCCTGCGCCCGCACGGTGCCACGCGCGCCCGGAGCGAGCTGGTAGATGCCCACCCCTCCGTGGGGACCCTCGAGAACCTCGATGTCGCCCCGGCAGGCCAGATGGAGATCGGCGCCGAGGCGGAGAAATCTCCATTCCTCCTTCCGCACGGGAAAGGGATAGCGCTCCAGGGCGCGCAGAAAATCGGTCGGCACGATCTCGCCGCCCAGCGCCAGGAGAAAATCGCCGTGGCCGATCCCGTTCATGTCACCTCCGCCAGGACACGCCGACGCCGGGGCCGGGTGGCCCCGGGTCGTCTCGGGCCGCTTCGCCGCGTCGACCGGCGGCCCGTCTTCATGGGGGGATGGATGAATGCTAAGCCGACCCGACACCGCTCTTGGTGCCTGAAGTCACAATACGGGCCCGCGGCACCGCCAGGTAGTCCTTGATTCCGGGATCGAGCTCGTTGACCTGGACCAGCGCGACGTCGTAATCGAGCTGCGCGAGCAGATCCAGGCATTTTCTCTCGACGCCCGGAAGATGGTTCTCGTGCATGGAGACGTACAAAACCGGCCGGTGGCGCGCCAGGCACTCCCGGGCGCCGCTCAGCGCGTCGAATTCCGCTCCTTCGATGTCCATCTTGATGAACTGAGGCGCCGGCATGTCGCCCCCCAGCAGGTCGTCCAGTCTCCGGGCCTCCACCTTCCGGACCGACCGGGAGCGTGCAAAGCGTGGAGAGCTCGTGACCAAGGTGTTGGCCATGTCATCCTCGAGATCGGAGAAATCGACGGTCCCCCTTGCCGCGCCGATGGCGAAGGGATAGGAAGCGATCTGGACGAAGCCGTTCAAGGCGGCCTGGGCCCTGAGGATGTGCTCGTTGCGGCTGGACGGCTCGAACGCCAGAACCCGCCCCTGCGGGCCGACGATCTTGGCGGCCAGCAGAGAGAAGAATCCCCGGTGCGCTCCCAGGTCGTAGACGACGCTTCCCCTGGCAATCATCTTCAGGAATATCGCCTGCGTTTCCCGCTCGTATTCGCCCTCGACATAGAGCGTATCGCCCGCGCTCGGGAGCCAGCGGAACCCTCCGAGCGGGCCCTGACGGATTTCGACGGGCACGCGTCTCAGGAAGGGCAGCGCGCAGCGCAGCCGCAGGACGAGGCTCTTGATGGGATGTTTCGTCCGTTGGATCGCTTCGGGCAAGGGTCACCTCGGACGGCTCGGATCCCGGATGCGTCGAAGTCTAATCAAAAGGTCGCGGACTTTTCCACCGCGGCTCGAGAGCCGGCCGCCCGAGGCAGGGCGGCGGCCGGAAAACTTTGGTAGACTGGGTTTGTCAGTCACAGCCAACGTCGTGCAAAGCGTTGACCCGCGAGCCCGCGCGCGGTCCGGATCGCGACCCAGGAGGCCTTGATGCAGCTGCACGAGAAGATTCCCAACAACGTCAATCTCAGCCAGGACCGCAGGCTCCTGCGCGCGCTCGAGAAGTGGCAGCCCAACTACATGAAATGGTGGATGGAGGCCGGCCCGGCGGGATTCCAGGCGGACAACATCTACCTGAGAACCGCCATCGACGTCGGCTCCGACGGGTGGGCCAATTTCGACTACGTGAAGATGCCCGACTACCGCTGGGGCATTTTTCTATCCACCCCCGAGCAGGACCGCCGGATTCCGTTCGGCGATCTCTACGGCAAGCCGGTCTGGCAGGAGGTGCCCGGGGAGTTCCGCAACCAGCTGCGACGCATCATCGTGACGCAGGGCGACACGGAGCCCGCCAGCGTCGAGCAGCAGCGGCTCCTGTGCAGCAGCGCGCCGTCCATGTACGACTGCCGGAATCTCTTCCAGGTCAACGTGGAGGAAGGACGCCATCTCTGGGCGATGGTCTACCTGCTGCACGCCTATTTCGGCCGCGACGGCCGGGAGGAGGCCGAGGCGCTGCTCGAGCGCCGCTCGGGCGATTTCGACAAGCCGCGGATTCTCAGCACCTTCAACGAGCCGATCGAGGACTGGCTTTCCTTCTTCATGTTCACCATGTTCACGGACCGCGACGGCAAGTACCAGCTCCTGGCGCTGGCCGAGAGCGGCTTCGATCCGCTGTCGCGCACGACGCGCTTCATGCTCACCGAGGAAGCCCATCACATGTTCGTCGGCGACACCGGCATCGGCCGGGTGGTGAAGCGGGCCTGCGAGTTGATGAAGGAGGACTCCAACGAGGACGCCCGCCCGCAGGGCGGCATCGATCTGGAGACCATCCAGCGCTACGTGAATTTCTGGTTCTCCAGCAGCCTGGATCTCTTCGGCGGCGAGATCTCCTCCAACGCGGCTGACTATTTCGCCACCGGCCTGAAAGGACGCGCCAAAGAGGAAAAGTTTGCGGACCACGTGGCCTTGATCGGCGAGTACGATCTCGAGGTGCTCGAGCAGGGAAATCTGGCGCGCAAGAGCGTTCCGATGCGCAATGCCATGAACGAGGTGGTGCGCGACGGCTGGGTGGAGGAGAACCAGAAGGGAGTGGATCGCTGGAACCGGATCATCCGCGAGGCGGGGATCGATTTCGAGATCAAGCTGCCCCACCGCCGGTTCAACCGCAAGATGGGCGTGTACGGCGGCCACTTCTTCGACCCGTCGGGCCGTCCCATCACCGACGAGGAGTTCAACCGGCGCCGCTTCGAGTGGCTACCCAGCGACAAGGACAAGGCGCACGTCAAGAGCCTCATGCAGCCGGTTCTCGAGCGTGGCCAGATGGCCCACTGGATCGCAGCGCCGAATTCCGGCATCAACGGAAAGCCGCTCGATTTCGAGTACATCCGCCGGGACTGAGGCGGGCTCCCCTTACAGATCGCCGCGCCGCAGGTTCTGAACGTTGGCCGGGGGCGTGGTGTCCGGCAGCGCCGCCGAGCTTCCCATCCAGCGCTCGGGCGGAGCCGGCGTGTAGGTCGTGACCCGCGGCCGCGGCCAGTTGACGCCCGGATCGAAGCCTGCCTCGAACGGCCCGATGTCCGGCCCGCCCGGCGCGCCGTCGTTGAAGCCCGGCAGGGCCACCCCGCGGTTCTCGGCCGCGCTGCCCGCCAGGATGCCGAAATCCAGCCCGGCGACGTTCAGGAATTTCAGCGACGTGCTGCTCGTCCCCAGATAGGCCCCGTGCGGACCGACCAGGAACGGCTTGTCCGCGTCGTTCACCAGCAGGTTGTAGTCGGCGTCGAGCGGCGTCGTCACTTTGTTCCGGTTGTGGGTCTGGACGAACAGGTTGTTTCTGAAGTGAAGATACTGGCGCGATTCCTCCTGCCAGATGAGCTCGGCGTCTCCGCCCCACAGCAGGTTGTGATAGTAGTAGATCCCACCCGTCGCGTTCGGCGCGCTGTTCTTGATGATGTTGTCGTCCAGCCAGCCGTGGCTCTCGTAGGCGTACCAGACGTTCCGGTAGACGTACTGGGGGCCGATGAGGCTCGTCTCCTGATGCGAGATGCGCCCCATCGACAGGAACAGGGAATCGTGCAGGCGCAGCTCGCGGGCGCCGTGGCCGGCCCAGTCCTCGAACTCGACGTGATCGTCGTAGTTGCGCAGGTAGACGTTGTGGTGCGACTCGGAGTACTCAAACCCTCCGAAGTTCTCCCCGTCGAAGGACTCGTGCATGAAGTTGTAACGGAAGACGGCGTTGCGCGACGATCCGCTGTGGCCGTAGGCATCGGCGATGCCTCCCTCGAACCAGGTCTCCGGCGCATAATTCTTCACCAGGTCGTACATCCGGAGCCTGCCGTTCAGCACCCGGATCTGCTCGGCGAAGTCGTAATAGCCGGGATAGGTGTACTCGCTCCACTCCACGATGCCGTTGTCGGGAAGCTCGATGCCGTACCGGCAGTAGGGCATCACGGTGTTGCGCACGGTGGCGTAGACGCTGTCCTGGCTGAACTCCACGCAGAAGGTGCCCGAGCCTTCCACGACCAGCCCGTCCAGAATGACATACGGCGAGCCCAGGACCTTCAGCGCGGACACGGCGCCTGCTTCTCCCCAGGTCGGCGGAGAAATGAGAATCGATTTGCCGTTGGGATTCACGCCGCCGGGAAGCTTGACGCTGATGCGGCCGCCTTCGTAGGCGAAGCCGTAGGGAGGGGTCTTGATGGCCCCGACCCGGGTCGAGGCGGAGGCATTGCGCAGATCGGCCACCGACATGAAGCGGAACAGATAGGTACCGCCGTACGAGCCGAACAATCCGGGTCCGTGCGCGGCCGAGTAGACGCCTCCGCCGTCGTCCTTCCAGGTCACCTGGCCGAGCGCCGCCTCCTTCCACATGCCGCTGATGCGCGCCGTGCCGGGTACCTTGGCCTTGATCCAGACTGGCGCAGCGGCGGAGCTGCCCAGGCTCTGGAAGATGGGAAGCTCGTAGTAGGCTCCCGCGCCGATGATCATCTGGTCGCCGCCGCGCACCAGGCCGGCTCCGCGCTGGATGGTCTTGCAGGCGCGGGCCTGGCTCATGCAATCGTTGGCGTCGTTGCCGATCGCGGCATCGACATAGACGATCTTCCCTGCCGCCTCCGCCGGAGACGGCCGGGCCAGCACCGACAGCGACAATGCCAGGAATGCCTTGAGCGGAAGTCTGCGTCTCACGAAGTGTCCTGATCGGGACGAGTGGCGATCGACAGCTGACAATTTTTTTTGCTCGGCCGCTTCAAGGCAAGGCGCGTGCCAGCGGCCCGTTGCACGCGTTCGGCCTGCCTTGCTCCGGCTCTCATGCGATGGCGCCCGCAGCCATCATTCCAAGCGCATGAGACAACCCGCATTCATGATGGTTGAGTCTGAAATTTACCGGCGACCGGCTCAATCGAAATTATCCGGCGACCGCCGGGTGAAGACCATCGGGAAATTTCCTCATCATCGCGATTACCAATCCGTAAGCACCAGTCAAAATGGAAATGCCGGCGTGCCATATCCAGCGAGTCGGACGGGCATCGTGACTTGAGCGGCGGGATGCCGAGCACGTGGGTTACGTGAAGTCCAGAGAGCCGCGGGTCGGGACACCGGGACATCAAGGTAAGGTCTACGCTCTCTGCGATCGCATCCGGACATGGTCGGCAAGCAGACCGAGAGGGGCTTCGCGACTTCGGAGGCGGGGCGGTTCCCGGCTCATCCCTTCAGCCAGGTTCACGGAGCGAAATCGGGATGCCGCAGCGGACCGGCGCGAGAGCGCGGCATGAGTTGTCGACTCAGATTCCGGATGGCTGCTTAGGATCTTGTGCCTGAGATCCATACCGCCGCGAGCTTGCAGCGCAGTGGAGCGTCGCCGTACTCCTCCGCGAGCTTGGCCGCGACGGCGGTCACGATGGGGCCGGGATCGCTCACTCCGCGCTCCTGGATCTGCACGATCAGAGGGCAGCCTTCGACGAGGCCGCGCGCGGCATCCAGAGCCGTCGGGCTCGTGCCCTCCAGGACGACCTGCTCCACGCTGACCTTTGCGAAGCGCGCCCTCTCCATCGCCGACCGCAAGACCGCCGGATCGTGATATCCGAAAGGCACCTGGAAGAAGGGGGGCGGGTTGGAGGGAAAGAAGCTGCCCACGACGGCGTCGGACACCTCGACGTAACGGTTTCGCTCCACGCTGTCCCAGACGTTGAACGCCAGCATTCCTCCCGGTTTCAGGACGCGGCGCGCCTCGGCGAGCGCCGCCGGCTTGTCGGGAAAGAACATGACGCCGAACTGGCAGACGATGCGATCGAACGAGGCATCCGGGAAGGGCAGCTTCATGGCGTCGGCCACCTGCCACTCCAGCCGTGGATCCGCGCCCAGTCGCCGCCTGGCGTGCTCGAGCATCGGCGGGTTGAGGTCGGTGGCGACGAGACGGCTATCGCGCGGAAGCGATTTCAGGATGGCGCGCGTCAGGACGCCCGTCCCGCAGGCCAGCTCCAGCACGCTGCCGCCTCCCGGCACGTCGAGCCGCTTCGCGAAGTCGGCCGCGAAGGGCTCGAAGATGAACGGCACGAGGCATCGATCGTAGATTTCGGGGATGGAGCCTACGAACTTGGAATCCGAGCCTGCCATGATTGTTCTCCTTGTCTCGTCATCCCGTCTGGCCGCCGGGATGCGCCAGCTTCTCCAGGGACTCTCCGGAAAGTCGGAACATCCATCGCTCCTCGTCCCGCGCGCCCAGGCTCAGATAGAAGCGCCTGGCTTCCTCGTTCCAGTGCAGCGACGACCATTCCATGGTTGCACAGCCACGGCCTTCCGCCACGCGCGCCACGTAGGCGAGGAAGATCCGCCCGATTCCCGCCTTCCGCCGCTCGGGCCGGACGTACAGATCCTCCAGGTGCAGGCACCCACGCCCCAGATAGGTCGAAAAGGTAGGGTAGAAGACCGCGAACGCGGCGGGCTCGTCGGCAAGGAATCCCAGCGCGGCCTCGGCCCGCTTAACCACGCCGAACATCGATTCTTCGAGAAGGCTCTCGGTGGCGAGCACTCGGTCGCCGGCCTGCTCGAAGGCCGCCAGCTCCTTGATGAGCGCCAGGAGCAGCGGAAGATCGGACGCCGTCGCCGGCCTGATCCGCAGCGTTCCCTGGCGCGTCACGTGGCTCTCCTCGGGAAGGATGGGCGCCGTCATGCGCTGAGCTCCTTGCCGCATTTCCTGCCGCAGGCTGCACTCCCGATCGCTTCAAACGAAATGTCTCGCCTCACCGGTTGCCCACCCCCAAACCCTTCCGTCACCTCTCACGGTTTGCGCAGCGCTTCCACGCTCGACAGGGTGGAAACCGTGTACGGGACGAGCACGGTCAAGAGCATCTTGAGGAGACGACCTCCCCCCACCTCGCCATGCATCAGCGCATCGCCGTGATTGATCGCGATCAAGACGGCGCCGACGATGATGGCGTACTTCAGCGCCCGTCGGACCACCCCGCGGCTGAAGGCGAGCTCGAGAAACCCTGCCCCGGCAGCGCGCAATGGCTCACCCCCCGGCGCCAACCCGGCCAATCCGCCTCCCCGGCCGCCCATCGACTCGCTTCACCTGGCCAGCTTCAGCCCGATCATTCCCGCGACGATGAGGCCAATGCAGAGCAGCCGGAGAGGCGTGCGCGGCTCACTGAACAGCGCCATCCCCAGCAGCGCGGTGCCCACCGCCCCGATGCCCGTCCACACCGCGTAGGCCGTTCCGACCGGGAGAGTCTTGAGCGCGCGCGACAGGAAATAGAAGCTGGCCAGCGCCGCGACGATCGTGACCGCCGCGGCGCCGATGCGCGTGAAGCCGGCGCTGTACTTCATCGCGATCGCCCAGACGATCTCGAGGATTCCCGCCGTCAGCAGGAAGGTCCAGGCGCTCCCGTCGCCGGCCGGACTCAAGGCGCTCACGCTTGCCCTATCCCTGTGGATCCTGGCAGAGCGCCTCGATGTTGTTGCCGTCGGGGTCCAGGATGAAGGCCGCATAGTAATTCGGGCTGTAGTCCTTGCGGATGCCCGGCTGCCCGTGGTCCGTCCCGCCTGCTTTCAAGGCCGCCGCGTGGAATGCATCCACCTGCGCCCGTTTCGCGCAGTGCAGCGCGACATGGACTCCCTTGGCGACGGGATCCCGGCGCGCGAGCCACAGCCTGGGCTTGCCCTCGGCTCCGAAGCCTTCCCAGTCGGGGAAGGACATGACGGCCGCGATCCCCAGCGGCGCGAGAGCCTTCTGGTAGAACGCCTTGCTGACTTCCAGATTCTTCACGTTCAGCGCGACATGCTCGATCATGGCTGCACCCGCTCCCGGCCCTCGGGGCCGAAAATGAGGACCCGCGCCAGCTGCTCCCTGGCGCCGTCCTCGAATCGAAGAACACACTCCGTCGGAGTGAGCGAAATGATTCCCCTGTCCGCCGGTCTCGTGTCATCCTCCCGTTTTTTCCCTGGCGTCGTCGCTGTGCATCTCGGCGAGCCAGGCCTCGGCCGCGGCCGGGTCCTGGAATGCCCCCATGCTCACTCCCCGCATCTCCAGCAAGGTGGCGATCATGCGGGCCACTCCGAAGCGTGCGGTCCCGTCCACCACCACGGCGATCCCTCCGGAGAACGCGTCCTTCATCTCGCGGAACAGCTCCGCGAAACGCCTGGCATCCTCGAGCGAGGGGACGTAATCCAGCCCGCGCGTGTCGACCAGAATGCCGTGACCCGGGCGAAATCGCGCGTCCACCGCCAGGCCGCGGATTTCCGCCTCGGTTTCCTCGTAACGGCTCGCTCCGATCCCCAGGACCCGCACCCGCTCTGCCCACGGCTCGAACTCGATTCGATAGGGCATGGATGTCTATCCCACCCTTCCGCCGGGCCGGGCTTCCACCTTGGCCCAGCTGAAAGCGTCGCTCATTCGATCGCCTCCCCAGAAAAGCTCCGCGCCGGCGACGAACGTCGGCGCCCCGAAGACTCCCAGCGTCCAGGCCTGCTCGGTCTGCGCGCGCAGGGCCTCCTTGTTCTCCGGCTCCAGCGCCCGGACCATCCATCGATCCACGTCCTGCCCGAGCGCTTGCAGGATCTCGCTCATCACCCCCG
>Ga0066903_100002066_pt1 | contig 15372 bp, 12 predicted proteins | sample PanSoiMetaGPlot1_FD_67491 | JGI IMG/M metagenome (GOLD analysis project Ga0066903, IMG submission 67491) | Tropical forest soil microbial communities from Panama analyzed to predict greenhouse gas emissions - Panama Soil - Plot 1 (version 2) | ecosystem: Environmental > Terrestrial > Soil >...
GCCGCGCAAGCTCGTCACTCACTCCGCACGCAACGGGTTCCTCTACACCATGGAGCGGGCGAACGGGCAGACCGTCATGGCCAAGCCCTATCTCGACAACGTCAACTGGACGAAGGGCATCGACCAGAAGACCGGCAAGCCTCGGGAATACGATCCAACCAAGGGCATCCAGATCTATGCGGGGGTCGCGACCCCGACCGTCGACAGTCCCACCAAGAAGATGTGTCCGTCACAGTCCGGCGGCAACAATTTCTGGCCGTCAGCCTTCAGCCAGAAGACCAAGCTCCTCTACATCCCGGCCGCAACCGCCTGTACTGAACTCACACAGCGGCCGGAGTTGAGCAACAAAGCAAACGAATGGAAGGGCGGCAGCTACCGCGATATCGAGCGGATCGAGTCCGACTTGGTCGCCGCCGACCCGCTGACCGGCGAGATCAAGAAGAAGATTCATGTTCCCTATCCGAACTACAGCGGCGCGCTGACGACCAGCGGCGGCCTCGTGTTCACTGGATTCACGGACGGAACGTTCGCGGCCTACGACGACACGACGCTCGAGCAGCTCTGGAAGTTCAACGCCGGCACCGGCTTCAACGCGCCGCCGATGACGTTCGAGGTCGACGGCAAGCAATATGTCGCTGTCCTCTCCGGGCTGAGCCGCATTGCGCAGAACCGGCACAGGCTCATTCCGGAGCTCAAGGACCAGCGCAACCAGACAATGCTGTGGGTGTTTGGGCTCTGAGCGCCTTGCGTGAGCATCGCTCCAGGGAGCCAACAGGGCGGACTCCCCGGCTTCGCCATGATGGCCGGGAAACCTGCGGCGACGGGGGCGGACGCGGGCAAGAGAAAGCTTCGATGCGTCGTCGTTACCCCGCCATTCGATCGGCCGGTCTGGTGCTGGCGCTCGTCCTCACGCTCGCGCCGGATGCGCGCGCGCAAGGCGAGAGCGATTTCCTGGCCGGGCGCTCGAAAACGTGCGCTAACTGCTCACTGGCGGCGGCACCGCTCAAGCGCAAGGACCTTTCCGGCGTCGAGCTCACCGGCGCCAATCTTGCGGCGGCGGTCCTGCATCGGGCGCGCCTCCTGCGCGCGAAGCTTGCCGGCGCCGATCTGACCAACGCCAACCTCAACAAGACCGATCTCAAGGGCGCCTCGCTCGCGCACGCCAAGCTAGCCGAGGCGATGCTTTACGAGTCCGATGCGAGCGCTGCCGATTTCGCCGGCGCCGACCTGAGCGGCGCCAAGCTGCAGCGCTCGCGGCTCGTCCGCACCACGTTCGACGGCGCGACCCTCAAGGGCGCGATCCTTACCGGGGCGCGGCTCGACGAGGCGTCTCTGCGCAGGGCCGATCTCAGCGGCGCCAACCTTGTCGAGGCGACGCTGCGCCGGGCCAATCTCGAAGGCGCCAACCTTAACAATTCCGGCCTGATCGACGCCGTGCTGCGTGAGGCCAATCTCAAGGATGCAAATCTCTCGGAAGCTGATCTGTTCGGCGCTGATCTCAGCGGCGCTGACCTTTCGGGCGCCAACCTCACGGACGCCCGCCTGACGCGCGCGATCCTGAGCGGTGCCAACCTCGACGGCGCCAAGCTCAAGGGCGCGCTGATGCCGGACGGCCGCGTCCATGAATAGGGCCATGCTTCGCTTCATGTGCACCACTCTTTCAACCGTCATGGCCGGGGTTGTCCCGGCCACGACGTGGCGATGGCTGATGCTGATCGCCTGCGTGTGCTGCGTCGCTTCCGGGGCCCGCGACAACGCAAACGCTCAGCAGCGCCCGGCGCGGTTTGAAATCTGGGACCTCAAGCTCGGCACCGCGGCAACCGACCTGCCGGACGAATTCACCGACTATGCCTGCGGCACCAACGGCGGTCCGCCCTCGCTGGCGCTTTCCCATTGGCGCGAGTTCCGGCGCTGCCGGCCCGAGCAGGGCGGCCTGCGCGAGGTCTATTTCCGCTACGACGACGAACTCGAGTACTGGGCCAAAGCCAACAATTTCGCGACCGAGATCAGGAAATATTCCGGCACCAAGGTGTTCGATTTCCCGGTCGTCCTGTCGGCGCGCTTCGACGAACGCGGCATCCTGTCTGGCATCCGCATCGTCAGCGATCCGCGCGATACCTCGCGCGACCGCGAAGAAGGATATCTGCTGCGCAATTTCCTCAGCGCACGCTATGGCCGCGAAGGCTGGGACTGCATTGACCTGCCGCCCGAGGACGGCGAGACTCCGGTGTTCCGCACCTTCATCAAGCAGCGCTGCAAAAAGGCGATCGAGGGCGGAGCGCTCGCCGAGATGCAGGTGAGTTATTTCCGCAAGAAGGGACAGTCCGAGGTCGATCCGCATTCGGGCCGCGCGACCGAGGGCCAGTTCGAAAGTCTCGTTCGCTTCGAGCTGACGCTGGTGAAGTGACGGTCGCCGCGAAGCGCGGAACCGGTTAAGCTACACGCTGAAAGTTCCGGCAGGTGATCAGCGCACTGGTGCATCAGGCGCTGGTGGATTGATCGCGGGGCCGGCCAGTTGATTCTCGCCAGCCCAGCTTCCAGTCACATTGCTGGCTCTCTCAACCGTCATGCCCGCGCTTGTCGCGGGCATCCACGTCTTGCTTTGCTGTGGCGAAAGACGTGGATGGCCGGGACAAGCCCGGCCATGACGAACGAGGGTTCAGCGCAATTGCCCTACAGCCCGAACACGAAGATCATCGTCGCGTTGGACTGGTTGCGCAGCTCCGGCACGCGTGAAAGCTTGTTCTTCGCATTCCGCCACAAGCCTGAGCAGATCGCGACGTATTGCTTGCCGTCGACCGCATAGGTCATCGGCGGCGCGTTGAAGCCGGTGCCGACGTTGACGCGCCAGAGCTCTTCCATCGTCTGGTCGTCGAACGCGATGATGGTGCCGTCGAGCAGCGCTGTCATCACAATGCCGCCAGCGGTCGAAAGCGCGCCGGCGAAGTTCGGATAGGGCAATTCCTTGCGCATCTTCACCTCGCCCGCGGCAGGATCGACCACGACGACGCTGCTGGTCGGGCGTTCGGAATTGACCGTGGTGCCGCCGGCAGACCGGCCCGGCACGTGGGCGCCGTAGTCGGGCGTGACGTTGGAGCAGCCTTCGATGCTCGGGATGTAGATAAGGCCGGTCCTGCGGCTGTAGGACGCCGGCCAATAATTGTTGCCGCCGGCGGTGTCGGGGCAGACCTTGCGGGTATGCTTGTCGTCGTTGACGTTGCCACCCTCGGCGTAGAGCTGGAGGTCCTTGCTCGCGTCATAGTCGACGGGCTTCCCGGTCTTCGGATCGATTCCCCTGGTCCAGGTGACATCCTTGACGTATTGCACTGCCTTGATGAACTGCCCGCTGGCGCGATCGAATGTGTAATTGAAGCCGTTGCGGCCGGCGTGCGAAACGATTTTGCGTTCCTCGCCGTTGACCTTGGTATCGATCAGGATGTGAGTGCCAGTCTCGTCGTAGTCGCGGTTGTCGTTCGGCGTGTACTGGTGCCACCACGCGATCTTGCCGGTCGCCGCGTCGAAGGCGATCGCGCTCGAAGTGTAGAGATTGTCGCCGGGCCGGTAGCGCGCGTCATAGCCCGGCGCCGGATTGCCCGAGCCCCAGTAGGTCAGATTGGTGGCGGGGTCGTAGGAGCCGGTCACGTAGAAGGCGCCGCCGCCGGTCTGCCAAGCGTTGTTCTTGTCCTTCCAGGTCTCACTGCCGGGCTCGCCGGGAGCGGGGATCGCGTAGGTCTTCCAGCGCACGTCTCCGGTCCTGGCATCCAGCGCAGCGACCCAATTGCGCACGCCCTGATCGCCGCCCGACGAGCCGACGATGAGAGAGTCGCGAAGCGCGATCGGTGCCGAATTAAGCTCGAGCTCAGGTTGGTCGTGCAGCTTCTTGTCCCATACGACCCTGCCGGTTTCCTTGTCGCTCGCGATGATGCGGCCGTCCTTGCCGGTGGTCGAGATCACCAGATTGTTCCAAAGCGTGACGCCGCGGTGGCGGCCGATCTTCTCCTGGCCCGGATCCATCTTCCAGACGATCCGTCCGGCTTTGCCGTCGCGCACGTCGATCTTGTAGACCACGCCCCAGCCGTCGATGACGTACATAAAGCCGTCCTCGACCAGCGGGGTTGCCTCGAGCGCCTCGTTGCCGGCCGAGCCGCCGAGCGCGATCGCAAACAAGAGTCGCATGTTCTTGACGTTCGACCGGTTAATCGTGTCGAGCGGCGAGAACCGCTGCGCGGCGAAGTCGCGATGCACCATCAGCCAGTTCTGCGGCTCCTTGTCCGGATTGAGCAGCCGTTCGTAGGTGGTGTCGGCGGCGCGTGCGACCGTGCCAGCAAGCAGAGCGCAGGTGACGGCGCTGACGAGCCGCGCGGATGTTCTTGTCATTGTTGCCTCCCCTGATCCCGTGGCTGCGGTGCTAGAGCCCGAACACAAACAGCATCGTGGTGTGCTTGGCGAGGTTCTTGAGCTCAGGTGAGTTGGCGATGCGGCCGACCTGGTTGCGGGTGAGGCCGGTGGCGATCGCGATGTATTGCCGGCCGTCGACCTCGTAGGTGATCGGCGGCGCATTGATGCCGGTGCCGATGTTGATCGACCACAGCTCTTCCAGCGTCTGATCGTCGAGCGCCACGATGGTGCCGTCGAGCAGCGCCGTGAAGATGAGCCCGCCGCCGGTGGCGAGTGCGCCCGCCGCGTTCGGATAAGGCATCTCCTTGCGCGCCTTCACCTCGCCGCTCGAGGGATCGTAGACGACGAGATGGCTGCTCATGCGCCCGTCGTAGAAGAAGCTGCCGCCGTCGTAGTTGCCCCGCGTATGCCGGGTCTGGTCGCGCACCGCCGAGGTGCAGCCCTCGAGGTCGGGGATATAAACCAGATTGGTCCGGCGGCTGTAGGCAGCGGACCAGAAATTATTGCCGCCGGGCACGCCCGGGCAGAAGCTCGCCTTCGCGCCGGTCAGCATCTGCGCGATCGGCTCGGCGTAGGTCTGCAGGTCCTTGTTCGGATCGTAATCAACAGGCTTGCCGGTCTTCGGATCGATGCCCTTGGTCCAGGTCACTTTGCTGACGTATTGCGTGGCCTTGAGGAACTGGCCGTTGAGGCGGTCGAAGCTATAGGCAAAACCGTTACGCGCAGCGCGCACGATGGTCTTGCGATCCTCGCCATTCACCCTGGCGTCGATGAGGATGTGGCTGCCGCTCTCGTCATAGTCCATCGTGTCGTTCGGTGTGTACTGGTGGTACCAACGTAGCTTTCCGGTCGCGGCATCGAGCGCCAGCGCGCTGTTGGTGTAGAGGTTGTCGCCCGGCCGATACGAACTGTCGTACTTCGGCGACGGGTTGCCCGAGCCCCAATAAGTCGTATTGGTGACGGGGTCGTAGGAGCCGGTCACGTAGAACGCGCCGCCGCCGGTCTGCCAGGCGTTGTTCTTGTCCTTCCAGCTTTCGTGCCCGGGTTCGCCCGGGCCCGGGATGGTGTGGAAGCGCCACAACTCGTCGCCGCTGTTGGCGTCGAGCGCGACCAGCCAATTGCGCACGCCCTGGTCGCCGCCGGAGGCGCCGATGATGATCGAGTCCTTGAGCGCCAGCGGCGCTGCGTTGAGCGTCATGTCCGGCTGGTCGCGCAGGTTCCTCTCCCACACGACCTTGCCGGTCTCACGGTCGGTCGCGACCACGCGGCCCTCATGGCTGGTGACCGAAATCACCAGATTGCCCCACAACGCCGCGCCACGATTGCGATCCATCTTGGCTTGACCGGGATCCATCTTCCACACGATCGGACCGCCGGTGCCTGAGCGCACGTCGATCTTGTAAAGGACGCCCCAGGCGTCGGTCATGTACATGAACCCGTCGTCGACCAGCGGCGTGGCGAGCAGGTTCTCGTTGCCGCCCTTCTGGCCGAGCGCGACCGAAAACGCGAAGCGCAGGTTCCTGACGTTCGATTTGTTGATGCGGTCGAGCGCGGAATAGCGGTGCGCGCTGTAGTCGCCGTGGTTCGTCAGCCAGTTGCGCGGCTCTGGATTGCGTAGGCGGTCGAACGTCACCTCGGCGGCGCCGGTAGCCGTGGCGCTTGCCATCAGCGCCAACCCGCACACCGTCAGCGCCCGCGATGCACTCCCCATCGTCGCCTCCCCGTCGTTGCCTGTCCGCTTCAGCTGTCGGACGAATTATAGGACCGGGAATCGTACAATCAAACGACTCCAACCGGAGCGCTACTCGCCAGTTCCGGCATGACGTGACGCGCGAAGAGCTCGATCGACTGCAGGGTCTCGGCCGCCGTGAGGTCGCCGAATGCGAACTGGCCCACGCAATAATTGGCGCCGGTATCTTCGAGCTCGCGCCGCAGGAAAGCCGTCACCGTCGCTGGCGATCCTGCGACGCCTTGTCCCACGGCGACAAGCCCGTCGAAGGTGGGTGGCCGCGGATGGGTCCCCTGCCGGCCGTGCAGGCGATGCAGATGGGTAAAGCTGGCATGCCACTTCGGATAGGCGCGGCGCGCAAGCGCAAGCGCCGCAGCATCGGCTTCCGCCACCACGATGAATCGGCCAAGGCCCATGAGCGGCAGCGGACTAGCGCCGCACGCCTCGCACCAAGCCGTGCGAAAGCTCTCGAATGACTCGCATGTCGCTTTGACCGGATCGAGACTTACGACCTGCAGGCCTTTGCGCGCAGCTCGCGCGGCACTTTCGGGCGCGTGCACGCCGTACCACACCGGCGGATATGGCTGCTGGAAAGGTTGGAGCTCCATCGGCACGTTGTCGAAATGAAAGAACCGGCCGTGGAACGTGAGCGTGCGACTGGTCAGGCCTTTGAGGATGAGGTCGAGCGCCTCCGCATAGACATCCTGCGCCTCCGCCGGGTTCTGCCCGTAATAAACGAGTTCCTCCGGCACCGAGCCGCGGCCGAAGCCGATCTCGAGCCGCCCGCGGCTCAACTGATCGAGCATGCAAATCTCCTCGATCATCCGCAGCGGGTGATAGAGCGGCAGTGCGTAGACCAGCGGCCCGAAGCGCAGCCGCCGTGTGCGCTGCGCGACAGCGGACAGAAACACGCTCGGGCTCGCCGCCATGCCGAGCGGCGTCGAATGGTGCTCGGCGACGTGATACGCATACAAGCCGAGCCGGTCATAGGCCTCGATGATCTTGAGCCGTGACTCGTAGTAGTCGCGCAGCGGCAGATCGTTGCGGTCGAGGTGGTCGAAGGCGCCGAATTCCATTCTTACACGCTCGCTTGCGCCTGGCCGGAGCCCAGAGCCGGGGCCCATCCTAGCATTCGCGCTGTATGGTGGGCTCCAACTCGCTTTTTTTTCGGCCAGAACAACAGCGGCGCTACGGCTCGCACGACCCTACATAGGCGGCGAGCGCGATCATGTCATCGCTGTTGAGCTTCTCGACCACCGCCTTCATCAGTGCCATCGCGGTGCCGGTGCGCATGCCTGCCTGCATGTCGTTGAGCTGGCGGTAGAGATACATCGGCGAGCGGTTCGCGATCGGCGGCACCTCACCGATGCCTTTGAGGGTCTGGCCATGGCAAATGCCGCACGGGATGGTCTTGCCCGCGCCGGTCGTGACCAAGGCCTCTCCTTTGGCAACGCTGCCCGGCGGCACGTGCGCGACGAATCCAGTCCGCGGATTGCGCGCCTCCGCGCCCGCCTCGTCCTGCGGCAGTTCGATGATGCGGTTGCCGATCGGCTCGGTCCCGCCGTCCTTCTGGGCAAAGCGCATCGCGCCGGCGCCGACATAGCTCTTCGGCACAATCGCGCTTTCCACGACTTTGGTGTAGCCGGCCAGTGGCTTGAGGGAGGCGAAGTAAGCGCCGGCATCGCGCGCTTCCTCGTCGGTAATCCCCTTGGCGATTTCCGTCATCGCTTCGGTCCGGATGCCCTTGCGGCCGCCGCTGCGGAACTCCGCGAGTTGTCGGACCACATACGCAGCGGGAAGGCCGGAGACCCCCGACGATTCGGGATGACCGTCTCCTGACGTCAGATGGCACTGTGCGCAGGCGCGCACCTTAGCCTCACGATTGCCCTGCGCCACGACCTTGGGCATGGGCGGATGGTCGTTCGGGAACCAGTCGGGCGGAGCGTAGGGGTCGTTGATCTGCGCGTTCGTGTAGGACTTGTCGCTGCCCGGCACCCGCACGACTTCGTTGGGATTAGGTCGCTGCAGTCCTGGCGGCATGACCGGGTAGGCCCAGTCCGGAAACTCGCCGGCGATTGCCCCCGCAGGGGCCAGTGCCAGCAGCAGGACGCCAATTGTGGCCCTCATGAATTCCTCCCTCGCGTTTCGTTTTGTGCGCCGAGCGCAAGCGCAAGCATATGGCGATCGCAGGCACCGAACAAGGCAAGCCCGCACTATGCCTTGACGCTCACGCATGCCGCTGGCTACGTGGCGCCAACGGTTATCCACGGAGTTGTCATGCACGAACTTCGCTCTTGCCTTCGCACCGGGGCGTTCGTCCTGGTGGTGGCGAGCACGATCGCCCCGGGGGGCGCGGTCGCGCAGGACTTCTACCGCGGCAAGACGATCGAGCTCATCATCAGCACCGGCGTCGGTGGCGGGCTCGATGCCAACGCGCGCGTGGTGGCACGCCATCTCGCCAACCACATCCCCGGCCAACCCACGATCGTGCCGAAGAACATGCCGGGCGCCGGTCATATCCGGGCCGCCAACTACGTGTTCACGCAGGCGCCCAAGGACGGCACCACCATCGCAACCTTCATCCCCGTCTTCGTGATGGCGCAGGTGTTGGAGCGCAGCCGCAGCATCCAGTTCAACCCGGCGCAGTTCAACTGGCTCGCATCGACCTCATCGAGCAACAGCACGGTCTATGTGTGGCACACGTCGAGCATCAAGTCGGTCGAGGACGCCACCCGCCGCCAGGTGCTGATGGGCGGCACCGGGGTCGGGTCCTACACGGTGATCTACCCGACCGTGATGAACAGCGTGCTTGGCACCCGCTTCAAGCTCGTTACCGGTTACCAGAGCGCAGCCGAGGTCGGCCTGGCGCTCGAGCGCGGCGAGATCGAAGGCCGCGCCGGCAACAACTTCAACAGCCTCAAGGCCGAAAACGGCGAGTGGCTGCGCACCGGCAAGATCAGGCTGATCGCCCAGGTCGGGCTCGCCCGCGACGCCGAATTCCCCGACGTTCCGCTCATGACCGACTTCGCCAAGGACGACAGCGCCCGTCAGATCCTGCGCTTGTTCTCGACCGACGTGGTGATCGGCCGTCCGCTCGTGACTTCACCTAGCGTGCCGGCCGAACGGGTGGCACTGCTCCGCCGCGCCTTTGACGCCATGTTGAAGGACCCGGCCTATCTCGAGGACTCCAGAAAGGCCGGCCTCGATGTCTCACCGACCGATGGGGCAACCATCCAGAGCGTCGTCAACGAGCTCGTCAACACGCCCGACGATATCGTCACCAAGGCCAAGCTTGCCATGGAACCCAAGGACATCTCCGAGCACCCGCAATGAAGAAGCTGCATCTGACGATCGCAACCGAGGACTACGACCATTTCCGCGATTTCCGCACCGGCGCGGTACAGGCGGAAGGCATCGAGCACACCTGGCTGATGCCAGAGCTGCACGAAATTTTCGCACGGTTCACCTTCAACCGCGAGTGGGACGTTTCCGAGCTCTCGTTCGCGAAATTCTCGACCCAGGTGACGCGCCAGGACCCCGACATCATCGCGCTGCCGGTCGTCTGCTCGCGACACTTCCGCTTCTCGGCCTTCTATGTGAATAAGAACAGCAGGATCAAGTCACCCGAGGACCTCAAGGGCAAGGCAGTCGGCTCGCCCGAATGGGCACATACCGCAGCGGTCTACATGCGCGGCTGGCTCAACGACGAGCACGGCGTCAAGCTCACCGACGTGCATTGGTACCAGGCCGGCACCAACGAGGCGGGACGCACCGAGAAGGTCGAGCTGAGCCTGCCCAACGGCGTCAAGCTCACCCGCGCCGACGACAAGACGTTGAGCGACATGCTGGCGAAGGGCGAGATCGACTGCGCGCTGGTCGCGCGCCCGCCCGACTGCTTCGTCAACGGTCACCCGGACGTCGCCCGCCTGTTCCCCAATTACCTGGAGATGGAAGAGCAGTACTACGCGCGCACCAAAGTGTGGCCGATCATGCACGTGATCGCGGTGAAACGGCAACTCCTCGACCAGTATCCCTGGGTCGCCGGCAGCCTCTACAACGCCTTCAATGAGTCGAAGAACCGCGCGCTCGAACGCATGTTCGAGCAGTCGGTCTCACGCTATCCGCTGCCCTGGCTCACCACCTACGCGCGCCGCATGCGCGACATGTTCGACGGCGATCCATTCCCGTTCGGGATCGAGGAGAACCGCCTCACCTTCGAGCAATTCCTGCGCTACACCCACGAGCAGGGCATCGCCCATCGCCACGCCAAGGTCGAGGAGATCTTCCCGACGGGCATGATGGTCGAGGTGCACACCTGAAGCAGTCGCAGGAAGTTTCAAGTCGTACGGTAGCGTTTCGCGAGCGCCGGCGGCGAACCGAAAAACCGCGCGCTCGACTGCGTGCAGTCGATTCGCGCGGTCAATTGGCCCGATGACACGCCCGGCCGACGGTGTCATGCGCTATGAGGCTCGTCGACGCTAGTCGCGGCGGCCCATGCGACCGAGGACAAAGCCGATGGCGAGCGCCGCCAGCGCCACCGTGTAAGGCCGCTCTTCGATCGTCTTGCGGATGTAGTCCTCGGCGTCGCTGGCGCTGCGGCGCAGGACATCCGCCGCATCGGTGGCGGCATCCTTCGCTTGACCATAGAGGTCCTGGGCCGCGCCTTCGGCCTGCCGGAGCTTGCCCTTGACCTGCGCGCCCAGATCGTCGGTGGTGCTGCCGTAGGCTTCCTGCGCCTTGCCGACATAGCTTTTGGCGGTCCCGGCGATTCTGTCGTCTGTCATGACTTCTGTCCTCTCCAAAGGGGGTTGCTCACCCCCTCAACAACCGGCGACGCTTTTTGTTCAGTGCGCCAGCTTCCGAAGAGCCAATGCCGCTCAACCTCCCCCGGGAGAGCCTTTGTCACCGAGCAGACGCGCCAGGTGCGCAGGGTTGGACGCAATCACTGGCGTCCAACGGGGTGGCCGGTTGGGCGTCGTCTTGAGATCGATTGTAATTGACTGACCCCATCGCCCTTGCCCACCCGGCAGGTGACGCCGCCCGGCGGAGCGGAGAACCCGATTTCCGGCAGCGCCAGCAGCACCTCGGCCAAAGGCCCGGTAACGGAACCGTCAGATCGTCGTCGACCGCCCATCACGCCAAACACGAGAGCGCTGTTCGCTGCCGCAGACACTTGATAAAGCACAGCCCGAACGGCCGCGAGCCGCCGGGAAAGCGCCCTCGAGGAGACTGCACGATGCCGAAATGGATTGAGCGACTGTGTGCGATCGCCGCGGCCGCGCTGATCGCGCTCGCCGCGGGGGAACCGGCGCAGGCCCAGGACGCGGTTGCACAATTCTATCGCGGCAAGCAGATCAACCTCTACATCGGCTCGACGCCGGGCGGCGGCTACGACGCCTATGCGCGGCTCTTGGCGCGAAAGTTCAGCAGCTACATTCCCGGCAACCCGGCGATCATCCCGCAGAACATGCCGGGCGCGGGCAGCAACAAGCTCGCCGGCTACATGTACGCGGTCGCGCCCAAGGACGGCACTGCGATTGGCGCGATCTTTTCCGGCGCAATCGTGCAGCCGCTGTTCGGCGATCCGCTGCCTCACGACCCAAGCAAGTTCATCTATGTCGGCAACGCCAACATCGAGGTGTTCGTATGCCTCGCGCGCGCCGACGCGCCGGTGAAGTCCTTCAAGGAGGCGCTCGAGAAGGAGCTGATCCTGGGTTCAACCAACGAGGGCGGCTCGACCCGCGACTTCCCGGCGATGCTCAACAATGTCCTCGGCACGAAGTTTCGGCTCGTGACCGGCTACCCGGGCAGCAACGAGATCATGTTGGCGATCGAGCGCAGCGAGGTGAACGGCACCTGCGGCGTCGGCTGGTCGAGCGTCGCGCCGCAGCGCGCACGCCTGCTCGATAGCGGCCTGGCGCGTCTGATCGCACAGCTCGCCAGCAAAGGGCACCGTGAGCTCGATCACATGGGCGTCCCGCTCGCCATCGACTTTGCGAAGAGCGACGAGGACCGCAAAGTGATGGACTTGATCTTCAGCCAGCTGCTGTACGGCCGCCCCTACGTGCTGCCGCCCGGCGTGCCGGCCGATCGCGTGGCCGCGTTGCGCAAGGCATTCGTGGACACGTTCCGCGATCCTGAGATCGTCGCCGAAGCAGGTAAGATGAAGCTCGACGTCGACGCGCTCTCGGGCGAGGAGGTGCAGGCGGAGGTCGCCAAGGCCTACGCGATGCCGCCCCATATCATCGAGCGCGCCAGGCAGGCCCTGGTCTACAAGTCGCGCTGAGCGAGACGATTGCCGTTGCGGTAAGTCAGCCGCCATGCTGGGCGGCTGATCCGCCTGACCATTTTGCGGTCTTCGGCTCGAGCGCGATCGCCCACAGCGCGCGATCCTCCACATCCTTGAGCGTGACCGTCATCACCCGTGTCGCCCCGTCGATCGCAACGTGCCCGAAGAACTGCAGTCCGAAGCAGGGCGCGAGGTTCTCCACGTTGCTGCAGCCGTTCTGGTAGACGGCGCGCGGCCCGAAGGTGTTGTCGAGCTGCTGCGGCGGCCAGGTGCCGGCGTGCAGCGGGCCGGAAATGAACTCCCAGAACGGCTCGAAGTCCTGAAACACGGCGCGGTTCGGGTCGTAGTAGTTCGCCGCCGTATAGTGCATGTCGGCGGTGATCCAGACCGTATTGCGGATGCCGGCGTGCTTGATGAAGGTGAGCAGGTCGGCGATCTCGACCTCGCGGCCGCGCGGCGGACCGTCGCCCTGCCCGATCGCATCCTGGCTGATCACGCCGAGCGGCAGGTCGGCAGCGATCACTTTCCAGATTGCCCGCGAGCTCGTGAGTTCGCGCTTGAGCCACGCCACCTGCGTCGGCCCGAGCAGGTAGGCGTCAGGGCCGTAGTGGCTCAGCTCGTTATAGTTGGGTCCGCGATAGGAGCGCATGTCGAGCATGAAGATGTCGAGCAGCGGACCGTACGGGATCTTGCGGTAGACGCGTCCGGCTTCCGCCAGCTGGTCGCGCATCGGCATGAATTCGTGGAAGGCGCGGCAGCCGCGCGCCGCCAGCGTGAGGATGCTCTTCTCGGTGTAGCCGTTGCTCCAAAACGGCGCGTTCGGGACCCAGTCGTTGGTCACCTCGTGATCATCCCACTGCGCGAACAGGGGGACCTCGGCATTGAACGCACGCAGATTGTGGTCGATGAGGTTGTACTTGTAGTTGCCGCGGAACTCCGCGAGCGTCTCGGCCACCTTGGACTTTTCCTCCGTCACGATGTTGTTCCACATCTGCCCGTTGGGCAGCTGCTGTTGTGCCGGGATCGGGCAGTCGGCGTAGATGTGGTCGCCGCAATGGATGAAGAAATCAGGCCGGTTGCGCAGCATGGTCGCATAGCCGCGCAGGCCGCCGCGCGCTTCGTCGATGCCCCAGCCCTGGCCTACCGTGTCGCCCGACCAGGTGAACGACACCGGGCGCCGCTCGCGCGACGCGGTGCGAAAGCGCCCGACCTGGGGCGCGCCCACGATGGTCGGGAACGAATGATCCTGGAACCGGATACGATAGAAGACGTCCTGCCCGGCCGGCAGGCCCTCGATCAGCGCCTTGGCGGTGAAGTCGGTTTCCGGCAACGCATCGACGTAGACGGCGTCGCGGATGGTCTTGAAGCTGTCGGTCGTCGCCACCTCGACCAGCATGCGTGCGGGTCGATCCGAGCGAGCCCAAACGACGCCGGAATCGACCGATACGTCGCCCGACTGGATGCCGTGCGTGATGACCGGCCGGTCGGCGGCGCGACTGAGCGCGGGCGCGGAGACGCCGTTGAGGGCGGTGGCCGCGGCCGAAGACGCAAAGCCTCTCAGGAACCGGCGGCGCGTGAGCGCGCCGGCGCGCATGCTGACTGCCATGTGGCCTCCGCAGTCGAATCGCGGAGGACGATGCGCGCCCTTTCTGACAGCGACTCAAAGCTTATGCGACGGGCAGATGAATCCGAACGAGGGCCGGCAACGATCGTTCCGTCCGGAGCCATGCGGGGAATCTGGACGGGGCCGCAGACGCCGCATCCGCGTCCGTCTCCGGTGTCGCATGCCCGAAGCAGAAGATGATCAATTGAGAAAAATCATCTGGTGCTGCTCGCGTCCATCTATCGGAAGGGCCGGGTTCCGTCAGCACCGGCGTTAACGGACGCTCTTTACTTTTTCTCCCGCGTCGCTTTCTACAAAAGCCAGAGCGGTTGCCATGCTGCGCGTCGAGCCAACCCATATCCGGCCGGCCCATCCGTGCTTCCTTGGATAGTCCGGGCTTCCTTACGTAGAAGGTGCCTCCGATTCTTCGATGTAGTGGTATTTACACAAGGGCTTTCCCCAAGAAGAATTTGACGTGTCCAGGAGGATGCCCGTCGAGCATGCCGACCACCTCGTAGCCGAGTCGCTCGTAAAATGGCCGGGCCTGGAAGCTGTATGTCTCCAGCGTCGCCCCGATGGCGCCCCGACAGCGAGCGTATGCTTCTGCATCCTTCATAAGTCGTGTTCCATGTCCAACACCGCGCACAGCCTCAGCAACCCACAGATACGTCACCTGCAGCCAGCCTCCCCAGAGCAGGCCGAGCACCCCGCCGAGCACATCGCCACGCTCGCCGCGCAGGACGAAGTTGACCGGGAAGTAGTTTGGCAAACTGGTAGCGGCGATATTGTAGTACTTGACGCCGTCGACAATGAATTGTCGCGCATTGTCATCGATGAAAGGCTCGAACTCGATTCGCATTGTCTCCAGTACTCCCTCAAGAATCGTTACTCTCGTTGGATCGTGTCGATTGCGATGCCGGTTAGGGCCCTTACTCGCAAACGCTCGGGGTCGGCTTTCGGAAATCCAGCATTTGCTCACTTCGAAACTCAAGGTTTGACCCACCACGGGCCTTGTCCGCATGTGCCCGCGAGTGCGTACAATGGGCGTCAGGATCGGGGGGTCGTAATCTTACACGGTTGCCCCACTCGTCCGAACCATTGCTCTCCGGTCGCCGTAGGCGTATCGGCCGGACGCAATGGACTGACCATCAGCATCGATAGTGCGGCGCCAGTAGCATTTGCACTAGGAGGGCAAGGTCCTACAAGGCGGCCGATCAGCGGTGCCAGCGCTCGCACGCATCACCGCACCAGCAATGTGCGCCCAACAGCCGGGCTATTGCGGGTCACCAGCGCGCGCCAGTTGAGTAGCCGATGACCGGTTTGACTGACCGCAACGGCCAACACGGTGGCGCC
>Ga0066903_100002067_pt1 | contig 15367 bp, 13 predicted proteins | sample PanSoiMetaGPlot1_FD_67491 | JGI IMG/M metagenome (GOLD analysis project Ga0066903, IMG submission 67491) | Tropical forest soil microbial communities from Panama analyzed to predict greenhouse gas emissions - Panama Soil - Plot 1 (version 2) | ecosystem: Environmental > Terrestrial > Soil >...
GCGATCATCGCAATCGACCCTGACAGGAACTCGAGCGCCTCTCCCGGCCCGTTGGGAAACAGCACTGAGCCCAATGACCACGCTGCGATCACGGCGAAGCAGAACGCTGATGTCGTCTTGAAGATCCTGACAAGGCGGCCGGAGCGCGTGCGGCCACGCCTTTGAAAGCCGGACGTCTCGTCGGCGATTTGCGGGATGGTGGCAGGCCACAAACGCGATCGGATGACCCCTTCGCTATCCAGCATTGGCAGCTCCGCGGCGTGGACCATCACCAGTTGGGGAGCCCGCGGCAGTCTCGATGAGTCGCTGTGCCTTGCCGCGCCTTCCGGCCCCAACCCCGGCGCGTACTGAGAAGACGTATCGGGTTGGATCGAAGCGCTCATGCAGGTCCCCTTTTTACGCCACGCCACAAACGACTATTTTTCAACTATTCCACCGGCTTACCCTATTGGGCCTACGATTCACGGGATTGAGGGTATTGCGAGGCGGCCTTAGGACATTTTCAGGACGGACCCCCCCTGCGAACGGGTCGTTCCGATGCGGCCGGTCGTAGCCCTGCTTCAGAGCCCCTCACCCTTTTTGCTGCGCCTTGATCTCCCTGAATTTGGACAGCGCCCGCTCGAACTTGTCGTTGAAGAGCCACATCGCGTCGAGAATCTCGCGAACGGTTGCGGACGCCTTTGACCGGTCGGCTTGTCCAAACGTGAAGATGCTGTTGTTGCGCAGATAGCCCATGATTTTCGCGTCGGAAATCTTGTAGCTCGCGAGATTGCCGGAATTAAGGGCGGCCCTGGTCGGAGTGGGGATGATTTGGATGAGCTCGAAAACCTTCATCTGGTCGATCGGATCCGGCAGCGCTTTCACAATCGCCGGTATGTGAGGAAAAAGGTCTGCGTGCGCGTTCATCAGCGCGTCTCGTACGTTGGTCCAGTGGTTGTATCGACGATCCGAATTGCCGACCCGCGCCTCCTCCTTGGTGTCACGGGCAATCAGCGCAGGGGCGAAGACCGCGATCGACTTCTTGAGAGCCGCCCAGCGCCTCTGGCCGTTCTCATCTTCCGATACGCCGGTCTGCAGACTTCCCTTGTACAGGCTCGAGCGTCCATTGCCGATGTTTTGGACGCCGTTGGTCTCGGCGAAGAAGAGGCCCAGGCTGATAAGACCGGCCGCTTCGGCGTTGGCCGCGTCGAGCCCCTTGGCGCGTCCAATCGTGGTTCCCAGGTCGACGACGTCCTTGAAGGGCGTATCCGAGTTTTGCGCGTTGGCCGGCGGTGCCTCCAAAACGGCGAAGATGGCCTTGTATTCGTCGACCAGCGGCTCGTCGTCCGCATTGAAATATGCGGGAGGGATTCCGAACTTATTGGCCTTTCCAATTTTGGACGGAACCGCGTCAGTGAGGTCTTTGTATGTGCTCATGACGTTGTTACGAGCGAGATAAAGCGCTTGTCCCGGCGCGTTCGGCAGACTTTGACCGGAACTTATCTGCGCGCGGCGTTCGCTCAGGATCGACTTAAACTCGCTGACGGCTTTGTTGTAAGCCTTGAGGGCGTCCGCCTGGGATTTCGTGAGTGCGGCGTCCTGCGCCCGGGCGGCGGACGTGAGGTCGACACGGCCGATGTCAGCCGAGAGCAAGCACGGCGTGAAAAAGAGCGTGAGCGCAACACCTGCGCGACGCGCGATTCTCAGTGCGACGGCGTTGATGCCGCTCGATTGCAACGACGACGCGGCGCTACGACTTGCTGTCCCCATGCGGTTGCAATGCCTCCGTTTTCCCAACATCTCAAGACAATCTAGCCGCGCCGGTCCGGATTGGTCAAAACGCGACGCGAAGGGTAGTTGGACCAGGATGTTGATTTACGGGGACTTCGACGTCTCAGATTTTTGGCGCGAAACGGATTCCGCGCTGAACGGGTATGTTGGAGAGCCGTTGACCGATGCGTTGCTCGCCTCAATCGAAGAAGAGCTGGGGTACCGCTTGCCCAAGAGCTACGTTGAGCTGATGCGAGTGCAAAATGGGGGATTATTGGCCAAGACGATCTACCGAACGGACCGGCACCGCGTCGAGGTCGAGTGCATCTATGGGATCAATCGGAGCAAGCGCAATTCCCTCGGCGGAATCTGGACGCAACGGAAGGCTTTTACCGGTCGCAATCCGAAGACCGGCGAGCCCATTGTCGTGGAAGCAAAGACGATTCGGACGGGGAGCACGTTTTGGATCAGCGAATGGCGCTATCCGCCCGTAGGCATTTATTTTGCCGAGACTGCATCAGGCGGCCATGACATGATCGCTCTCGACTATAGAGCCTGCGGGCCGCACGGCGAGCCGCAAGTCGTCAACGTTGAACAAGATGGTGACATCACGGACATGGCGCCCAGTTTTGAAATGTTCGTTCGCGGCCTGACCTACGCACAAGGCCGGTGATGCGAGGGCAGTGCTTCAGGCGCCGCGATCTTTCAACCCCAACATCTCCCGCGCCTCCGCCGACGTCGCAACCTCGTCGCCCAGTTCGTCGATAATCCTCGCTGCCTTCTCCACCAGCGCCGCGTTGCTCGGCGCGAGCTTCCCCTTCGCCAGATAGAGATTGTCCTCCAGCCCAACCCGCACGTGGCCGCCCAGCAGCACGGTCTGGGCGGCGATCGGGAATTGCTGCAGCGAGATTCCAAAGGCGAACCACACGCAGTCGGGCGGCAATAGGCTGCGCATATACATCACGGCCTCCGAGGTCGCGGGTTGTGCCCACGCAATGCCGAGGCAGATCTGGAACAATCCGGGCGGCCTGATGTGCCCCGTCTCGATCAGCCGCTTGGCGAGCAAAAGGTGCCCGGCCTCGAACACTTCCAGCTCGGGCGTGACGCCGGCATCGCGGATGGCCACCGCCATCGCCTCGAGATGCGCGGGCGTGTTGATGAACACCCGGCCGCCCATGTTCATACTGCCCATGTCGAGGCTGCAGATCTCAGGCTCGAGCTCGACCACGTGGCGAACCCGCTCTGCTGGCAATGACAGCGTGCTGCCAGGGCCAGGCTTGAGCGGATCCTCAGCACCTGGAACGAACCGCGCGCCGGGCCCGGTGGTCAGATTGATGATCACATCGCTGCCGCTTGAGCGGATGCGCTCCACAACCTCGCGATAAAGCGCGCCGTCTCTGCTCGCCCGCCCCGTCTGCGGATCGCGCACGTGAATGTGCACGATTGCCGCGCCCGCCTTGGCGGCGTCGATCGCCGATGCCGCGATCTCGTTTGGCGTCACCGGGACGGCGGGATTGCGCGAGCGCGTGTCCGCCGATCCCGTGACCGCGCAGGAGATCATCACCTTGCGTTGCATCATGCCCTCCCGATAGCTCCTTCGAAAAGAGTACCCGGCTTCCCGGCCGAAAGGGACGGCCTGGGAGCACTTGCTTTATGATGGCCTACCATCGGTCGCTCGCAACGGTAGCTCGCATGAATCACATCACAGGACGCTCCGCCTTTCTCGCACTACTCAAGGACGAAGGCATCACGCATCTGTTCGGAAATCCCGGGACCACCGAGCTGCCGATCATGCACGCCCTCAAGGACCATCCCGACCTCACCTATGTGATGGCCATGCAGGAAAGTCTGGTGGTCGCCATGGCCGACGGGTTCAGCCGGGCCTCCGGCCGTCTGGTGGCGTGCAACGTCCATGTCGCGCCCGGGCTCGGGAACGCCATGGGATCCCTCTACAACGCGCAATTCACGGGGACGCCCATGATCCTGACGGCTGGGCAGCAGGAACAGGGACACGGCCTGATGGAGCCGATGCTCTCTGGGCCGCTGGTACGCATGGCCGAGCCGCTGGTGAAATGGGCGATCGAGGTGACGCGCCTCGAGGACCTTCCGCGCATCGTGCGGCGCGCTGCAAAAATTGCGACGACTCCGCCGACGGGGCCAGTGTTCATTTCCCTGCCGGGGGACATTCTGAACTGCGAAGGCGCGATCGAGCTCGGCCGGGCAACGCGCGTCGATACGCGGGTCAGGCCGTCGGACGAGGCGGTGAAGACCCTCGCCGCGAAGATTCTCGGCGCCAAGGATCCCGTCATCATTGTGGGCGACGAGATCGTCAAGAGCGATGCCATGGTCGAGGCCGCGCGATTTGCCGAGACGCTCGGCTGTCCCGTTTTCCAGCAATCGGTCGGGTATGGCGCGCACTTTCTCTCGGAGAGCCCGTGCTTCATGGGCGCTTTGACCCGCGTCCAGAAGCAAGTCCGCGAGCTCTTGAGCGGCTTCGATCTCCTGATCGTTCTCGGCGCCGACCCGTTGCGGATGTCGGTCTATAGCGAGGTAGAGCCGTTGCCCGAAGGAATGCCGGTCGTCCAAATCGGCTTGGTCGATGGCGACCTCGCCAAGAATTATCCCGTCGACCTTGCCGTGAAGGCCGACGTCGGAGAGGCGCTGCGGGCACTGATCCCCGCCATCGAGGCTGCGGCGGGCCCTGGTCTCGCCCAACACGCCCGTGACCGCGTCAACAAGCTCGGCGTCGGCAATTGGTCGGCGCGGCGAAAGGCGCTGGTTGAAGAAATAGCCAAGAAGAAAGACCGGTCCCCCATCGATCCGGATTGGCTGACGCTGCAGCTCGTTGAGGCGATGCCTGCCGACGCCATCCTGGTCGACGAAGGGCTGACATCTTCGCGCCATGTGCAGGCATTGCGGGCGCATCGCGACCGCTACGGCTACCACGCGCTCGCCTCGGGCGGCATCGGCTGGGGATTGCCGGCGTCGGTCGGGGTCAGTCTCGCCAACCCGGTACGCCCGGTGGTCTGCTATTCCGGCGACGGCAGCGCCATGTATTCGATCCAGGCGCTGTGGACCGCGGCGCACCACAAGCTCCCGTTGACCGTAGTGATTGCCAACAACGGCGGCTACCGCATCATCAAACAGCGCCTGCTCGCCTTCCACGGAGGCTCGCATTTTGTCGGAATGGATTTCGCGGATCCTCCGGTCGATTTCGTCGGCCTGGCGAATTCGCTGGGCGTCGAGGCCACGCGCGTGACCAAGGGACAGGAACTGGCGCCGGCGCTCACGTCCGCTATGACCCGACGGGCCCCCACATTGGTCGATGTCGAGGTTGATGGCTCGCTGTAAAGCGCGAGTCCGAACCAACGGACCGACATTTTTGTCTGGTTGCGAGATCGCCTCGACCCGCGAACACCTGTGCATAACCGCAGCTGGCGGGAACCCCTGGACAGGCGAGCATCAATGTTTTCACGAGACCGCCACGTTTGCATCACATCCATCGTGACCTCACCATTGACAATGGAATGCGTACCATGGCCAAAGTGGATACGGCGCCTTTCGAGGAAGCGGAACGCACGTCGCGGGCGCGATTTCGCGGGCTGGAATTCTTCGTAGGTCAGATCTTTACAATTCTCGCGTCCATCGTCGGTGTTTATCTCGCCGGCTACGTCAGCTTTCAACGCACCTTGGAATATGACCGCCTCACCAAGGCGCAACAGAAGTCAGATCTTCTCACCGCCGCCCGCGAAGAATTGAAACAGAACGTCATCCGTTTGCGCAAATTCAACGACCGGCTTCCGGCAGAAGTCGGCAACAGCGTAATCAACAGTGAATGGCCGCAGTTGCGGCTGTTCGTATGGCAAGCGGCCGGCCGCTCCTCTTCGGCCTTCGACATCCCCCCGCAAATCCTTGTCGATATGCAAGCCTTCTATGGGGATATCGAACTGATGTTGAACGACGGAGAGGCGCGCGGGAACTTCCGAAGTTTGAGCCAGTCGAACGTATATGACAGAACGCGGTTCAAGGAACGCTTTGTCGCTCAACTGAAGCTCGCTGACACATCGATCGTTCCAGCGCTGGACAGCGAAATCTCCGCGGCTGAGCAGCTCACCAAGAAATACTCCAACTAGCGCTTCAGCGTTCCTTCGGATCGAGCGCGTCGCGCAGGCCGTCGCCGAGGAGATTGAAAGACAGCACGGTCAGGAAAATCGCGAGCCCCGGCCACACCGCCATCCACGGGGCGTTGACCAGAAATCGTTGCGCCGCATTGAGCATGCTGCCCCACGACGGCGCCGGCGGCTGCTGACCCAGACCGATGAACGAAAGGCTCGCCTCGGCGATGATCGCGGCGGCAATCGACAGCGTCGCCTGCACGAGCAGCGATGGCAGGATATTCGGCAGGATATGCTTGAGCGCGATGCGCCAGCGCGGATTGCCGATCGCGCGCGCCGCTTCGACATAGTCCTCGACCTTCACCGTCAAGACCAGGCCGCGCGTCAGCCGCACGAAGATGGGCGTGGTGGCGATGCCGATCGCGATCATCGCATTGGTCAGGTTTGGACCCAGCAGAAACGCCAGCGCGATGGCAAAGATCAGATAGGGACAGGCGAGCATCGCATCGGTCACGCGGCTCAGGAATGCGTCGACCATTCCGCCCAGATAGCCCGCGGTGAGGCCGACGGGCACACCGATGCCAAGCGCGATCGACACGGATACGACGCCTGCCAACAGCGATGCGCGCGCGCCATAGATGATCCGCGCCAGGAGATCGCGGCCGAGCTCGTCGGTACCGAACCAATGCAAATCGGACGGCGGGTGGCGGATCTGCGTGTAGCTTTGCGCGATCGGATCGAAAGGACTGATCAGCGGCGCAAACAGCGCAACGGTCACGAACAGCAGGATCACGGCGAACCCCAACATTGCGCCCTTGCGGCGCATAAGCCGCCGGCAAGCACGGCGCAATGGCGTCTCGACAGCTTCCACCTGCGCATGCTCGGGAGAAAATGTTGCGTCAGCCAAGGTCAGCTCCGCAGCCGTGGGTTCGCGAGCACGTAGAGGATATCGGCGACGAAATTCAGCGTGATGTACGCGGTCGCGGTGATCAGCACCACCCCCTGCACAACGGCATAGTCGCGGCTGAAGGCGGCTTCGAAGATCAACTTCCCGAAGCCGGGGATCGAAAAGATCTGCTCCGTCAGCACCGTGCCCGACAACAAGGTGCCGAGTTCGAGCGCCCCGAGCGTGATCACCGGAGTCAACGCATTGCGCATGGCGTGCTTGAGGACAACCGTGCGCTCGTAGAGGCCTTTGGCGCGCGCCGTGCGCACATAGTCGCTCGACAATGCCTGCAGCATGGCTCCGCGCGTATGCCGCATGAGGATCGCGGCGATCGAGTTGCCGAGCACGAAAGCCGGCATGATGGTGGCGGAAAGGCTCGTCTTCCAGTCTTCGGACAAGGGCACGTAGCCGGAGGCGGGTAGCCAGCCGAGCTTCACCGAAAACAGAAAGATCAACATGATGCCGAGCCAGAAATTCGGAGTCGAAATGCCCCACAAGGCGAAGATGTTCGCGCCGTAATCCCAAGCCGTGTCCTTCTTCACCGCGGAAACGATACCGGCGGGTATGCCGATCGCGAAGGCGATGACGATCGCCATCATTGCGAGTTGTGCCGTCACCGGCAGCGTCCGGGCAATGAGATGGGAGACATCGTCACTCCAGCGGATCGAGCGACCGAGGTCGCCGTGCAGGAGGCCGTCGACCCAGTACACGTATTGCAGCAACAGCGGCTCATCGAGATGATACTGATGCCGGACCTGCTCGATGACGGCCAGGTCGCGCTCTTCCCCGGCCATCACCAGCGCGGGATCGCCGGGCAGCAGATGCAACAGCGAGAAGATGATCACCGATACGAAGAACAACGTCGGTACGAGTTGCAGCAGCCGCTTGGCCAGGAAGGTCAGCATCGTCTTTGACTTGCTGGCGAGTAGCCGGACCTAAATGCTCGCCACGCATTCGACTTGTGTCTGAGGGTTCCCTCCTCCCTTAGCGCGTCGAAGACGCGCGTAAACGCGCTTAAGGCGGGGGAGGGACAGGGAGGGGGGTGGCGGCAAGCAGCGGACTGAGCCAGATCCGACTCAAATCCAAATGCGATAGCGGTGCCCCACCGGGGGGCGAGGGAACGCTCAAGCGTCTGTTCGTGCGAATAGCCCATCATTTGAGCGTCAGCCCAACGACACGCACCAGCCCGTCCGGCAATTGCTTATAGCCCTCGAGCCGAACGGTTTGCGCGATCAGCTGGCGCTGATGGTAAAGATAGAGCTTTGGATTGTCCTCCAGGATGATCTTCGTGAGCTGCTCGTACACGGCCTTGCGCTTATCGAAATCGGAAACGATACGAGCGTCGTCGAGCAGCTGATCCACTTGTGGATTGCAGTAGCCGGGATAATCCTGCGGCGCCTTGCATTTGTGGAAGATATAGGTGTTGCCGTCGGGGTCGATGCGCCCGCTCCAGGCAAGTAGAAACGTCTGATAGTTCCCATCCTCCGCCTGCTTTAGCGATGTTGCGAACTCGGTGACGCGGATCTTCATGTTGATGCCGATCTCGCCCGCCATGGCCTGAATCACCTCCGCCACCGCCTGCGTTTCGGCTCCTTTCGGCACCATAAAGTCCACATCGAACGGCGCCGTCACCCCGGCCTCCTTGAGCAATTGTTTCGCCTTGTCGACGTCGCGCCGGGCAACCGGATATTTGCTCTGATAGTAAGGGTGCTGCGGACTGACCCATTGGTTTCCGGGCACAAATTCACCGTTGAACACGACCTGGTTCAACGTCTCGCGGTCGATGGCGAGGTCGAGCGCCTGTCGCACCTTCGCCGACTGGCCGAGCGGGTTCTTGGCCTTATCGCCGTTTCCGACATTAATCTCCATTCCTTGATAGCCGAGCCCGAGCGCCGTCACCAACTTGATCTTCGGGTCGGCGCGCACGTCCTTAATGTCGGTCGCGAGCACGCGTTCGATCAGATCGAGGCCGCCCGATTTGAGGTTTGCGAGCCGCACGGTCGCATCCACGATCGGCAGATAGATAATGCGATCGATATGAACGTTGTCCTTGTTCCAGTAGTCCTGGAACTTTTCGACAATGATCCGGTCCTGCTGCACGCGCTCGACGAATTTGTACGGCCCGGCACAGACCGGCTTCAGACCGAACTTGTCACCCGCCTCCTGCGCCGCTTTCGGCGCCACCATCATGCCGGCGCGGTCAGTGAGCTGAGCGATCAGCGGCGAAAACGGCGTTTTGAGAACGAGCTTGATGGTGAGCGGGTCGACGACCTCGACGTGATCGACCGCGGCAAGCTCAGGCTTTCGGAACGAGCCGGTCATGGTGAGATGGCGCTCGATGGAATATTTTGCGGCGTCGGCGTCCAACACCTCGCCGTCGTGAAACTTGACCCCCGGCCGCAGCTTGATTGTCACGCTTTTCCCGTCGGCAGCAGTCTCGTGCGAGAGCGCGAGCTGCGGCACGATGTTGAGATTTTCGTCGATGTCGAACAGCTTGTCGCAGATCGACGCAAACACGATACGGCCGACATAGGTGCGCGCGAGCGTCGGATCGAGAATGTCGGGATCTTCCGCGAGCCCGATCTTGAGCGTGGTCTGCGCCTGCACGGCGCTGCAAAAAAGCAAAGCGAGCGCGGCCGTCGCCGCGATCCGCAAGATTTTCATCGCTATCCCCTCGTCTTTCGTGCCGCCTGAGCCGATCCCCTTCGGCGAGCAGTGCAATGACTGTACCAAGACCTAAACACCTGACTAGTGCCGCCGATTTGAAGTTCCTACGTCAGCTGGGCGAGTTCGCTTGGGAACTTCAAATCGAAAAGCGGCACTAGAACCATAAACAAGCTAGTGCCCCTTTTGCTTCCGAAGTTCGTGTCAGGGGGTGCTGCAACGCACCACAACTTCGGAAGCGGGGCACTAGCTCGGGGCGTCCTTCGGAGCACCAAAAGCGGCAATCAGCCGCTCCAAGGCCGGCGCGGGCGTGCTTCTGCCAAGCGCACGCGCCCGCGGAAGCTCCGGCCAGAGGTGACACGCCGTGGCATGGCCGGACTTGTCGGCGATCAGCTGCGGCCGCAGGCTGCGGCAACGGTCGACCGTGTGGGGACAGCGGGGATGGAAATGGCAGCCGGCCGGGGGATTGAGCGCACTTGGCATCTCCCCCCGCAACGCGATCTGATTGCGCTTCGAACGCGCCCTGGGGACCGGGATCGCCGACAGCAAGGCGCGGCTATAGGGATGCCGCGGCCCCGCAAACAGCTTCGCCACCGGCGCGGTCTCGACGATGCGGCCGAGGTTCATCACCGCCACTCGTGTTGCGATGTGCTTCACCACGGCGAGATCGTGGGAGATAAACAGGTACGCAAGGCCCAGTCGCGCCTGCAGGTCCCGCAGCAAATTGAGCACCTGCGCACGAATGGAGACGTCAAGCGCGGAGACCGGCTCGTCGCAAATGATCAGCTTGGGCTCGACCGCGAGCGCACGCGCAATCGCGATGCGCTGACGCTGGCCGCCGGAAAATTCGTGCGGATAGCGGCGCGCCAGCGTCGACGCAAGCCCGACCATGTCGAGCAGCTCGGCGACCCGCTTCGCGCGAAGCTCGGGCGGCACGATCGCGTGAATGACGAGCGGCTCGGCGAGGATTTCGCCAACGGTCATGCGTGGATTGAGCGAGGCATAGGGATCCTGGAACACCAATTGCGCGTGGCGCCGAAACGCTCGCAAGGCGCCTGCCCCGAGCTCGGAGATGTTCTCTCCTTCGAAGCGGACCTCGCCGGCGGTCAGCTCGATCAAGCGCAGCACGAGGCGGCCGACCGTCGACTTGCCGCATCCGGATTCCCCTACCAGCGCCAGGGTTTCGCCGGCGTCGATCCGAAAGGAAACGCCATCGACCGCTCTGACCGTCGCCGCCGCGGTCCCGAACAGCGAACGACGGACCACAAAGTGTCGCACGAGGTTCTCGACCTCAAGCAGCGGCGTCGTCACGGGGCGAGCTCCTCGAGCGGCGCGCGAAAGCAGCGCGTCCAACGACTGTTTTCGTCGAGTTGCATGATCGGCGGCCGTTCGCTGCGGCAACGATCCTCGGCGAACGGGCAGCGGGGGGCGAACCGGCAGGCGACTGGTGGAGATGCCATGTTCGGCACGGCGCCTTCGATCGTGGCCAGCCGCTCGGTACTGCGGTCGAGCCGCGGGATCGCGCCGAGCAGGCCGACCGTATATGGGTGTTGCGGCAATTCGAACAAAGCGTCGACCGGGGCCCGTTCGACGATTTCGCCCGCATACATGACGGCGACATCGTCGCAGACCTCAGCAACGACGCCGAGGTCGTGGGTGATGAGAACGACCGCCGCACCACTTTCGGCCTTAAGCTCGCGCATGAGGTCAAGGATCTGTGCCTGGATGGTGACATCGAGCGCGGTCGTGGGCTCGTCAGCGATCAGCAGATCGGGATCGCAGGCGAGCGCGATGGCAATCATCGCACGCTGGCGCATCCCGCCGGACAGCCGATGCGGGTACTCGTCAACACGTCGCTCCGGAGAAGGAATCTTCACCCGCCGCAGCAATTCGATCGCCCGCGCCCGCGCCTCGCCGCGCGACAATTGCTTGTGGCGCACCAGCACTTCGATGATCTGCTCACCGATCGTGTAGCTCGGATTGAGCGAGGTCATCGGCTCCTGGAAGATCATGGCCAGCCGGTCACCTCGAAGATCGCGCAGCTTGGCATCCTCGACGGCGAGCAGGTCGGCCCCCTCGAACTGAACGCGGCCGGAAATCTCGGATCCGTCCTTCGGGAGCAATCCCATGACGGCGAGGAACGTGACGCTCTTGCCGGATCCGGATTCGCCGACGACACCGAGCGTTCGGCCGCGACCGACGCTGAGATCGACGCTGTCGACCGCGTGGGTCGTACGCCCGCGATCGCCGTGAAATACGACCTTGAGATTACCGATCGACAGCAGCGCTTCGGCCGGAGTCTCGCTGGTCATGACAAGGTCTCGGCGGCGCGGCCAGCCGCGATCCGCTTTTCGATTGCATCGCGATCGATGAGACCGACGGGATCCTCGCGGCCGGGCAGACAGCGCGTGAAATAGACGAAGCGTTCGCGGCTGACCGCCTCGAGCCGTTCCAGCTCCGTAAGCGGGTCAACGTGGTCGTCGACGCGAAGATCGAGATCGGGCCACGCCTCTTCGCCATAGATCTTGAGAACCGCCGATTGCTTGCCGCGCTTGTCGCCGCCCGCCGCTTCTCCCGCTTGCATCGCGGCGATGAGGCGCCGGGCAAACGGAAGCGCGGAGTTCTCGAGATAGGCTTCGACGGTGTCTTCAAGCACGGCGCTTCCGGCGAGGAAATTGCCGGCCGACGACCAGGCCTCGCCGGTGAGGTGTCCGCACCAGTCGACGCACGCCGAGCCCGTATGCGCGGCAACCTGTCCGGAATTGTCCATAACATGCACTTGGCGATGATCACGACCTTCGTCGGCCGCGATCAGCAGACGCACGACGTCTGTCGGCGAATGCTTCGCATGCAGAAGCTCAAGTCCCTTCGGTCCATAGAGCGAATTGACCAGTGCCTGGGTTGCCACCGCGCCGACACCGGAGGCGATGAACGGCAGGCGCACGCCAACGGCGAAGAAGCGGCTGGCGGCGGCGATGCCCAAACGGCCAGTCTTCGTGTCGCGGGCGATGATCGACCAGGTCATCCAGCTCGCCCTATCTGCCGGCGGCGTAGCCCTGCATGCCGCGTGGATTGGCGGCGGCGCGCCGCTTGCGGCCGTCGAGCGAAGCCGCCGTCAGCCGGCCTTCCGACCAATCGGGCCCGGTCTCGACGATGTGGCCGCGCCGTTCGAGCTCCTTGATGGTCGCCGCCGGCAGGCGTTTCTCCACCACCAGCACTCCGGGCCGTGCCGTTCGCGGCCAGAACGAAATCGGGAAGTGTTCAGAGTGCCAAGCCGGCGCGTCGATTGCTTCCTGCAGATTGAGCTTGGCGTGGACGTGACGCAGGAAGAATTGCGTTGTCCACTGATCCTGTTGGTCGCCGCCGGGCGTGCCCCACCCGAGATACGGCTCGCCATCGCGGAGCGCCATGGTCGGTGACAGCGTCGTACGTGGCCGCTTACCCGGCGCAAGCGAGGCGGGATGGCCTTCCTCCAGCCAAAACATCTGCCCGCGGGTCCCGAGGCAGAAGCCGAGTTCTGGGACTACCGGGGAGGAATGGAGCCAGCCGCCGGACGGCGTCGAGGACACCATGTTGCCCTCGCGATCAACAATGTCGAAATGCACGGTGTCGCCGACCATCTCGCCCATGCGCCCGACGGTCGGCTCGCCCGCTCCCATCGCCGCGGCCGCGCGCGTGTCCTGCGCCTTGATCTTGACCAGCGCGCCGAATCCCTCGACCGAGCCCGGACGCAAGTCGAGCGAGGCTTTGTCGGTGATCAACTTGCGACGCTCGGCGTTGTAGGCGTCGGACAGCAACGTCGACATCGGAACATCGACGAAATCCGGGTCGCCGTAGAACTTCTCGCGGTCGGCGTAGGCGAGCTTGGAGCACTCGACCACGACGTGCACGAAGTCGGCACTGGTGGGATCGCAGCCCTTGAGGTCGAAGCCTTTGAGCAGTGCGAGCTGCTGCAGCATCACCGGACCCTGTCCCCACGGACCGGTCTTGCAGAGGGTGTAGCCGTCATAATCGTAGGTCAGCGGAACTTCGACATGCGGTTGCCAGCGCGCCATGTCGTCGGCGGCGAGCACGCCACGGTGTGGCGTTCCACTGGTGTCCATCACCTCCTGCGTGCGACAGAAGCGATCGATCGCCTCCGCCACAAAGCCCTGCGACCAGGCCTTGCGCGCGCGCTCGATCTGTTGATCGCGATCGCCGACGCTCTCGGCCTCGCGCACGATGCGCGAATAGGTCGCCGCCATAGTCTTGTTGGTGAATAGCGAGCCCGTCTCCGGCACCTTGCCGCCGGGCAGATAGACTGCGGCCGATGTCGGCCAATGCTGACGAAACAACTGCTCGACGGTCTTGATGGTGTTGTTGGCGCGCTCGACCAGGGGCTGGCCTTCACTGGCGTAGAAGATCGCCGGCGCCAGCACGTCGGACACCCGCAGGGTGCCGTAGTCGCGCAACAGCATCATCCAGGTCTCGAACGTGCCGGGCACGACCGCCGCGAGCAGACCGGTGCCGGGCACGAGGTCGAGGCCAAGCCCGCGATAGTGCGCGATCGTCGCGCCCGCCGGCGCGGGCCCCTGCCCGCAAATCACCTCGCAGCGGCGTTTGCGCCGGTCATAGAGGATGATGGGCACGTCGCCGCCCGGGCCATTCAAGTGCGGCTCGACCACCTGCAGGGTGAAAGCGGTGGCTACCGCCGCGTCAAAAGCGTTGCCGCCCTTCTCCAGGGTCGCCATGCCGACGGCGGTCGCGATCCAATGGGTCGAGGTGACAACGCCGAATGTGCCTTCGATTTCAGGCCGCGTGGTGAAGGGATTGGGATTGATGTTGCTCATGGATTCAACACTTTTGCATCGGATTTTTGGCTTGGCAGGGCCGCACTTCACCACAATCGCGGCAGCAAACCAATGGCTCTTGCGGAGTAACCCAACGCCGCAGGCCTTCGACTATCCGCCCCCACCGCAGGGGTTCTACTCGCTCTGTTGCGTCGTCACTCCGCAGCTTCGCGACGCGCGCGTGGATAGAGCGTGTCGTAAAGCTCCGGGCGCTGCCATTGCGGGCCGAGCACGCCTTGCTTCGCACCGCACTCATTGGAAGAACCGACGACGTCACGGCTCGAACGCAGATAGCGCACCCGTGCGAGGCTTACATCCACCATCGACGCACCCGCGGCGGTGCTCTCGAACAGGATCTCCTCCGGTGACGCCACCATGGCGAGCCCGCGCTCGGAAGAAGCAAACAGATTCTGCGTCGTCACGACGATCGCCAAATTCTCGATCGCACGCGCCCAAATCAGCGTGCGCCATGTCGCCCACAGCCTACCCTTATCGACGCCAGCAGGCATGAAAATCAGCTCGGCGCCCCGCAGCGACAGCGCGCGGGTGACCTCGGGCATATAGACTTCGCTGCACATGGCGAGCCCGACCTTGCCGTGTCCGGTGTCAAACACCGGAAATTCATCGCCAGCGACGTATTGGAACTCCCAACTCCTGCCGCCGGTGTAGATCCACGGGCCGTTGGGATGCGTTCGGCGATAGCGCGCAGGCTGGCGGCCGTCCGGGTAGGCCATGCAGGTGAGATTGTAGGCCGCGCTGTCATCGATAGGCTCGATCGTGCCGAAGACGACGTGGACCCTGTATTTCGCCGCAGCCTCGGCGAGGGGAGCGCTCGGATCGAACGTCGCCGGCATGCGCCACGGGCCCGGATAGCTTTCGGGGAAGCACACGAAGTCCGCGCCATCCGCAGACGCGCGCGCGATCTGGTTGATGGCGTCGGCGAGGTTCTCGATATCCTCGCCGGGACGATGCGATAACGGCTGCACGACGGCAATGCGGAAGCTCATGGCGTGATCCTCGCAATGGCACCTGTAAATCTGTTCCGTGTCATTCCGGGACGGCGC
>Ga0066903_100002068_pt1 | contig 15365 bp, 15 predicted proteins | sample PanSoiMetaGPlot1_FD_67491 | JGI IMG/M metagenome (GOLD analysis project Ga0066903, IMG submission 67491) | Tropical forest soil microbial communities from Panama analyzed to predict greenhouse gas emissions - Panama Soil - Plot 1 (version 2) | ecosystem: Environmental > Terrestrial > Soil >...
TTCGGGGACAGTCCCTCAAGGACGCTAAACTGGCTCGACCACAAGGGGCCGTAGCTCAGCTGGGAGAGCGCGTGCATGGCATGCACGAGGTCACGGGTTCGAGCCCCGTCGGCTCCATCACTCCGCTGGGCGTTACTTGATGCCCGCGGGCTCCGCTACCCAGTCCCGTGTGACGTAGAGCCAGAACGCGAGCCCGGCGTAGCGCTTGTAGCGGCGGAAGCGGCGCTCGATTGTCTTGTCGCTCGCCTTGCGGCCGCGCAGCTTCGCGTACTTGGGCCGCGACCAGGAGTCGAGGATCAGGCGCGAGTAGCGGCCGAGCAGCATCAGCATCTGCGCCGTCGCGTAGGGGCCGACGCCGGGCAGCGCGAGGAGCCGCGCCTCGACCTCCGCATCCGGAAGCTCGTGATCGAGGAGAGCCTCGAGGTCGAGACGTTGCTCCGCGATTTCGGTCGCGATCGTGCGGAGGTAGGGCCCGCGGTAGCCGGCACGGACGACCTCCGCGTAGAAGCTTTCGTCCTGCTCGGCCATCGCCCCCGGCGTCGGGAACGCGTGACCGCCGCCGGGTGCCGCGGTGCCCAGGTTCGTGACGAGCGCCGTGACCATCTTCGTGGTCGCCGACCAGACAGTGTTCGTCGTGCAGATCGTTTTGATCACGTCCTCGAAGACCGTGGGACTCCGGACCATTCGACCCGCTCCGGCCTGGGCCCAGGCGAGGTCGGCATCGGAGGAGACGAGCTCGTAGAACGCCGACAGGTCCTCGTCCAGGGCGAGCACGTGGCGCGCGCGGGCGAGCAGCCTATCGGCGAGCCGCTTTGACGGCGCGCGGCCCAGGACGGTGATGCGGGCGTGCGCCTTGCGACCGGCGCGGATCTCGATCGTGCGCGCGGTGCGGCCGTCCGCGAGCAGCGTCACCTCGAGCGCGGGGACATCCTCGTCGAGCCGCATCGGCGGAAGCTCGACGAAGCCGTGCGAGAACAGCGTGCGCCCCAGGTCGACGGGCTCGCCCCCAGCGCCGCGGAGCTCGAGCTCTGCTGACCACTCTCCTGCCACGTTCGGTCACAACGTCGCCGGCCTGGAGCGTCTTCCCTGCCATGGTTGTCGTCGCCCACCGCGGTAGTTTCCCCGCGATGGCGATTCTCGGCGTGGACGTCGGCGGCACGTTCACCGACGCCGTCCTGCTCACGGACGAGAACGAGCTTCGCACCGCCAAGGTCCCGACGGCTCGGCGCCAGGAGGAGTCCGTTCTCGCCGCCGCCGCAGCCGTCGGAGCTGCGGATGTGGAGCGGTTCGCGCACGGGACGACTGTGGCGACGAACACACTGCTCGAGCGAAAGGGCGCGCGAACGGCTTTGGTGGCGACCGACGGGTTCGAGCACCTGCTGCACGTGCGGCGGCAGAACCGCGCCGAGCTGTACCGCCTCTGCACCGACCACCCGGAGCCGCTCGTGCCCCTCGACCGCTGCTACGGCGTCCGGGAGCGTATGGGCCCGGGCGGCGTGATCGCTCCGCTCGAGCTCGACTCGCTGCCGGAGCTCGACGCCGAGGCAGTTGCGGTGTGCCTGCTGTTCTCGTTTCGCGAGCCGGGTCACGAGGAGGCCGTCGCCCAGGAGCTTCGGCGGCGGCTGCCCGGGGCACGGGTGGTCGCGTCGCACGAGATCTCGCCGGAGTTCCGCGAGTACGAGCGGGCTTCGACGACCGCGATCGACGCCTACCTTGGTCCCGCCGTTGCAGGCTATCTCGGCGCGCTCGGCGATCGGGTCGCCGGGGCGGGCCTGCCCAGCCCTCTCGTGATGCGGTCGTCCGGCGGCGTCGCTTCGCTCGCCGAGGCCGCCGCGCATCCGGCGATCGCGCTGCTGTCCGGTCCGGCGGCCGGCACGGTCGGGGCGGCGTTGCTCGCTCGGCGCGCCGGCTTCGAGAATGCGATCTCGTTCGACATGGGTGGAACGTCAACCGACGTCTCGCTAATCGTCGACGGCCGCGTCGGGCTTGCCGCGGAGCGCGTAGTCGGGGGCTTCCCGCTGCGGCTGCCCGCGGTCGACCTGCACACCGTCGGGGCGGGCGGCGGTTCGATCGTCTGGCGCGACAGTGGCCGCGCCATACGCGTCGGGCCCGAGAGCGCCGGCGCGGATCCCGGGCCGGCCTGTTACGGCCGCGGTGGGACGAGGCCGACCGTGACGGACGCGAACCTGCTCCTCGGGCGGCTGCCGGCCACGCTCGCGGGCGGTCTCGAGCTGGACGCCGAGGCGGCGGACCGGGCGTTCGCCGGCCTCGATCCGGCCGATGCGATCGCGGTGGTGAACGCGGAGATGCTCCGCGCCCTGCGCGTCGTCTCGGTCGAACGCGGACACGATCCCCGCGACTTCGCCCTCGTCGCCTTCGGCGGCGCAGGCCCTCTGCATGCTTGCAGGCTTGCCGAGGACCTCGAGATCGGGACGGTGCTGGTGCCCGCGGCGGCCGGCGTGCTCTCGGCGCTCGGCCTGGTCGCGAGCGAGGAGCGGATCGACCGAGTCGTCCCGTACGTGCGGCCGCTCGATGAGGTCGACGATCTCCCGGAACGCGGGGAGGCCGACCTCCGCTACGCGGGCCAGTCGTTCGAGCTGACCGTGCCGATCCAGCGCGGCCTCGCTGAGGCTCTTCATCGCGCGCACGAGGAACGGTACGGCTACGCGGATCGCGCGCGCGAGATCGAGCTCGTGGCGGTCCGCACGGCGGAAACCAGCCCGGGACCCGAGTTCGAGCTCCAGCCGGGCGAGCCGCTCCACGTCGAAGGCCCCGACACCGTGGAGCTCGCCGGTGCGACGTGCTTCGTTCCCCCCGGGTGGGTGGGGGATAGGGATGGGTCTAGCACGCTGGTGCTTACGAAAACGTGACGCGAAGATGACGAGACGGTGCAAATAGAGGTCCAGGTTCTCGGCAGCGCGCTGCGTTCGATCGCCGAGGAGATGGGCGCCGTTCTCATCCGCTCTGCCTTCTCGGCGAACATCAAGGAGCGTCGCGATTGCTCGACGGCCCTCTTCGACGAGCGCGGCCGCATGATCGCGCAGGCCGAGCACATCCCCGTCCATCTCGGCGCGCTCCCGGACGCGGTCGCTGCGGTCCGCGTTCATGACCCCGGCCCCAACGACGTCTTCGTCCTCAATGACCCGTACACGGGCGGCACGCACTTGCCTGACATCACGCTCGTCTCGCGAACGCCTGTCGGCTTCGCGGCCACCAGAGCGCACCACGCGGACGTCGGCGCTGTCGAGCCGGGCAGTCTTCCAGCGGCTTCGCGGCGCCTGGACGAGGAGGGCGTCGTGATCCCGCCGACGCGGCTCGACGCCGCGACGCTCGATGCGCTCACGGCCCGGATGCGCAACGCCGACGAACGTCGTGGCGATTTGCGCGCGCAGCTTGCCGCCAACAAGCTCGCGTCACGCCGGCTCGAGGAGCTTTGCGCGCGCCGCGGGCGCGACCTCGTGCTCGCCGCGATGGACGAGCTTCACGAATACGCCGAGCGGCGCGTGCGAGCGGCGATCGCCGATCTTCCGGACGGCCGCTACGAGGCGCGCGACGCTCTCGAGCCGGACGGCGGCGACCTCGAGCTCCACGTGACGCTGACCATCGCGGGGGACGAGCTGGTGCTCGACTTCGGCGGGAGCGCACCTCAGCACGACGGCAACCTGAACTGCCCGCTCGCGGTCACGCGCTCGGCGTGCTACTTCGTCGTCCGCTGCCTGACCGATCCCGACGCGCCCGCTTCGGGCGGCGCTTTCGCCTCGGTCACAGTGCGTGCGCCGGCCGGCTCGCTCGTCAATGCGCGACCGCCTGCCGCGGTTGCCGCCGGCAACGTCGAGACGTCCAGCCGCATCGCGGACGTCGTCTTCAGCGCCTTCGGGCAGGCGATCGACGTGCCGGCCCAGGGGCAGGGGACGATGAACAACCTCACCCTCGGCAACAACGCATTCACCTACTACGAGACCGTCGGCGGTGGTCAGGGCGCCTGCCCGGACGCCGACGGCCCCTCGGGTGTGCACGTGGCGATGTCGAACACGCTCTCGACGCCGAGCGAAGCGCTCGAGCTCGGCTATCCCCTCCGCGTCGAGCGGCACGCGCTGCGCCGCGGCTCCGGGGGGGCGGGCCGGCACCGCGGCGGCGACGGCGTCGTCCGCGAGCTGCGCGTGCTCGAGGCCTGCCGCCTCTCGATCGTCAGCGAGCGACGGCGGCACGCTCCGCAAGGGCGGGACGGCGGCGCGCCTGGAAAGGTTGGTCGCAACCTGCTGAACGGCCGCGAGCTGCCCGCGAAGGTCACCCGCGACCTCGCCGCGGGCGACGTCGTCCGGATCGAAACGCCTGGAGGCGGCGGCTACGGCTCGGCCGGGTTCAACTCGTCCGATTCAGCCACGCCGCCGGTCTAGGAACCGCCTACACTTCAGGCGATGTCCGAGACGGCGTGGGCAGTGATCTTCATGATGCTCATCCTGAAGATCCCGATCGTCTACCTCGGCCTGGTCGTGTACTGGGCGGTGAAGGCGGAGCCGAGACCGCCGGAGCCGGCGCTCCTGCCAGCGCTTCCTGAGGTGCCGCCCGACAGGCCGCAGGCGTGGGTCGCACGCCGGCGGCCGCCCCGCCGGCCGTCCCGCGGCGGCCCGCACACGCCGCGCGGGCAGCTCAGGCGCGCAAGCGCCCGCGCTGTTAAGTGAGCGCCACGGCCAGAACGGGGGATCGTCCCGCCGAGACCGTCGCCGGCCTGCTCGCCGCAATCGCGATCTTCGGCAGCATCCTCGCGCTCGCCTACCGGCCGGTCAGGATTACGCCGTTCACGATTCTCCTCTCGCTGATTGCGGCAGGGATCGGCGGGCGGCACCAGAAGCTCGCCGCGGCCGCGCTGGCGATCTCGGCGGCCTGTTTCATCACCGGCACCGTGATCGCGATCATCACGAATCACCCCATCTTCTAAACGCGTTCCGAGAGGAAGGCGCGGTGCTACAACAAACAAAGGCGGTCCATGCCTGACGTCGACGCTGTCAACTCCGGTTACGCACGTGCGCTTCTCGAGGAATACCTCGAGAATCCTGAGGCTGTCCCGTCGGAGTGGCGGGCGCTCTTCGAGAGCGGCGACGGCGACCTGATCGAGGCGCTTCCCGGCCTCGCGCGGCTGCTCGAGACACTCCGCGAGACGAACGGCCATGCCGAGTCCGTCCAGGCAACGCCGCCACCGCCTCCGGCACCAGCTCCGGCGCCGGCCGAGCCGGCCACCGCCCCGGTGCCCGACGACGAACTGATCGCCGGCGTCGCCGCCGCGATGTCGCTTGTCAAGGCCCTCCGGATGCACGGCCATCTCGCTGCGCACCTCGACCCGCTCGGCAGCGAGCCGGTCGGCGATCCGGCCCTCGAGCCGGAGCGGATGACGCCGAAGCTGACGCCGGGGCTCCAGCGCCGCATCCCGGCGGGCATCCTGCGCGTCCACGCGCCGGGCGAGACGCTCGGCGACGTGCTGCCGAAGCTGCAGGAGACGTACTCCGGAACCAGCGCGTACGAGATCGAGCACATCTCCGACCACGAGCAACGCGTCTGGCTGCGGGAGGCGATCGAGTCCGGCCGCTACCACCGCCCGCTGAGCGCCGACGAGAAGAAGCGGCTGCTCGCGCGTCTCTCCGAGGTCGAGGGCCTCGAGCACTATCTCCGCCGGGTCTTCCTCGGCCAGAAGCAGTTCTCCGTCGAGGGCCTCGACACGATGATCCCGATGCTCGACGAGGCGATCGACCTGGCCGCGGAGGGCGGCGCGCACGAGGTCGTGATCGGGATGGCCCATCGCGGTCGCCTCAACGTGCTCGCCCACGTGATCGGCCGGCCTTACGAGACGATCCTGCGCGAGTTCGAGGGCGAGCGAACGATCGACGCGGTCGCGGCCGACCCTGAGGGTGGGACCGGCGACGTCAAGTACCACCTCGGCGCCGAAGGGACGCGCTCAACGCCGGCCGGCGACATCACCGTGACACTGGCGGCGAACCCGAGCCACCTCGAGGCGGTGGATCCCGTCGTCGAGGGGCGAACGCGCGCCGAGCAGACCGATCGTTCCACCCGCGAAGGCCGGCACGACCCGCGCGTCGCGCTACCGGTGCTCATCCACGGCGACGCCGCTTTCCCCGCGCAGGGGATCGTCGCGGAGACGCTCAACCTCGCCGAGCTCGAGGGATACTCGACCGGCGGCACCCTCCACCTGATCGCGAACAACCAGATCGGCTTCACCACCGACCCGGTCGACGGCCGCTCGACCCGCTACTCGAGCGACCTCGCGAAGGGCTTCGATTTCCCGATCGTCCACGTCAACGCCGACGATGCCGAGGCTTGCATCGCGGCCGTCCGCCTGGCGATGGCGTACCGCCGCCGCTTTCAGAACGACGTCGTCATCGACCTGGTCGGCTACCGACGCCACGGCCACAACGAGCAGGACGAGGCTGCCTACACGCAGCCGCTGATGGCGGCGCGGATCGCCGAGCAGCCGACCGTCCGCGACCAGTACGCGGACGAGCTCGTCGCCGAAGGCGTGCTCTCCGAGCCGGACACCGAGGCGCTGCAGCGCCATGTCGAGACTGAGCTCAAGGGAGCTCACCAGCGACTGAAGGACTCGTTCGCCCAGGCGTCGGTCGCTGCAGAGGGCCGGATTCCGTACAGCCCGACGTCGCAAGTGGTCACCGCCGTCGCCGCCGATCGGCTCCACGAGCTCGACCGCGAGCTCGTCGACGTGCCGGAGGGGTTCACGATCCATCCGAAGCTCAAGAAGCAGCTCGACCGGCGTCCCCAGGCGCTCGAGCAGGGAGGGATCGACTGGGGCCAGGCCGAGTCGCTCGCCTTTGCGAGCCTCCTCGTCGAAGGGATCCCGATCCGCCTGACCGGGCAGGACACCGAGCGGGGCACCTTCTCGCACCGGCACGACGTGCTTCACGACGCTCAGAACGGTGAGACCTATACGCCGATCCAGCACCTTCGCGAGGCGCAGGCGTCGTTCGAGCTCTACAACTCGCCGCTCTCCGAGGCCGCGGCGGTGGGCTTCGAATACGGCTACTCGGTCGCCGCCCCCGAGACGCTCGTGCTCTGGGAGGCCCAGTTCGGCGACTTCGTGAACAACGCCCAGGGGATCATCGACCAGTTCATCGTCGCCGGGCTGTCGAAGTGGGGGCAGACCTCGCGGTTGACGCTCCTGCTCCCGCACGGCTACGAGGGCAACGGTCCGGAGCACTCGAGCGCCCGCCTCGAGCGCTTCCTCCAGCTCGCTGCCCAGGAGAACGTCCGGGTCGCGAACCCGACGACGGCGGGCCAGTACTTCCACCTCGTTCGCCGCCAGGCGCTCGACGCCGCCGCGCGGCCGCTCGTGGTGATGACTCCGAAAGGGCTTCTGCGGCTCAAGCAGGCAGCGTCGCCTCTTGCCGAGCTCACCGAGGGCTCCTTCAGGCCGGTGCTCGATGACCCGGCCGCCGACAAGGCGGAGGTGCGCCGGCTCGTGCTCTGCTCCGGGAAGATCTACTACGACCTGGCCGGGCACGAGCTGCGCGAGAACGCCCGGCACGTCGCGATCGCCCGGATCGAGCAGCTCTACCCGTTCCCGGTCGACGCGAAGGCCGCGGTCGTCGCCTCCTACCCGAATCTCTCTGAGGTCGTCTGGGCGCAGGAGGAGCCCCAGAACATGGGCCCCTGGCGCGCGATCCGGCACCGCCTGGAGGAGAATCTGCCCGAGGGCGTCGCGCTCCGATTCGTCGGCCGGCCCTGGCGCGCAAGCCCCAGCGAGGGCTACCCGACCGCGCACCTGCGCGAGCAGGACCGGATCGTGCGCGAAGCTCTCTCTTAGCGGCGCCGCCCGCGCTGATACTCGACGGCGCGCCTCGCGATCCTCGGCCCGTGCCTGCGCGCCTGCCTCAGGATTGTCTTGCGGTGCTGCGGAGGAATGCGGCGCCAGATGTCCCACGCCGTCATCGCGAGCCCGACCATACCGGCCTTCCGGGTCAGCATCCGAGGAATCCGCGACACGGCGGGATCGTACCCGCACGGTCTTGCGTGAACGGTCACAAGGTTGATTCGTCGGGCGAGGGCGCTATCATCCGCCGTCGTTCGGGGGAACGGCCCCAATCGATCGCCCGGAGGAGGACAATGTCGGTAGATACGTCTACGCTTTTTTCACAGGTCATCCAGGAACATCTGGAGCTCAAGGAACGGAACTCCGACCTCGACGGACAGCTTCCGATCGAGCGGTACATGAATGAGGACCCGTTCGACAACCATCCACTTTTCAAGACCGAGGAGCAGGCCCGCATCGAGGACACGATGGACGGCACCGAACCGGCCATCCCGGCGGAGCCCACGATCGCCCTCAAGTGGCCCGGGGAGGACGACGAGGAGCCTGAGGAGGCGCACAACAGCCTCTGGACGCGCTCGCGCGACTTCGACTGGGGCGATTAACCGCGAAAAATCCTGCGGATTTTCCGCAGATCTAGCTTGTACCTTCGCTGCGCTCGGTAGAGAGTTCGGCCCGACCCGGTCCGGGTAGTGCGCCACGGACCCGACCCAAGGAGAGGATCGATGCCGCTGTTGGCGCTGGCAGGAGCCATCGGAGCCGCGCTTGCGTACTTCTTCGACCCCGACAACGGCCGGAGGCGGCGCAAGGAGCTGATCAAGCGAGCCGGGAAGTCATTCAGGCAGGCAGGCAAGCCCGCCGGCGCCGCCGCCGCGCAGCCCGACGACGTCACGCTCGCGCGCAAGGTCGAGACCGAGATCTTCCGCGACACCGACATGCCGAAGGGCAAGATCAACGTGAACGTCGAAGACGGTGTCGTCTACTTGCGCGGGGAGCTCGAGCAGCCGGATCTCATCGAAGATCTCGAGAAGCAGGCGCGCAAGGTGCATGGCGTGCAGGGGGTCGAGAACCTGCTTCACGCCCCCGGCCCGGAGGCGCCCGCGAAGCCGGAGTAGCCTCAGGCCCGGGCCGCCGGCGTTGTGTCGGGCCGCCCGGCATGCTGATAATCGCCTGAGTTGGCTGTTCAGGAACACGTCGCGTCCGCCGCGCACCCTCAGTTGGGCCAGGCGCCCGACGTCCGGCTTACGGGCGTCCGCAAGTCGTACGGCGACGTGGTCGCCGTCGACGGTGTCGACCTCGAGATCGCTTCGGGCGAGTTCTTCACGCTGCTCGGCCCATCCGGCTCGGGCAAGACGACGACGCTGCGCCTGATTGCCGGCTTCGAGCGTCCGGACGCAGGCCGGATCGAGCTCGCGGGCCGGGACGTCACCGGCCGGCCGCCTTACCTGCGCGACGTCAATACCGTTTTCCAGGACTACGCGCTCTTCCCGCACATGACCGTTGGCGAGAACGTCGCCTACGGCCTCCGCGTCAAGGGCGTGCCGCGGACGGAGCGCCGCAAGCGCGTCGACGAGATCCTGAACGTCGTCAGGCTGCCGGGCCTCGGCGACCGGAAGCCGGCGCAGCTGTCGGGCGGCCAGCGGCAGCGGGTCGCGCTCGCGCGCGCCCTCGTCAATCACCCGCGGGTGCTGCTCCTCGACGAGCCGCTCGGCGCGCTCGACCTGAAGCTCCGTCAGGAGATGCAGACCGAGCTGAAGCGGATCCAGCGCGCCGTCCGTGAGGTCGGAATCACGTTCATCTACGTGACCCACGACCAGGAGGAGGCGCTGACGATGAGCGACCGGCTCGCCGTCTTCAACGAGGGCCGGATCGAGCAGATCGGCACGCCGGCGGTCGTCTACGAGCGGCCTGACAACGCGTTCGTCGCCGGATTCGTCGGCGCATCGAACGTCCTGCGCCGCGGCGGTCGGGTCTTCACCGTCCGGCCGGAGAAGATCCGCATCACGGTCGACGGCGGCACCCGCCGCGACGACGGGAACGCAGCCACCGGCCGGATCCGAGACGTCGTCTACGCGGGGATGTTCACCCGCTACATCGTCGACCTCGACGACGGCGGCGAGCTCGTCGTCGTCCGACAGAACCTCGAGACATCGTCGGCGGAGGCGCTCGACCAGCGCGGCCGCAGAGTCCTGCTCGAGTGGAGTCCGGAGCACGCAATCGAGACCCGGGAGGGAGCATGAGTCAAGCACGAAAGCGCTACCTGGCGTGGGCGGCGGCCGCCGCTCTGACCGGAGCGCTCGCCGTCGCGGCAGCAGGCTGCGGCGGCAGCAGCGGCAAGTCGGCGTCGAAAACGACGACCTCCAACCTGCCCTCGTCGATCGGGCCGGGCGAGGGTGCGCTCAATCTGATCGAGTGGCCGTTCTACTCGGATCCGAGCTTCGCCAACAAGTTCGAGCAGCAGACCGGCTGCAAGATCCACCGCAAGGACGCCGGCTCGTCGAACCAGATGGTTGCGCTCATGCGCGCCGGCGGCGGTGGCGGCGGCGGCCAGTGGGATCTCGTCTCCGCCTCGGGCGACGCGAGCCTGCGCCTGATCAAGGGCGGTGATGTCAAGCCGGTGAACGTCAAGCTGATCCCGAGCTGGAACGACTTCATCCCGATCTTCAAGTCGCCGGCGCACAACACCGTCGACGGCGTCCACTACGGCGTTTCGGTCCAGTGGGGCCCGAACGTCCTCCTCTACAACACGAAGAAGATCAAACCGGGCCCGACCAGCTGGGCGGCCCTCTACGACCCGAAGTACAAGGGCCAGATCACGATCCCGAACAATCCGATCCAGATCGCGGACGGGGCGTTCTACCTGGAGCACTCGCAGCCGAATCTCGGGATCAAGGATCCGTACGAGCTGAACAAGAAGCAGTTCGACGCGACGATCGCCCTTCTCAAGAACCAGCGGAAACTCGTCAAGCTCTACTGGAACTACGACACCGACGGCCGGGCCGCGCTCGCCAACGGTGACGCGTCGCTTGCGGCCATCTGGCCGGTCGACACGCTCGCGCTGCAGGCGAAGAAGGTGCCGGTGAAGGAGGTCATCCCGTCGGTAGGCGCGACCGGCTGGGCGGACACGTGGATGCTCGCCAAGAAGGCGCCGCATCCGAACTGCGCCTACAAGTGGATGAAGTACGTCACGACCCCGCCGGTCGAGGCGAAGCAGGCGCTGGTCTTCGGCGAGACGCCTGTGAATCCAAAGGCGTGCCCGTTCATGGACAAGATCCAGGCCGGCTCGTGCGCGAAATACCACCTGAACGAGCCGCTCGGCTACTACAACACCATCAAGTTCTGGAAGACGCCGATCGCCGACTGCGGCAACGGCAAGCACGACTGCATGGACTACAACCAGTGGCAGACGGCCTGGACCCAGGTCACCGGGTAGCTAATGGCTGAAGTCGCCGAGGCGGGCGCTCCACCTAGGAGCGCCCGCCTTCGGATCGCCCGCCTCCGGGTCTCCGCCGCGTTCTGGCGGTGGCCTTGGCTGAAGCTGACGCTATTGCTCGCGGCCCCGGTGGCCGCGTTCGCGGTCGTCTACCTCGGGGCGCTCACGTCGCTGTTCGTTTCGTCCTTCTGGGAGGTCGACTCGTTCACCGGCAAGATCATCCACACCTGGACGCTGAGCAACTTCAGCACGCTGATCCACGAGAAGGTCTACCGGGACATTGCGCTGCGGACGCTCTGGATGGCCGCCGCAGTGACCCTCACCGACATCGTCCTCGCCTTCCCGCTGGCCTACTTCATGGCGCGGATCGCGGCGCCGAGGCTCAGGGCGGCGCTCTTCGTGATGGTCCTCCTGCCGCTCTGGTCGAGCTACCTCGTCCGGATCTACGCCTGGCGGACGATCCTTGCAAAGGACGGCGTGTTGAACTGGGTCCTGAACGGCTTGGGGCTGCCCGATGCCGGGCTTGCGTACACGAACACCGCGATGTGGATCGTCTTCTCGTACGTCTGGCTGCCGTTCATGGTGCTTCCTGTCTACGCCGCGCTGGAGCGGATCCCGGACAACTACCTCGAGGCGTCGTCCGACCTCGGCGCCCGGAGCTGGCGGACCTTCAGGCGGGTGATCCTGCCGCTGGCCCTCCCGGGGATCGTCGCGGGCTCGATCTTCACCTTCTCGCTCACGCTTGGCGACTTCATCACGCCGGCGCTCGTCGGCGGAGCGGGGTCGCAGTTCATCGGCAACGTCGTCGAGGAGTACATCGGCATCAACGGCAACGTCCCCTTCGCGGCTGCGTTCGCGACGGTGCCGGTGATCGTGATGGCGATCTACCTGGTCGTGGCGCGCCGGGTAGGAGCGTTCGAGGCGGTTTAGTGGCCTCCTCGGCAACATCCTCCATGCCTCTGGCGCGCGATCACGCAGCGCCGGGCGGCGTCCTCAGTCGCGCCCGTATCTCTGATACGGGCACTCCCTGCGTCCTTGCCCGGCTTGGTGCTCGCACCCCAGAGGCGTGGCAATGTCACCGAGGCGGCCACTGATGGAGACGCGCGGCACGAAGATCGGGCTCGCGGTCGTCGCCTTCCTCGTGATCGCGTTCCTCTGGCTACCGCTCCTCCTGATCATGGTCTACGCCTTCAACGACTCGACGATCCAGAGCTGGCCGATCTCGGGCTTCACGCTCCACTGGTTCCACGAGGCGTGGCATGACCCGGAGGCGCGCAGCTCGCTGAAGCTCTCGATCAAGGTCGGGCTCGCCGCGACGGCGATCGCCCTGGTGCTCGGGACGGCGGCGGCCGCGGCGATCCACCGCTTCAGCTTCTTCGGCCGCGAGGCGGTCTCGCTGCTGCTCCTGCTGCCGATCGCCCTGCCCGGGATCATCACCGGCATGGCGCTGAACTCGTTCTACGTCTTCGCAGGGCTCGGCTTCTCGATCTGGACGATCGTGATCGGGCACGCGACCTTCTGCGTCGTGATCGTCTACAACAACGTGATCGCGCGGCTGCGGCGCAGCTCGCCGTCGCTGCTCGAGGCGTCCGCCGACCTCGGCGCCGACGGCTGGCAGACGTTCCGCTTCGTCGTCTGGCCGGTCCTGTCGACTGCGCTGATCGCCGGAGGCCTGCTCGCGTTCGCCCTGTCGTTCGACGAGGTGATCGTGACCACGTTCACCGCCGGGGCGCAGACCACACTGCCGATCTACATCCTCGATCACATCCAGCGCGGCCAGGATCTGCCGGTCGTGAATGCGATTGTGCTCGTGGTCATCGTCGCGACCGTGATCCCCGTCACGATCGCGCAGCGGCTGACAGGAGACACGGGGGTCGTGCGGGGCGGAGCGACTGCCCGTGGGGCGGCCGCGGCGGCGGCGGGCGGCGGCGCGGTGTAGGTTGAAAGCGGTTATCGAAGGAGGGCAGCGATGAGCGTGACGGTCTCGAGCTACAAGAACATCGTCGGCGGCGAGTGGGTCGACTCGGCCTCCGGCGAGACGATGGAGGTGCTGAACCCTGCGACCGGCGAGACGATCGCCGAGGTCCCTAGCGCGACGGCCGACGACGTCGGCCGGGCGGTCGATGCGGCGAAGAAGGCGCTGCCCGAGTGGCTCGAGACGACGCCCGGCGAACGTGCCGAGGCGCTGCTGAAGTTGGCCGACCTCCTCGACGAGCATGCCGAGGAGCTCGCGCAGCTCGAGTCCACGAACGTCGGCAAGCCTCTGCCCGCGGCGCGGGACGAGATGCCTGTCTCGTCGGACAACATCCGCTTCTTCGCGGGTGCGGCCCGCCTGCTCGAAGGCAAGTCCGCCGGCGAGTACATGCGCGGCTACACGTCGATGGTCCGGCGAGAGCCGCTCGGGGTGGTCGGCGGCGTCACCCCGTGGAACTACCCGCTGATGATGGCGGTCTGGAAGTTCGCTCCTGCTCTCGCCGCGGGGAACGTCCAGGTGCTGAAGCCGTCGGAGCAGACGCCGCTGACGACGCTGCGCTTCTTCCAGCTCGCCGCGGAGGCCGAGATCCTGCCGCCGGGCGTGATCAACGTCGTCACCGGCGACGGCGTTCCCGCCGGCGAGGCGATCGTGAAGCATCCGGACGTCAGGCTGATCTCGCTGACCGGCGATGTCGAGACAGGCAAGATCATCGCCCGCACCGCCGCCGACTCGCTCAAGCGCGTCCACCTCGAGCTCGGCGGCAAGGCGCCTGTCGTTGTCTTCGACGACGCCGATCCGGCCGCCGTCGCCGAGGGGATCAAGATCGCCGGCTACTGGAACTCGGGGCAGGACTGCACGGCCGCGTCGCGCGTCGTCGCAGGCCCCCAGATCTACGACAAGCTGCTGGAGGAGCTCGTTCCCGCGGTGGAGTCGCTCGCAGTCGGCGACCCGGCCGAGAAGGAGGATCTCGACATGGGCCCGGTCATCTCCAAGGAGCAGCAGGACCGAGTGTTCGGCTTCCTGGAGCGGGCGAAGGGCGCCACTGTCCTGACGGGGGGCGGCTCCAATGGATCACGTGGCTTCTTCGTCGAGCCGACCGTTGTGACCGACGTCGGCCAGGAGGACGAGATCGTCCAGCGCGAGGTCTTCGGCCCGGTCGTGACCGTGCAGCGCTTCGCCGACGACGAACAGGCGATCGCATGGGCGAACGACGTGCCCTATGGGCTCGCTGCATCGGTCTGGACGCGCGACATCGGCAGGGCCCTGAACGCCGCGCGGAAGCTCCAGTTCGGAACGGTCTGGGTCAACGACCACATCCCGCTGGTCAGCGAGATGCCCCACGGCGGCTACAAGCAGTCCGGCTACGGCAAGGACCTGAGCGCCTACTCGCTCGAGGACTACACGAACATCAAGCACGTCATGGCGAAGGTCGATTAGGTAGGCGCTCTAGGAAACCGACCCTCATTGACGTAATGCGTGGGAATGGGCGAGAATCCCCTCGCATTGCGCGGCAACCACAATCGCGGCGCGGTCGGGGGGCGGCGAGGGCTCGACCGGATCGACCAGAGCATCATCGAGGCGCTGCAGAAGAACGGGCGGGCGTCTTTCCGGCGGATCGCGGCGGCCATAGGGGTCTCGGAGGCGACGGTGCGCGCCCGCTATGGGCGCCTGTGCGATGACGACATCCTCCAGGTCACCGGCGTCACGAATCCTCTTGGCCTCGGGTTCGAGGCGATGGCGATGGTCGGCGTCCGCACTTCGGGCGCGCCGGAGCCCGTCGCGGACGAGATCGCAAAATGGGACGAGGCCGGCTACGTGGTCGTGACCGCGGGCCAGTACGACATCCTCGTCGAGCTCGTCTGCGCCGACCGCCGCGAGCTGCTCGACCTGACCAGCCGCATCCGCGCGCTCGACGGCGTCGTCTCGACCGAGAGCTTCCTCTACCTCGCGATGTGGAAGCAGCTCTACGACTGGGGCGCGCGCGTGGAGGAGGGGCAGCCGGTGGGGGCGGGGGCCCGCTGATGGCGGTCGAAGAGCGAACTGACATGTCGACGGACCAGGTCCCGGGACAGGTCCGGACGGCCGACGTCCGGCTGGATCGAGTCACCAAGCGCTTCGACGAGGTC
>Ga0066903_100002069_pt1 | contig 15363 bp, 15 predicted proteins | sample PanSoiMetaGPlot1_FD_67491 | JGI IMG/M metagenome (GOLD analysis project Ga0066903, IMG submission 67491) | Tropical forest soil microbial communities from Panama analyzed to predict greenhouse gas emissions - Panama Soil - Plot 1 (version 2) | ecosystem: Environmental > Terrestrial > Soil >...
GTGCCGTACAAGGGGCCGGTCGCGAACGTTCTCCACCAGCTCGTCGGCGGTCTTCGTCAGGCGATGGGCTACTGCGGCGCCGCGACGATCGAGCAAATGAAGGACGCGACGTTCGTGCGCATCACGGGCGCAGGATTGCGCGAGAGCCACCCGCATTCGCTGACGACGATCGCCGACGCTCCGAACTACCGAGGTTGATGGGGGAGGTCGTCGCCTTTCCTCAGCCGGACCTCCCGGCCGAGGAGCGCCCTGTGCTGGTCGTCGACCTCGGCGGGCAGTACTCGCAGCTGATCGCGCGCCGCGTCCGCGAGTGCCGGGTCTACTCGGAGCTCGTCGGCCACGGCATCTCCGCCGAGGAGATTCGGGCGCGGAACCCGCTCGCGCTGGTGCTGAGCGGCGGCCCGGCGTCCGTGTACGCGGACGGCGCGCCACGCGTCGATCCAGGGATCTACCGGCTCGGCGTGCCGACACTCGGCATCTGTTACGGCATGCAGCTGATGGCGCAGGATCTCGGCGGCACGGTCGAGCGGACCGGGGTTTCCGAGTTCGGCAAGACGGAGGTGCGTGTCCACGACGGCGCGCTCTTTGCCGGCCTGGCCGAGGAGCAGACGACGTGGATGTCGCACCGTGACTCGGTGACGGCGCCGCCGCCGGGCGCCCGGGTGGTGGCCGGGTCGGAGACGACGCCGATCGCTGCCTTCGAGGATCCCGAGAGTGGCCTATACGGCGTCCAGTTCCACCCGGAGGTCGTGCACACGACGTCGGGAACGGAGGTCCTCAAGAACTTCCTGTATTCGGTCGCCGACGCACCCGCGACCTGGACGGCGGCGGCGGTGATCGAGGAGCAGGTCGAGCGCATCCGGACGCAGGTGGGCTCGGAGCGAGTGCTGTGCGCCCTGAGCGGCGGCGTCGATTCGGCGGTCGCGGCGTTGCTCGTCCACAAGGCCGTCGGCGACCAGCTGACCTGTGTCTTCGTCGACCACGGCCTGCTGCGCAAGGGCGAGGCCGTGCAGGTCGTCGAAACCTTTCGTGGGCACTTCCACGTGCCGCTCGTCCACGTCGACGCCGCCGAGAGGTTCCTCGCCCGGCTCGAGGGCGTGGACGATCCCGAGGAGAAGCGTCGGCGCATCGGCGAGGAGTTCATCCGCGTCTTCGAGGCCGAGGCGCGCAACCTGGGCGCAGTCAAGTACCTCGTCCAGGGCACGCTCTACTCGGACGTGATCGAGTCCGGCGGCACCGAGGGCGTCGCCGCGAAGATCAAGTCGCACCACAACGTCGGAGGCCTCCCGTCAGACATGGAGATGGAGCTCGTCGAGCCGCTGCGGCTCCTCTTCAAGGACGAGGTGCGCCGTGTCGGCGAAGAGCTCGGCCTGCCGGAGCGGATGGTGTGGCGGCACCCGTTCCCGGGGCCGGGGCTGGCCATCCGGATCATCGGCGAGGTCACTCGCGAGCGGCTCGAGATCCTGCGCGAGGCCGATTCGATCCTGCTCGAGGAGATCCGGCGCGCCGGGCTCTACCGGGAGCTCTGGCAATGCTTCGCGGTGCTGCCGGCGATCCGCTCGGTCGGCGTCCAGGGCGACGAGCGAACGTATGCGTACCCGATCGTGATCCGCGCCGTGACGTCCGAGGACGCGATGACCGCGGACTGGGCCAGGCTCCCCTACGAGCTGCTCGAGACGATCTCGAGCCGGATCGTCAACGAGATCCCGACGGTCAACCGCGTCGCGCTCGATCTCTCGTCGAAGCCGCCTTCGACGATCGAGTGGGAGTAGCTTCGCCGAAGACCAAGGCTGGGAGCTGAACCGGCGGATAGCGGCGACGCACCTCGTCCACGTACGCGCTCAGGCTCTCGGCGAGCGCCGGGTCGTGGATCTCGAGCACGTTCTCGGCGTTCCGCTCCCCCGAGTGCGAGAGGTTGAACGAGCCCGTGAAGACGACGTCGTCGGCCACGACGATCTTCGCGTGCATGAAGTCGTGAACGGTTCCGTCGCCGTAAGGCGTCGACGGCTTGCCCGTGAACGCACCGGTCAGCACCTGCCGTAACAGCGGCAGCTTCCACTCGACGTTTCCGTTTTCGTGCCATTGCTGGACAACCTCGGCGACCTGGGTCGCGTCGACGCAGCCGGCGATGTCGACCTTCCCCTCCGAGACGACCTTCGCGAGCGTCGCGAGCACCGAAGACGTCGAGATCACCGGCGAGCAGACCCGCACGCGGCGCCGCGCCCGGGCGACCACGCGCGCGATCCGCTGCGACAGGTCCTCCCCGAAGCCGGGCGTGAACCAGGGCCGGACGAGCAGCCCGTCGACGTGGACCCGAACGGGCGGAACGAGCCCGCTCTCTTCGACGAGCCCTTTCTTCCAGAGCTCCTCGAAGTCCCCCCGGAACAGCGCCGCGAGCTCCGAGGACTGGACGACTACGACGACGTTCTCCTGCCGAGTCCACGAGTCGTCCGTCCAGTTCGTGGACCCAGTCCAGACCTCCGCGGCGTCGCGGACGACGTACTTGTGATGCATCAGGTCGGGCACCCCCGCGATCCCCTTCGCCGGGACGCCAAGCGACCCGATCAGCTGGACATCCGGCTCCGGCGGCGGTGGAACCGGGATCGGGTTTCGGTGGTCGATGTTGTAGACGATCCGCACCGAGACCCCTCGCGCCGCCGCGGCTCGGATCGCGCCTCCGACCACCGCCGCCGTCTCCGGCAGCAGGTGGAAGTCGTACTGCGCCAGATCGAGCGACTCGCGTGCGTCGCCGAGCCAATCCGCGATCGCATGCGCGATCTCGAGCGGCTGCTGGCCCCCGTCCGTCAGAGTCCGAACCGTGAGCTTCGTCGAGGAGCTGGCCGCGGCCGAGATCGGCGCCACGTTCAACTTCTACCGGGACGGCCCGCGCGCCGCGCTGCTTAGGCGGCGCCTCTCCGCCTATCTCGACGAGGGTGAGGACGCCGCGATCCTCCTGGTCGGCGAGGCGCCCGGCTACCGCGGTGCGCGGGTCAGCGGCGTCCCGTTCACCTCGGAGCGTCAGCTGACGGGCGCCGGCCCGGCCGAGGCGACGGCGACGATCGTCCGTGCCGTCCTCGCAGAGCTCGGCCTCGAGGACGAGACACTCTGCTGGAACGCCATTCCAACCCATCCCGGCACCGAGATCTCGAACCGTCGCCCGACCCCGACGGAGATCCGCGCCGGCAGGCCGTTCCTCCAGCGGCTCTCCGAAGGACGCCGCATCGTCGCGGTCGGCCGGGTCGCCGGGGTGGCGACAGGGGCTCCGTACGTTCGCCACCCCAGTCACGGCGGCGTCGAGGAGTTCCGCGCCGGGTTGCTACGATTCGCGGCCGGCGGACGTCCAGTCCGCCGTTTCCATGCAAAAGACCTGGAACGCAAAGCCCGGCGAGATCGAGCGCCGCTGGTACCTGGTTGACGCCGAGGGCCAGACGCTCGGTCGGTTGGCGACCCAGATCGCCGACACGCTGCGGGGCAAGCGCAAGCCGCAGTACACGCCTCATGTCGACACGGGCGACTTCGTCGTCGTTGTGAACGCCGAGAAGGTCGCGGTGACGGGCACGAAGCTCGACGACAAGCTCTACTACCGACACTCCGGCTACCCCGGCGGGCTCCGGAGCCGCCCGCTTCGCGACGAGCTCGAGCGCCGTCCGACCGAGGTCATCCGCAAGGCGGTCAAGGGGATGCTCCCGCGCAACCGGCTCGCCCGTCAGCAGCTGACGAAGCTGAAGGTGTATGCGGGACCTGACCACCCTCACACCGCCCAGAATCCCGAAGTTCTCATTGGAGAGGACGCGTAGCGTGTCCACGGTCGAAACTGCCCAGTACCGGGGAACCGGCAAGCGCAAGACCTCGGTCGCGCGTGTGATCCTTCGCCCGGGCGACGGCGCCACCTGGTTCAACGGCAGGACGGTCGAGCAGTACTTCCCGCGTCTCACGCATCGCGAGCTGGCGATGTCGCCGCTGAAGGTGGCCGACGTCGAAGGGACCTTCGACGTCCGCGTCCGCGTCCATGGCGGCGGCCCGAGCGGCCAGGCCGGGGCGGTCCGGCACGGGATCGCGCGCGCGCTCGTCGACGCCGATCCAAATCTCCGCGAGCCGCTCAAGCGCGCCGGCTTCCTCACGCGAGACGCCCGCATCGTCGAGCGGAAGAAAGCGGGTCTGCACAAGGCGCGGAAGGCGCCCCAGTTCTCCAAGCGCTAGCCTCCGCCGCCGTGGCTCGGCGGTACTTTGGAACGGACGGTGTTCGGGGCATACTCGGGCAGGACCTGACGCCCGACCTCGTCCAGCGACTGGGCAAGGCCGCGACGCTCTGGTCGAGGGGCGGCCGCGTCTTCCTCGGCCGTGACACTCGCGCCTCGGGCCCAGAGCTGGAGGAGGCTTTTGCCCGTGGTGTCGTCGAGGCGGGCGGCAACGCGGTCGCGGCCGGCGTCCTGCCTACCCCCGCGGTGGCCCTGCTCGCGCTCGACCTCGGCGTCGTCGTCTCCGCCTCGCACAACCCTCCCGAGTACAACGGGATCAAGTTCTTCGACCGCGACGGCCGCAAGCTCACCGACGAGGCAGAGGAGCAGATCGAGGCGCTGCTCGACAAGCCCGGGCCGGGTGGAGGCAGGGTGGATCGCGTCGGCGTCGCCACCGACAGCTACCTGGAGCACATCGTCGAGCGCTTCGGGAGCGACCTCTCCGGCCTGCGCGTCGCCGTCGACTGCGCGAACGGCGCCTACTCGGCGATCGCGCCGATAGCCTTCGAGGAACTCGGCGCGGCCGTGACGGCCGTCGCCGCGGAGCCCGACGGCACGAACATCAACCTCGGCTCCGGCGCTACCGACCTCTCGCTGCTCAGGCGCACGGTCCTGCAGGGCGACTTCGACCTCGGCGTCGCCTTTGACGGCGACGGGGACCGGATGCTCGCGGTCGACGCGAACGGGACCCCGGTCGACGGAGACCAGATCCTCGCCATCCTCGCTGACTACCTGAAGGTCGATCTCGTCGCGGTCACGCAGATGACGAACCTCGGCTTCCACCGCTTCGCCGAGGAGCGCCGCATCCGTGTCGTGACGACCGACGTCGGCGATCGCTACGTGCTCGAGGCGCTTCGCCGCGAGGGCGGCCTCCTCGGCGGCGAGCAGTCCGGCCACATCATCTACCTCAAGGACCACGTCACGGGCGACGGCCTCGCCGCGTCGCTGCTTCTCTGCGCCGCCATCCAAGGCCGCACCCTTGCCGACGCCGCGGCGATCCTGCCGCGTTATCCGCAGTCGAAGGAGAACGTGCGAGTTGTTACGAAAACGCTCCCCGACGACCTTTTCGCAGAGATCGAACGGGTCAACGACGAGCTCGACGGGTCGGGCCGGATCCTCGTCCGTCCGTCAGGAACCGAGCCTGTCGTACGCGTCCTTGCAGAGGCCGAAAATCCGCAAAAAGCGGCCGAGCTCTGTGCTAGGATCACCGCTCTCGTAACACGAGAGCTCGGCTGACCGGACGCGACGCGGCGCCCGGAGGAGCAGCCGGGCTTTGTGCGTTTTATGGGGGGCGTTCGCATAACTCCCTCGATTGAGGCTTCGCAGAAGGGCAGAGCGAAGGGAGAAATCGGATGTGCGGGATCATCGGATACGTCGGCCGCAGGGAGGCGAAAGCCCTTCTTCTGAGCGGGCTCGAGCGCCTCGAGTACCGCGGCTACGACTCCGCAGGGCTCGCCATGCTCGAGGACGACGGCCTCGACTACGTCCGCGCCGTAGGCAACCTCCAGGCGCTGAAGGAGGCGGCCGGCTCCAACGGCTCCGAGTCGACGACCGGGCTCGGCCACACGCGGTGGGCGACACACGGCAGGGTCTCCGAGCAGAATGCGCATCCGCTGGCAGGCTGCGACGGGCAGAAGCTCGCGGTCGTTCTGAACGGGATCGTGGAGAACTTCCGGGAGCTGAAGCAGGCCCTCGAAGCTGAGGGGCACGCCTTCAACTCCGAGACCGACGCAGAGGTCGTCACGCACCTTGTCGAGCGCCACTACAGCGGCAACCTCGGCGAGGCCGTTCGCTCTGCGTACACGGAGCTCGAAGGACACTTCGCGTTCGTCGTCATCCACCACGACCACCCGGGCGAGCTGGTCGGCGCACGCCGGCAGTGCCCGTTGCTCGTCGGCGCGGGCGACGGGGAGATGTTCCTCGCGTCGGCGGCGGTCGCCTTCCTCGGCGAGACGCGGAAGATTCAGCTGATCGACGACGGCGAGATCGTCGCGATCACGCCGGAGGGTGCGAGCTTCGTCGACGTCGAGAACGGAGAGATCGTGCGCGAGACTATCGAGGTCGACTGGGACGACGAGGCGGCCGAGAAGTCCGGCTACGAGACGTTCATGCTCAAGGAGATCTACGAGCAGCCGGACGCAGTCAAGGAGACGCTCGGCGACCGTGTGCGGCACGGGCACCTCGTCCTCGAGAGCCTCGGCCTCAGCGACCAGGAGCTCCAGAACCTGCGCCGCATCGTGATCCCCGCCTGCGGCACGGCGTACCACTCGGGCGTCGTCGGCCGCTACATCATCGAGGAGTGGGCGCGGATCCCGGTCGAGCCGGACATCGCCAGCGAGTGGCGCTACCGCAACCCGGTGCTCTCGCGCGACACGCTCGTGATCGGGATCTCCCAGTCAGGCGAGACCGCCGACACGCTTGCCGCGATGCGGCTCGCCGGCGAGAGGAACGCCCGCACGCTCGCGATCACGAACATGATGGGCTCGCAGATCACGCGCGAGGTCGACTCGACCCTTTTCACGCGTTGCGGCCTCGAGGTCGGCGTCGCCGCCTCGAAGACCTTCACCGCGCAAGTCGCGCTTCTCTCGCTCGTCGCGCTCAAGCTCGCCGAGGTGCGCAAGACCCTCCCGCCCGAGGAGATCGAGCTGATCCTGGACGAGCTTTACGCGCTGCCGACGAAGATGACGGCGTTCCTCGAGGGGCACCACCCGATCGAGGAGATCGCCGAGCGCCACTACGAGAAGCCGTTCTTCCTTTACCTCGGCCGCCACATCGGCCTGCCGGTCGCGCTCGAGGGCGCCCTCAAGCTGAAGGAAATCTCGTACATACCGACCGAGGCCTACTCCGCCGGCGAGATGAAGCACGGCCCGATCGCGCTACTCGATGAGGAGACGCCGGTCGTCTGCGTGGCGACGAACTCACACGTCTACGAGAAGGTCGTCTCGAACATGCAAGAGGTGCGCGCCCGCGGCGCCCACGTGATCGCGGTCGCGACCGACGGCAACGAGGACATCCAGCACCATGCGGACGACGTGATCTTCGTGCCGCGCTCGCCGGCCTTCCTGCAGGCGGTGCTGGCGGTGGTGCCGCTGCAGCTCCTCGCCTACCGAATTGCGCGGCTCCGGGGCTTGAACGTCGATCAGCCGCGGAATCTGGCGAAGACTGTCACGGTCGAGTAGCGACCAGGTGGTCGCGGAGGCCGACACCGAATGCGGTCGGCGTTCCGTCGTAGGACTTGATGAGCGCCGGACCGTCTCTGCAGTCCCAGGTGTCCCACGTCCACCCGAGGTAGGAGATGCCGTGCTCGTCTGCCCAGCCCATGTAGCTGTCGATGAAGCCGTGGGCGCAGTCGCTCTCCCCGAGCTCGCCGGTGACGACCGGCACGCGCTTCGCGACGGGCGCGACAGTTCTGTCCCAGCAGCTCACGGTTGAGCAGGTGTTGAAGTTGTAGAGGTGGAAGCTCGCGACGAGCTGGTGCCGGGGATCGCGGGGTCGCCAGCGCAGCCACTGCGAGAGGTCGTTCGACCATGCAAGCCCTCCCAGCATGATCGGCTGGCGCGCCCCTATGTGGCGGATGGCCGTCACGAGCTGCTGCATTCCCGCTGCGCGCCAGCCACCGACGCGGCAGCCGTCGCGCCAGCACCGCCAGCCGACGTCGTGCGGCTCGTTGTAGACGTCGAAGATCACGCCCGGGTCGCGGCGGAACGTCCGCGCGACCGAGGTCCAGAAGGCGACCGAGTGGTCGCGGTCCGTCAGCTCACGCTGACCGACCGCGCGCTGCCATCCGGGCGCGCTCCAGTGGAGGTCGAGCACGACGACGAGCCCGGCCGCGTGGAGGCGCCGGACGTAGCCGACGATCGCGCGCCGGTAAGCGGCGCCGGCGTACTGCCGCTTGACGCTGTTGATGTCGAGCCAGCAGTCCTCGTTCAGGGGCAGGCGCACGGCATTCACGTGCCAGCTCGCGATCGCGGCGATCGATCGCGCGTCGACCGGTCCGTCGAAGATGCCCCAGCCCTGGATACACGCGTACTCGGCGCCCGAGCGGTTGACGCCGAGGAGACGGATTGCGTGCCCGTGCGCGTCGACGATCCGGTTGCCGGCAACGTGCACGGCCGGGGCCGGGCTCGCGACCGCGAACGCGAGAGCGGCGAGGATGCGGGCCATCGGCCCCTCAGTATCGGCAACCGGGGAGGCCGTTGATATACCGGCCCGGTGGACGTGCTCTCGACGATCGGCGACGGGCTCTGGAACGCCTTCCAGATGGCCTGGGAGGTCTGGTGGGCGCTCGTGCTCGGCTTCACGCTGTCGGGGATCGTGCAGGCGTGGGTGCCGCGAGCGCGGATCGAGCGTGCGCTCGGCGGACGGGGCTCGCGTGAGATCGCGCTGGCGACGGGGCTAGGGGCGGCCTCTTCGTCCTGCAGCTACGCGGCGATCGCGATCGCGAAGTCGATGTTCGCGAAGGGCGCGAGCTTCGCCTCGGCGATGGCGTTCCAGTTCGCCTCGACGAACCTGGTCTTCGAACTGGGGATCGTGATCTGGATCTTCATCGGCTGGCAGTTCACGCTGGCGGAGCTCGTCGGCGGGCTGATCCTGATCGCGCTCATGTGGCTTGGACTGCGGCTCTTCGTCTCGCGGCGGCTCGAGGAAGAGGCGCGCCGGCGCGCCGAGGCTGCGGATGCCGGCCACGAGCACGTCAGCGCGGGCTCGCGGCTGCCGTGGCGGCAGCGGCTGACCTCGGTACAGGCCTGGTCCGACGTCGCGAGCAACTTCCGCGCCGACGTGGAGATGCTCTGGAAGGAGATCCTCGCCGGCTTCCTGATCGCCGGGTTCGTCTCGCTGCTCCCGATGGACTTCTTCAACTCGCTGTTCGTGACGGACGCGTCGGGGCCGCTGCGGCTGCTCGAGAACGTCCTGCTCGGCCCGGTCGTGGCGGTGCTCTCGTTCGTCTGCTCGGTCGGGAACGCACCGCTCGCGGCGGTGCTGTGGGCGGGAGGGATCTCGTTCGCCGGCGTGATCGCGTTCATCTACGCCGACCTCCTGATCATCCCGATCGTGATCGCCTACGTGAAGTACTACGGCCGGGACGTGACCGCCCGGCTCGTCGCGATCATGTTCGCGGCCATGGTGCTGGCGGCGCTCGCGGTCGACGGCATCTTCAGCGCGCTCGGCCTCGTCCCGTCCGAGCGTCCGTCGATCGACTCGATCTCGAGCCGCGGCATCTCCTGGAACTACACGACCTTCCTGAACCTCATCTTCTTCGCCGTCGCGGCCGCGCTCTTCGCGCTGACCCTCCGGCGCGGGGCGACCGACCCGGTGTGCGGGATGACCGTCGACCGCCACGCCGGGAGGCCGACGGCGACGTACGGAGGCCGCACGTACTACTTCTGCTCCGAGGGCTGCCGCGCGAAGTTCCAGGCTGAGCCCGAGCGGTACGTCGGTGCCGCGGGGCAGACGGCGGTGCCGCCCCAGCACGCCGGCCACGGTCATTGAGCGCAGAGGCACTCGGCCTTGCGCTCGCGGCCGCCGGCCTGCACGCGTCCTGGAACCTTCTGATCGCGCGCGAGCGCGACACGCAGGCGACGACGGCCGTCTCGCTCGTCGTCTTCGTCGCCGCACTGGTGCCGCTGGCCGTCGCGACCTGGCGCGTCGAGGCCGCCGCGGTTCCGTACATCCTCGCCTCGGGAGCGCTCGAGCTCCTGTACATCGCGCTGCTCGCGGCGGCCTATCGTCGCTTCGAGCTCAGCCTCGTCTACCCGCTCGCGCGGGGCCTCGCGCCGGTGCTCGCGCTTGTGATCGTCGTGGTCGTCGTCGGCGCGAGCCCTTCGGCCGGCGAGATCGTGGGCGTCGTCACCGTCACCGCCGGGATCCTGCTCGTGCGAGGCGTTGGGCGGAGCGGGCGCGGCACCGGCCTGGCGGTTGCGACCGCGGCGGCCATCGCCGGCTACACGGTTATCGACCGGCACGGGATCCAGCACGCGAACGCGGCGCCCTACCTCCTGCTCGTCATGCTCGGGCCTGCGCTGGCGTATCCGTTCTCCGCGGGTCGGCGGCGGCTGGTCGCGGCGGCGCGCCCGATCGCGGCGGTGATCGGCGTCGCCTCGGCGGCGTCGTACCTACTCGTCCTGCTGGCGCTGCGCCTAGCGAGCGCGCCCGCGGTCTCGGCGGTACGCGAGACAAGCGTCGTGATCGCGGTCGTCCTTGCGCGCGTCCTCCTCAACGAGCCGGTGGGGCCGCGGCGGCTCGCCGGCGCCGCGGTCGTCGTTGCCGGGGTGGCGCTGCTCGCGCTCCCGTGATTCCAAGTAACAGTCTGTTGCAAAGTTCGACACCGCCCTAGGTCTCCGGCGGCCGGCGGCGGAGGCGCTTCGTCTCCGAGCGGCGGCGCTTCTCCTCGAGGCGGCGCGCTCGCGACTCCCGGGTCGGCTTCGTCGGCCGGCGCTTTCGCTCGACCTTGAGCCCTTCGCGCAGCTCCTCGACGACCCGCTCGATCGCGAGCTCCCGGTTGCGCCACTGGCTGCGCTCGTCCTGGGCGACGGCGCGCAACACCGGCCCGGCCTTGGCGATCACACGCCGCTTCTGAGCGTCGGTGAGAGAGACGGAGCGCTCGACCTCGAAGATCGCCTCGGCGCGGGTCTCCGTCTTCTGCGCGTGCTGCCCGCCCGGCCCGCTCGAGCGCGAGAAGCGGAGCTCGATCTCCGAGCGAGGGATAGAGACCGAACGTGTTACCCGAATAGACTCGCCGCCCATGCCAGCACGCTACGCGTCCGGTTTCGCCGATGTAAGGATGCTGATGATCGCAGGTGGAGCCCCGCACGAGCTACGGAGGTGGTGGGCGTGAGCGCAGTGCTCCTCGACGTTGACGGCGTCCTGCACATCTCGGGGCGTCCGATCGACGGGGCGGCCCGCGCCGTGCAGCGGCTCCGCGAAGACGGAAACCGGGTTCGCTTCCTCACCAACAACACGACCCAGGCACGCGCGCAGCTCGCGGAGACCGTCCGCGGCTTCGGGATCGAGCTCGCCGACGACGAGCTGCAGACGACACCGATCGCGGCGGCGCGCGTACTGAACGGCCGACGCGTCCTCGCGCTGACGATGTCCGCGATTCGCGACGACTTGGAGGGCGTCGAGCTCGTTGGTGAGAACGCCGACGCAGTGCTGCTCGGCGGCGCCGACGAGACCGGGGAGACGAACCGCGTCTTCAGCTACATGAACCTCGCCCGTGCGTTTGCGGAGCTCGAGGCCGGCGCCGACCTCTACTGCCTGCACCGGAACCGCTGGTGGCAGACCTCTTTCGGCCCCTTGCTCGACGCCGGCGCGTTCGTGGTCGGGCTCGAGTACGCGACCGGGACGATGGCGACCGTGCTCGGCAAGCCGAGCGCCTCGTACTTCGAGGCCGCGCTCGAGGCGCTCGACGCCGATCCCGAGCGCGCGTGGATGGTCGGTGACGACGTCGACGCGGACATCGGCGGCGCTGCCGCGCTCGGCATGCACACCATCCTCGTCCGCACCGGCAAGTTCCGCGACGACGCCGGCGCGTGGAGCGCGCAGCCCGAGGCGGTCCTGGATTCGATCGCGGACGTGCCCGCGTTCCTAGAATCCGCTGCGTGACCGTTGGGACCGACCTCATCGAGATAGCGCGTGTCCGACGCGCGCTGGAGCGATATCCGGGCTTCCGCGAGCGCTGCTTCACCGAGGCGGAGCGCGCGTACTGCGACTCGCGGCCCAATCCGCCCCAGCACTACGCCGCTCGGTTCGCAGCGAAGGAAGCCGTCGGCAAGGCGCTCGGCTTCGGCGTCGCGCGCGCGTTCGCCTGGCGAGACGTCGAGATCGCGGGGCGGCCGAAGCCGGCGGTGCGACTGTCCGGCCGCGTGCTGGCGTGGGCCCAGCGAGGCGGCGCCGGGGCGATCGACCTCTCGATGTCGCACTCGCGGGAGCTGGCGACGGCAGTAGCAGTAGTCGAGTGACCTGGCTTCAGCCGCTCTACACCGCAGACGAGATGAAGGCGGCGGAGGCGGGGCACGACGTCGACGCGATGATGGAGCGTGCAGGGAGCGCCGTCGCCGCGGCCGTGTCCCGCGACTACCCGGGCGCGCGTGTCGTAGCCGTCTGCGGCAAGGGTGCGAACGGCGGCGACGGCCGGATCGCGGCCGGAAAGCTCGGCGCCGAGGTCGTCGAGGTAGGCGCCGACCTACCGGCGGCGGACATCGTCATCGACGCGATCTTCGGGACCGGCTTCCACGGCGAGCCGCGCGAGGAGGCGGCTCGGTCGATCGACGCGATCCGGACCGCAGGTGTGCCGGTAGTCTCGGTCGATGTCCCGTCGGGCGTAAACGCGTCGACGGGCGAGGTCGCCGGCGCTTGTGTGAGCGCGACGCAGAGCGTGACCTTCCACGGCGAAAAGGTCGGCATCGCGGTCGCGCCCGGCAGCCTCCGGTCCGGCCGCGTGGAGGTCGCCGACATCGGCCTCGAGCGGGCCGAGACCGCGCATGCTCGCGTGACGAGCGAAATCGCCCGCGAGATCCCGCGCCGCGAGCGCGACGGCAACAAGTACCGCTCTGGCTCCCTCCTCGTCATCGGCGGTGCGCCCGGGCTGACGGGCGCGGTGTCGCTGACCGCCGAGGCTGCGTTCCGCGCCGACGCGGGCTACGTGACCGTCTGCACGCCGCGCGAGTCGATGCAGGTCGTCGAGATCCGCCTGGTCGAGGCCGTCAAGCTGCCCCTGGAGGAGGTCATGGAGGCGGCCGAGCGCGCGGGCGCGCTCGCGCTCGGGCCCGGGCTCGGCCGCGCCGACGGCGCGAAGGCTCTCACCAGGCGCCTGCTCGAGGAGACCGAGCTACCCGCGGTCGTCGACGCCGACGCGCTTTTCGGGCTCGAGCCGTTCGAGCGCAGCGCCCCGACGGTGCTGACGCCTCATTCCGGCGAGCTCGCGCGGCTGCTCGACGTCGAGACGGCCTGGGTCGACGCGCACCGTCTCGAGGCCGCCCGCCGCGCCGTCGAGCGCTTCCGCTGCGTCGTCCTGCTGAAAGGCAACGACACGATCGTGGCCGCACCTGCCGGCCGAACGCTGGTCTCGGCCGGGACGCCCAGACTCGCTACTGCCGGCACCGGCGACGTCCTCACCGGCATCGTCGGCGCCTTCCTGTCGAAGGGGATGGACGCGCAGGTCGCGGCGGCCGCCGCCGCCCGCGTCCACGCCGATGCAGCGCTCGCGTGGCCTCACGAGCGGGGGCTCGTGGCGAGCGACGTGATCGCGGAGCTGCCTGGCGTGCTCGATGCAGCGCTCTGAGCTGACAATCGACCTTGGCGCGATCCGCCGCAACGTCAGGCGGCTGCACCACGTCCTCGAAGGAGCCGCCCTCTGGGCCGTTGTCAAGGCGGACGGGTACGGCCACGGCGCGATCGACGTCGCAGGCGCGGCGCTCGGCGCCGGCGCGAGCATGCTCTGCGTCGCCACGGTCACCGAGGCTGTAGAGCTCCGCGAGGAGTACGGCGAGGCACGCATCCTCGTGATGGGGCCGGCCGCGACGAGCCGCGAGATCGCGCTCGCCCGGGAGGCCCGCCTCGAGCTCGTCGTCTCGGATGACGAGATCCCCGAGGGCATTCCGGTGCACCTGAAGCTCGACACAGGCATGGGCCGATGGGGCCTCTCCGAGTTGTTCGAGCCGCCTCGAGGCGTCGTCGGCCTGATGAGCCACCTCGCGAGCGCCGACTCAGATGTCGACTTCACGCACGTGCAGATCGAGCGCTTCAGAGAGGCCACGGAGCCCTACCGGCATCTGACGCGCCACCTCGCCAACAGCGCCGGCGCCCTACGGTTCCCCGACGCCCGCTTCGACGCAGTCCGCTGCGGGATCGCGATCTACGGGCTCTCGCCGTTCGCGAGCGACCCCGGCGAGGACGGCCTCGAGCCCGCGCTCGCCTGGACGAGCCGGCTCGCGCAGGCCCGGCTGCTCGCGACCGGCGAGAGCACGGGGTACGGCCGTCGCTTCATGGCAAAGCGACCGACCTGGATCGGGATCGTCCCGGTCGGCTACGCGGACGGCTTCCGCCGCGACCTGGTCGGAACGGAGGTACGCGTGGCCGGCGAGCTCAGGCGAGTGGTCGGCACGGTCTCGATGGATGCGTTCGCGGTGGAGCTCGACCGCGAGCTGCCCGTCGGGACGCCGGTGACGTTGATCGGCCACGGGGTTCTCGCCGAAGATCACGCCCGCGTGGCAGGAACGATCAACTACGAACTGGTTTGCGGCATCAACAGCAACCCAGCGCGCGCGAGGCGGGTGGTTCTCGATTCGTGAGCTCGTCGAGAGGCTGTTCGCCGGCGACGAGGCGTGGATCGTCGGCGGCGCCGTGCGGGATCGTGCGCTCGGGCGGCCGGTCGTCGACGTCGATGTTGCCCTGGCCGAGCCGGAGCAGGCGGCGCGCCGTTTTGCCCGCGAGTCCGGCGGCGCGCCCTTCCCGCTCTCGGAGCGCCACGGAGCCTGGCGAGTGGCACTCGAAGACGGCCGAACCGTCGACTTCACGCCGCTGAGTGGGTCGATCGAGGACGATCTCGCGACGCGGGACTTCAGCATCAACGCAATCGCCGAGCTCGCTGGGAGCGACGAGACCGTCGACCCGTACGCCGGCTACGCGGACCTGGCCGCGGGTCGTCTGCGCGCCATCGGTGACGATGTCTTCCGCGACGACCCGCTGCGGCTCCTGCGCGGGCCGCGGCTCGAGGACGAGCTCGACTTCCGGCTCGTCCCCGAGACCGAGGCACTGATCCGCCGTGACGCAGGGCTCGTCACGCGGTCGTCAGGCGAGCGGATCCTCGGCGAGCTGCGCCGCTTCTCGGCCTTCGGATTCCGGCAGCTCGAGGCGCTCGGACTGCTCGAGCGGCTCGGCGGGTCGCTCGACGGAGCCGACCGCCTCGGCGCGGCCAGGCATCGCGACTTCGACCTCGTCGTCGTCTTCGGCGAGAACCTCCTGAAGCTGCCGATCTCGAACGACACCCGCAGGTTCGCGCTGACGCTGCTGCGTGCGGAGCCTCCCGCAGACGACTCTCCGCGTGGCATCCACCGCTTCCGCCGTGCGACAGAGCCGTGGGCGCTCGAGGCGCTCGCATTCCTGAACGCGGACGCGTTTCGCG
>Ga0066903_100002071_pt1 | contig 15363 bp, 12 predicted proteins | sample PanSoiMetaGPlot1_FD_67491 | JGI IMG/M metagenome (GOLD analysis project Ga0066903, IMG submission 67491) | Tropical forest soil microbial communities from Panama analyzed to predict greenhouse gas emissions - Panama Soil - Plot 1 (version 2) | ecosystem: Environmental > Terrestrial > Soil >...
GTTTCTCGTCGAGTTCCCAAGATTCACCAGTGTTGCCGGTCGCGCGGAAGCCACCACGCTTCCTGATCACAGTGTGGACTTCGTGACGGCCGCCCAGGCAGCACATTGGTTTGATCAACAACCCACGCGAAAGGAATTCCAGCGAATACTTAATCCACAAGGTTGGGCCGTGCTGGTGTGGAACGAGAGGGCAACAGACACCACTCCTTTTTTACGGGCTTACGAACAAGCGCTGATTCGCTACGGAACCGATTACCAGCAGGTCCGCCACGAGCGAACAACGGACAATCTGGGCAGCTTTTTCTCGCCGTCTCCGTTTCAGGAACGCGTTTTCGCAATGAAGCAAGAATTCGATTACCCAGCATTTGAAGGCCGCGTCCTGTCTTCCTCGTACGCCCCGGCGCCTGACCATGCAAATCATCTCCCTATGCTGCGCGAACTGCGTAACATATTCGACGGTCACAACACAGACGGCCACGTAGTCATGGAGTACAAGACCCGCGTCTACCTCGGCCACCTGGCATAAAATTCTCTCCTGGCAATAATTCACGCAAAGAGGCACCGTGTCTCAAAACAAATCCTTCCATATGTCTCCCGATGAATTTCGCCGCCACGGTCACGCCGTGGTGGATTGGATCGCCGACTATTACTCGCGCATTGAATCTTTTCCCGTACTATCGCGCGTAAAACCCGGTGAGATTCGTGCTTCCTTGCCGCCCGCCGCGCCCGCAAAAGGAGAGTCGGTTGAAGCCATCTTGCGCGATGTGGATCAACTCATTCTGCCGGGGATAACCCACTGGCAGTCGCCTAACTTCTACGCGTACTTCCAGTGCAACGCTTCCGGTCCCGCGATCCTGGGAGACATGCTGTCCTCTGGCTTCAATGTGCAGGGAATGCTTTGGGCTACGAGTCCCGCATGCACTGAACTTGAAACCCACCTCATGGACTGGCTTGTCTCAATGCTGGACCTGCCTCAGAAATTTCTTTCCACGGACACCGGAGGTGGAGTGATTCAGGACACGGCCTCGAGCGCCTCGCTCTGTGCCCTGCTCGCCGGGCGTGAACGAGCCACAAACTTCGCCAGCAATCAACGCGGAACTGATGGGAAGCTTGTCGCCTACACGTCCTCTCAGGCCCATTCTTCGATTGAAAAAGACGTAAAGGTCGCAGGGCTCGGGGAGCAGAACCTGCGCCTGATTGAGGTAGACGAGAACTTTGCTATGAAGCCCGAGGCGCTTGGGCGGCAGATCGAACAAGATATTCAGGCTGGCCTGAGACCCTGTTTCGTCTGCGCGACCGTTGGAACGACCTCTTCAAATGCTATGGATCCAGTCAGCGAGATCGGCCCTATCTGCCGAAAGCACAACGTCTGGCTACACGTAGACGCTGCGATGTCCGGCACGGCTGCGATCTGTCCCGAGTTTAGACATATTCATCGCGGGCTCGAATTCGCTGACAGCTATGCGTTCAATCCGCACAAGTGGATGTTCACCAACTTCGATTGTGATTGCTTCTGGGTCGCAGATCGCACGGCATTGATCAAGACTCTGAGTGTGTTGCCGGAATACTTGCGCAATCAGGCTACAGAATCGGGTGCCGTCTTTGACTACCGCGATTGGCAAGTCCCGTTAGGCCGCCGCTTTCGCTCGCTTAAACTGTGGTTCGTAATTCGCCATTACGGTATCGAGGGATTGCAGTACCACGTCCGCGAGCACGTTCGCTTGGCACAGGAATTCGCCACCTGGGTGCAGGCTGATGCACGTTTCGAAATCATGGCGCCTGTTCCCCTCAACCTGGTTTGCTTCCGGCTGAAAACGGGCGATGAGGCCAACCAGAAGTTGATGGATCGCTTGAACCGGAGCGGCGACCTTTACCTCACCCATACCCGCCTGAACAACAAGCTAACGCTAAGGATGTCGATCGGGCAGACGCACACAGCTGAGCATCACGTGAAAAATGCTTGGAAGAGAATTCAGGAGGAGGCTGAACGCTTGGCCAGTTAAGCGAGGTGCCCGAGCCGGCCACTACTGTTTCTTAGGTAACTGTTGGGATTGCTCAGGCTGAACTGAGCTGGTTTCAGGTTTGATCACCTGCGAATTCTCGTGCGCATCCGGATTCACGCCAAAATCCCAGACGAACAAATTCATCCCATCCTTGCCCAGCATTTCAACCACCGCGTATTCTCCCGGAGTCAGTGGTTGTAAAGGCGTCACCTTCACCCAACTTCCTGTCAACTGCTCTGCATTCGTGTCTACCAGGCTCTGTTCCTGGCTAACCTTTCCGTAAACCGCAATCTTGATATTCCCAACAATTCTCTTATCCGCTTTTGACTGCATTCGTATGATCTTGAAGCGATCCCATGGTTGCTGCGGCTGTTGCGGTTGCTGTGGTTGTTGCTGGCCGTTGCTGTCGGCATTCGAGTTCTGATCCTGCTGCTGAACATTTACGTAAATCGAGGGCAATGTCGCGTGCGCTTGAACCGACGCGTGCGGACCCGCCAATTCGATCGTCTGCTTGGCGCTGGCAATGGGAATGATCGCAGCCTTCAGCATGTTGCTCTTAGTGTTTTTGTTGACTTGTCCACCGTTTTGCTGGAGTTCGACCAATTGCGGCTGCGTCTTGTAAGTATCCAGAAGAAGGACTCCCCCGGAATCTTCCGGTAGTTGCAAACCGGGCATCACGTGCGGGTACTTGGCTTCCTCAGCGGCCTTTTCGGCCGCCAGTTCACGATCGAGTGCGGCAGCCTCCGGTGAGCTGACTCCCTTCGCTCGATCCTGCTTGTACTTCTCCGTTGCCGTCCAGTCCACCAGCGAGTTCGGAACTTCTTCCCACTCGTTACGCTCCGCGCTCAGGTAGCGAACGCGATCGCCTTTGATTTCATACTTCAGAACCGGTTGGTACGAGCCGTCTTTGAGGATGAGCCGCTGGGCGAGTTCCTGGGCGAGAGCAATTCCGCAGAGCAGAATCAGAGCACCGCAAAGTGAACTCAGATAAGATCCGCGGCGGAAGCTACCGACACGCATACACGCATTATCCCCTGTAAGATTAGATGCCAGATTCACCTCCAATTTCCACATTTTCCCTCATCCAGCTTTTCTGGCATAATTGGTCGTGCACCCATCCTGCACAAAATTCCAAGGACAATCTAAGGCGAGGAACGGATGTCGGCAAAGTACATCTTTGTAACCGGCGGTGTGGTGTCGTCTCTAGGCAAGGGCCTGGCTGCAGCCTCCATCGGCTGCCTGCTTGAGAGCCGGGGCCTTAAAGTCAACCTGATGAAGTTCGACCCCTACTTGAACGTCGATCCGGGCACCATGTCACCTTTCCAGCACGGAGAGGTTTTCGTTACCGACGACGGCGCCGAGACCGACCTCGACCTCGGCCACTACGAGCGCTTTACCCACGCCAAGCTTTCCCGCGACAACAATTGGACCACCGGCCGAATTTACGAGCAAATTATTACCAAGGAACGCCGGGGTGACTATCTCGGAAAAACTGTTCAGGTAATTCCTCACGTCACCAATGAAATCAAAGCTGCGATGAAGAAGGTGGCGCAGGACGTGGATGTCGCCATCGTAGAAATTGGGGGTACAGTGGGTGACATCGAGTCCCTGCCCTTTATGGAGGCCATTCGCCAGATGCGGCAGGAACTGGGTCGAGAACACACGCTTTTCATGCATGTGACCCTTGTTCCTTTTATTGCCGCCGCCCAGGAGCTGAAGACTAAGCCCACGCAGCACTCGGTGAAGGAACTGCTTAGCATCGGAATTCAGCCCGACATCCTGCTCTGCCGTACCGACCGTTTTCTGGCGAAGGAAATCAAGTCCAAGATTGCCCTCTTCTGTAACGTGGAAGAAGAAGCGGTCGTTACCGCCAAGGACGTGGCCTCCATATATGAAGTACCAGTCGTGTTCTCTCGTGAAGGCGTGGACACACTTGTCCTCAAATACCTCCGCCTGGAAGCGAAAGATCGCGACTTGAAGGATTGGGAGGAGATTGTCCAGCGTGTCTATAACCCGAAGGCCGAGGTCACGATCGGCATTGTGGGGAAATATGTTGAATACGAGGATTCCTACAAATCCCTAAAAGAAGCGCTGGTCCATGGCGCACTGGCGCACAACTTAAAGTTAAACTTGAACTGGATCGAAGCCGAGGGCCTGGAAACCGGCGGCGCAACAATTCACGAACAACTTGAAGGATACGACGGAATCCTTGTACCCGGAGGGTTTGGCAAGCGGGGTATCGAGGGGATGCTGATTGCCATCCGTTATGCCCGGGAGAATAAGGTCCCTTACTTCGGCATTTGCCTCGGCATGCAGACAGCTTGCATCGAATTTGCCCGCAACGTGTGCGGGCTGGAAGATGCGAACTCCAGCGAGTTCGATCCGGCTACGCCCCATCGCGTGATCTACAAGCTCCGAGAATTGCGCGGAGTGGAGGAACTGGGCGGCACCATGCGTCTCGGAGCGTGGACCTGCAAGATTGAACCAGGAACGTTGGCCAACCAGATCTACGGCAAGACCGAAATCAGCGAGCGCCACCGCCATCGCTACGAATTCAACCGCGAATATGAAAGCACGCTGACTGCGGGTGGATTGAAGATCTCAGGCTCAACTCCGGACGGAACCTACGTCGAAATGGTGGAGTTGCCAGATCATCCACACTTCATCGGATGCCAGTTCCATCCTGAGTTCAAATCTAAGCCGCTCGAGCCGCATCCGATGTTCAAGACGTTCGTGGGGGCCGCGTACGAGCATGGGCTTAAGCGCCGTGCTGAAAAAGCAGCGAGCGAAGTGGAGATGTTCCATCGGCCGGAAAAAGTTGGAAGAAGATAGCTTTTTGGTTCAGCCTTGGACCGACATTTGTAGCGGGCTGAACCGCATATTTACAATCTCGTCCACTCCTCATGCCGACGACCGTTGAGATCCGCACATTATCAGACTCTTCCCTTGCCGTAGGTTCATCCGGACCCCGGACGATCACGATCGATCGTGCCAAGGAAGCAGGCGGGCAAGGCTTGGGATTTAACGGCGGCGAACTCCTGTTGTTGGCGATCGGCGGGTGCTACAGCAACGACATCTACCGCGAAGCAGCCCTGCGCAAGATCGAAGTCCACAGCGTTCAGGTGAGGGTCACCGCAGAATGGGGTGGGAGTCCCATCCGTGCGCAAGATCTCTCCTTCACTGCTACAGTGGAAGCCAACGCAACCGAGCAGGAAATCCTGGATCTGATTCGCCACACGGATCAGGTTGCGGAAATCCCAAACTCGTTGCGTCTGGGCACCGAAGTGAAACTGGCGGAAGTCAAGGCGATACCGCGGATGGCCGAATCTGCATGAGCGTCTCTTTCCAACTCGATGGCATTCACATTGGCGACGGAGGCCTTTTTCTCATTGCCGGCCCCTGTGTCATCGAGAGTGAAGATCATGCGCTCTTCATGGCAGAAGTCATCAAGGGTGTAACTCGGTCGCTGAACTTCCCTTTTATCTTCAAGGCGTCCTACGACAAAGCAAATCGCACGTCGCTGCGAAGTTTTCGTGGCCCCGGCGTTGCCGAGGGCTTGCGCATTCTGAAAAAAGTAAAAAACGAAGTTCACGTACCCATACTTACTGACGTGCACGAAGTTGCGGATGTGGCCAAGGTCGCCGAAGTCGTAGACATCCTTCAAATCCCGGCATTCCTGTGCCGCCAAACCGACTTGATCGTCGCCGCTGCGATGACGGAGAGAGTCGTCAACATCAAGAAAGGTCAGTTCGCCGCACCCTGGGATATGAACCATGCTGTCGAAAAGTGCCGGGCGGCGGGAAATAATCGAGTTTTCGTCACCGAACGCGGATCGAGTTTTGGCTATAGCAATCTCGTAGTCGACATGCGTTCATTGGCGATCATGCGCAAGTTCGCGCCGGTGGTCTTTGACGCGACGCACTCCGTGCAGCTGCCATCAGCGGCAAAAGGTGATGAGACGGACGTTGCCGTGAGCGGTGGCCAACCGGAATTCATTCCCCTCCTGGCACGTGCCGCCGTTGCAGCGGGAGTCGATGGTGTGTTCCTGGAAGTTCACGACAACCCCAAGCAGGCAAAATCTGACGGAGCCAATGCACTGCATTCGACCAAACTCCGTGAGGTACTGAAGGAACTGCAGGCGGTACATTCTGCCGTTATCGCGGCCCACAAGACGCCGTAAGGACAACTGGTTCTGACTGCCTCACCTCGAATTGCCGTGCCTTAATGCGCTCAGGCTGAATCTGCTACTATCCCCTTCACATCTCTCAAGAGCATCCATGGCCGCGATCATCACCTCCATTTTCGGCGTCGCAATCATCGCGCTCATTCTGCTTGATGCTTTCGAAACTGTGGTTCTCCCGCGCCGCGTGACCAGGCATTTCCGGCTGACATCCTGGTTCTACCGCAACTCGTGGCGACCATGGGCTCTCCTCGCTAAGCGGATCAACGCACCCGGCCGCCGAGAAGCCATGTTGGGATATTTCGATCCGCTATCGTTAATTTTTCTGCTCGGCTTATGGGCTCTCGGACTGATATTCGGGTTCGCCTTGCTTCAGTATGGGACCGGACAGCACCTGCAATTTGCAGGTCAGGTCACCAGCTTTGCGCTGCTCTTCTATCACAGCGGCGAAACATTTTTTACGCTTGGCTACGGCGACATCCTTCCGACGACTACTACCGCCCGGTTCCTCGCTGTACTTGAGGCAGGCATGGGCTTTGCCTTCCTCGGCGTCGTCATCGGATACCTCCCCACTATCTACTCTGCATTCTCACGCAGAGAGATCGAGATTTCGCTTCTCGATGCGCGCGCCGGATCCCCTCCCACCGTGGCTGAGTTGCTCGCACGCTTTGGCGACTGCTCGCGCAGGAGAGTGTTGGACGATATCTTCCGCGATTGGGAGCGATGGGCAGCTGAAGTACTGGAAAGCCATCTGTCATATCCGGTCCTCAGCTTCTTTCGCTCGCAGCACAACAATCAGTCCTGGGTCGCGGCACTCACTACAATCCTCGATGCCAGTGCAATCGTCATGTCGGGAGGTGACCGGATGCAGGAAGAGCAGGCACGGCTTACCTTTGCGATGGCGCGGCATGCAGTCGTGGATCTGGCCCAGGTCGTCGATGCGAAGTACGATCCGAATGCGGAAGACCGTCTGCCAGATGACGAACTGTCCCGCTTGCGCCAGTATCTTCGTGAACGTGGAGTGATCCTGCGGGAGGATCAGGAGGCCACCGATAAACTCCGAAAGTATCGTTCAATGTATGAACCATATGCCCTCGCAGTCGGGCGCAAGCTGTTCCTCGCAGTGCCGCCTTGGATCCCAGCGGAAAAGAAACGAGACAACTGGCAAGCCGGGCCTTGGGATGTAGCCGTGCAAGCGCGGAGCCTGGCCGGAATCGGCACACATCGAGCAACGCCCGCACGGCCAGAAGACCACTTCTAGCTTCCGTAGTCTGAGATGCGTGACGTGCTAACATCCTGTTTCCTTCATGAATAAGGTTGGCGAAGACGTAGTACGCATCGAAGCGGAAGCGCTACGAGCCCTTGCGGATCGAATTTCGGGTCCAATGGCGGAACGCTTCGACCATGCCGTGGAATTGATCTTTTGTTGCGTCGGTCGCTTGGTAGTCACCGGCATGGGAAAAAGCGGCATCATCGCGCGCAAGATCGCCGCCACATTAAGCTCAACCGGAACTCCTGCGCTGTTTATGCACCCCGTAGATGCCTTGCATGGAGATCTCGGAATGCTTGCAAAAGGGGATGTAGTCTTGGCTCTCTCCGCCAGTGGAGAAACTGAAGAGATCCTGCGTCTGCTTGCCACTATCAAGCGGCTGCAATTGCCCTTGATTGCGATGACAGGAGATGAGATCTCCCAAGAAGAGAAAGCTCGGGTTTCCACACTAGCGTCGGCTGCCGATATCGCACTCGACTGCTCGATTGCCGAAGAGGCTTGCTCTTTAGGATTGGCGCCTACGGCCTCCACCACGACCATGCTGGCCCTCGGCGACGCGCTCGCCGTCGCCGTATCTGCCAAACGAGGCTTCAAAGAAGAGGACTTCGCCAGCCTGCACCCCGGCGGAAAGCTAGGCAAACGCCTGGCGCGAGTGGAATCGCTCATGCATACAGGCAACGCCGTACCTTGTGTCAGTCCGCGTACCCGGATGCCGGATGTCATTTACGAGATGTCGCGCAAGAAACTGGGTATCACGGCCGTTGTCGATGACGGCAAACTGGTGGGTGTTGTGAGCGATGGCGACTTACGACGCCTGCTCGAGCAGCGCGGCAAAGATGCTCTTGATCTGACCGCTGGCGAGTGTATGACCAAGACGCCTAAGACGATCACAGCAAACGAATTTGCCGCAACTGCTTTGGCAGTGATGGAGGAAAAGAGAATCACTTCCCTTGCCGTTGTCGACGCCGAACACCGGCTCCTAGGCATCGTGCACCTGCACGATCTCTGGGGAACAAGTATGATCTAAGAAGTACGGAGTAAAGATTCACGAATTGAAGAATTGCAGGATCGAAGGATTAGAAACTGATAGGCGTGCTCTATTTTGGTTCTTGAATTCGAAATTCGCCGACTTCAAGTCAAAAAATCCTCATGTATCACTATGATCCCAATACGGCGCTGGAAGAACTGAACGAAGATGCCACCCTGCCTAACCCGGTTCATGTCCGAGACATGATGTTGCGCAAACATCTATCGCCGGACAAATCGCTTGAATTGAACCGTCTTTTCACCGAATACCAGAAGTTTTTCGGTGAGACACAAAAGTTGGGAAGAGAAATCTTGCGGCAACTGACTCCGTAGTTCTCCAGATCTGCGCCCTGTCGCAGACGTTCTATCGCTGTTAGTCGCGACTGCGTCCGTGTGAGCACCAGCATTCCATCGTTTACAATACTGAATTCCCTACTACTCGGGACCCCTACTATGCATCGTTGGTCTGAACTCTTTATCCCTACCCTGCGCGAGGCTCCCGCGGATGCCGAAGTCGCGAGCCACAAGTTCCTGGTGCGCGCGGGCTACATTCGACAACTTGCCGCCGGCATCTACTCGTACCTCTTCTTAGGACAGCGCTCGCTGAACAAAATCATCGGCATCGTCCGCGAGGAGATGGATAAGATCGGACAGGAGTTCTACCTGCCTGCCATGCATCCACGGGAACTCTGGGAGGAGAGCGGCCGTTGGACGGTGATGGGCGACAACATGTTTCGCCTGAAGGATCGTAAGGGCACGGACATGGCTCTGGGCATGACGCATGAAGAGGTCATGACTTCGATCGCCCGTAACGAACTCAGAAGCTACAAGCAGCTTCCACAAATCTGGTATCAGATTCAAACCAAGTTTCGGGATGAGGCCCGCCCCAGATCCGGCTTGTTACGCGTCCGCCAGTTCACCATGAAGGATGCCTACTCCTTCGATATCGACGCCGCCGGACTCGACGTCTCTTACTTGAAACACTACGACACTTATTGCCGCATCTTCGATCGTTGCGGCTTGAAATATGTCGTGGTGGAAGCGCATTCAGGATCCATGGGTGGCTCGCAGTCGCACGAATTTATGGTCCGATCTTCTGCCGGTGAAGACCAGGTTGTCACCTGCGAAAACTGTTCCTATGCGGCCAATCTGGAAAAAGCTACCTCCAGGCTCGCGGCAATCGATGATTCTTCCGACGGAGACGCTGCGCCTGCCGAAGTGCACACTCCTGGCATGAAGACGATTGAGGAAGTCGCGAAATTTCTTGGCACATCACCTAAAAGCAACATCAAGACACTTGCCTACATGACAGAAGAGAGTGCCGGCCGAGATGGCAAGAAGACCCTGCGCCCTGTCGTCGCCCTCATGCGGGGAGACCATCAACTGAACGACGCCAAGCTTTCGACTGCTCTCGCGGGAAGAGAGACCCGTCCTATGCAGGAAGAGGAGATCAAGGAGTTCTTCGGTTCTCCCGCCGGCTATCTTGGGGCAACTGGCATCGATTGGGCGAAGAACCTGAACGAGACGGCACGTCCGGTTCTGTTCGTCGATAAAGCCCTCGAAGGGCGACGCAACCTTATCGGTGGTGCGAATCGAGAGAACTATCACTTAAAGAACCTTGCTCCTGGGCGAGATTTCCAACCCACCTTGTACGCGGATCTGCGTAGCGTCGCTGCAGGGGAAGACTGCCCAAACTGCGGCGGCCCACTGCGTATCGACTCTGCCGTAGAGGTAGGTCACATCTTCAAGTTGGGCTACAAGTATTCAGAGTCAATGGGAGCCCGCGTCCTCGATCGTAACGGCAAAGAGGTCATGCCCATCATGGGTTGCTACGGAATCGGAATGGAGCGCATCCTGACGGCTGCAATCGAGCAATCCAACGATGAAAACGGCTTCTGGTTGCCTCCTCAGATCGCTCCATTTGAGATTATCGTCACACCCACCAATGTGAGCGACGATAAGTTGGTCAGTACTGCCCACGACATCGTCGCCCGACTCGAGGCGGCGGGATACGACGTGTTACTAGACGACAGGGACGAAAGGCCAGGGGTGAAATTCAAAGACGCTGACCTGGTGGGCATTCCCTATCGTGTCACAGTCGGAAAGAAGGTTACCGAAGGTACCGTAGAGGTGGTTCAGCGCTCGACACGCGAAATACGCGATGCTAGCATCGCGACAATTGTGGAGTATTTCCACAAGGTTTTGCGGCCGGCCAGCTAGCTATGCTCACTCGCCGGCAGTTGCGGAGCGCGAGTTATGGGTACCCTAAAAATGGGGTTCGGGATCTTCGTTATGGTTGCCGCCGTATATCTCGGTGTGCAGTTGGTGCCCCCGTATCTCTCTAATTACCAGTTTCAGGATGAAATCAAGAACGAAGCCACCATCAACACCTACAACACCAAGCCTGAGGACGCGATTCGCGACACCATCCTGAGAAAGGCCCAGGATCTGGACATTCCGATCTCTAAGGACCAGATCAAGGTGCAACGCACCGGACCGGTAGGCAGCGGTGCGATCCTTATCGATGCGAATTACCAAGTCCACATCGATCTACCGGGCTATCCGGTTGACCTTAGTTTTAACGCCGGTACCAAGAACAAGGGCGTTTGGTAGGACCTGATCCCTTCACACGTGATTTAGAATAACGGTGAGGCCTGCTCCAGCGACGACATTCGATTTGGTGCGGATACGGATTCCCTGTGAGTCGGGAATCGGCGCGGATGCGTGCCTGTTCTAGATAACACAAACGCCCTTTGTGCCATCTTATTGAGAAATTGGGCGCTTGGGCGGCGGGGTTCGCGAATTCGAGTGGCGATCAAGATCAAAATTCCGAAAGCAAAGCAGAAGCCTACCGGTGGCGGGTTCCTCAAAGATCCCCTCGTGCGGGCAGCCTTTATTGTTTTCGTTGTTGTGGGCACGGTCATGACCGGGACCTTCGCCTACTTCTATGTGAAATATGACCGGATGATCGATCAGAAATTCCGTAGCCCGGTCTTCGCGAACTCTGCAAAAATTTACGCCATACCCGAAGTTGTGCGCGTAGGCGAAAAGATCGATACGCAGCAAATCGCCTCGAAACTTCGCAGCGCTGGATATTCCGACAAGGATGGGAACTCGCGTCTAGGCAGCTACCGCCTGCTCGAAAACGGCATCGAGGTCAAACCCGGTCCCGATTCATATCACAGCCCGGAAGCAGCGACGGTTCGCATCCGCAAAGGATTAGTTGACAGCATCAATTCTAAATCCGGTGACCTCAGCGCCTATGAACTCGAGCCGCAGATGATCACCGCGTTGTTCGACGCCGAACAACGTTCCAAGCGCCAACTGGTTAAGTATGACGAGATACCAAAGGTACTTGTCGATGCCGTGCTCGCAATCGAAGACCGGCGCTTTTTCCAACACAGTGGCGTGAATTACTTACGGCTGGCGGAGGCTGCATGGATCGACTTTACTCGGCAAAAACATGAGCAGGGTGGGTCGACCATCACAATGCAGCTATCGCGGGCGTTCTTCCTGACACCGGAAAAGACCGTCAAACGCAAAGTCTCGGAGATGATGATTGCCATCGAACTGGAACAGAAGTTCAGCAAACAGCAAATCTTCGAGTACTACGCGAACCGTGTGGATCTGGGTCAGCGCGGTTCCTTCACGATTAGCGGCTTCGCCGCGGCATCTCGGGCGTACTTCAACAAGGATCTCAAAGATCTCACGCTCCCCGAAGCCGCACTTCTTGCAGGTTTAATTCAAGCCCCAAGTTACCTTTCGCCATATCGGCATCCTGAGCGCGCACTCGACCGGCGCAATCTCGTGCTCGATAGCATGGCGGAAACCGACGCGATCACTCGTGACCAGGCCGCCAAGGCGAAGGCTACTCCCCTCAAACTCGCGCCTCCTAACGTTGAGGCAAGCGACGCGCCATACTTCGTTGATCTGGTTCGCGACGCTGTGATCGCCAAGGTTAATGAACGGGAGCTGAACGATCAGTCGTACGGAATCTATACAACGCTCGACCCAGAGCTGCAGCGAGCTGCAGCGCAGGCCGTCGAAGTCGGCATGAAGCTCGTGGATGACCAGGTCACGAAACTTCGGACCAAGAAGACCAAGATTGCCAAGGGTAAGTACGAAACCAAGGTTCTTCCCGGTCCGCAGGCGCAGGTTGCACTTGTCGCGCTCGACCCGCATACCGGCGAAGTGTTGGCCCTGGTCGGAGGCCGAAATTATGGCAGCAGCCAACTCAACCATGTAACGGCGAAGCGTCCTACTGGTTCTATCTTCAAGCCGTTCGTTTACGCAGCTGCGATGAACACTGCCCTCGACGGTACTAACCCTGTGATCACGCCTGCTTCCATGATTACGGATGAACCCGGCACATACGCCTACGGTGACCAGATCTATGAGCCGCGCAATTACAAGGAGGAATATCACGGCGAGGTAACTGCGCGATACGCGTTGGCACTCTCGTTGAACAATGCCACCGTGAAACTCGCAGAACAAGTGGGTTACGACAAGGTCGCCGACCTGGCGAAGTCCGCAGGAATTACTTCTGTGAAAGCTACGCCTGCGATGTCACTAGGCGCTTATGACGCCACCCCGCTCGATATGGCAGCTGCGTATACGGTTTTTGCAAACGGCGGAGTACGCATTTCACCTACGCTGGTGAATTCTGTCCGGAAAGGAAACGGCGATGTCGTTGTTGACTTCAAGACGGACAAGAAGCAGATTCTCGATCCTCGTGTTGCCGCCGTCATGACCAACATGATGGAAGGCGTCCTGAACTTCGGAACCGCATTCCCGGTCCGTGCGCGGGGATTCAATGCACCAGCAGCTGGGAAAACTGGAAGCTCGCATGACGGCTGGTTTGCGGGATACACCAGCAATCTATTGTGCATCGTCTGGGTTGGATACGATGACTACAGCGACCTCCGATTGAGTGGTGCGCAGACAGCGGCGCCGATCTGGGCCGAGTTCATGAAGAAGGCGGTTGCGCTTCCCCAGTATTCAGACTTCAAGCCTTTCGACCAACCTTCGGGTGTCGTGGATGTTCAGTTAGACAAGCTGACGAACTTGCTTGCAACCCCTTCATGCCCGGAGACATACACGGCCGCATTTATTGCCGGAACGGAGCCGAACCAAACCTGCGACCAGAGCACCGGAGTAAAAGGCTTCTTTTCGCGGATGTTAGGGCTAGAGCCCGGTGTGGCACCACCTCCTAATTCAGGAGCTCTGGACCCGGCAAGCGAGGAAGCCAAAAAGAAAAAGGGCTTTTTCGGCAAGATTGTAGGTATCTTTAAAGAAGACAAACCGTCTAACCCGACGCCGTCCAAACCACCGGACACGAGCGGCAATACGCCGCACTAGAGGTTAGCCGATTTCGACGTCGCGAGCAGCAGGGGCAAAATTGAGCCCCCGTCTCCGGGAGGTGCAGCATGCGTCGTCTTTTACCACTTGTCTTGGTTTTCGCCGTTCACGCGAGCATTCCGTCGCTAGCGCAACAGGGATCGTCTACTGAGCAAGTTCAGGTCAGTCCGCCCACCATTCAGCACGTAGAACCGCCCCCAATTACTGCCACATTTGAGGAACTCGATAAGAGCGGAGATCGGTTGCGTGCGGAAAAGTCTTATCTCGATGCCCTTGATTATTATCGCGCTGCACTAAAGAAGAAGCCCGACAGCGCGCTCACTTACAACAAGATTGGCATCGTGGAACTGCAGATTCAACGCTATAAGGAAGCCCGCAAAGACTTCGAGAAAGCTATCAAGGCTGATAAGAATTTCTCTAACGCGTATAACAATCTCGGAGCTGTGTATTACGAGCAAAAGAAATACGGATCGGCGATTAAGCAGTATGAGAAGGCGCTCAAACTGCAACCCGAAGTTGCCACGTTTTATTGCAACATGGGAGCCGCATACTTTGCGAAAAAGGACTTCGAGAAAGCCAGTCTTCACTATGCCAAGGCATTGGAACTCGATCCCGATGTGCTTGAGAGGCATTCGCGCACCGGAGTTTCCGCCCAGTTGCCCACTCCCGAGGATCGTGCAAAGTACGCCTTCGTCATGGCGAAACTCTATGCCAAGTCTGGATCCATTGACCGTTCGCTCGAGTACCTGAAGCGGGCTCTGGAGGAAGGCTACAAGGATATCGGAGATGTCTACAAGGATTCCGAATTTGCCGGACTCAGGAAAGATCCTCGGTTTACAAGCCTTATGGAGTCAAAGCCAGCGACCATCCAGGAGTGATGGGCAGCAACTCTCGATTTTTTACGGTTTCTTTACGAACCGAGCGAAACTTTTCGGGTGGATCGGGTTTTGATCGTTAACATACTCCTGAAAACAACAGGGTGAGTAAGGAGAAACGGTAGCCCATCGGTTGTCGACCCGAGCACGCCCCAAGCAGGCAACCGGTGGGTTTTTAGTTTCGTTTCAACATCTTAGCGTGCGTTTTGGTGTTCAGCTCAGCTGTAAGTCTTGGCATTCAGGTCATTAGTCTAAACAGCCGAAGCCTTCCCCCAACGTTTTCTCCCCTCACCAAGGAGTGTTTCTAACTTTCCTTGCGCGAGGGGCTTCTCTCCCCTATATAGCTGGCAACCGCCTTCTTCCACTTTCCTTGTGCCTTCAAGATGAACTCGACCGCGTCCCGCAACGCCCCGTCTCCTCCGGCATGTGGAGTTACATAGTGAGCGTCCTTCTTGACCTCTGGACGGGCATTGGCTACGGCGATCGCCAGCCCACAATCCCACATCACAGGCAGATCGATCACGTCGTCGCCGACGAAAGCAGCTTCGCTTGGCCGCAAACCTTCCTGTTTGAGAATGTCGCGGAAAACCGTCAGCTTGTCCTGAATTCCCTGATGGACGTGCTCAAGCTTCAGATCGCGAGCGCGCAGGG
>Ga0066903_100002072_pt1 | contig 15362 bp, 10 predicted proteins | sample PanSoiMetaGPlot1_FD_67491 | JGI IMG/M metagenome (GOLD analysis project Ga0066903, IMG submission 67491) | Tropical forest soil microbial communities from Panama analyzed to predict greenhouse gas emissions - Panama Soil - Plot 1 (version 2) | ecosystem: Environmental > Terrestrial > Soil >...
CAACGAAGAAGCGACGCTGCCCGTCACGCTGGCCAGCCTTCCCCGTCGCATCGAAGGGGTCGACGAGGTCGAAGTTCTCGTCATCGACGACGGCAGCAGCGATCGGACCGCCGAGGTGGCGCGCCAGCAGGGTGTGGACCATCTCGTCGTCCTTCCCACCCACCAAGGCCTGGCGCGCGCCTTCATGGTGGGCCTGGAGACCTCCCTCAAACTGGGCGCGGACATCATCGTCAACACCGACGCCGACAACCAGTACGATGCGCGCGATCTGGAGAGCCTCATCGCCCCGATCCGTCAGGGCAGGGCGGATCTGGTGATCGGCGACCGGCAGGTGCAGAGCCTGGGCCATTTCCCATGGCTGAAGCGTAAGCTGCACGGCATCGGCGATCGGGTGATGCGGCAGCTCTCCGGCCTGGAGCTCCTGGATTCCACCAGCGGCTTCCGCGCGTTCAGCCGGGAAGCGGCGCTGCGGCTCAACGTCTTCTCGCGCTTCACCTACACGCTGGAGACGCTGATTCAGGCCGGCAAGAAGCACCTCGCCGTGGCCCACGTTCCGGTCGGAGTCAACCATCAGCTGAGAGAGTCGCGCCTGTTCCCCAATCTCTGGTTCTACATCAAGCGCTCGGTCAGCACGATGGTGCGCATCTACGCGCTGTACGAGCCGCTCAAGGTCTTCTCCTACGCGGGCGGCTCGATGCTGCTGGTGGGATCGGCGCTGCTCCTGCGCTTCTTCTACTACCACTTCACCGCCGACGGGGCGGCCGGACACGTTCAATCGTTCCTGGCGGCCATGATGCTCATCGCCCTGGGCATCGTGACGATCCTGATCGGCGTCGTCAGCGACCTGATGGCGGCCAGCCGCCATCTGATGGAAGACGTCCAGTATCGTCTGAGAAGGATGGAGGTCGAGCGACGCGACGAGGAGCTTGCCCCTGTCCAGGAGACGCGGCGAGTGTCGACCCCCTGGGGATCCGGAGGAGCCACTTCATGAGCGCTCGCAAGATCCTCGTCACCGGGGGGGCGGGCTTCATCGGCTCCCATCTGGTCGAGGCGCTGGCCTCGGGAGGGCACACCGTCCGCGTCCTGGACGTGCTGGATCCCCAGGTGCACGGGTCGCGGACGATGAAGAGCTTCGAGAGTGCCGAGATGCTCCAAGGCGACGTGCTCGACGACGCGGTGCTGGATCAGGCGCTGAAGGACGTGGAGGTGGTCTTCCACCAGGCCGCCTCGGTGGGTGTCGGACAATCGATGTACGAGCCTGCCGCCTACACGCGCGTCAACAGTCTGGGAACCGCGATGCTCATGGAGAAAATTGCCGCCCCCGGCTCGAAGGTGGAGAAGGTCGTCGTGGCCTCCTCCATGTCGCTGTACGGGGAGGGGAAGTACGCGTGCAGGAGCTGCGGACCGGCTCATCCGCCGCCGCGCGGCCGCGAGCGGGTGGAGCGCGGGAAATGGGAGCCGGAGTGCCCCCGCTGCGGGCTGGATCTGCTCCCCCTGCCGACCGACGAGTCGGTCGCCCCCGCCCCCACCTCGGTCTACGCCGTGACCAAGCGCTGCCAGGAGGAGACGGTGCTGCTCATGGGACGCGCCTACGGCATTCCCTCGGTGGCGCTGCGCTACTTCAACGTCTACGGGCCGGGACAATCCCTGTCCAATCCCTATACCGGCGTGGCGGCCATCTTCTCGAGCCGCATCCTCAACGGCGCCCCCCCCGTTATCTTCGAGGACGGGATGCAGAGCAGGGATTTCGTCCATGTCTCCGACATCGTCCAGGCGAACCTGCTGGCGATGGAGCGCAACGAGGCCGATTACCAGGTTCTCAACGTGGGCACGGGAGTCCGCACGCCGCTGCTCGATCTGGCGCAGAGTCTCCTCGTGAAGCTCGGCGCGCGCGATGCGTTGAAGCCTTCCATCGCACGCTCGTTCCGCGAGGGCGACATCCGCCACTGCTACGCCGACATCTCCAAGATTCGCCGGACGCTGGGCTTCGAGCCCCGGGTGTCCCTGGAGCAAGGATACGAAGACCTGGCCGAATGGGCCCGGACCCAGCGGCCGGTGGATCGCACCGATCAAGCATACGGAGAGCTTCGCTCCCGGGGACTGGTCCGGTGATCTTTCATCGAAATCCGGAATTCCGCGCAGGAAAGGAGTGAATTCGTCCATGTTCAAGGCTCTCATCACCAATCCCCCCTGGCCGGGCGACGGCTACGGGGCCCGTTCCTCGGTGCGCTGGCCGCACAAGCGCAAGGACAAGAAGCTCGAGTACCCAATCTTCCTCGCCTACACCGTGGCCCTGCTGCGCGAAGCCGGCGTGGAGACCGCCTTCCTGGACGGCGTCTGCGACGAGCTGGACATCGAGCGCTATGCCGAGGAGGTGCGACGCATCGGGCCCGATTTCATGGCCATGGAATGCTCCACCCCCTCGATCGATCATGACCTGGAGTCGGTCCGCCGGATCAAGGCGAAGCATCCGGGCGTGTTCCTCGCCCTGATGGGATCGCACGCCACTTACTTCCATCAGGACCTGCTGCGCGAGCACCCGGAAGTGGACGCCATCATCCGCGGCGAGTTCGAGATCACGGCGCGCGAGCTGGCCGTCGCCCTCAAGGAGGGGCGCCCGCTGGCGGGCGTGGCGGGCATCACCTTCCGGGAAGGGGATGGACTGCGCGCCAATCCCGAGCGTCCCTTCGATGCCGATCTCGATCACTGGCCCTATCCCGATCGCGAGGTGGTGCCGATCGAGAAGTACCAGACGGCCCAGTACCAGGGAAAGAAGGGGACTTTCATGCTGTCGAGCCGGGGCTGTCCTTACCGCTGCACCTTCTGCCTGTGGCCGGGGACCATGGTGGGCCGCGATTTCCGCGCGCGGGATCCGGAGGCGGTGGTGGCCGAGATGGAATACCTGGTCCGCCGGCACGGGGTCGACGACATTTATTTCGACGACGACACGATGACCATCGATCGCGAGCGGCTCCTGAAAATCTGCCGCCTCATCCAGGAGCGCGAGCTGAGGGTGCACTGGATCTCGATGGGACGCGTCGACACGGTCGACGAGGAGCTGCTCACCGAGATGCGCAAAGCGGGCTGCGACAACGTCTATCTCGGCGTGGAGTCGGGCTCTGAGGAGATCCTGCGGCGCCTCAAGAAGGGCATCACCCTCGACCAGGTCACGAAGGCCTTCCAGCAGGCCCGCAAGGCGGGCATCAAGACCCAGGCGTTCTTCATGCTGGGAGGGCCGGGCGAGACGAAGGAGACGCTGAAGGAGACGATCGACTTCGCGGTGAAGCTCGATCCGGACAATGCCCAGTTCGCGGCGGCCGTCCCCTACCCGGGGACCGAGATGTACGAGGAGTCGCTGCGCAAGGGATATCTCCGGGCGCAGACCTGGGAGGATTACGCGGCGCGGGACATCGTGCTGGAAACGGAAACGCTCTCCCGGCTGGATCTCGAGAAAGCCAGGCTGGAAGCCTATCGGCGCTTCTACCTCCGTCCCCGTTTCATCCTCAGGACGGCCATGCGGCTGACCAGCGCCAGGGAATTCCGCCGGGTCTGGCGCGGAACGGTCTCCATCGTGAGCCGGCTGGTCTACTTCTCCCAGAACGTGAGGAGAAAGGCCCGCAAGACTCCTCAAGGCGTTCTCGAATCGGCCTGAGATGAACGTCTGCTACTGGGGAACCTACGACCGGGACTATCCCCGGAACCGGATCGTCATGGAAGGGCTCCGGAGCCAGGGGGTGGAGGTGCGCGAGATGCACTTCCCCCTGTGGGGAGCGTCGTCCGAGAAGGTGCGGCGCGCCCGCGGCGGCTGGCTGAGCCCTCTCCTGCTCTTCCGCTGGATGTGGGCCTATGCGAGCCTCGGCGCCAGGTTCCTCGTCGCCCGCAAGCCCGATTTCCTGTTCATCGGGTACTCGGGGCACTTCGACGTCTTTCCGGCCTGGTGCCTGTCGCGGCTGCGAGGCGTGCCGCTCGTCTTCGACGCGTTCCTGTCCCTCTACGACTCTCTGGTCCTGGACAGGGGCGCGATGCGCGAGGGGAGCTTCAAGGCGAGGCTGCTGGCCTGGATCGATCGAAGCTCGTGCCGCCTGGCCGACAAGGTGCTGCTCGACACCGAGGCGCACGTGCGGTTCTTTTGCGAGCGGTTCGATCTCCCGCGCGGCAGATTCTGGGTGCTTCCCATCGGCGCGGACGATACGGTTTTCAAGCCGGCGCCGCTGCGCGCCCGCAACGGCCATGCCTACACGGTGCTGCACTTCGGCCGCTACATTCCGCTGCACGGGCTGGAGACGGTCGTGCGCGCGGCGGCCCTGATGGAAGGCACCGGCTCCGACCTGCGCCTCAGGTTTCTTCTCGTGGGGGAGGGCGAAGAGCGCCCGAGAATCGAAGCTCTGGCGAGGGAGCTGGGGGTCCGGTCGATTGAGTTCAAGGACGCGCAGGCGCCGGTGGCGCTGGCCGGCATGCTGCGCGAATCCGACGTCTGTCTCGGAATCTTCGGAACGACCCAGAAAGCGTCCCGCGTCGTTCCCAACAAAGTGTACGAGGCGATGTCGGCGGGCAGGCCCGTGGTGACGGGAGATTCGCCCGCGGCTCGCGAATACCTGCAGGACGGCATCAACTGCCTCCTCTGCGAGCGGGGGAATCCTGCCTCCCTGGCGGCCGCCATCCGCAGGATGCATGACGACGCGCCGCTGGCCGCGGCCATCGCGGAGCGCGGACACCGGAGCTTCGAGGAAGAAGCGGCTCCCCGCGTCATCGGAAGGATCCTGACCGGCCGATTGGCCGCATGGCACAACGAGCATGAACACGTGGCGTGAGCGCCTGGCGCGGCAGGAATGGACGTGGGTGATCGCGCTGTCGCTTGTCGCCCTGGCGCTGAGGGTCGGCTATGTGATGACCCAGGAGCGCGGCTTCTACTTCATGGACTCCCTGGAGTACGACCGGACCGCGAGGGCCTTTCTCGAGACGGGGCATTTCGACGGCAGATACTATCGATTGCCCCTTTATCCGCTTTTCATGGCGATGGTCTACAAAGCCTTTCCCTCGGAGCCGACGTCGCTGCGCCTCGTGCAGGCGCTCATCGGGGTGTCGCTCTGCCTGGTCGTGTGGGCGGTGGCCAGATATCTGTTCGGCATGCTCACGGCCCTTCTCGCCCTGGCCGGCGCAGCCTGCTTCCCGGTGCATGTCGTCCTGTCGGGCATCGAATACCCGGTCCTCCTGGGGACCCTCCTGATCTGGCTGGTCCTCTGGGCCCTGGTGGTCCGCGAGCAGACGGAATCGCGCTCGGTCGAGCTGCTCCTCGTGGCGGGCCTCGGTGCCGCGGTGACGTCGATGCTCTTCGAGGGCGGACTGGTCCTGAGTCTTTTCGTGCTTCTGAGCGTGCTGTTCAGGAAGACGACTTGGCCGGCGCGCCTGACGGACGTGGCCGTGCTGGGCACCATCGGCCTGGCGCTCCTGGGATCGTGGACGATGAAGATGGCGAGGACGGATGATTTCCGCCCCCTGGTCCTGAAGGCCGGCATCCATCTTCCCACGGCGCCTGGCGTGAATCCTCCTCTCTGGGAGGGAAGCGGCGAGAACCTGCTCTGGGCCAAGGTGGAGGGGCTGGTGAAGAACCCGGGCTGGACGGTCCGGCACTTCTTCAGGGAGTTCCTCCACTTCTGGAATCCCTATCCGGATCGGATCGTCTCCGCCGATCCCAGGTTTCGCGCGGCCTCCCATACGATGGATTCGCGCATGGTGGTCCGCAACGGCCTGGTGGGCGATGTGCCGAGGCTTCTCTATGCCCTTGGCTACGGAGCGCTGCTGATCGCCGCGGCCGCGGGAGGGATGGCGGCCTTCCACAACGTGCGCGGAGCCGCGGTTCTCATGACCTGGCCGCTGGTTCTCGGCTTGTGCTATTCCCCGTTCTTCACGCAGATGCGCTACCGGATCCCGGCGGACCCGTCACTCATCATCTTGGGAGCGTATGCAGTGGAATCAGCTGTCGAAAAGAGCCTGTTGACCCGCGTCATCCATTTCTTCAAGGCCCTCTGGGAGGGCTGGAAGAAGATCGCCGAGAAGATCATGATCTTCTGGACCTTCGTGCTCCTCTTGCTCCTCTTCGTTCTGATCGTGGGCCCCATCGCCGTCCTGATGAAGATCTTCAGGAAAGATCCCATGCACACAGCCATGGCTCCCGGCTCGTTCTGGGCCTTGCGGGACAAGACCCGGGAAGGAATGGAAGAATGCCTCAGACAATTCTGATTGGGAGAAGCTCTTGAACATTCTGGGAATATCCTGTTTTTATCACGACTCGGCCGCCTGTCTCATCCAGGATGGCCGCGTCGTGGCCGCAGCCTCCGAGGAGCGCTTCACGCGCAAGAAGCACGATGAGGGCTTCCCCCACAAGGCGGTGGAATACTGCCTCAAGGCAGGTGGCATCGAGGCCAAGGATCTGGACTACGTGGGCTTTTACGACAAGCCGGTTCTGAAGTTCGAGCGGCTGCTCTCCACGTACCTGTCCACCTTCCCGCGGGGCTTCTTCTCCTACTCCAAGGCGATGCCGGTATGGCTCAAGGAGAAGCTCTGGATTCCCTCGCTGATCCGCAAGGAGCTGCCGGGGTACAAGGGCAAGATCCTGTTCACCGAGCACCACATGTCCCACGCCGCGAGTGCCTTCCTGGTGTCTCCGTTCAAGGAAGCGGCCATCCTCACCGTCGACGGCGTGGGGGAATGGGCCACGGCGAGCTACGGAGTCGGCAAGGATCGGCAGATCGATCTGTTCAAGGAGATCCGCTTCCCGCACTCGCTGGGCCTGCTCTACTCCGCCTTCACCTACTACCTCGGCTTCAAGGTGAACAGCGCCGAATACAAGGTGATGGGACTGGCCCCCTACGGCGAGCCGAAGTACGTGGATCAGGTGAAGCAGCTGATCGAGATCAAGGACGACGGCAGCTTCGAGATGGACATGAGCTATTTCTCCTATCACTACGGGCTGCGCATGGTGAACGGCAAGTTCTCCAGGCTCTTCGGGGGCCCTCCCCGCGAAGGGGAGTCAAAGCTCGAGCAGCGGCACAAGGACATCGCCGCCTCGGTCCAGAAGGTCACCGAGGAGGTGATGCTCAAGATGGCGGACTACCTGCACCGGGAAACCGGCCAGGAGAACCTCTGCCTCGCCGGCGGAGTGGCCCTGAACTGCGTGGCCAACGGGAGAGTCCTGCGCGAAGGACCCTTCAAGGAACTCTTCATCCAGCCGGCGGCAGGAGATGCGGGGGGAGCCCTGGGGGTCGCCGCGTACATCGCCCACAGCGTCCTGGATCAGCCGCGCATCGAAACGATGGAGCACGCCTACCTCGGACCGCAATTCTCCGAGGCGGAAATCGAGGCGATGCTGAAGGAGTACGGTGCTCCCGCCAGGAAGCTGGACCGCGAGGACCTCGTGCGGGAGGTGGCCGCGCTGATCGAAGGCCAGACGGTCATCGGCTGGTTCCAGGGAAGGATGGAGTTCGGGCCGCGGGCCTTGGGCAGCCGGAGCATCATCGCGGATGCGCGCAACGCGAAGAACAAGGATGTCGTGAATCTGAAGATCAAGTTCCGCGAGAGCTTCCGCCCCTTCGCTCCGACCGTCCTGGAGGAAAGGATCTCCGAGTATTTCGAGATCGACCGGCCCAGCCCGTACATGCTGCTGGTCGCTCCCGTGCGGGAGAACAAGAGGGTCATCCCCTCGGTCACGCACGTGGATCACTCGGCCCGCATCCAGAGCATCAACCGGAGCCAGAACCCGCTCTACTACGACCTGGTGAAGGAATTCGACCGGAGGACCGGAGTTCCGGTGATCATCAACACCTCCTTCAACGTCCGCGGCGAGCCCATTGTCTGCACGCCGGAAGACGCATATCGTTGTTTCATGCGCACCCACATGGATTACCTGGTGGTGGGGCCCTATCTTCTGGACAAGAAGAATCAGCCCAGCTTCAAGGAAGACAAGGATTGGCGGGAGGAGTTCCAGCTCGATTGAACCAAGCCCGGTCCCAGCGGGACCGGCAATAGGCTCCCGTCGAATCAAGCGGGGAGGCTGAAAGGAGATCATGAGCATCAAAGAGTCCGTGAAGGAGAAAGTGCAGTTCTGGAGCGAATTCTGGGCTTTCCTGAAGGTCCGGAAGAAGTGGTGGCTCGCTCCCATCATCGTCCTCAGCGCGCTGCTGGGAATCCTGATCGTTCTCACGGCAGGCTCCGCGCTGGCGCCGTTCATCTACACCATCTTCTAGGTCCCGGGGAGGCGCTGCGAGTCCCATGCCCACGCAAGCCGTGGAGCCCTTGATCTGCGCCGTCGTCGTCGCCCGCAACGAAGAGGCCATGGTCGGAAACTGCCTGGAGGCGGCCAGGCGGGGTCTGGATGCCGTCGGGGGTGGAGAGATTCTCCTGGTCGATTCCGCTTCCACCGACCGCACGCCCGACATCGGATTGAAACTCGGCTGCCGGGTCCTGACGGTGAAGAAGGCTTCCAGGATCTGCCCGTCGGCGATGCGCTATCTCGGCGCTGCGAAGACCGGCTCGCGCTTCATCCTCTTTCTGGACGGAGATTGCGAGCTCGAGCCCGGCTTCCTGCCCGCGGCGTTGGGAGTGATGCAGGACAAGGAGCTGACGGGCGTCGTCGCCGGCGGCCGCCGCGACTTCTACCGCACCCGGAACGGTTTCGTCCCGGCGCCGAAGGAATACTATGCGGCAGGGAACAAGAAGGCGGCCTCGAATATCGGCTATGGAGGCTGTGCTCTCTATCGCCGGGCCGCCCTCGAGAAGGCGGGCTCTTTCGATCCGTTTCTGAGGGCCAAGGAGGAGCAGGACCTGGCGCAGCGCATCCAGGCGCTGGGCTACACGATCAGGATTCTGCCCAACCCCATGATCCGTCACATGACGGTGCCGAGGGAAAGCGCGCGGCGCTTGTGGCGATCCCTGCAGCACGGCTTCTATGTCGGCCGGGGTCAGGCGATTCGCAAATTTCTCGCGCGCGGCAAGCTGCGCGCCGCCTTTCGCGGACTGGAGAAGGTCTTCATCACGCTCGCGCATCTCGTGCTCGGCGCGGCTTGCCTCGCGGCATGGCTGCTGAACGGCGTGCGCTGGCCGATGGAGCTCTGGGTGGCCCTCAGCTTGGCGGGGCTGATCGCATTTTCCGCTCGATCCGGAGGGATTTTTCGCGCCTTCTATTACCTGATGGAATGGGTGGTCCAGGGAATCTGCCTGATCGTGGGCTTTCTCCTGCCGCGGCGCCCGGCCGGCTCGTGGCGCTGGAAAGGCGAAGAGCTGCTTCCGGGAGTGGATCTTCCGGCCCTGCCCAAGGTCCTCCTCGTCGGGCCCCTTCCGCCCCCTCCTCACAAAGGAGGTGTCGAGAAGGGTGTCGATCTCCTGTTGCACACCGAGCTCGCCAGGCAAACGCGCATGACGCTGTTCAACACCTTCCGCTCGCAGGATGCGAGTCGCCCGCTGTGGAAGCGTCTCGTCTATCAGGCCGGCATGGTCCGGAGCTTCCGGCGGATTCTGCAAGAGAAAGAGCCGGACATCGTCCATGTCAAGACCAGCAGCGGCATCAATTTTCTGCAGAATTCACTTTACGGGTGGGTGGCCAGGCTTTCCGGGACTCCGGTGGTCCTGCAGATCCACAGCGGCCGCTTCGAGGCCTATTACGCCTCCTCATCCCGGCCGGTGCGGGCATGGATCCGGTATTCGCTGCGCCGCGCCGGCCGCGTCGCCGCGCTTTCCCGTGCCTGGGCCGATCGCATCCGGCAGATCGCTCCTGGCGCACGAACGCGCGTCGTGCCCAACGGGCTCGCGCGCGAGGAAATCTCCAGACTCTCGGAAGGCTCCTCCCGCCGCGGTGCGCAGGTCTTCTTCCTCGGGGCGGGAAGAGAAGATCTCAATCGCGACAAGGGGCAGCCCGACCTTCTGGCGGTTCTGCCGGAGGTCGCGCACCGTCACCCGGAGAGCCGCTGGGTGCTCGCGGGTCTTGTCGATCCCGGCGCGACCGCCGCGGGGCTGTTTTCCTCGGCCCCGGATCTCTCCGATCGCGTTCGATGCCTGGGCACGATTGACTCGGAGATGAAGGAGGAGCTCCTGCGGGAGAGCTCCATCCTGGCTCTGCCCTCCTATTTCGAGAACATGCCCAACCTCCTCCTGGAGGCGATGGCCGCGGGCATGGGTGTGGTGGCGACGCCGGTCGGCGCCATTCCCGAGATGCTGGGGAGCGAAGGAGGCATTCTCGTGCCTCCCGGCGACCGCGCACAGCTCCTGGCGGCCCTCGACGGACTGCTCGGTGAGCCGAGCCGGGTCGCCAGACAAGGCGGCAAGAATCGAGCGACGGTGGCCCGCCGCTACACGATGGAGATGGTCGACCGATCGCTCCGCAGCGTCTACAGGGAGCTGGCGATGGGGTCGGAGTACTTCCACGAGGTTCAGGAAGGAGCCGCTCGCCTCGAACCGGAGCAGACCGACACGCCGGTACGAGACGGCAAGCGCCGGGTCGCGGGACCATGATCTCCTCGAATCCCATCCCATCGAGACGCCCGGAGGCCCCGGCAGAAGAGGACGCTTCCCCTGCGCCTCGATGGATTTTCATAACCTGGTATCCTTACTGCCGCCGCAGCGACGCCCTGGGCGAGCAGCTCGGCGCCCGCTCTTACCTGGTTCACTATCTCCGATTCAAAGCCCCCCTTCTCGCCCCCATCAAGTACGTGCTGCAGACGGTCAAGACACTCTTCATCCTTCTGAAGGAACGGCCCGACGGAGTGCTGGTCGCCAATCCTCCCGTCGTGGCGCCGCTGGTCGTGTGGCTGGCATCCCTGGTGCTGGGCTATCGTTTCATCGTGGATGCCCATTCCGGCGCCTTCCAGCACGCCCGCTGGAGCTGGACGCTTCCTCTCCAGCGATTTCTCTCCAGGCGGGCCCTCGCAACCATTGTCACGAACGACACGATGGCTTCCATGGTGGAAAGCTGGGGAGGCAGGGTGCAGAAGGTGCAGGATCTGGCGCTGGATCTGGGACCCTCGGGTAAAGCCCCGAGTCGAGCCCGCTTTCAGGTGGTCTTCATCTGCACGTACTCGGTGGATGAGCCGGTGGCTGCCGTCGTGGACGCGGCGAGGCGGCTGCCGGGCATCGATTTCACCTTCACCGGGGATCCTTCCTACGCGCCTCGCGGATTCAGAGAATCTTTGCCTTCCAATGTTGCCCTCACCGGATTCGTGCCTGATCATGAGTACCTGTCGTTGCTGCGCGGGGCGGACGCCATCCTGGTCCTGACCCTGGAAGACAACACGCTCCAGCGTGGGGGGTACGAAGCGATGGCCCTCGAGAAGCCCCTCATCACCTCCGATTGGCCGCTCCTGCGGGAAGTATTCTCCAAGGGAACCCTGCACGTGTCCGCTTCGCCTTCGTCGATCGCCCGTGCGGTCGAGGATATCCGTGAGCGGCGGGAGGATTTCATCCGTGACATGGCGGCCCTGCGAAGGGAGAGAGCGGAGGTCTCCGGCGCGCAGGTGGCGCGCCTGCGAGCGCTTTGCGCTGCGGGAAGGAGCGTCGCATGAAGGTCGTCGTGCTGGGCCTAGGCTACGTCGGCTCGGTCTGCGCCGGATGTCTTTCCCGGGACGGATTCGAGGTCGTGGGCGTGGATGTCAGCGAGCCCAAGGTTCGGCGGGTGCAGAGCGGCCGCAGCCCGGTCCTGGAGCCCGGCCTGGATGACCTGATGCAAAAGGGCGTCGGCGCGGGAAAGCTTCGAGCGGCGAGCGCGCTGGATGAGGATTCCAGGAAGGCGGACGTTTTTCTCATCTGCGTCGGAACCCCCTCTTCCGCCAACGGCTCCTCCAATCTGACCCACCTGCTTCGCGTTCTGGAGCAGCTGGGAGAGCAGCTCAAGAGCCAGCGGCACTTCCAGGTCGTGACGATCCGGAGCACCGTGCCTCCGGGAACCTTGCGGGAGACGGTGATACCCCTTCTGGAGTCGCGCTCGGGCCGCAAGCTGTCCGACTCGCTGGGCGCGGGAATGAATCCGGAATTCCTCCGGGAGAGCACCGCCATCCGCGACTACGACTCGGCTCCCTTCGACCTGTGCGGCGCCAGCGACCCGCGGACGGCCGAGACGATGCGCCGCCTCTACGAGCCGAAGAACAGGCCTTTTCATGCCACGAGCCTGGAAACCGCCGAGCTGGTGAAATACGTTAACAATGCGTTCCACGCCCTCAAGGTGACCTTCGCCAACGAGGTGGGACGCCTGGCCAAGTCGTCGGGGGTGGACAGCCTGGAGGTCATGAGGCTTCTCTGCGAGGATCGCAAGCTGAACATCTCTCCCGCCTACCTGAGACCGGGGATGGCCTTCGGAGGCTCGTGCCTGCCCAAGGATCTGCGGGCTCTACTGTATGAAGCCAAGCGGCGGGACGTGCCGGCGCCCCTCCTTGCATCGATTCTCGAGAGCAACGAAATGCATCTGCGCGCGGCGATCGCCAAGGTGCTCTCCTACGGGAGGCCTCGCACCGCCCTGCTGGGCCTCAGCTTCAAGGCGGGCACGGACGATCTGAGGGAGAGCGCCATGGTCGTGATGGCGGAGGGCTTGCTGGGGAAGGGCGTCCCCCTCAAGATCTACGACAAGAACGTGCGCCTCTCTTCGCTCGTGGGAGCCAACCGCGACTACATCGAGAAGGAGATTCCACACATCGGCTCCCTGCTTGTCGAATCGCTGCCGGAGGCGCTCGCCGATGCGGAGGTCGTGGTCATCGGCTCCGACGATCCGGAGATGGATGGCGTGCCGGCCCTTCTGACCCCGCCCCAGGTTCTCGTCGATTTGTTCGGTCGCCTGGTTGCGAATCCAAGCAGGCCTCCGGAGGGGATTTGCTGGTGAAGACCGAAGCCGCAGGATCATCGGGCGTGCCGCGCTGGAAGTGGCTGGAGAAGATCCACCTGCCGTTCCACGTCGTGATGACCACGCTGGTCGGCATCGTGGTCCTGTTGGTTGCCCGCGAGTACATTCTCCTCATCCGCTCCTACAAGTACTTGATTGCCCTCCTTATCATCGGAGTGGCCGCCGCGGCCTTCCTGATGATTCCCAGGAAGTTCAACTTCTTCCTGTACGGCCTGGGCTTTACCCTGCCCTTCTTCATTCAAGTCATCTTGATGCAGAGAGACCGGGGAATCCTCTCCGTCACCGGGACGTCCCTGGTGATTCTGGGCACGACCGTCGTGGGACTGGCCATGGGCTACATCGGCAAGCCCCGGGTCTACCTGGAGCCGCGCATCACCATTCCCGCCGCTCTGTTCCTCTTCGCCTGCTGCTTGAGCTTCATCGCGACGACGGATCTGACGCTCAGCATCATCACCCTCATCCAGGAAATCGAGATGCTGGTGCTGTTCCTCGTGCTGGTCAATGCCGTGACGGATACGAAGAGGCTGCTGATGTTCCTGCGCGGCCTCATCTGGGGCTTCGTGATCGAGTGCTTCATCTATTACCTTCAATATCTGGTCGGCTTCTCCTTCGACGTTCTCGGAAACCGGAAGTTCGACGGGGCCACCGACTTCGAGACGGGATCGGTGGCCAGCCCGCGCGGGACATGGGCCGCCGCGCCGGCGACGGCGGCCCTCTACTTCTCTTTGATGACTCTCATGCTGACCGGGATATACCTGTCCCGGAAGAAGGTGGCCATCGGATTCAAGCCCATCCTTGGCATGATGCTCGGCATCTCCTGCCTCATCCTTTCCACCAAGCGTGCGGCCATGGCCGGTTTCGCGATTGCCGTGCTCGTCCTCCTGGCCATGCTGCCCCGTCATGCTCCCGGAGCGATCCGCAAGCTCGCCATCGTCCTGGGCTCGCTGGCGATTCCCTTCCTTGCCTGCCTGCCCATCTTCATGCTCCGGGCCGAGGCCAATCACGAGTCCGCCTACGAAGAGAGAGCCAACCTCACGAAAGTCGCCTGGAACATGTATCACTCGCATCCGGTCATCGGCGTGGGGTTCGGGACCTACGACAGCGTCAAGCGCGACTACCTGCCGCCGGGCTGGACCGGCTGGCTGTACACCGTTCACACCCGGTATCTGCTGATCCTGTCCGAGACGGGGGCGGTCGGCTTCACCGCTCTGATACTCCTTTACCTGTCCATCCTGGTGGTCGCCTACAAAGGCATCCAGAAAACAGCCCCGGAATACCGGCCGGTACAGATAACGCTCTTCTGCTGCCTCATCTCGCTGTACTGGGAGCAGGCATGGGACATCTTCAACAGCAAGCAGCAGGGATACCTGTACTGGATCGTTGCTTCCCTGGCCGTCATCATCCCTCGCGTTCTGTCCGCTGAAGGTCATGGGGAGTCCGAGCTCTCGGCATGAAAAGCAAGCTTGGTTCATGGGTTGCGAACCTCGTGCTGATCGTCGCTGCGGTTGGAGTGACGCTGGGTGGATTCGAGATCGCCCTGCGCGTCTTCCTTCCCCAGAAGCTCTATCGCTTTCCGCGCGGCCTCTTTCGCAGCGATCCGGATACGGTCTTCAGCCTGAGCCCCAATTTCAGCGGAGTCCTGAAGAACCCGGAATACACGACCCAGGTGCGCATCAATGCGCTGGGTCTGAGAGGCCCCGCGCCGGGGCCCAAGGGCGAGAACGACCTTCGAGTCCTGGGACTGGGAGACTCCTTCGCCTCGGCTTTCAATGTCTCCGAGCCCCACACCTTCCTGGCCGTCGCGGAAAAGAGGATGCAGCAGGCTCTTGCCGGCAAGAAGGTGGAGGTCATCAATGCCGGGACTCCAAACTATGGAACCTGGCACGAGCTGCGCGTGTTCAGGAAGTTCGCCCCGACCCTTCATCCCGACTTCGCGGTGCTGTGCGTCTTTGTCGGGAATGATCTGGACAACAACCTCGCCCCTTACCAGGCCGAAGTCAAGGACGGATTTCTCGTCGAGCGCAAGCACATCACCGGGCTGATTCCTTATTCGTTGCGGTCATGGCTTCAGCGCAACTCGATGTCCTACGTCTTTCTGTGGAATGCCTGGAACCACGTCCGCCCCTGGTTCGGCAAGCCGGAGGCGGATGCTCTGAAGTCCGAGAAGGATCTCTTCTCGGTCAAGCCCGTTCCGAGCGTCGAAAGGGCATACCAGGTGAGCGCCGGCCTGATGAAGGAATTCGATGCCTTCTCGAAGCAATCGGGAGTGCCGGTGCTGGCCGTTCTCATTCCGACGGAATACCAGACCTATCCGGATGAATTCGGCAAGGTCCTTCGGCAGCAGAGGCTGAATGTCGGGGACTTCGATCTCGAGCTGCCGCAACGCCGCTGGTCGGACCTGGCGAAATCCGCCGGCATCCCCGTCCTCGACCTGCTTCCCATCCTGCGCAGCCATGCTTCCGGGAAGTACCTTTACATGAGCCTT
>Ga0066903_100002076_pt1 | contig 15358 bp, 12 predicted proteins | sample PanSoiMetaGPlot1_FD_67491 | JGI IMG/M metagenome (GOLD analysis project Ga0066903, IMG submission 67491) | Tropical forest soil microbial communities from Panama analyzed to predict greenhouse gas emissions - Panama Soil - Plot 1 (version 2) | ecosystem: Environmental > Terrestrial > Soil >...
CGGCTACAGGTTCAGTTGGCGCGAGAGTTGGATTTGAACTTGGATTTGCCATCCAACCGCGTTGCGGTCGCGCTACGTGCAGTCGAGACTGCTGTCACCGGCGAGCGTCGGACGCTCGCGGGCGAAACGCTCAACGCGATCGAGGCCGAGCGCGCCCGCCTCTGGACCGAGCGCGTTCAACGAGTCAATTACGAACTGTTCGACCGCGGGACGGAGTCATTCACCTGGTACGCGATCGAGGAACTGATCGAAGGCGGCCGAAAGCTCGGGCTGACCGCGACGGCCGAACGCGGGAAGGACGCCGAGACGTTCGCCGACGCGACGATGGCCGTTCGACTCGGCCAGCCGCATGACGCGGCTGCCGTCGCTCCGTTCGGCTCCGTCCGCGAGGAGCTCGAGAAACCCTTCCGGGCTCGCGTCTTTCTCTGGCCGCGCAAGGGGGGGCCGAAGGGCGACCTCGTCGACGACGAGATGGGACGCGTGCTGCAAGTCCCAGGGTGGAGCAACATCTTCACCCAGCCAATCATCAACCGGATCGATATGCTTTCGACCGGCGTGCGGACGAACGTCGGCATCAAGGTCTTCGGTCCGGACCTCGAGACGGTCAACCGCGTGTCGCGGGAGATCGAGGGGATTGTGAAGACAATCCCAGGCGCCCGCGACGTCGTTGCTGCCCAGATCTTCGGCAAAGGCTACCTCGACGTAACGATCGACCGCGAACGAGCGGCTCGCTACGGCGTTTCGGTCGAAGACGTGCAGACCGAGATCGAGATGGCTCTGGGCGGGCGGGTGGTCACGTACACGGTCGAGAATCGCGACCGATACCCGGTTCGCGTCCGCTACGCCCGCGCCCGCCGCGACGACGAAGAAGCCGTTCGCCGGCTTCTGATCCCGGTCGGGAAAGCCGAAACGGCGAAGGAAGCAGGTATGACCGAGGCCACGTTCCGCACTCGCCCGCACGAGTCCGTGGCCGAACACATGGCTAAAGGCAAACGGCTAATCCCACTCTCCGCGATGGCGGACGTCCACGTCACCGAAGGCCCGGCCGCCGTCAAGAGCGAGAACGGACAGCTATTGAATTACGTCACACTGAACGTTCCCGGTCGGGACGCGGTTGGCTTTGTCGAAGAAGCCCGGCGTACGGTGGCGCAGCAGGTAACGCTTCCAGAGGGGGTCCACATCGAGTGGACCGGAGAATTCGAACACCAGGAACGCGCTGCCCGGACCCTCTGGTGGGTCTCGCTCGCGGTCCTGGTCATCATGTTTGTGCTGCTTTACCTGACCTACCACGACCTCGCGGACGCGGGGTTGATGATGCTCGCGGTGCCGGAGGCGCTCGCCGGCGGAGCGTTCTTCTTGTTCCTATTCCCCAAGCTGCAGAACGGCTGGGACTCGCCGCCCCTTGTGTTCAGCATCGCCGTCTGGGTTGGGTTCATCGCCTGCTTCGGCATGGCGACGGAGACCGGCGTCATCATGCTCGTCTACCTGCGGCAGGCGATCGAGAAACGCGGAGGACTCGAGAACATCAAGTCGGAAGAGGAATTGAAACAGGCGGTGATCGAGGGCGCGGTCCATCGCCTGCGGCCAAAGCTGCTCACGGAAGGCGTGGCGATCATCGCCATCTTCCCGATGGTGTTCGCCGCGGGGGTCGGGGGCGAGATCTTGTACCCGATGGCGCTCCCGGTTTTGGGCGGGCTCTTGATCGCGGACGAGGTGGTGGACATCTTCCTGCCGGTCCGGTTCTTCTGGGTCCGGCGGAGACGGTGGTTGAAGCTGCAGGCGGAAAGGCGGCAGGCAGCCTCTGTGGCATAGGATTCCAATTCTGTCCAATTGGCCCGGACAGGATCGGAATCCTATCCCACGGAGGCCGGCTACTTCTTCTTTGGCGACTGTTTCGGTGGCAACGGCTGCGGATTTAGCGCCTTTTCGATCGCCTCTCCCTTCACCGATCCCGTCGCCACTACCGTTTTTCCGTTCGGCGCTACCTTGGTCGATCGCAACAGGTCGGCGACCGGCTTCAGCTCCGGCTGATCCTCCGCCGCAGCCACGATTTGAAGGCGAACGAGGCCGATGGTACTGCCGAGCAAGTCACTCAATTGCTGGGCGGTTGCCTGGTCCGGGGCGCTTAGTGTGACGGTCACAGTGACATCTTTCGTCACGCCGATCGCAGCCGTCGCCCATTCAATCGATTGAACGCGAGCCTGGAGCTTTTCAGGAAGCTTTACCTCGTTGAACTTCCCTTTCACCCATGCCTGTACGAAGATCGGGGCGGTGGACTTGGTCCGCGCCAGCAAACCGGCCATTTCCTTCGATATGACTGGTCTGCGCGTGCCCGCCGCGGCCGCGAACGCTCCCTCCAGATCCTTCTCCGTCGGCGCGACGACCATCTTTGTGTCGTCGATGATCGCCGTGTACATGACCTCGTCGGGCTTCGCTCCGGGGACCTTGTACGCCGGCTTGCCGCCGACGGTGACCGCCGTCGCCTTGTCTGGGTGGTCCTTCATGTACGCGGACACCGACGCCTCCACCTTCTTGGTGTCGAATTTCCCTTCGAACAGGGCGAAGGGCTTGGGGGGGTCGGTTTTGTCGAGGTCCATGCCGACGGTGATCAGGTCGAAATCCTTGAGAGGATCGATCCCGGTCGCTTCAACGGCGGTGGCCGCGGGCTTGCTCGCTCGCAACGCGGCCTTGAGAAGATCGGACCCCACTTTCTTGCCCAGTTCGGACTCCGCGACCTGGCGCGCACGCAGCGTGAGGACCGCGTCCGTCTCCGCGGGCAGGTAGGCGGTGGCGTCCGCCCGGGCAACGAGAGGGGTCATCAGTAAGGCGAAGGCGATTGGTAGTCGGCGCATTAGTTCTCAAGGAAAGAGGTGGGCGATCCGGTGGGCGATCCGCAAGTCATTCTTCGTTCCGGGTCCGCGGGAGGAAAGGGCCGCGTTACTTTCCGAACTCGATAATCGCCAAAAAGAACTGGTCGAGTTCGGCATAAACGTCGTCGATTGCTTCGATCGCGCCGGGAACCGGCTTTTCCACTGGGAAGATGCTCGGCTTCTCCGCTTCCATCGCGGCGTGGATCTCCTGCCGGTAGTTCGCCACGGCTGTGGGGATGGGCGGAATGCGCCCGTCGCGGTAGAGTTTGGGGAACTTTGCGGGCGGGAACGCCGCCCGCGCCCGCGAACCGTTAAAGAACCGGTCGAGCTGATCGAGCAATTCGCCTTCGGCCCCCGCGAACGCGGGGATACGCGGGTCGTCGCGCAGGTTCGGGTGCTGACCCAGCGGCTGGAAGTCGCGGCCTTCACGAAGGAGGTCGAGGAATGGAAGGCGCGGCTTATCCTCCCCCTCGATGTTGATGTTCCACGTCGGCGGCAGTCGGATCGCCTGAAACTCCGCGGCCAGTTTTGCCAGAGACCGCCGAGCCCATAGGACCCTTTCGACGGATGGCTCATCGCCCACCAGTTCGTGCAGCCGATTGCGATGCGCGTCGCTCACGAAGTGAAAAGCCGGCGACTTTCCCTGGGCAGCGTCGCCGACGAACGAGCGAACGTGGCCGATATCGAGCAGAACGTTCGGGTCGAGGCACTCGCGGGTGAGGGCGTTCGCCCGGGTCTGGTCCGCAAGGTCGCGCTTGGCGGTCGCGGTGCTGGCGAGGAAGTTCAGTTCGTCGCGGATCGCGGGCTCGTCGCCGCCGAGGCGGGAGACCATCGCGTCGTAGTCCCCGCGCGCCGGGTGTCGCTTCGGCGGGTCGGAGAACCGGTCGCGCAGCGCCCAAGCCGCGCCGGCGCCACCGACGAGCAAGATCACTGCTGCGACCGTCAATCGCGTCCGCTTGTTCATGGGCCCACCTTCGGAAGCGAAACCGGGAGCACCGGCGCCTTTGAATCTTTCCATGCCGGCAAGACCGGCGGGTCAAGCAGTCCCTTCCAATCAATCGTGACCACGGTCCCGGTCTCGGGCGCGCTGGGCGCGGATGTGGCCGGTTGGGGGCCGAACAATTCGGAGTGTTCGCGAACGCCCTCGGCCAATTCCTCAATCGCGGACGTAGGCCGGGTCGCTTTCACCCGATACGGGATTCGCTCGACCGGTCCGACGATGCCGGAAACCGCAATCGTCTCGGTCCACACATTGCCGGGCCTCGCGACGGCAGAAGCGGCAAACGTCTTGAGCGGCGTGCCGTCTGGCGTCGCTCCGAGCCCGATCTCGATCTTATGCTCAGCCGCGACGGTCCGCTTGCCCCATTCCACCTTCACTACAGCCTTAGCCGGCCGACCGTCCTTGATCCACTTCCGGTAGTCCGCGATCTGTTGTACTTCGGATAGCATTCGACCGGGCGGATCGACGATCGCGAGGTACGCGTCGATGTGCTGCTTGAGTTTCTCGTCCGGGATCGGCTTGGCGGCCGCAAGCGTGCAGATCTGCGTGTAGTGATACTCGTCTTCCGCCGCCCGCACCTGCGCGCGGGCTGTACTTACGGCGTCTGCAGTGATGCTTGCATTGAGGATCGCCTTGACCGATTCCGACGCGGCGAATGCGGTCAATCTTTCATACGCGTCCGCGAAGCGCCGGTCCCGACAGCGGCCCCCCGTCCATTCTTGAAGTCGAGTCGCTGCAACTTTGCGGAATTCGGACTTGAGTTCGGTCAGTTCGCTGCGCAGCGGATCGGTCATGGTCGCCAACTGATTTGACCAGCCATGAAGCAGGTCGGCCGCTGGGACGAGCTCGGCCCGCGACAGTTTGTCTTTGAAATCCGCGACGAACGAGGTCCAGGCGGATTCTCTCGAATCGGGAGTCGCGGCCGGCTTGTCTGCGGCCAGTTGGACCACTTTGGTCGGCCCTGCGACATAGTGCGTCTCGGTTACACGCTGGTCCCACGTCCGGTCTACCTGGGTCAGGTAGAAGTACTCTGCGGTGAGCAAGACTGCGACGGCTGTCCACGGACCCCAGACCCACCAGCGGAAGATCATTGGCCGGGTCCGCGGCGCATCGGCCGGCTGGGGCGCCAGCGGCGCCAGTGAAGCGCTGCGGTCGGCGGACTCGGAGACTTGAAGAGGGTCGATTTTGCCGGGCGGAGTAGATTTCTGAGGCGCCGACGCGGGAGTGATCGCCGCGGGAGCCGGAGCGTGTGTGGCAGTCGGTTCCGTCGCCTTCGCGACGACGTTGGGACTCGGAGGAGGCGGCGCGCGCTTGGGCGTTCGATTTTTCCCCTCTCCCCCCGCTTCGGGAGGAGAGGGGTTAGGGGTGAAGGGGGTCTGACGCGGAGAGGAGACAAATTCGTCCCTGCGCGCGCCTAAACCCCCCTCACCCCAACCCTCTCCCCGCGAAGCGGGGGGAGAGGGAGAAAGACCAACCGTCTCTCGTTTCGTGCTCTCGTCCGGCTCCTCTGTTGGCCCGAACCGGAACGGCTCCCCCGCATCTTCGATTCGCTCTCGGGTCCCCGGCTCAGGTTCCGGCTCGGGCGGCGGTTCCCACGCGGGGGTCGAGCTTTCTGGCTCGTGTTTCTCTTCCTCAGGCGGTTCTGTATCTACACCCCTGAATGCAGTGGTGGACCCGTCGCTCGAATTCCCAGCCCACTGGCCAATTCGCGGCAGGACGTCCCACCCCGACTCGTGCCACTCCTCCAACTCTGGGATCTCGAGGACGAAATCGTGCTCGTGAACAGTCCAATCTACCGCTGCGACAGCGTCGTTGAGCACTTCGAGCCGCTCGCGGAGTTGCTCGAGAACCTCGTCGCGTTCCTCGGTGGTCATCTTGTTGGCGTCAATCCCGGCCAGAATCAGAATCTGCGGCGCCTTCTCGCCGGTTGCCTCGTCGTCCAGCGTCATTCGGACGGCCAGGTAGTCGTCCCCTTCGACTTCCTCGACGTCATCCGCCTCATCGCGAACGCGATCGATGTAGTGCGCGGCGAGGGCGGCATCGACTCCGCGGCCCGGGGCCGCCAGGAACCGCGGCCCGTGTCCGTTGGCGAACGGCGTTTCCGCGATCAGGACGGGGCGGCGCATGGCCAGTCCTTTCTCCATCCGCATGTGCGGAGTGGTCCTTAACTGGCCCCGTTTACCCCGAAACCCGTTTTGCGCCAAGGCGGACTTTGCAGACGGGGCAAGCCCGGAAAGCTGGGGGGCGTTTCCCCGGGACGGCGAGGGCGCCGACGCTAGACTGAGACGAAGCACTCCATCGGGCCGACACGGATGAGACCCGCCCCCAGGTCGAACGGACAGATTCGCTGCCATGTCCGCGTGATGGCGGCCGACCAGGCGAGAACTCGGGCCGGTCTGGCCAACATCGGCGACGGCTCAACCTCTCTCATAGTCGTCGGCGACAGCCGCGAGGTGCTCCGACACATCCCGGGCAACACAGTCCGCTGTTGCGTCACCTCTCCGCCCTATTGGTCGCTCCGCGACTACGACATCCCCGGCCAGATCGGACTCGAAGCCGAGCTTGCGGATTACTTCGCGAGCCTTGTGGCCGTGTTCGAAGAAGTCCGTCGCGTGTTGACACCTGACGGCACGCTCTGGCTCAACATCGGCGACTCGTACACCTCCGGCGGCCGCACCTGGCGCGCCCCGGACAAAAAGAACCCGGTCCGGGCAATGAACGTTCGCCCGCCGACGCCAGATGGATTGAAGCCGAAAGACTTGATCGGAGTGCCATGGCGGTTAGCATTTGCGCTGCAGGCCGCGGGCTGGTACTTGCGCGCCGACATCGTCTGGAACAAGCCGAACTGCCAGCCGGAGAGCGTCAAAGATCGGCCGACGCGGTGTCACGAGATGCTCTTCCTCTTCAGCAAGAGCGAGCAGTACCACTACGATCCGACGGCCGTCCGCGGGCCGAACGACCGCAACCTGCGCACGGTCTGGGACATCAACACGTTAGCGTACAAGGAGGCTCACTTCGCGACGTTTCCGCCGCCACTGGTCGAGCGTTGCCTGGCGCTCGGTAGCAAAAAGGGGGACTTAATCCTGGATCCGTTTCTTGGGTCCGGAACGACCGGCAAAGGGGCGCTCGAAATGGGCCGGCGGTTCCTCGGAGTGGAATTGAATCCGGAGTATGTCGAGATCGCGCTCAGGCGGGTGAGCGGGAGTGGCGTGAGCCGCCCGCTAAAGACCTAATCGCGCTGCTTACGGGGCAGCTCTTGCCGTCGCTACTACTTTCCAACATCAAACAGCCAAACTCCCCCCGACGCCCCTGCGGCCAGCCATTTCCCCTTGGGATCGAAGGCGAGGTCTACCACGAAGCCCTGCGGGCAGACGAAGACACGCGGTGGCGCGTCCGTGCCGAGATCGTACAGGTAGACCCTCGGCTGTGGATAGTCGAAAGGGTCGGGATCGCGAATCCGCATCATGTCTTCGAATTTCGGCATCGACATTACTGCGAACTGCCGGCCGTCCGCGGAGAAGGCAAAGCGAGCGAACTGTACTTTCTCACTACGGCCCGCGAGCGTGCGCTCTTTCCAGGTCTTCGTGTCGATGAGACGCGTGCCGGTGCCAAAATCCCAGACGGCCAGGTACGCGCCGTCCGGCGAAGACGCGAGTTCGAGCAGGCCGCCGCTGATCTCGGGCACTTTGATCTTTTGCAACGACTTCAGGTCCCAAACCTTCACCTCTCCGCCGCCGTCGCGGCCGAACCCGTTGATCGACGCGGCCAGGAAGCGCCCATCCGGTGCGAAGACGACGTAGCCGACCGCTTTCTGGTCCGCCGACAAGAGGGTCGTTTCCTTTCCGGACTTCGTGTCGGTCACCTTGAGTGACGTGCTCAACTTTTCATAGTCGGTGAAGGAAACCGCGCTCCAGCGACCGTCTGGCGATCGCTTGGCGTCCCGGTAACCTTCCGCCACTTTGCGGTGCGTTCGCGCCGTCAAATCCCATTCGATGACGTGGCTGGTCATCGTGCGGTCGCCCTTGTCATTGAAACCGGCCGTGGTCTCGCGGGCGATCAGCGTCTTGCCGTCGGGCCCCAGGGTAATCGTCGCGACGGCGCCGTTGCCCTCTCGCTTGAGCGACGGCCTTTCCTCACCTGTCGCCACGTCGAACACGCGGACCTCGCCCGAGTACTTCGGTACGACCTGGGTCTTCCCATCCTTGACCACACGTTCCGTCTTGCGACTTTCGACCGCGACGTATACGGTCTTCCAGTCGCCGCTCGGGACGGCGTACGCCATACTCGAGCGCATTCCAACCGGGCCGGCGATGCGCCGTACTTCCTTGCCCGAGGGGAAGTCGAAAATCTGGACGACCCCCGACGGGTACCCCGAGACGAATAGACGACTTCCGTCGTCGGAGAACTTGAGCTGGCCAACCGACGCCTTGCGGTCGGGGTGAACGAGCGTCTTCTTCAGCTCGGGTGCGACCGGCGCCAGGGTGATCTTGGTCTGGGGCTGCGCGACGCGAATCGTATGCGTGCTCGGGGCGACTTTGCCGTCCGTCCAGGCGTCGAAGCGGATGGTCACCAGCGCGTCGCCGGCCCTTGCGGTCTCAGCGGCCCGTACCGGGCCGTGCAGGTTCACTCCTCAACACCGGTCCTTGAGCTCGTAGCGCTCCTTGACCGGTGGATCGCCTGCTTTCAGCGCGGGGTAAGCAATTTCGACCGTCGGGCAGGCGTTTGCGGGGATCGTCTGGTCATAACTGACCATCGCGAACGTCCCCTTTCCCAATCCCGGGCTGCCGACAGCGAGGATGAGATCGGTTTCGCGTCCGATCTGCAGGTTCGGCGTGCCGCCGTAGAAATTGACTTGAAGCGGGCCGTCTGGGTGGACGACGGGGGCGTCTTTCGCGCTCGCGCCAAAAGCGAGCATGCCGCCCACATCGAGCGGGCCGACAAGCATCGGGACACGGCCCTCCACGCCCGGTCCCTTGAGCGTCGGGTAGCGGACTTCGAGCGTGATCGTGGCGACCTGCACTTTCGAGTCCGCGCGGAGCAGCTCTTTCGCGTGCGGAATATTGCGAATGTCCTCGGACAGCCGGGCGAGCGGTATCGTGCCGACGACAAGCCCCTTGTGCGTCCGGCCACCCGCGCTAATGTCGCCCACCTCGAATGCACGGCCATCGGTCTCCGGGTCACTGCCGTCACGCTTTTTGGTCTCGACTGCCTCGCCCGGCTCGGTCAGGTCGCCGTTGCCGTTGCGATCGACGTAGAGCGTGTCGCCGTCGAGGACGAGCCAGACGCGATCGGCCGCGTCCGGACCGAAGGCGAGGAGGAGGTATCGCGGCGTCTTCGTCGCGTAGGCGGGCTCTTTCGCGATCGATCGCGGGACTTTGGTCAGGTCAGCGGCGGACGCGGCGCTCGCGGCCGTAACGGCAATCATGGCAACCAGGAACCGGCGGGCAGACATGACAACCCTCCGCAGGGCAAGTCGGCCAATGGCCACAGGGATTGTGTACGAGACGCCGGCGCGTGGCCTCACGTTTCAGGGGAGAAGCCAGCGCCTTCACCCCGACCGCTCACTTTTGTGGGCTTCGGCCTCGCCTTTCTTTTTCAGTCGCCCGTGTTCGGCCAGAACCTTGCGTAGCAGGAACTCGATCTGGCCGTTCAGGCTGCGTAGATCGCCGTCCGCCCAGCGCTGGACTGCTTCCAGCACCTTCGGGTCGATCCGTAGCAGGAAGGCCTTCCGATCGGACATGACGCCCGTGCCTGGTTGTTGGGTCTACTTCCCGCGAAGGAATTCGAGCACCGCCTTGCGACACGCTTCCGGCAGTTGGAACCACATGCCGTGGTCGGCGTCCCGGATGATGACTCGTTTCCGACTCTTCGCGGGTAACAGCCGCTCCAGCTCGTCGTCGACGGCCTTGTGGGACGGCGGGCTCTTCTCACCTGATAACAGCAGCACCGGCACCGCGATCTTCCGAATCACTTCCCGTTCGAGCGGCGGGTACATGTCCTCCGAAGTCACGAGCGCCTCGAGCTCCTTGGCGTTCCGCGTGATTCGGTTACGAAAGCCTTCCGGGATCTTGTCGAACGTCCCTTCGCGAGTCGAATCGACGATGGTCCGGACAGCGATTTCCGGATCGCCTTTTTCGAAGGCCGCTCGCGCCCGCTTCACCAGGCGCTCCTTCGATTCCTCGACGCGCTCTCCGGCAAACACAATGGGTGGTTCTGCCAGGGTCAGGGTGTGGACGAACTCGGGGTGTTTGACTGCCAGAAAGAGCGCCACATAGCCGCCGTAGGAGTGGCCAACAACGTGAACTTTGCCGAGGTCAAGTTTCTTGATGAAGGCGGCGAGATCCTCAGCCTCGACGACCGCGGAATGCTTCGGCTGCAGCGTGTTGGTGTTCGGGAAATTGTAGCGCCGGCTATAGGCCACTGCGCGGTAGGTCTCGGAGAACGGGCCGAGCTGGCCGTCCCACGTGGAGTAGTCGCCGAGCGTGCCGTGCACGAAGACCACGGCGACGCCCTTCCCACGCTCCGTGTAGTGCAACTCGATCCCGTCGCCCACCGTCACTCGACGCGGTTCCGTCGTCTCCTCGGCCATCGCCGGCGAGGCTGCTGCGGCGAGGAGCGGGACGACCAGAAGTATCTGTCGAAGTACGTGTCGCATTGGTCTACTTCTCCATTCATGACCTCGTCGCCGTAGGTCACTGGTAAATCGTCCCCGTATTGACCACCGGTTGCGGCACCGAGTGGCCGCACAGGACCACGAGCAGGTTGCTCACCATGGCCGCCTTGCGCTCTTCGTCCAGCTCGATGATGTTCTTGTGGGCGAGCATTTCCAGGGCATGCTCGACCATGCCGACGGCACCCTCCACGATTCGCGACCTGGCGGCGATGATCGCCCCGGCCTGCTGTCGCTGGAGCATGGCCGCCGCAATCTCCGGGGCGTACGCCAGGTAGCTGATCCGGGCCTCCTCGATCACCACTCCCGCGGGGTCGACTCGGTCCTGGACCTCCTTCTTGAGGCGACCGGCCACTTCGTCGATGTGTCCGCGGAGGGCGAATTCTCCGTCTTGGGCGTCGTAGCTGTAGTGGCTGGCGAGATTCCGCAACGCGGCTTCGCTCTGCATGTGGACAAAGTCCTGCACGTCATCCACCTGGAACGCTGCCTCCGCCGTGTTCACCACGCGCCAGACGACGATGGCCGCGATCTCGATCGGCGTTCCGTCCTTGTCATTTACTTTGCTCGGCATGCGCCGCGTCTGGGAGCCCTCGATGAGATTGCCCTGGGCGTCCTTTTTTTCCGGCGTCTTGGTCTGTCCAGTTTCGAAAGTCTGGACCCGCATAGTCACGCGCTGTGCGCGATAAAACGGGTTGCCGTAGTAGAAGCCTTGCCGTTTCAAGGTGCCAACATACTTGCCGAATAACTGGATGACCCGGGCCTCGTTCGGGTTGACCACGAGGAACCCGATCGGTCCGATCAGCCATACGAAGCCGGCCAGAATGGCCAGCGGACCGCAGGGGAGGAAGTTTTCCTCGAGCGCGGCCAGGATGATCAGGATCGCGACGGCCGCAGGCAACAGCAGCAAATACACCGGAACGAACCACCAACCGGACGGCAATTTGATTTCTTTCTCGTTCATGGCGGCCTCGCGAGATATCGGAGTGATATCATTTTGGTATCGTAGAGTATTTCGCCGACGTGTGCAGGGGATTTGCGTAAACTGGTCGGAAAACCCAACCTCCTCTGGAGCGCCTCCATGGCCAACGACGACCGCCCGAAACTGATCGTCACCACCGGCAACGAAGTGCACGGGCACGAAATCGAGGAATACCTCGGAGTGGTTCGCGGGATCGTGGTGCGGGCCACTTCCATCACTCAGGGGTTGCGTGGGGCGTTCAAGAGCATCGTCGGTGGGAACGTGGCCGCTTACGAGGAGGTATGCGAGGCGGCCCGGATGGACGCGTTCAAGCGCATGGCGCGACAGGCCAAGGAGATCGGGGCGGACGCAATCATCGCCATGCGCTATGACGCGACCGAGTTCCAGCAGGGAACGACCGAAGTGCTGGCCTACGGGACCGCGGTGACGTTGCGGAAGAATTGATCCCTTTCACTTACCGGGCTTCTCGTACTCGGCCGCGCCTGCGGCAGATCGCGGTGTCGGCGGCGGGGGAGTCACGCCCGCGGCACGCATCACGCGGTGAATTGCCTCAATGGTCTCGTGCGACGGCTTGAAGTTCCCCGGCCGAAATCCCTCCGCGATCAATAGCGGCGTCCAGCCGTACTTGTCCTTCTTGTTCCACACGTCGATCTTCGCCCCGCGATCGGCGAGGAACTGAACCATCTTCGGAAGGCTCTTGTATGCGGCACCGTGCATCGCCGTCTCGCCGTTGGCGTCCACAATGTTGACGTCCGCCTTGAGGCTGAGGAGGTATTCGACGGCCGCAAGCGCCTCGGGCTCGGTCCCGGCTTCCTCGTCGGGCGCGAGGCAGCCGATGCCGGCCGCGGCCATGAGGGGGGTGCAGCCGTCCTTGTTGGCCAGCAGTGGGTCCGCGCCCAACTCGACGAGTAGCTTCATGTACGGCAGGTCCGCCGTCTTCGAAGCCAACAAGAACGCGGTCGCGCCCGGCATGCCGAGTTTGCCGCGACCGGTCGCCCCTTTGTCGAGCCGCGTATTCACATTCGCGCCGGCCTTGACCAGTTCGCGAACGAATTGCACGCTGCTGAGCCTACCTGAGCCATTCGGGGGCGGTTGACCGTCGGGGTCGTCGCCCCGATTCGGCTTGCGCACCCAGGACAGTGTGTGAAGGGGCGTGAATCCCGACCGCTGGTCGTTCGGGTCGGCTCCCGCCTTCACGAGAACCATCGCCAGCTCGAAATGTCCGTTCTCGATAGCCAGGATCAGCGCGCTCGTGCCGTTCTTCGCCCCGTAGCCGCCCACTTTCCGGTCAGTTTCGATGGCCTCGTTCGCGTCCACGCCGCCTTTCAAGAGCGCTCGAACGACCTCGATGTGCCCTTCGCGTGCGGCGAAGAGCAGGGGGGTGAAGCCTGACTTCAGCCGCGCTTTTGGATTCGCCCCGGCCTTGATGAGCAGTTCGACCACCTTGGCTTGACCGTCGGCGGCCGCCCACATGAGCGCGTCCTGGCCTTTGCGATCCTTCGCGTCCACCTTGGCGCCGGCTTCGAGAAGTGCCTTCACGGGTCCAGGACGACCCGTTCGGGCCGCGGTCATTAGCGCGGTCTCACCACCCCGGAGGGTCGTGTTGGCGTCTGCCCCGGCCGCGAGGAGCATTCGCACGATCTCCCCGTTCCCGCCGGTGCACGCGAGCGACAGGGGCGTCACGCCGTACCGGTTTTCCGCCTTGGCGTTGGCCCCCGCGTCGATCAAGAGCTTGGCCGACTCCGTGTAGTCGTGGTAGGCAGCCCAGTGAAGCGCTGTCATGCCGTCCTTCTGGGCGGCGTTGACGTCCGCCCGCTCCTTCAGCAGCGTACCGACGCGCACCCAGTCGGCCTTTTCGGCCGCATCCGCAAGCGGGGCATCGGCTGCAAACGCCGGCGACGCGACACCGCACAAAGCGAGTACCACCGCGAACGCTCTGCAGACACGATTCATGTTCACAGGCCCAACGGTTCGAATAGCCCGTCCACCTTCCCGTTGCTGTCGCCGAACTTGTCCAGCCGAACGCCGACTTTGTCGAGCAACGTCAGGTGCAGGTTTGCGAGCGGCGCTGCCTTGTCAAACCTGATGTGCCGTCCGCCTTTCATCCCACCGGCCGCGCCGCCCGCGACGAGAATCGGCAAGTTGATGTGGTCGTGCACGTTCGAATTGCCCATGCCACTGCCGTAGAGAATCAGCGAGTTGTCGAGTAACGTGCCGGTGCCTTCCTTGATCGCTTTCAACTTGCCCAGGAATTCCGCAAACAGCGACACGTGGAACTGATTGATCTTCGCGATCTTGGCGATCTTGGCCGGGTCGTTGCCGTGGTGCGATAGTGGGTGGTGCGGGTCGGGGACGCCGATCTCGGTATAGGTGCGATTACTCGTTTCGCGGGCGAGCTGGAAAGTGATGACCCGCGTCACGTCGCCCTGGAACGCTAGCAATTGCAAGTCGAACATGAGCCGGGCGTGATCGGCGTAGGACGCGGGCACGCCAACCGGGCGCTCCAGGTCCGGTAGCGGATTGTCCTTCACATCCCGCTCGGCCTTCTGAACGCGCTTCTCCACGTCGCGCACTGAGTCGAGGTACTGGCTGACCTTGGCCCGGTCCTCCGGTCCGAGGTCCCGTTCCAGCCGGCTGATGTCGTCTTTCACGAAGTCGAGCAGGCTGGCTCTCCGCCTCAGCGCCGCTTGCCGGTCGGCCTTGCTGCCACCCTCGCCGAAAAGCATTTCGAACACGAGTCGTGGATGTGCTTCGGCCGGCAGCGGAGTGGTCGGCGACGACCACGACAGATTGTTCTGGTAGACGCACGCATATCCGTTATCGCACTGGCCGACGACCTGCATCATGTCCATCGCCAGTTCCAGCGACGGCAACTGGGTGTCGCGGCCGAGCTCCTTGGCGGCCACCTGGTCGGCGGTGGTGCCGAGGTAGTAGTCGGTTCCCTCGGTGTGCTTGGCGCGGGCGCAGCTCAGGAACGTCGAGTTCGACGCCGAGTGCGTGCCTGGGTAGGCGTTCTGCAGTTCCGTATTCGTCACCACGGTGACATGGTCTTTCACCGGGGCCAACGGGCTCAAGATCGGCGAGAGCTTGTCGAGCTTGTCCTTGTCGGAAGGCGTCCAGCGCGCGATATCGCAGCCCATCGGCATGAACATGTAGCCGAGTCGGCGCACGGGGGCGGCCGGGGTCTTCGCCATGGCCGTCATGGCAGGGACCATGGCGTCCAATAGTGGCAGCGCGAGTGTCGCTCCGACACCCCGCAGGAATGTCCGCCGCGGCATCGCTTTCTTCAGGATGATCACGGGCCGGCCCTCATCTGGAACGGATCGCTTTTGACGATTGACTCTATTATTGCCGAGAAACGGTAGTCGGCGGCCCGCGCCGCCCGGATTGTCTGGCGCACCGCCGGGCCGTCGGTTGGCTCGACTCCGCGGCCGAGGGCGAACGTGAGCAGCTTCTCGGTCAGTGTGGCGACGAACACGTCCGGGCGCTTCAAGAGGCCAGCCTCCAGCCCCGCCACCCCGTTGAACTCGCTGCCGTCGGGCAGCCCGCCGGAGACATCCACTGGCCGGCCCTCCTCGACCGTGCGCCACCGGCCAACGGCATCGAAACTCTCCAGAGCGAAGCCGGGCGGGTCGATAATGCTGTGGCAGCTCGCACAGGCCGCGTTCTTGCGGTGCTCCGTCAGCCGCTCGCGGACGGGCAGACCCGCGGACACCGTATTGTCGTCGAGCGCCGGCACGTTCGGCAGTGGGGGCGGTGGGGGCGTGCCAACGAGATTCTCGAGGACCCACTTGCCGCGGATCACCGGCGACGTGCGCGTCGCATACGAGGTGACGGTC
>Ga0066903_100002077_pt1 | contig 15353 bp, 12 predicted proteins | sample PanSoiMetaGPlot1_FD_67491 | JGI IMG/M metagenome (GOLD analysis project Ga0066903, IMG submission 67491) | Tropical forest soil microbial communities from Panama analyzed to predict greenhouse gas emissions - Panama Soil - Plot 1 (version 2) | ecosystem: Environmental > Terrestrial > Soil >...
GTGCGGTAGTCGCTCGTGAACGAATGGTGGATGCCGTAGCCGAGCGCGGTCTCGATCTGCTTCGGCGCGATCAGGTGCTGTTCCGAGACGCGGTTCAGCAGGATCTTGATCCGTTCGCTGCCCGCGCCGAGCTGCCGCACGCGGTCGACCAGCCGCTGCGCGTTGCGGATCGACGGCACGTCGGGGTTGGTCACCAGGAAGATCGTGTCGGCCGCGTAGAGCCCCGCCGACACGAACGAGTTGATGACGTTGCCGCTGTCGATCACGACGTAGTCGTAGGTCCTCGTCAGCACGCGGAGCAGCTCTTCGACGGCGCCCGCGTCCTGCGCGTTCGGCCGATCGAACTGCTCGGAGCCCGCGAGGATGTCGAGCCCGGACTTGTGCTTCGCGACGAGCTCCTTGAGGAAGTCCTTGTCCAGGCGGTGCAGGTTCTCGATCGCGTCGAGGATCGTGAAGCGCGGCCGCGCGCCCAGGAACAGCGCGACCTCGCCGAGGCACGACTTCATGTCGACGACGATCGTCGACCGCTTCGTCAGGCGCGCGAGTTCGACGCCGCAGTTGACCGCGACGGTCGTCGTGCCGGCGCCCCCCTTGGCGCCGAGGAACGCGTGCGTGACGCACGGCGGCTTCGCGCCCGCGCTGGCCGCCTCGCGGCGCGCGGCGCTGCGGCGCACGGCGCCGTGAAACGACTCCATGCTCGCCTGCGTCGCCGACGCGTCGACCGCCGTCCACGGGAAGAACTCGTTCGCGCCCGCGCGCATCGCCTGCAGGATCAGGTCGGGTTCGGCCGCCTGGGCGATCACGAAGATCGCGAGGTTCGCGCTCGTCGACCGCAGCCGCTCGATCGCCGCCATCCCCGACGACGCGTCCGCGCGGATGTCGACCACGACGAGGTCGGGGCTGGTCCCCTCCGGGGACCGGCCCTCCACGATGCCGACCGGCATGCCGGCGGCACGCAGGAGCGCCGAGATCTGGCGCTTGAATCCGTCGTCGTAGCTGACGATCTGTGCGGTGAGCTGAGCCATGGGTCTACTTCGTCAGTCGGATGATCATGTTCTGGAGCGCCTGGAACGCCGGGCCGACGTCGGCTGCGGTCTGGGCGAAGAAATACTTGCCTTCGAGCTGCGCCGGGTTGAAGTCCACCGACGTCTTGTCGTTCGCCACGCGCTTCAGGATGTCCGCCGACGGCTCCTTGCGCGTGCCGAGCTTGTAGTTCACGAGCTCGCCCATGCCGATCGTGTAGATGCGGATCCCGTAGTCGCCCACGTCGCTGCGGGCGGCGTCCGACACGATCTCGATCAGGTTGCGGGCGGCGTTATTGATGTTGAAGACTTCCGCGGGATACCGATTCGTCGACAGGTTCTTGTTACGCAGGCCGCGCACCGCAGACTGCGCCGAGCCGTCGACCTTCAGCGTGTCCGACTGCAGCGGGAAGCTGGTCGGAATCCCGGAGCTGCGGCGCCACGCGTGATAGCTCGTGAGCGGCAGGTACGGCACCGTCGGAACGCAGCTGCCCGAGATGGCGCACGTGTTGTTCCAGTTCGAAGGCGTGACGCCAACCGAGGGGCTCGCCGCGCCCGTGGACGTGTCGTAGAGGCCGGTGATCTGCGGGTTGTCCCACGTCTGGCCGTCCGGGTCAGGCGAGTTCTTCGGGAAGTCGAACGTGCGGAGCGCGCGGCCGAGGCCCGGCGCCGCGTCGTAGTTGCCCGGCACGCTGTTGGACGCGCCGTCGGTGAAGAGCACGATGACGCGCAGGCCCGACTGCGAACCGGTCGGCACGGAGCGGAGCTCGTCCCACCCGCGGTAGAAGCCTTCCACCATGTTGGTGCTGCCGCCCGGGAGCGTGTTGGGCACGTCGGCGATGAGCTTCGTCTTGTCGAAGCCGCGCGTCGCCGGCATGGCATCGAGCACCGTCGCGCCGTTGCCGAAGGTCAGCAGGGCGACGCGGTCGTTGAGCTTGTCGAACGAATTGATGAAGACGCGGGTGGCGTCGCGGACGGCGCCCCACTTCGATCCGATCGATCCCGAGACGTCGAGCACGATCGAGATGTCGACCATGCGGCGCGTCGCCTCGCCCATGCTCGTGACCTGGACTTCGTTGATGTTCGCGAGCTGGATGAAGGTCGTCGGCAGCTTGGTCGTGGCCTGCACGCGAACGGTGTTGACGCCGGTCGTCGGATCCACCGACATGGAGAAGAAGCTGGCATCGGACGCCGGATCGGTCGTCGCGAACGTGCCGAAGTAGCCGGGGGGGAAGTTGGCGTTGAAGATGCGGACCGCCTCGGACTTCGGATCGCCGCTGTTCAGGTTGCGCGCGGCGGCGAGCGCCGCGCCGTCGACCGCCTTGGTCAGCTGCGCCTTCACCACGTAGGCGCGTCCGGAGTCGACCGCCAGGCCGGTGAAGATGAGCAGCACCGCCAGCATGACGGACAGGTAGATGAGTGCGTAACCGCGTTCGCCGGAGAGTCTCGCGCGGAGAGTCTTCATAGGAGCCTCATTAGAAGTACGCGATCGAATACAGCATGTTCGGAACCGTGATACCGAACTTGTCGAACGGCGTGATCAGCTCGTGCTGGGAGAACACCTCCGTCACGTACACCATCGAGCCGGTGCCCACCGTGAGCCCGGCGGGCAGCGTCTGGACCTGCAGGCCCGTGTCGCTGTCGGCGTTGGTGGCCTGGTAGTCGGGCGGCGTACCGTAGGTGGGCGAGCCCTTCGGCTGCAGTACGCTCGACGCCGCCAGCGCGCCGTACTCGTAGCGCTGGTAGATGATGGTCTGGCCGTAGTTGCTCGTGCCGGTCGTCGCGCCCGTGCGGAGGACGGTGAAGATCACCTTCGCGTTCGAGTCGAAGTTGACCGGCCGTCCGCTCATGCTCTTGAGCACGGTCGCGGCGTCCTGCAGCGACGTGTTGCGCGAGATCAGGTTGGCGCCTTCGCGCGTCAGCTTGGTCACGACGTGCTGATCCATCAGCGCGTAGCTGACCTCGACGACGCCGAGGACGACGACGAGCAACAGCGGAAGAATGACCGCGAATTCGACGACGCTCTGGCCGCGCTCGCCGCGGCGGTGCGGGATGGCGCTCATGGGAATTTGCTCTCGTTCTTCATCGTGGATTCGACGCGGAAGTGCACCTTGCCGTCCGTGAAGAAGGGACGGATCAGCGGCGTCATGACGTCCCAGTCGTAGTCGATCGTCACGCGCTCCACGTCACCAGGCCCGCCCACACCGGAGACGAACGAGCCGCCCACCAGGTGGGAAAACGAAAACGAGGCGTCGGGAATCGTCAGGGTCGGCGTCGCATCGCGCATCGCCGCCTTGATCGAATCGACGCGCGAGGCGCCGCCGAGGCTGGCGCCGGTCACGGCGAACCGTGTCGCCTGGCTGACGCCGTTCTCGAGCGAGAGATAGCAGTAGAACATCGACGCGAAGTCGACGATCGAGAACGTCAGCAGGAGCAGAAGCGGCGTGATAATCGCCGCTTCCACCAGAGTCGCGCCGCTGGCGTCCTTGAGAACCGCGATCAGACGTCTCGTCATCGCCTCGCTCCGCCGCGGTCGTTAGAGGCCCTTCGACCGCTCGTACGCCGCCTGCGCCTGCTTGAGCCGCTCAGCCGCCTCGGCGATGGCCTTGTCCTTCTTCTTCTGGTCTTCCGCCTTCTTGCGCTCCGCCTCGGCGTTCTGCTTCGCGACCGCCGCTTCGTGCTTCGCGCGCTCGGCGTCGAGCTTGTCCTGACGCTTCTTCTCTTCGACCGCGAGCTTGTCCGCCTTCTTCTGCTCTTCGGCGTCGACCTTGTCCTGGCGCTTCTTGTCTTCGGCGGCCTTCAGCGCCTGCATCTTCTCGCGCTGCGCGTCGAGCTGGCGCTGCTCATCGGCCGCCTTCAGATCCGCCTTCGAGGGCGCGGGCGGCTGTGCCTGTGCCTGCGGCTTCGGTGCGGGCGTCGCGGTCGGCGCGGACGCCGGCGCGGCCGAGGCCGTCGACGACGCCGCAGGTCGCGGCGCAGGGGGCGGCGTGGCGGTCACGCGTGACGCGGGCGCCGGCGCTGCGGGCGCAGACGAACTGGCCGCGGACGGCATGGACGACGCCGGCTGCTGCCGCACCGGCTGCGGCGCAGGCTGCGATGGCGCGGGCTGCGACGGCGCAGGCGAGGCGGCCGCGGGCGCCGGCGGAACCGGTTCGCGCTTCGGCGCGCCCGTCGGCGCCTGGTTCTCGGGGAACCGCGGCGACCCGACGTACGGCGCGGGCGGCGGCAGCGTCTTCGACGGCGCGTTCATGAACGGCTCGACCAGGTTCGGCAGCCCCGCCGACACGCCCGTCGATCCGCGGCGCACGATGGTCGGCGTGATCATCACGACGAGCTCGGTCTGCTGCTTCTGATACCCGCGGCTCTTGAACAGATACCCGAGAATCGGAATGTCGCCGATCCCGGGGATCTTCGACAGCGTGCTCGACGCGGTGTTGTTCATCAGGCCCGCGATGGCGAACGTCTGACCGTCCTGCAGCTCGAGCTCGGTCTCGGTGCGGCGCGTCGAGAGCGCCGGCACGCGGAAGCCGCCGAGTGAGAGGCCGTTGCCGAAGTCGAGCGAGCTGACTTCCGGCTTGACCTTCAGATTGATCAGGTCGCCGTTGAGCACGGTCGGCGTGAAGTTGAGGCGGATGCCGAACTCCTTGAACTGGATCGTCACGGAGTTGCCGCTCGTGCTCGGCTGCACGACCGGATACGGATACTCGCCGCCCGCGAGGAAGCTGGCTTCCTTGCCGTTGCTCGCGATCAGGTTCGGCTCCGCGAGGCTCTGGAACACGCCCTTCTCCTGGAGCGCGCGGATGACCATGCCGACGTTGTACTTGTTCGAGAAGATGAACAGGTTCAGGAAGTCGCTGAGCGAGAACCGTCCGCTGGCGCCCGTCAGGGTGTTGTCGAGCGAGGCGGTCCGGTTCAGTTCGACGAAATCCGGCGCCGCGAACTGCTGCGTCGTCGTCCGCGCGATGATGTCCTTGTAGCCCGTCGCGCCGGTGAACAGGTTCACGCCGAGTTCCTGCAGCGCGCTGCGGCTCACTTCGGCGAAGCGCACGCGGAGCATGACCTGGTTCGACGCGATGCCTTCCTGCTGCTTCAGCAGGTTGACGACGTTTTCCTTCTTGTCGACGTAGCCGGCGGCGACGTCGGCCGCCTTGTCGATGACGTACTTGCTCGTCACCGTTCCGGAGAGGATGACGTCCTTGCCGCTGCCCACGACCGAGATCGGCTCGCCGGGGAAGAGGTGCGTCATCTGCTCGACGAGCTGCTTGAGGTCGCGGCGGACGTTGACCTCGTAGGTCTTGATGCCGCCGGCGCGATCCCAGACGAACAGCGAAATCGTCCCGGGCGTCTTGCCGTGAATCAGGAGCTGCTGCGGCGCCGTCACCATCGCGTCCGCGACTTCCGGCACCGTCAGCGAGACGCGCGCGATGGGCGCGCCCACGTTGAGAATCGTCGACCGTCCGACCAGGAGGTCGATGTCGGTTGCGTCGGCCGTGGTGGCGGGCGGACCCGCGACGATGGCATTCGGGGAGCCGCTGAACGCCACAGGCTGCTGCGCCTGCGGCGTCGCCACGAGAATCACGATGATGAAGATGGTGAAACCAATCACCTTTGCCGCGCGACGACCGGATCTCATTAAGGCCTCCTGCACGCCGGGTCCGAGACCCGGCCTACTTGATCACTTCCGCCGAGCGCTTGTCGCCGCGGATGACTTCCACCGTCGGCAGAAGTGCCGTGGTGGGAGCCGATGTCGTTACCGGCACCGGCGAATTCGACTTCGCGGACTGCGGGCGCTGGGGCGCAGGCGCCTTCACCAGCCCCATGAGGTTCGCCGTCTTGATGCCGGGCGTCTCGGGGGCGGTCTTGTCGAGCGGGTTGCGCAGCGCGAGCTGGATCTTGCCTTCGGTGCTCGCGAGCGCCAGACGCTCAGCCTGATCGGGGAAGACGAGCAGCGTCACGACGGTGACCTGCATCGGCTTGCCCTTTTCCTGATCCTGTTCCATGCGCGTGCCGGACGTCAGCACCTGCACGTTGGCCAGGATGACTTTCGTGATCGTGTCCGAGTGCGCGTCGGTCGGGCTCGCGGTCGCGAGGATGTCGACGCGGTTGCCCGGCAGGACGTAGCCGGCGACGCCGATGACCTCGTTGACGCGCACCGACACCGCGCGCATGCCCTCGGGGATGACCGGCGGCAGCCCGACGCCCGCTTCCTTCGTCGCGAGCTTCGCGGGCAGGACGATCTCGTTCTTGACCAGCGGCACCGTGATGCCGAGGCCGATGACCGCGTCCGTCTTGATGTACGCCCCCTCCGGCGCGGAGCCCTTCGGGAAGTTGACGACCTTGACGTCGTCAGCCTTCAGCTCGGTGCCGAGCGGGAGGTCGTTGGCGGCAACCACGACGGGTTCGGTCGGGGCGGCCACAGCCTTCGGCGCTGCCTGGGCGTTGATGACGTTGTACGTCCCGTACGCGAGGCCGCCGCCGGCGAGAATCGCGATGGCGAGTACGGCGAAGATTCTGCTGCGCATGATCTGGTCTCCCAATCCCCTCTCAACGAACAGCCAAGGCCACCAACGTACCCAGAGCAATCGCCGGCCCGTAAGCGAAACGGCTGGCGCGCGGCGCCGCGGCGATCGCCTCGCGCGCGCCCGGCGCCATCACGAGCGCGGTCGCGTTGTTCAGCGTCGACGCCAGCAGGCCGCGCCGCGTCGCGACCACGATCGCGAGCACGCCGCCTGCAACCGCGCTATAGAGACAGACGCGAAGCGCGAGCGACGGTCCGACGAGGGATCCGATCGCTGCGAGCAGCTTCACGTCGCCGGCGCCCGTCGCGCCGATGATGTGCCCCGGCATCATCACGGCCAGGCCCACGAGCAGCCCGAGGGCTGCCTGCCCCAGCGTCACGCCGGCGCCCAGCGCCGCGATCCCGAAGGCCGCGACCACCATCGAGGCGGTCACCGCGTTCGGGATGCGCCGCGTCCGCACGTCGGTGACGACGGCGATCGCGAGCCCGGTGGTGATGACAACGAGCGGGGCCATGTTCAGAACGACGCTCCGGCGATGCCCTTCCAGAACACGTCGTAAATCGTCTGGCCGACCGCCGTGACCGCGCCAATCGCGACGAGCGCGATGAGGGCAACCAGCAACGCGTACTCGAGCAGGTCCTGGCCGTCCTCGATGCGGAGGCGAAGGGTCCGTGCGATCACGTGCCTGAGAGCGGTGGTCAGCTTCATGTGCATTCTCCTCGGAGACGACGCGGACCGGCGGTAAGCCACCGCCGGTCCGCCACGATACGATTCTGTCGACGACGAACTAGGAGGCGGTGCCGGCTGCCTTGAGCTTGTCAGCGATCGACTGGAAGATCGTGCTGACGCTGCCGCCGGCCGCGGTAACGGCCGCGATCGCCACGAGCGCGATCAGCGCGACGAGCAACGCGTACTCGAGCAGGTCCTGGCCCTCGTCGTTACGAACGAAAGACTTCACGAAATTCACGAGCTGCATGACATCCCCCTTCGAGGTTGTGTGCACCGCTCGCAGGAACGGTGCGTTGTGCGGCGGTGCCGCGTTCTCCGCGGCAACAGCGCCGCGTCGCACCCCCTACAAAGGCAACTCGTGTGCCACGGCTCAGTTCGTTCGTGCCCGATCAGCGTGCAAGTGCAGGGATGTATCGCACTTGCGGGCCGTCAGAGGGACCCCGCGCGGCCTCCGGCGGCGCCCCGCGCAGGCCCGCTCCGCAGGCCGATTTCGTAAGCGCCGCCACGATTGTGATGGCCGCCGGATGGCGCACCGGGCCCGACACCCTAAGATCAAGGGACTTGCGGGCAATCACGGGTCGGCACGTCGCTTGCGATTAGGGATCGTGCAATGACCGCACGTGGTATCGGATTCCGTGGGAGCGTGCTCTCCGCCGCCGTCTTCGGCGCGATCCTGTTCGCGCTCGTCTCGGTCGACCCGCGCGTGGAAGCGCAGGTCACCGATTTGATGCGCGGCGTGAGTGTCGCGTCCTGGAGCGACCGGCTTGGCGATCTGGGCGGCGCGCTGTTGATGGCCGCCCGCGATCACAGTATCGACAACGCACCGCTGCTCGTATTCGCGACGGTCGGCACGGTGCTGACGCTTCTCATGCTCAAGAGCTGATGCAGCCGCTCGTTCTCGCCATCGAGCCGGATCACCGGCAGGCCGCCATCGTCAAGCGCATCGTCCGCGAGAAGGTGCTCGCCGACGTCACCGTCGTCGACTCGCGCGACGCCGCGCTCGCGGCCATGCGCACGACGATCCCGGACGTGCTGCTTCTGAGCACGCTGCTGTCGCCGCGGGACGAGGACGAACTGATCGCGCACCTCCGGACGTTGCGCGACGCGGAGCACCTCCAGACCCACACGATTCCGCAGCTGTCGTCGTCGTTCAGCGAGGACGACGACAAGCCGAAGGGGCTGCTCTCAGCGTTCCGCCGCAAGAAGGCCCCCGAGCCGGCGACGTCGGGCTGCGATCCGGACCTCTTCGCGGAAGAGATCCGCACGTATCTGAAGCACGCGTCGGACAAGAAGCGCGAAGTGCGCGAATCGGGACCAATCGAGCGCGTCTCGCCGGCGATCGCCGCGGCGCCCGCGGCTCGAGCCAAGGCCGAACAGGCGCCCGCCGCCGCTCCCGTCGAGGAGGCCGCGGGGTCGTCGTGGTCTTCGCCGTTCGAGTGGAGACCCACCGGGTCGCGCAGCGTCGCGCCGCCTCCGCATCCCGAGCCCGAGCCGGAGTCCGAGTCGGTGGTCGCGAAGTCCGAGCCGGCGTTCACCAACCCGGCGTTCACCAACCCGGCCTTCTCGGACGCCTCGTCCACGATCTTCGTTCCGCCGTCCACGGCCGCCGAGCCCGAACCCTCGTACGCTCACGAGGAACCGTCGTACCTTCGCGACGAACCGTCGGTCCTCGCACGGGGATCCTCGACGTTCGACGACGCACCGGCCGCCGACGCGCTGGCCTCGTTGCTCGAAGCGGAGCCGGAACCGCTCTATACGGAGCCAGCGGCCACGGCCTCGACCTCCGTCGAAGAAGAGGTCACCAGCTACGTCTCGAGCTACTCGTCGAGCTATTCGTCGAGCGATGCTTCCAGCGACGCGTCGAGCGATGCCTCGAGCGACTCTTCGAGCTACGTTTCGAGCTATACCTCGAGCTACACGTCGAGCTACTCCTCGAGTTATGACGAGCCCGCCGTCGACACGTACGCCGAGTCGTCGACCGACTCCTACACCGAGTCTGCCTGGACGCCACAGGTCAAGTACCCGCTGACGTACAGGACAGCGAAGGGCTGGTGGTTCGTCGAAGGGAAGTTCGACGCAGGGAAGGACGAACCCCTCGCGGGCAATCCCGACTCGGAACTGCGGGAAGTGCTCGCCGGACTCGCGGTGCCGGTGGCGATCGCCGGCGTCGTGTACGCCGAAGGGTGCCGCATCCGCCGCGTCAGGCTCGCGGCGGCTTAGCGCGCCCCGAACGCGCGCGGCGCGCGTCAATTCCCAACTTCACAACTCGAAGCGGCACGCCAATTGCCCCCTCCGGGAACGCGCGATCGCGCGCGTCCCGAAATGGCTGGAAATTCGATCGACCATCGAGAAAACTGCCAACTCGAGCCCGGAGCGGCGTTGCCGCCGCTGCCACCTCACGTGGTCACCGGCGCGCTCGTCGTCGCGCGGGCGGCGCGATGGCGGATCGACGCCTGCGTCGATCGCGACGACTGTCGCGAGATGCATCTGCGCGCGGCGGCAGGCGGCGAACGCCGGGTCCTGCTGTGGCCGTTCGACCGCGCGGCGGCGACCGACACGTCGAGACGACTGCGCGCCCTGCCGCTGGCCCGGTGGGCGACCCGCATTCCGCCTTCGCTCGCCCGTCACGTCGATCCGTATACGCCGCGCGCGGCGTTCTCCGGCGACGTGCTGCCGTATCAGCTGGCTCCCGCCGTGGCGATCGCCAGCGGCGTATCGCGGGTCCTGCTGGCCGACGAAGTCGGTCTGGGAAAGACGATACAGGCCGGCTGGATCCTCGCCGATCTGCTCGCGCGCGAGCCCGATGCCCGTGCGTTGATCGCCGTCCCCGCCGGGCTGCGCGATCAGTGGGCGTCCGAGCTCGCCGCGTTGTTTTCCCTGTCGCCGGCGTGCGTTGACGCGTCCTGGCTGCGGTCCGCCGTTGCGGATCGCCCGGCTGACGTGAGCCCGTGGGCGGCGCCCGGCGCCTATCTTGGATCCGTCGACTTCCTGAAACGGCCCGACGTCGCCCGCTCGCTCACCAGTGCGATCTGGGACCTGCTCGTCGTGGACGAGGCGCACGGCGCGGTGGCGCCGACCGAACGTCACGCGGCGCTCTCGGCCGTCGCCGCGCGCGCACGACGCGTCGTCATCGTCACGGCGACGCCCTGTTCGGGCGACGCCGCAGGCTTTTCGTCGATGACGTCGCTCGGCGCGTGCCCCGGTGAGCCGCTGCCGCTCATGTTCCGCCGTTCGCGCGACGAGGTGGGCGATCGGCGCGCACGGCGGCACCGGTTCGCGACGGTGCGGATCGGCCGCGCCGAGTTCCGCCTGCAGCGGCTGCTCGAACGCTACAGCCGCGACGTCTGGCGCGAGGCGTCCGCGGGCGCCGACGGCGCGCGGCTCGCCATGACGGTGCTGCGCAAGCGGGCCCTCTCGTCCCCTGCCGCCGCGCTCCGGTCGCTGACGCGGCGTCTCGACCTGCTGCGCGGCGCGATCCCGGCGCCCAGGCAGCTCTCGCTCTTCGAGGAAGAGCCCGAGCCCGACGAAACGCTGCCCGACACGGCACTGGGCACGCCGGGCCTGGCCGACGCGGATCTGGAGTCACGCTGGCTGGCCACATTGATCGACGCTGCCGGACGGGCCGCTGCCCACGACTCGAAGCAACGCCGCCTCCTGCGCCTGCTGGGCCGTGCTGCCCGCGAGCCCGTCATCATCTTTACCGAGTATCGCGACACGCTCCGGCAGCTGGCCGGAGCGATGCCGTCCGCGTTGCACCTGCACGGCGGGCTGACGAGCGCGGAGCGGGCGGCGGTGCAGCGACGCTTCAATGAAGACGGGGGGATCCTGCTCGCCACCGACGCGGCGGCCGACGGCCTGAACCTGCAGCGCCGCTGCCGCCTGCTGGTGAACTACGAGCTGCCGTGGAATCCGGCGCGCCTCGAGCAGCGCATCGGTCGCGTGGATCGGATCGGACAACGGCGGACGGTCCACGCGATCACGCTCGTCGCGCGTGACACCGCCGAGGACCTCGTCGTCGCGAGGCTGGCGCGGCGCCTGGCTCGAGTCGCCGCGACGTTCGGGGAGCGCGATCGCCTGGCCGCGCTCCTGACCGACGCGCGGACGGCGCGCGCCGTGATCGGGGGCGGCGCGGTCGACATCGACGATGACGGCCCTGCGGCGCCGCGACTGCCGTCCGCCGGCGAAGGCGACTTTCCTGCAGCGGCTGTCGCCGAGCAACTGACGCGGGCGATCCCGGATCGGCCGCTGCCGCCAACGACGGTCGTCGCGCGTCTGCGGGCGTCGCGTTCGATCCCGTCAGGCTTCGTCGCCATCGTCCGGGCGGCGGTCGTGACCGACCGGGGCGTCGTCGCCGAACGGCCGTTCGTGTTCCACGTCGCCGTGGAGGGCGTCGCGAAGCCGTCGTCGCAGTCCGAGGCAAAGACGATGGCGCGCGGCGCGACGGCCATCGTGGAAGCCGCCGCGCCCGGTCATCCTTCCGTTCGGTTGTGGATGGACGGCGTTCAGGCCGCGCACGACACGGCCGTGCGCCTGCGAATCGCCCGCGAGAACGCCCTCGGCCGCGAGCGTGCGCCTGCGAGGGGCGTGCAGCCCGGCCTCTTCGACGGCCGGGCGCTCCTCGACGCGGCGCGCCTCGTCGATCGCGACGTGCAGCACCAGCGCGGACACGAACGCTACATCCGGTCGCTCGACGACGAACGATCCGTGCGCATGGAATGCACGGTCGCTGCGCTGCTGATCGTATGGCGGTGAACGCGATCTCGGGCTCGCTCGTGTCGCTCGATCTGCTCGAGGCGATTGGCCGGTCCGGCGTCGCGGGAACGGGCGCCATGCGCGGCGTCATCACGTCGGCGATGGCCCGGCTCGGGCCGGCGAGCAGCGCGCGACAGGTGTTCGACCTGCTCGCGGCGCCGGCGCTGGAACACGGCGGGGGCGCGATCGCGATCGTCGAGAGCACGGCGTCGGCGGTGACCGCCACGATCGCGGCCGGCGGCAGACCCGTGGCCACGCTGGCGGCGACGGGATGGAACGGCGACCTCAGGCGGCTGCGCCACGCCACGGCGCACGCGCACGCCGCGCCGCGCTGGTGGATCGGCACCAACGGCGCCGTCATTCGCGTCCTCGATGCCACGCGCGCCTACGCGCATCGCGCGATCGACGTCGACGTCGAGCGGCTCACCGTGGACGACATCGCGCTCGCCGCGATCCGTCACCTGCTCGATCTTCGCGCCACGGCGTCGCTCGACGCGCTCGACGCGCTCGTGCGCCGCTCGGACGCGCATCGCGCCGACGTCGGCCGTTCGCTGCAGGCCGGCGTCGAGTCGGCGCTGGCGGCGCTCGTCGCCGGATTCGCGGGCCGCCGCAGACGCGCGCGTCTCGACGCCGCGCTGGCCGACGCGCTCACGGTCGTGTACCGGATCCTCTTTCTGCTCTTCGCCGAGGCCCGCGGGCTCGTCCCGCAGTGGCATCCGATCTACCGCGACAGTTACACGATCGAATCGCTGCGGCCGATCGTCGAGGGCGGGCGCACGCCGGCGGGCGTGTGGCAGTCGCTCCAGGCGATCGCGCGGCTGGCGCATCGCGGCTGCATGGCCGGTTCGCTCCGGGTCGTGCCGTTCAACGGACGGCTCTTCGCGCCGGCCGCGGCGCCGCTGGCCGAGTCGATGCCGCTCGACGATCGCGTGATCGCCGGGGTGCTCCTCGCCGTCACGACGCGACCGGCCGCCGATCGCCGCGAGCGCATCGCGTACGCGGATCTCGGCGTCGAGCAGCTCGGATCCGTGTACGAGCGTGTCCTCGAGTACGCGCCGTCGCACGAGGGGGACGGGATCGTGATGGCGGCGACCGGACGCCGCAAACGGACCGGAACCTTCTATACGCCGCGCGCGATGACGGAGTACCTCGTGCGCCGCACGCTCGCGCCGTTCGTCCGCGGCGCCACGCCCGCCCGTGTCCTGGCGCTGCGCGTGCTGGATCCGTCGATGGGCAGCGGCGCGTTCCTGGTGGCCGCCTGCCGTTATCTCGCTGCGGCGTACGAGACGGCGTTGATCGAAGAGGGCTCGATCACGCGCGCCGACGTCACGGCGGCAGACCGCGCGGGATTCAGGCGCGTCGTCGCGCAACGCTGCCTGTACGGCGTCGACGCGAACCCGACGGCGGTCCAGCTCGCGCGCCTGTCGCTGTGGCTGTGCACGCTCGCGGCGGATCGGCCGCTCACCTTTCTCGACCACCGGCTGCGCGCGGGAAACAGCCTCGTCGGCGCGTCGATTGCGGACGTGACGTCCCGGCCGCCGGGGTCGTCGGCCTCGAGGCGCCGCAGAGACGGGCAGCAGGCGTGGCTGTTCGACGAACGCGCGTTCGCGTCCGGACTCGCGTCGGCGATCGACGTCAGACTGCAGGTCGCCGCCGAGCCGGACGACTCCGCCGCGGTTGTCCGCCGGAAAGAACGCGCGATCGAGCGGCTCGACGGCGACCGCGGACCGCTCGGGACGTGGCGCCAGCTGGCCGACGCGTGGTGCGCCGCGTGGTTCTGGCCCGAAGGGGAAGCCGCGCCGCCGGCGGCCGCGTGGACGGCGTTCAGCGCGGCGCTTCGCGGGCGCTCGAGCGGTCTGCCGCGCGAGGCCGAGGATCGCTGGCGGCAGACGTCTGCCGCCGTTGCGTCGGCGGAGCGCTTCTTTCACTGGGATCTCGAATTCCCCGAGGTCTTTCACGACGATCGCGGCGTGCCGCGCGCCGACCCGGGGTTCGACGCCGTCATTGGCAATCCGCCCTGGGCCGCGGCGGGTGCGCTCACGCGCTTCAGCCGCGACTCGGGCTGCTACCGGCTGCAGGGCGATGGTCACGCGAACCTCTATCAGCTCTTTGCGGAGCGGATGCTCGCGCTGGCCGCGCCCCGCGGTCGCGTCGGTATGGTCATGCCCTCGGGGCTGCTCGGCGACGTCGGCTGCGACGGGTTGCGCCGGGGCCTCTTCGACGGCTGGGACGTGGACGCGATCGTGTCGTTCGACAACACCGAAGGGCTGTTCCCCATCCATCGCGGCGTGCGCTTCGCGCTGGTGACGGCGACGAAGGGCGGGCCGACCGCTGAGCTGTGCCTGACCGGCGGGCTCCGTGACGCCGCGGTCCTCGACGACATGTCCGACGAAGGCGTGCCCGCGCGCGCCGTGCGGGTGCCGATGCCGATGCTGACGGCGTTCGGCGGCGAGGGGCGCCCGGTCCCCGACGTCCGCACGGCGTCCGATCGCGAGGTGCTCGCGCGCGTGCTGGCCGCGGGTCCTCCGCTCGACAGCCGGGACGGCTGGCACGTCCATTTCGGCCGCGAGTTGAACGCGACCGACGATCGCGCGCACTTCGGTCCTCGAGGCCTCCCCGTTCTGGAAGGCAAGCTGATCGATCCGTTCCGTGCGCGCGTCGCCGAGGCCGCGAGCTTCATCGATCCCGCCGTGGCGCGCGCGCGGCTCCGCGGGCGGACGGCGATCGACCGGCCGCGTCTCGGGTACCGGGAGGTCGCCTCGTCCACGAACCGGCTGACGCTGATCGCTGCGATCGTGCCGGCGGGCGTGGTGACGACGCACACGATCTTCTGCCTGCGGGAGCGGCTCGACGAAGAGCGGCAATGGTTTCTGTGCGGCGTGTTCAACAGCTACGTGGCGAACTACTGCGTGCGGCTGCGCGGCGGGACGCACGTGCCGGCGTCGGCGATTCAGCGGCTGCCGGTGCCGTTCGCGGTGGACACTTCCCGCGTGAAATCGATTGCAGCGCTCGCGCGGCGGCTCGGCCGCGCACCGGCGCCCGCCGACGCGGCACAGCTGCACGGCGGCGTCGCGCGCCTCTACGGTCTCGCGCGCGACGAGTTCGCGCACGTCCTCTCGACGTTCCCGCTCGTCGCGCGCATCGAACGCGACGCCGCGCTGCAGGCGTTCGAGACGACTGCGATATAGTCGATCCCTCCCGCATGGCGACCTACGGCTTCGCGATTGACCTGCGAAAATGCATCGGATGCCACGCCTGCACCATCGCCTGTAAAGCCGAGCACGACATCCCGGTCGGCGTGAACCGCTGCTGGGTCAAGACGGTCGAAAAG
>Ga0066903_100002079_pt1 | contig 15350 bp, 10 predicted proteins | sample PanSoiMetaGPlot1_FD_67491 | JGI IMG/M metagenome (GOLD analysis project Ga0066903, IMG submission 67491) | Tropical forest soil microbial communities from Panama analyzed to predict greenhouse gas emissions - Panama Soil - Plot 1 (version 2) | ecosystem: Environmental > Terrestrial > Soil >...
TGGCAGGCAGCAGCCGCGGTGATGGAGGGTCGAGCGGTGAACCGCCGCTGGCCGCGCTGCTGTCCGCCTGGCGCGACCTGGCACTGCTCACCCAGGAGCAGCTCGCGGAACGCAGCGGGCTGGCGGTCCGAACGATTCGCCGGCTGGAGTCAGGCGACGGCGGCCGTCCGCGCGGCGGCTCGCTGCTCCTGCTCGCCGACGCCCTCGGCCTGACGGACGCCGAGCGAGCGCGGCTCCGGGCGGCCGCCCGCGGCGAGCCCGCGGACCCCACGCCGGCGGCCTGCGTCCCCCGCCAGCTCCCGGCGGACGCGCGCGGCTTCACCGGACGCGGCGAGCACCTGCGCCGGCTGGACGCTCTGCTGGCCGATCAGCGTGCCCCGACCGCCGTCGTGATCTCCGCCATCGCCGGGACGGCGGGGGTGGGCAAGACCGCCCTGGCGATCCACTGGGCCCACCTGGCGGCCGATCGCTTCCCCGACGGCCAGCTGGCCGTCAACCTGGGCGGGTACGGCCCGGGCCCGCCCACCCGCCCGATCCAGGCCCTGTCCCTGCTGCTGCGAGGGCTGGGCGTGGAGGGGGACCAGGTCCCCGTCGACGTCGAGGCGGCCGCGGCGCTGTACCGCTCGACGCTGGCCGGGCGGCGGATGCTCGTCGTGCTGGACAATGCCCGCGACGCCGAGCAGGTCCGGCCGCTGCTGCCTGGCAGCCCGGGCTGCATGGTGGTCGTGACCAGCCGCGACCGGCTCTCGGGCCTGGTGGCCAGCCACGGCGCGCACCGGCTCCTGCTCGACGTGCTCAGCCCGTCCGAGGCGGTCGCCCTGCTGGCCAGGGTGGTCGGCGAGGAGCGCGTCGCGGCCGAGCCCGAGGCGGCCGCCGAGCTGGCGGCGCTCTGCGGTCACCTCCCGCTGGCGCTGCGGATCGCGGCGGCGAACCTGGCGGACGAGCCCGGCCGGTCGATCGGCGGGTACGCGTCGGCGCTGCGCGCGGGCGACCGACTGGCGCGGCTGCAGGTCGACGGCGACCCGCGGGCCGCGGTCGGGAACGCGTTCGATCACTCCTACGCCGCCCTGGACGAGCCGGCGCGGCGGCTGTTCCGCCTGCTGGGCCTGGTCCCGGGGCCCGACTTCGACGCCCCCGCGGCCGCGGCGCTGGCCGGCGCGCCGGCGGAGCTGGCGGCGCGGCTCCTGGCCCGGCTGGCCCGCGCGCATCTCCTGGAGGAGCGTGCGCCCGGCCGCCACGCGTTCCACGACCTGCTGCGGCGGTATGCCGCCGACCGCGCCCTCTCCGAGGAGGCCGAGGGTGAGCGGGCAGCGGCGATCGAACGGCTCTTCGCCTGGTACCTGCACGGCGTCGACATGGCAGTGACGCAGCTGTACCCCAGGGTCCTGCGGCTCCCGACGCCGCCGGCCGACGCCCGGCTGCCGGCGGTGTCGTTCGGCGAGCCCAGCCAGGCGCTGCGCTGGCTGGACGCCGAGCGGACCAACCTGGTGGTGGCGGTGGTGCACGCGGCCCGCCATGGACCGCTGCCGGTGGCCTGGCTGCTGATGGACGCGCTGCGCGGCTACTTCTGGATGCACCGGCACCGGGTGGACTGGCTGGCCGGCGCCGAGGCGAGCGTGGTCGCCGCCGCCGCCGCGGGCGACCTGCGGGCGCAGGCAGCCGCTCGGCACGGCCTCGCCACGGTCCAGCGGAGCCTGGGCCGGTACGAGGAGATGACCCGGGAGTACGCGCTCGCGGTGGACCTGGCGGAGCGGACCGGATGGATCGACGGTCAGGTCGCCGCGCTGATGAACCTGGCGAGCGCCCAGCGGGAGGTCGGCGACCTCCAGGCGGCCGCCCGGCACCTCGCGCGGGCGCTGGCCGCCACGCCCAGCCGCCCCGAGTACCGGGCCGCCGCGCTGATCACCCTCGGCAACGTGGAGGCGGAGCTGGGCCGGCTCGCCGACGCGCACGGTCACCACTCCGAGGCGGTCGACATCCACCGGCGACTCGGCTCCCGCGGCGGCGAGGTGGAAGCGGTCGCCAACCTGGGTGGCATCGACCACGCGATTGGCGATCTCGACTCGGCCCTCGCGCGCGTCGGCCTGGGCCTCGCCGGCTTCCGGGAGGCGGGCAACCAGCGCAGCGAGGGCTACGCCCTCACCACGCTCGGGGCCGTTCACCGCGACGCCGGCCGCCACGACGAGGCCCTGGAGTGCGCGCACGCCGGCCTGGCCCTCGCGCTCGACCTGGGCGACCGCCGCGGGGAGGCCCATGCCCTCAACGTCGTCGGCGGCATCCACGTGCGCCGGGGCGCCCACCGGGAGGCCGTCCGCTGTCACCAGCGTGCGCTCGTCGTGGCCGTGGAGGCGGGCGTCCGCGTCGCCGAGGCGGAGGCGCTGCTCGGCCTGGCGGAGGCGAGCCAGCGCGAGGAGCGGCACGACGACGCGGTGGAGTCCGCCCGGCGGGCGCTCGAGATCGCCGCCCGGGCCGGCTACGGTCTGCTGGAGGGCGACGCCCACACCATCCTGGCCGGGGCGCACCTGGCCCTCGGCCGCCGGGCCGAGGCCAGGCAGGAGGCCCACGCTGCCCTGGACCTCCACCGGGCCACCGGCCAGCGCATCGGCGAGGCGCGCACGCTCGTGGTGCTCGGCCGGCTGCTCGGCGACGCCGGGGACGCCGCCGGCGCGGCCTCCGCCTGGCGGGAGGCGCTCGCGATCTTCACCGACATCGGCACCCCGGAGGCGGACGACGTTCGAGTCCTCCAGGGCTCCGAGCCGCGCGCATGACCCCTACGCGCACGTGAACCCGACGCAGTCGAGCGACCAGCCGTCGCGGCCGGCTGCGGTGCTCGCGCGGCGGCTGGAGGAGGCAGGCTTCGCGGCCGCGTCGATCGAGGCCGTCACAGGCGGGCTCATCGCCGTCGCCGGAACGGCGACACTGCGCGGCGGCGGCCGGGTGTTCGCCAAGACGCTGGCGGAGGAGGACGCGGACCTGTTCGAGGTCGAGGCCGCCGGACTCTCGGCGCTGAGCCGGCTCGGAGGCGTCCGCGTCCCCGCCGTCGTCCACGTCTCACGGCGGCTGCTCGTGCTCGAGGCGCTGCTCCCCCGCCGCGAGGGGACGCGGTTCTGGGAACAGCTCGGCCACATGGTCGCCGAGCTGCACACATCGACCGTCGCCGATCGGTTCGGCTGGCATCGCGACGGCTGGCAGGGCCGGATGCGGCAGGACAACGCCTGGGAGACGGACGGGCACGCGTTCTACGCGCAGCACAGGATCCTGCGATGGCTGCCGGAGCCGCTGGTGGAGGCGGCGTTCGACCGCGACGAGCGGCGCGCGGTGGAACGGCTGTGCGCCGCGCTTCCCGAGCTGATCCCGCCGCACCCGCCCTCGCTCACCCACGGTGACCTGTGGCTGGAGAACATCCTCGCCGACGACTCCGGCGCGCCCGCGCTGATCGATCCGGCCGTCGCCTGCGCGTGGCCCGAGGTCGACCTGGCCGCGCTCTGGTGCTCGCCGCGGCCACCGGCCTCGGAGCGCTTCTTCGCCGTGTACGAAGCGCTCGCCCGCCCGCACGACGGCTGGCGGGACCAGGCGCAGCTGCTGCGCATCTGGGACCTGTTCAGCACGATCGCGCACGGCCTCGATACGTGGGGCGCCGCGGACATCGTCCGCACGCTGATCGCACCGTTCCGCGGGTAGCGGACGTTCGCCGACGCGGCTCCGGCCGCGTCGGCGAAGCGGCACGCGGCCGGAGTGCCTCCGGCCGCTCAGCGTTCCTCGATCGCCTGCGAGTGGAACAGCGCGCGCACCGTCGGGACGACCGTCGAGACCCCGGCGTTGTTGGCTCCCGCGACCACCAGCAGCACCGAATCGGGCGACTCGCCGAACCGCACGAACTCGTCGTCGTCGCCGTCGGGGTTGGCTCCGGTGCCGGACAGCGGGTCGGTCCCGTCGCCCATGAGGTGGTAGAGGCCGAGCCGGCGCAGGTCGCCCCGCCGCCGCCCCCAGTGCTCCCAGAGGAACTCCCTGGCCTGGCGCTTGGACCAGCCGTTCCTGGCCAGCAGCTGCGCGTGCTCGGGGCCCATGACGACCGTGGACCCGCGGCCGGCCTGCCAGCCGCCCCCGTAGGACATGGAGTCCGCGATCGTGAGCAGGATCTCCTCCGGCCGGCTGCTGATCCGGTTCTCGACGTGCAGGTTGCTGCGCGCGAAGTGCGTGGTCACCACGCTCGCGCCCGCCGGAAAGCCGCGCTCCACGTGCAGCGGCTCCCAGGGGCTGTCCTCCTCGTTCTCGGCGATGCAGAAGCTGTACTTGGCCGGCGTGCCCTGGGTGGCCTGGTCGAACTCGTGCGGGCGGATCCCGAACGCGTTCAGGACGATCAGGCGGATGGCGCGTCCCACCGTGGCATTGGCGCGGAAGCCCGGACCGAAGACGTTGCCCCTGCTGTTGAAGCCGAGCCGCGCGCGGGCCGGGCCGTTGACGATCACGAGCTGGCACTGACCCGTCGTGCTCTGCAGGAGGCCGGTCGCGATGCTCGGCTGCATGCTCTCGATGGCCGCCAGCACCACGGGGAAATGCTCGGGCCGGCAGCCCGCCATCGCCGCGGCGACCGCGGCCGAGCGGACCGTGCAGGACCGGCCGAGATGGGCCACGGTCGCGATCTCCTCGTCCGGGTCACGGCCCGTCCGCTCGAGGAAGGCGCGGACGGTCTCCTCGGTGACGGGCACCACGGGCAGCCCGTCCGTCCAGCCCTCCTGGTAGCAGTACTCGACGATGCGCTGGAGGTCGCGCACGCGGTCGACGCCGAGGTCGGCCACCGACACCCGGTCCGCCGCGGCCTCGGGCGCCGGCGCCGGGGCCGCCTCCTCAACGGCCGGCTGCTCGCTGCCGGTCAGGCCGAGGATGGCGAGCACCTCCGGGAGCACGTCACGTGCCCGGTCCCGGCACTCCTCGCTCGTCAGGCTGCTGAGTGGATGGGGCACCATCGCATAGCGGTAGCCGTCGGCGCCCCTGGTCTGCGCCATCGCGTCGCTGCTCGGGACGAAGGCATCGGTGACGATCGTCGCCGCCTGGACGCCCAGCGTCTCGAGGATGATTCCATCGGCCACACTGGCCGCGCTGCAGGACCCTCAATCGCCGATGGCGGTGATGACCACGTCGCAGGTGGACGCCATCTCCTCCGCCAGGTCCTGCGTCATCGGACGCCCGAAGTAGTCCTTCCGGCGCCTGACCACGTCCTTGACGGCGTACCGCTCCACGAGGAGGTCGGCGATGCCGTCCAGCAGGTGGTCAGAGTTGAACTTGCTGCTGTCCAGCAGGCCGACCGTCCTGCCGTCCAGGTCGCGGAACCGGCGCGGCGCCAGCGAGAACTGCCCGCCCGCGGCCGAGGAGGTGGGGTCCACGAGAATTGAGCTCATGGTGTACTAGTATGCGAGCTGCCCGCGCGGTCGTCAGCGCAGGCGTCAACCGGTGTAGAGGGGCGACGAGGCGGTCATCCAGCGGAGCTGCATGCGCATCGAGGCGACGACGCGGCCACTCGCATCGAGCGCGCGGGTGTCGTACCAGACGAACTCCGTCCTGGGGCTGGCGCCCACGGCCACCACCTCGCCGTCGACCGCGTACTCCCGGTCCAGGAACACCGGTCCAGCACCGTGGCGCACCTCGATCGCACCGAACAGACCAACCGCCTGCGCGACGTGAGGTCCGAACTCGCCGCCGCGGTTGCGAAGCAGCTGCACCACGGCCGAGGGGTTCGCGATTGGTCCGCCCCACGGAGACGGACCCGTGTACCAGGCCAGCGCATCCGGAAGGCCGCCGAGCTCGATGCGTCGGGCCACCGCGGCCGACTCGATCGTGGCCGTGTGGTGGAGACGGGTGACACCGGGCCGGACGTCGGAGAGGATGCGCAGCTCCGACGGCTCGGTCGGGCGCAGGTCGACGGCGTGCAGGTGAGCAGGCTCACCTGGCTCACCCACCGACGCGGTGCCGATCGCGACCAGGGTGCCGTCGGGCTTCTCCATCCGGACCTGCACCTGGACATCGGACGTCCGCGGGGGACTGGCCACCATGGCGAGGACCTCCTCACGGTCCACGGTGGCGTGCTTGAAGTTCAGCGAGAGCGACCCCGTCTCGAACCAGGCCGGGCCGAACGCCTCGACCAGCAGCGGTGCGAACTGGTCCATGTGAATCGAGCCCGGGATCGTGCCACCCCGAAAGCCCAGCCGCTGGGCCGTCGCGTCCTCGTGGATGTTCAGGTCACGGCTGCCGGCTCGCCCGCCTCCCGTGAAGAGGTTCACGGGTGCGCGAATGGGACCACGGAGGAACCCGCCAACGGTCGTGATGCTGCCGGCGTCAGACGTGCTCATCGCACCCCAACGTACACTGCTCGCCCGTGCCTGACACAGGGCGCCTCGCTGCGGATGAGTCCGGCGGTCTCGGTGTGGCCCTGAACGAATCGGATCTGCTGACTGTCCAGGTCCAGCCCGAGAGCGAATCCTCGACCTGCGCATCTGGTTCGAGTCGCTGACCTCCAACCGGGGGCGGCGCGCTCCGGGAAAGTACGGACTGTCGCGGGCCGTCGCTGAGCCTCCGGGGTTTCCGTACTTCTCCTGATGGCGGCGTCCCGAGACGTCTCTACCGTTGCTGGTATCGGGCTGCGGCCGTAGCACACGAGTTCGGAAAAACTATTCAGGAGTGTGACCGAAATGGATCGCATGGTCTGCGGATACGTCAGTGCGTCCGGCAACGTGATCTCTGGGACAGGCTACCGGGTGGACCACGTCGACCCCGGCCTGTACACGGTGTTCTTCGACACGGCGTTCAACACGATCCCGTCCGTCGTCGTGACCCAGGTGTTCAATGGCGACATCAACTACCACGGCGGGGACACCCGGGACAACGCGGTGGTCGTGGGCATCCTCGCCGACCGCTTCCGCGTCGTGGTGGGCGAGCAGAACGGCAGCCACAGCGACCGCCGCTTCACGTTCATCGCCGCCGGCAGCTGAGCAGGCGTTGCGTCCCCCGCCGGCCGGTGCTCCAGCCGGCGGGGAGACCCGTCCACCAGGAGCCCTGACGGCGGGTTTGGTCAATCCATCGGCTCTCCCACCGGACACCAGAGGGATCCCCCACGTCGCTCGGGCAAGCCTCCCTCACGCTCGCTGCCAGCCGCCTCGATGGTGACCAGCAGGTCGTCTCCGGCGACCGCGACCGTCTCGTAGCCGTTCGGTCCAGATCGCTGGATCTCGACCAGGTTGCCCGCGACGTGCAGATGGTCGGCGCCGGACACGGTGTACGACGTCTTTCCCAACGTGACCTGGGCGTTCATGCTCGCCTCCTCTGGCGCTCATGCTGCCGCTGGCACGACCGTGGGGCGAGGGCCGGCTGACCTGTCGGGAACGGTCTGACTGGACCCGGAGGCCGAGGCTCCCGACCCGGTCGGCCCGGAGCCGGCGGGCCGACCGCCCGTCACATCCGGGCCGATCGCCCGTCGCATTCGGCCGGCGCGGGCGTTTTGCTGTCGTCATGGACCGCCCAAACGCCATCATGCTCGGCCTCGTCCGCCGCCCGTGCCGGCGGGCGGCGCACCCGTAGGGCGCTGCGTGCGGCTCGCCGACGCGGCACCGCTCCCCGCCGCGGACGTGCTGGAAAGGCTCGGGAGCGGGCCGGACGGGCTGTCGATCGAGGAGGCTCGGTCTCGGCTGAACGCCCATGGCCCCAACGCCGTCCGGGGCCACGGCGCGCGGCCCTGGCGGGTGCTGCTGCGCCAGGTCGAGAGCCCGCTGCTCCTGCTCCTGGTGGTCGCCGCGCTGACCAGCCTGATTGTCGGCGAGCGGATCGACGCGCTGATCATCCTGGCCATCGTCTCGCTGAGCGTGAGCCTGGGCTTCTTCAACGAATACCGCTCCGAGCGGGCGATCGAGCGGCTGCACGCCCGCATCCGCCATCGCGCGGTGGCGGTCCGGGGCGGGACGCTGGGCCAGGTGGACGTCACTGAGCTGGTGCCCGGGGACGTCGTGCTCCTCGACGTCGGCGACATCGTGCCCGCCGACCTCCGGCTCCTGGAGGCGGATGGTCTGGAGTGCGACGAGGCGGTCCTGACCGGTGAGTCGCTGCCGGCGGCGAAGACGGCCGAGCCCGGGGAGAGCTCCTGCGCCTCCATGGGCACGGTGGTGCGCGCGGGCACCGCGCGGGGCGTGGTCGTCGCGACGGGCCGGGAGACCGCGTTCGGCCGCATCGCCAGCGCCCTGGGCGGCGCCGCGGTGGAGACCGGCTTTCAGCGCGGACTGCGAGGCTTCTCGGGCCTCCTGGCCCGGATCACCGTCGTGCTGGCCATCTCCATCTTCGCCGTCAACGCGCTGCTGCAGCGACCGCTCATCGAGTCGGCGCTGTTCGCCCTGGCGATCGCGGTCGGCCTGACGCCCCAGCTCCTGCCGGCTATCGTCACCGTCAGCCTGTCCTATGGCGCCGACCGGCTGGCCAGGCGGTCGGTCCTGGTCAAGCGTCTGGTGGCCATCGAGGACCTCGGCAACGTCGAGGTGCTGTTCACGGACAAGACCGGCACGCTCACCGAGGGCGCGCTGACGCTCGCCGGCGCCCTCGACACCGCCGGCCGGCCGTCCACCCAGGCGCTCGTCCTGGGCCTGCTCTGCAACTCGGCCGCCGTCCAGGACGGGGTGGCCGTCGGCGGCAACCCGCTCGACCGCGCGCTCTGGAAAGCGACGGGCGCGAGTCCGGACCTGGTCGCCGGCTTCCGGCGCATCGCAGACGTGCCGTTCGACTACGACCGCCGGATGATGTCAGTGCTGGTGGAGGCGCCCGATGGAGGCCGGCAGATCGTGGTCAAGGGCGCTCCGGAGGCGCTGCTGGCGCGCTGCGATCACGTGGACGAGGACGCGCGCGGTGTGCTCGACGCGCAGTTCGCGGCGGGCGCCCGGGTGGTCGCGATCGGGACCCGGCGGGCGCCCGGCCTCGACCGGCTGGCCGCGACGGACGAGCGCGGTCTCGAGATGGCCGGCTTCCTCGTCTTCACCGATCCGATCAAGGCGAGCGCGAGGGAGTCGCTGGAGCGGTTGGACCGGCTCGGCGTGCGCGTCAGGATCCTGACCGGCGACAACGACCGCGTCGCGCGCCACGCCTGCGCCGCCCTCGGCCTGCCCGTGGATGGCGTCCTGACCGGCGCCGAGCTGGAGCGCATGGACGACCGCGACCTGGCGGATCGCCTGCCGGCCACGACCGTCTTCGCTCGGGTGTCGCCCGAACAGAAGCAGCGCGTCGTCCGCGCTCAGCGCTCGCTCGGCGTGGAGGTCGGCTTCATGGGCGACGGCGTCAACGACGCGGTCGCCCTCCACGGCGCCGATGTCGGCATCTCCGTGGACTCGGCCACGGACGTCGCCAGGGAGGCGGCCGACGTGGTGCTGCTCGAGAAGGACCTCGGGATCCTCGCCGACGGGGTCGTGGAGGGCCGCCGGATCTTCGCCAACACCATCAAGTACGTGCTGATGGGGACGTCCTCCAACTTCGGCAACATGTTCAGCGCCGGAGGCGCGTCGCTGCTGCTGGGCTTCCTGCCGATGACGCCGACCCAGATCCTGCTCAACAACTTCCTCTACGACGTGAGCGAGATCACCATCCCCACCGACGAGGTGGACGAGGAGCAGCTGCGGCGGCCCGCGCACTGGGACCTGCGCCTGATCCAGCGGTTCATGCTCGTGTTCGGCCCGATCAGCTCGCTGTTCGACTTCCTGACGTTCGGGCTGATGCTGTGGGTGTTCCACGCGGGCCCGAGCCTGTTCCGGAGCGGCTGGTTCGTGGAATCGCTGGCCACGCAGACGCTGATCATCTTCGTGATCCGGACCCGCCGCACGCCGTTCTTCCGGAGCCGGCCGAGCCGGGCCCTGGCGGCCACCAGCCTGGCCTGCGTGGCGGCCGGCGCCGTCATCCCGTTCACCCCGCTGGGCGCCCTGATCGGGTTCTCGCCGCTGCCCCCGCTGTTCTTCCTGGCGCTGGCCGCGATGGTGGCCGCCTACCTCGTGCTGGTCGAGACCGCCAAGACGCTCTTCTTCCGCCGCGCGGCGCCAGGACGGCGCCCGCTGTCGGTGCCGCTGGGCAGCTGGGAACGCATGGCGCGGCGCCTGACGGCGCGCTGGACGCACGCCGGCGGGCGCCTTCGTCGGGGACGGCGGTCCAACGTGCCCGCCGGCGCACTGCCGTATGGCACTCGTGCCCGCGTCCCGTACCGCCGATCCTGATCCCTGGAGGGTGATCGCGGCGGTGGAGGCGAGGGGCCACACGTTCGCGTCAGTGAGCGACTTCGTCTGAGCCTCGTGCCCGTCCCGCCTGTCCGGCGGCCTCGACGATGCCCCGCGGCGTGAGGGGCAGTGATCGGACGCGGACGCCGGTCGCCTCGAAGAGGGCGTTGGCGAGCGCCGGCGCGACCGCGATCAGCGGCGTCTCCCCGGCGCCGGCCGAAGGGATGTCCCTCCGGTCGAGCAGGATCACCTCGACCGGCGGCACGTCCGTGAACCGCGGCACCCGGTACGTCGAGAACGACGCGTTCAGCACCCGGCCGTCGTCGAAGTGAATCTCCTCGAAGAGCGCGGCCCCGAGGCCCATGATCGTCGCGCCCTCGACCTGGCTGGTCACCGTCTCCGGGTTGACGACGGCACCACACTCGTAGGCGGTGACGGCCCGGATGATGTGCGGCCGCCGGCCGACCTCGGCCCGCACCTCCACGCAGGTGGCGACGCGGCCGCCCTTCTCGACGCCGGCGGCGATTCCCATCCCCTGACCGCCTCCGCGGGGCCGATCCCACCACCCGCAGCGCTCCGCCGCCGCCCGGAGGACCGCCGCGAGCCGCTCGTCCTCCAGGCAGGCCAGGCGCAGCTCCAGCGGATCTCGGTCGAGCCGGTGCGCGAGCTCGTCCATGTGCGACTCGCGAGCGAACGTGTTCGCGGTGGCGGCGAGCGCGCGGTACGCCCCCTGCGGCAGCGGCGACCAGGTCGGCTGGAAGTCGATGCGCTGGTTCGGGATGGCGTAGGGCGGCAGGATCGCGGACGCCCCGGCATTGTGGTTCTTGAGCTCCCAGGCCGTGACCGTCCCGTCGGCGCTCGCGCCGCTGCGCACGTCGATGAGCGCCGCCGGGCGGAGGTAGCCCCACCGGAACTCCTCCTCGCGCGTCCAGCGGAGCTTGACCGGCCGACCCGCGGCTCGGGCCAGGCGCGCGGCGTCCAGCGCCGGCCGTGAGACGTGCCTGCCGCCGAAGCCGCCGCCGGTGAGCGGGACCACCACCCGCACCTGTGACTCCTCGATCCCCAGGCTCTCGGCGAGCTCGGCGCGGACGCGGAAGGGCGCCTGGGTGCCCGTCCAGACCGTCAGACGGCCGGCGTCCCATTCGGCCAGCACGGCCCGGGTCTCGAGCGGGGCGTGTGCGATGAAGGCCGTCCGGTACGTCTCCGCGAGGCGGATGGGAGCGGCGTCGAGCGCCGCGTCCAGGTCTCCGGTCTCGTGGTGCACCGCGGCCGCCCAGCCCTCGGCCTCGACCGGGTTCGAGCGAAGGTCCTCGTCCAGTGAGCGCTCGCCCGGCTGCGGCTCGACCGCCCAGTCGGCGCGGATCGATCCCACGGCGCTCTCGGCGGTGGCGATGTCGGGCGCCGCCACGCCGACGAAGTCCGCGTCGCGGACGACGACGACGCCGGGGGCTGCCTCCGCCGCGGACAGGTCGATGGATCGCAGCGAGGCCCTCAGCGCGGGTGGCCGCAGCACCCTGGCATGGAGCATGCCTGGGCGCGTCAGGTCGGACGGGTATCGGAGCGCCCCGGTGACCATGTCCACCGCGCCCGCCCGGCCAGTTGGCGTTCCGGCGGTGACCCACCGCTCCGGCGGCGCGGGAGGCACGGGCTCGGAGACGATCTCGACCCGCCGAGCGCCGGCCAGCGCCTCGGTGCCCCCCATCGCCGACAGGATCCGACGTGCCGCCGCCGCGGTCGCCCGCAGATCCTCGCCGGCTCCCGGCAGGGAGCGGCTTCCGAAGGTGCCTGCGTCGTAGGGGCAGACATCGGTGTCGCCCATGACCATGCGCACGGACGCCAGCGGCACGCCGATCTCCTCGGCGACGAGCATCGCCAGCGCGGTGCGACTGTCCTGCCCCACGTCCACCTTGCCGGTGAAGGCGGTGACCGCGCCGTCCGCGCCCAGGTGGATCCAGGCCCCGCCGCTCGCGGCCCAGCCGCCGGCCCCTGGCGGGAGGACGACGACCAGGCCGTCCGGCAGCGCGGGGAAGTATTGGCGCCGCTCGGGAGTGAGCAGGTCCCACGGGCCGGCGGCACCGGCGTCGAGCTCCGGCTGCCGGGCGTCGATGCCCGGCCCTGGCGAGCTGACGTGGTGCTGAGCCGTGCCCAGCTCCGCCGCGCGGCGGACCGCTCGGAGCATGCGTGGGTACGCGCAGCACCGGCAGAGGTTGCCTTCCAGCGCCGCCCGGACCTCCGCCTCGTCGGGGTCTGGGCTGCGGGCCAGCAGAGCCGAGGTGGCCAGGACCATCCCGGACATGCAGAAGCCGCACTGCATGGCGCTCAGCTCGACGAACGCGCGCTGCACCGGATGCAGGACGCCGGCGCGGGCGAGGCCCTCGATGGTCGTCACGCTCCGGCCCGCGAGGTCGCCGGTGCGGACCAGGCACGCGCGGGCCGGCTCGCCGTCCAGCAGCACCGTGCAGGCCCCGCAGGAGCCCTCACCGCAGCCGTACTTGGCGCCCGTGAGCCCGAGACCGTCGCGCAGGGTCTCCAGCAGCGTCCGGTCGCCGGCCGTGCCGATCCGGTGCTCCGCGCCGTTGACGAGGATCTGTGTTGTCACCGGCCGCCCTCCTTCAGCGGCGGCATCGCGCCGCCCGCGGGTCGCTGGTGCCCGGCCGGGGCGGTGGGCGCGGAACGCATCCAGCGCCTCCGTCCATGACCGCCTCGCGGATCGACTCGTCACCCCGAGATCGGGCTTCAGCAGATCGCCACGGCTGACGATACCGCCGCTCTCATGAGGTCAGCGTACGAGCGGCCTCCAGGGCCGCCACTGGTCGACGGTCCTCCCACCCGCCAATCGATCGGCCCTGGAATGGGTGGGCAGAGGGCCGGCGCGTGACGCCGGCCCCCCTCCCGCTAATTCGCCGGTCGAGCGGACCTCGGTTTCGAAGGTCACCGAGCCGGGGTCGGTCTCGGTATCGACGAACACGTCGCCGTCCGGGGAGACGTAGAGGTCGAAGAGCTCGCTGTCACCGAAGGCGAGGGTGCCGGTGCAGTCGGCCGCCACCGTGTACGTGCCGGTGCCAGATTCCTGGCGCGTGATGGCGCCGCCGACGTTCGCGCTGACGATCGAGTGGTCGGTGCCCGCGCCGTCGAGGCGGTCGATTCCGGCGAACGCGAATGGTGTCTGAGCGCCGCCGGAGATCGAGAACCCGTTGCTGGTGAACAGGTACGCGCCTGACAGGGTGGCGGTCGAGCACGATTGGGGGCTCGTCTTGCGGCTCACGCGGTGTTCAGTGGTGGTGGACACCGTGCCGGCGTCGGTTTGAACGTAGGCGAACTGGTCGCCGCTCGGGGACGCATAGAGGTCGAAGTGCAGGTCGCTGCCGATGGTCAGGGTGCCGGCGCAGTTGGCGGCCAGCGTGTACGCGCCGGTGAACCCGGCTCGCCGGGTGACGACGCCCCCGACGCTGAAGCTGTTGGTTCCGGCCACGTGGCCCGCGCCATCGAATCGTTCGGACCCCGCGAAGGCGAGCGGGGTCCGGGCGCCGCCGGAGATCGAGAAGCCGTCACCAGCGAACAGGTAGGTGCCGGACAGTGTCGCGGTCGCGCACTGTCGATGGTTGGCGGCGCTGGCCGTGCCCGCCGCCGCCGCGCCGCTGGAGGCGACGGCGACGAGCAAAGCGGGCACAACCAGTGCGACGCGGGCGCGCCAGGGCGCCGTAACACGAGACATCGAGTCCACTCCTTTCTCGTCTCACAGGCAGACATGCGCCGGGCAAGGCAGGATACAGGCATCGAACGCCGCAGCCACGCAGCCAACGAGCGATCTCCACTCAAACCATGAACGCTGTCCGTCCCCTTGCCAGGCTCCTACGAAGCCGACCATAGGGTGTCGCGCTTCACATGTCAACGCCGTGCCTCGAGGTCGACCGCCGCGGTACGCTCGAGGGAGTTCAAGAGAAGGGAGGGAGAGTTGCGCTCCAACAAGCTCGCCAGTGTGCCGAAGCGGACGCTGATGCTCATCGCGACCGCGGTCATCCTGGGCGCGTGCACCGCGCCACCGGTGCCGACGCCCGACGTCTCAGGGTCGCCCGATGTTGCCGAGGAGGAGGGTCCAGCATCCAAGTTCGACCCGCCATCGGGTTCGGTTTCGCTCAGCGCCGCCAACTGCCCGGCGGCGGCGGCTCATGTCTACCATCCGGGCAGGCTCTGGCTGCTGCACGGCTGTCAGACGACCACTCTGCGGGGACTGATCGAGTACAAGAAGGCTGAACCCGACGGCGACTATCACGTCCGCCTCAAGCTCGACATCGGACAGAGCTGCTACGGGCAGGCGTGCGTCAACGCGCAGAACAGCAAAGAGCAGCACAGTGACCTCGTGCTCGAGCCGGTCTGCGAGAGGACGGTCACCCAGGCGGACGCCGTATCGGCCTGTCAGGGCTACCAGAACGGCCTCGTGGTCCCGCGAGTCGGAGCCCGCATCGAGGCGACGGGCTACTGGGTCTTCGACGATCAGCACGGCTGGAATGAGCTGCATCCCCTGGTCGCCATTCGGCAGATCTGAGCGGGACAGCCGCTGGGGACCAGATAGCCTGCTGATGGCCGCTCGTTGGCCGCCTGATGGCCTCGACGGCCGCCCCCCGCGCCGGGAGCCTGTGTGGCACCGAGTCGGCCCGACACAGGGGGAGCCACATGCGAAGCACCTGGAGGTACGCGAACCGCCGGCGAGCGGCCGCGCTGGGCGCGACGCTCGCCATCTGCGCGGCCGGCGGGAACGTCGCGCCCGTCGCCGGCGTGACCGCGCGGCCGGTGGCGGCGGGGCCGCATGCGGTCGCCCCCGACCGGCTGACGCCGCTGCCGGTCGCGGCGCCCGAGCGCTCGCCCGAGTCGGGCGCGCGGCCCCTCGACGCCGCCACCACGCTTCAGGCCGCGAATCCGGCGGCGACCGCCGACCGGCCGCCGCCCACGCCCAACCCGCTGGGGCCGCTCGACGGCGCGATCGAGGCCACCGCCACCCCGACGCTGCGGGTGAGCCAGGTCACCGATCCCGATGGCCAGCCGGTGATCTACGCGTTCCGAGTGGCCACGAACCCCGACGGCAGCGGCGGCTTCGTCCACTCGGCCGCGCTGTCGGCGCCG